>Ga0315322_10004997_pt1 | contig 10178 bp, 6 predicted proteins | sample M110021515metaG_FD_203461 | JGI IMG/M metagenome (GOLD analysis project Ga0315322, IMG submission 203461) | Ammonia-oxidizing marine archaeal communities from Monterey Bay, California, United States - M1 100m 21515 | ecosystem: Environmental > Aquatic > Marine > Intertidal zone | place: USA... | reverse complement strand
CCCCCGCCGCCCTTCCGGAAATTCGTACTTATGCGATCTCGCTTCCTGCTACTACCGACGCTCATCGTCACGACCTTGGCTTCTTGCCAGTCGGCTGACTCCACCACTCCCAATGCCGCAGCGAACACCCCCGCTGCTGCAATGACCTCCTCGGCTGTGCCGGCGACAGCTCCTATTGCCGCCATTCGCACCCAAGATGGCGACCTAGACGAAGAGGCCGCGCGCATAAAGCGACGCCGTGCACAGCAGGCGTACCTCGCCGAGGAGTACATCAAATCTGGCGACGCGGCTTTCGATGTCGCCAACCTCGACGGTGCTCTTGTTGAGTACTCCAACGCACTTCAAGTGATGCCCTCGAACCGCGACGTTCGCGATCGCATGGCACGTGTTGAGGCTGCAATGGGCAACAAGTACGCTCTCGCCGCGGACGCCCTCGACAACCTTTCGAACCGCGCATCCGTCAAAGCCGCTCAGGCAATGATGGCTGCCGAGGACGCCAACCGCAGGGGCAACCAAGCCCTGCGCGCTGGCGAGTTCGACGAGGCCATCAATCAATACCGACAGGCCGAGCTGATCCTGGGCTACCACCCTTTGGTTTCCAAGGGCACACTTACCTCTGAGTTGGTTAAGCAAAACCTTTCAAGCGCCCGCGCCATGCGCGAAGAGGCACGAGCTCAAGCTGCAGTCGATCGCGAGGTCGCAGCAGCACAGGCAAGCGCCGACGCCACAACGGCCGAGCAAAGCCGCAAGCGCTCCCAGGTCGAAGGCCTTTACAGCGATGCGCACGTCGCCTTCAGCCGCGAGTCCTTCGACGCCGCACGCGACCTTTGCGACCAGATCCTCGGCTTGGACCCGGGCAACCGGCACGCGATCAAAATGCGCAACCTGGCCGTTTCGGCGGACCACAAGAAGGCCATCGAGGAGAACTCGAACGCCCTGCGCGAAGAGTGGCAGAAGACCATGGACGACCTCAACCAGATGGGTCTCATTCAGACGGATTCCGTCGTCTTCAACGACCTTGCGTACTGGGACGAAGTCCGCGACCGGTCTCCCATCCACCTCATGTCGGAGAACGTCAACGCCGGCAGCTCGCGTCAGGCCATCCGCACGATGCTTGACCGCACCGGAATCACCCCCCGCTTCGGCGACGCCGATGCCGGCGAAGGTGCTCCGATCGAAGACGTCGCTAACTTCATGCAGTCGCTGACCGGCGTGAACTTCATCGTCACCTCGCCAGTCCTCGACGACCTCGACGAGGAAGAGACCAGCATCATGATGACCCTGCCGCGAATGAGCGTCCGCAAGGTTCTCGACCTGATCGCCGACACCTCCGAAAGCCTGCGCTGGAAGATCGAAGACGGCGTTGTCAAGTTTGTCACCATCGATCAGATGACTGGCGGCCAAGTCCTTGAGTTGTACGCTGTGAGTGACCTCATCCGCCCCATCGTCGACTTCCCCGGCAAGGTCATCAACGTCCAGCCCTCGGGCGGTCTTGAAGAGCCGGAAGAGGACATCGACGAGCGTGAAGCCCTTCTCCTCAACGGCGACGACCTCGACACCCTGATCCGCGACAACGTCTCTCCCGAGACGTGGGAGGACGTCGGCGCAAGCCTCCGCGTTACCGAAGCTGGTGTCCTTGTTGTCAACCAGACCCCAGACGTCCACGCCAAGATTAGCGAGCTCCTTGATGACCTCCGTGAAGCCACCGGCATCATGGTCGATATCGAAGCACGCTTCCTGCGCGTTCAGGACTCGTTCCTCGAAGACATCGGCGTGGATTTCCGCGGCCTCGGTTCGCCGGGCCTCGGCGCAAACGAAGCCTTCAACGACTTCGGTTCCGCTTCAGCATTCGCCGACCTTGGCGCCGAAGTTGGCCAGGGTAGCGACGCTGGAATCTACTTCGACAATGGCGACAATGGTGACGTCAAAGCGCGTATCGAGAATCTCTACGACTCCGCTCTCGGCAACGCCGAGGTCAAGAACTCGGGCGGCCTCTCGTTCCAGTGGACTTTCCTCAACGACCTGCAGCTTGAGATGATCTTGCGCGCAGTCCAAAAGGCCGAGCGAATCGAGCTTGTGACCGCACCCCATGTGCTGGTCGCCAACACCGCGCGATCCAACCTGACGGTCACGAACCAGCTTGCCTACGTGCAGGACTTCAACATCGAGATCGCCCAGGGCGCCTCGATCGCCGACCCGATAATTCAAACGATCCAAGACGGTGTGGTCCTCGACGTGCGTCCGACGGTCTCTGCTGACCGCCGCTTTGTCACCGTTGAAATGCGCCCCACGGTTGCTGAACTCAAGCGCCCGATGAAAGAGATCACGACGACTCTTGCTAGTGCAAGCTCCGTGACGATCCAGCTCCCCGAGCTGGAGATCTCCCGCCTCCGCACGACCGTCCCCATCCCCGATGGCGGCACGATCCTTCTCGGTGGTTGGAAAGTCCACGAAGAGCAGAACTACAACAACGGCGTTCCGATCCTCAACAAGATCCCGATCATCAACTTCCTGTTCAAGCGCGAAGGTAACTTCGTCCTGAACCGCAAGCTACTGATCCTGCTCAAGGCCACCATCGTCATGTGGCAAGAGCACCAGCCGACCCCGGCTCAGCTTGGCGTCTTCGACAATTAGGCTAACTTTTGTTCCGGGCTCCTAAGAGCCTGTGATCATTGCGGCCCGGGGGGGGGATTCCCCCTCCGGGCCGCAGTTCTCAACATCCCCTCAGAAACTCATGCCCTGTGTGTGGGTAGGTCTAATACCTTCCCAGACTTCCACAACTCACGGCAGGATTCGTCTTTGATCATGCGCTTTTCAAAAAACGTTCTCGGTGTCTTTGTAGCAGGTATGCTGCTTGCCCCCATTACTCTGGCCCAAGGCACGGAGCTTCAGATTGAGAAGGGCATCGAGTTTGCCCAGGGCCTCGCGAGTAAATGGCAGTTCGTCGACCTCGCCCAGAACGTCCTTGACGATCTCGAAAACGGCAGTCGCCTGACGTCCGCTCAAGAGGAGAACATCGCCTTGGTCCGCTGTGAGATCTACGGCACCGCTGCAAGAAAAGAGCGTGATGGTGTCAAGCGCATCGAGCGATTCACCTCGGCCATCCAGGCCTATGGCGATTTCATTAACTCTAACGAGTTGTCCGAATACAAACCGGCCGCCCAGCGCTCCCTGGTGCAGCTTGCCAACTCGTTTGCGACGGCCCTCGAGATCAAGCTTGCGGACGAGGTTGGCGAAGAGGCCGACGCGACCCGCGAACAGATCCGCGACGTCCTCAAGAAACCGCTGCAGAGCACCGGTGCCCTTATTGGCGAGCTCACTACGATCACCAACCCCACCGAGCAAGAAAAGCGCGACAAGTACGCCATGATGCTCGACCGCGGCCGCATGTTGGCCGCGATGGGGCGCGCCTCGGAAGATGGGACCTATTTCTTCAGCGAGGCCGGAAGCACCCTCGAAGACCTCGCCATGGAAGCTGGCGAGCGCACGGGCTGGGGATTACAGGCCTATCTCGAGCTCGCTAAGACCAAAGCTGGTGAGGGAGACTGGGAGATGGCCATGGTCTTCTTCGAGTACGTAGCCAATTTGGTGATGCCACTCGACAAGAGCATTTGGGATGACACCAAGACCCGTCTCTCCCCAGCCGACAGGGAGCAGCACTGGTACTACACCGAACTTGCCATTCCTGGCCTACTGGATGCTGCTCAGAACTATGGTGATGCTGACTTGGCGACCTCCTGGTCGCTGAACTTCTTCAATCGCTTCAAGGAAGAGGGCTTCAAGCTCAGTAAGCCCCGCGGCTACCTGGCCCTGCTCGCCTCGGCCAAGACTCTTCTAAACGCCGGCGGCTTTGTTGGCGGCAGTCTCACCGGTGGCGATCTCAAGTGGTACTCCACAGAAGAGGAGATGAAATCTGCCCACAGTTCGAAGCGTTCGCGTCGGACTGCTGTCGACTTGGCGCTTGCTATGGCTCAGACCGCCAATGAAGACAACAAGGGCAGCGCACTTCAGGTTCGCGCCCAGAAAGTGATCTCAGAAGTCATCGACATGCCCGGCATGGAGATCGGGCCCGAGGTCCTATACGAGGCTGCCCAAGGCCACTTCTTCGATGACAACTACCCCGCTGCCATCGATGCTTATAAGCGCACCCTAGCCGCCCTCGCCGATCAAGACCAAGCAACTCGCACAGAGTTCGGTCCGAAGGTCATGAGCTACCTTGGCAAGAGCTACTACAACCAAGGCCGCTACCTCGAGGCCACGATGGCCTTCCAAGAGGGCGTGACGACCTGGAAAGGCGACCCCACCTTCGACAAAGAGAACGCCAAGGCGATGTACCGCGCAATCTCGATCGTGAAGGACGCGGCCGCGGGCGACGAGAATGTCAAGAACCTCTGGCTCCAAGCTGAGTTGTTCGTAACTGAAACAGCCGGCACCGAAGACGCTGGCGAGATCCTGTTCACCCAGGGCATGCGCGAGTACAACGACAGGGAGTTCGACATGGCTCTCGCTAAGTTTGTCGAAGTTCCCGGCAGTTCGGACTCCTACGAGAAGGCCCTCGTGTATATGGCGGTCTGCCAGTACAACCAGAAGAAGTTGGGCGACGCCACGCAAGGTCTCGAAGACTACCTCGGCCCCTACCTCGACGATCCAACGCACGCGACGACCAGCGAAGTCCGACTTGCGAAGCGCTCTGAGGCGCGCGCGATGGCGACGTTCTACTTGGGACTGATCAACTACAACGCCAAGGAATGGAGCGCTGTGATCGAGCTGCTATCCAAGTTCAACACCGACTTCCCCGGTCAAGAGCTGATGGCTCCGAACGCCATTTACATGGCACTTCGCTCCGAGCTCAACGTGAAAAACGTGCCCTCCGCACGCGAACTGCACGCCATCCTATTGGAGAGCTTCGCCTCGAACAAGTACACCGGCCGCGGCGCTAGCTACATCTACAAGACGGTCAAAGCGGAATACGAAGCATCCCAGCCCAGCGAGAAAGAGCTCGGCGATTTGGGGCTCTTGAGCACGATGGCCGACCTAATGAAAACGGACAACGGACTTGCGGCTCTTCCCGAATACGGAAAGCTTCGCAACGAGTCCGGCCATTGGAGTGACTTGGGAAATTGGGAGGAAGCCGAGCGCGTCCTCCGATTGACAGTCGAGGCCTTCACTCTCAGCGAAGAGCTCCAAGCCACAAAAGCACAAGATCGATCCCCGGCAGAGAACGCGCTCGCCGCAGAGTGCGAGACCCGGCGTACGAGCATCTCCAAGTACGTACTCCCCGAGCTTGGCGACGCACTCGTCCGTCTGGCCAAGTTGCCGGACGCTCTCGATGTCTTGCGCCCTCTTGTGCCCGAGCCTACGACCCCCGAAGGGGAGCCCGAACCCGAGTTCAAACCCTCGGCATCAACGGTTACAAACTTCTGCAAAGCATCCGTTGGCTGGGTTGAAGGTGAGAAGGTGAGTAACATCAAGGAGATCCTTGGCGTAGGAACCAAGGCCGATGTCACCTTAGCTGCAGCCTGGCTTCAAAAGCTGACCAACCGCGAGGAGAAGTTCACTCCCGTCTGGTATCAGAGGAAGTTCGATACGATCTTCGCCTGGCGCCGTCTCGGCGAGCACGAAAACGACAAAACCGCTGCTGCCCAGCGCCAAATCAAAACCCTCAAGCAGGATGTCGGGGACGACCTGAAGGGCATCCAGGAGGACTTGGACAAGGCTAACCTTGACGGTGCGACCCTTCGAGAGCACTTCAAATGGCTAGACAAGAAGCTCAAATAGCCCTTTAACTCCCAAATACCCGCTCACCAAATCCCCACAAGGCGGCCTAAATCCCGCCGTCCCTTGTGTCCGCAGCTTCCACCTGTAGACTATTCGCCTTCCCATGAGGAACAAGTCAACCCTATCGGCCCTCCGCTTCGGCAAGGGCGTCGCCCTGTCAGCGCTATTTGCTCTTGGCAGTTTGGTCCAATCGGCCCCAGCTCAAGATGGCGGCCGACCGGACCAAGTTTTCATGCTCGATAAGCGTGGCGAGGCCAAAACGGTGTCCTGCGTTGTCGTGGATGACGGACTTTCCGAGCTCTCCGTCCTGCTGCGCGACAAACCGCGGTCATATGATGCCGGCCAGATCACCCGCGTTGTGTTCGGCACGGCCCCTAAGGCTTACAGCGACGCCGTCGGATATGCCAACAAAGGCGACATTGAAAACGCGGTGCGCAAATTTCGCGTTGCGGCAGACGACAGCGACGCGCGCGATGCGGTTCGAGCTAAAGCTCGCTTCCGCGCTGCGAGCAGCTTGATGGACTCGGCTGCATCGTCTCCGGAAAACACCGAGTGGGCGGAGGTCGTCTCCGAGTTCGATCGCTTCCTTAGCGATTACCCCGCAAACCGACTAGTTCCAAAAGCCCGCACTAAGCAGGCCCGCGCCAAACTTCTTAGCGGCGAGCCTCAGCTTGCCGGCGAGCTCGGCGCTGCCATCTTTGGTGACCTGGATGCCAGCGGCACATCCGCCTATACATCAGACATTTGCTTCCAAGCTGGGATGGACGCCGCGCGCGCCTTCCTGGCTGCCGGCGACGCCGCCAAAGCCCGCGCCGTTTATGGCGATGTCGAGCGAGCTGCTTCAACAGCACTTACGAGCGCGAAGGACGAGGCCAAGGCCGGCCTTAATGACCTGCGCGACCGCGCTCTCATGGGCGAGGGCTTTGTCCTCCTTGCGGAAGACAAAGGCACCCAAGCCAACACATTCTTCAGCGGCAAGCTGCGAGGCACCTTGCCCCCTAGCGCACGCTTCACAGCGCGTTTAGGTTTCGCTGAGGCCCTTCTGGCACAGAACAAGTTCCGCGAATCTCAGTTCGAGTTCGCCGCTGTTTCCGCACTGGACTACACGAGCCGCGATAACGTGGCCCAAGCCCTCTCCGGCTTGATCCGCTGCGCCGAGAACCTAACTGACAAGGACTCCGCCGAGCGCATTGCCGCTTGGAAAGAGTCCATCTTGACTCACTATGGTGACACTCCTGCGGCTTTGTCCGTTCAGTAGTCGCCAACCATTGTGTAACCCGGGGCACGTCTCCGGGTACCCTTACTCCCTCCCCAACCCAATCACCCCCCTTCGGAGCCCTGAGAATGATCTCCAGTCTCCTGCGTAACCGCATTACATTCGCCGCTGCCGCACTCTTCGCTGCAGCATCCCCCGCCCTTGCCTTCGTCCAAGACGAAGCAGACGAAGTTCCCTCACAATCCGTTGGCGATATCCTCGCCGGCGGCGGGATCATCGGTGGATTCATTATTCTCCTCTCGGTTGTCGCCCTCGCGGTCATCATCGAGAACCTTGTCTCGCTTAAGCGCGACAAGCTGGCACCCCCGGAAATCATTGACGAGCTCGAAGCTCTCTTTGACGAAGGGCAGTTTCAGGAAGCTATGGAGCTTTGCGAGTCCGAGGACACCCTTCTCACCCGCACCGTCTCTGCTGGCATCGGCAAGATTGGTCACACCTTCGCTGCCATGGAGAAATCCTTGGAAGAGATGGGTGATGAAGAGGCCGTCAAGCTTCACCAGAAGATTGGCTGGCTCTCCCTTATCGCCAACGTGGCACCCATGATGGGACTGCTCGGTACAGTGTCCGGAATGGTGGCCGCGTTCCGCGTGATTGCTACCAGTAAGAACCCCGACCCGGCTGAACTGGCTGACGGTATTTCGATGGCACTCCTGACCACGCTCTTCGGGCTGATCGTCGCTATCCCCACCACCGCCGCCTTCGCCTACCTGCGCAACAACTTGGTCAGGTCGATCATTGAAGTTGGGGCAATCGTGGAAGATCTCTTTGAGCGCTTCCGCCCCGAAGGCACCTGATTCACCACCGCCTGTGATTGGATCCCTCGCGGACATCTTCGGGTGTTCGCGGGGGAATAATCTCCCCTCACTCGAAAACGGATCTGAACCATGAATCTAAACAAGCACAAGATAGAAGAGGAGCAGATGGACATGACGCCGATGATCGACGTCGTTTTCCTCCTGATCATTTTCTTCATGCTCATCTCGGATATGACGCAGCAGGACCTTGAAATCCTGACCCTGCCGAAAGCTGTTTCAGCTGTCCCGGACGAGCCCGACGTCAAAGACTTCCGCCCAGTTGTCAACGTGCGCCAGAACGGCGTGATGGTTGTCAAACAGGAAGAAGTCTTCGTCCCCACCGCCGAAGGCGGTACCGACGACGAGCAGGGCATCAAGCAGACGCTACTGACGTTCTCGGACCTCATGGATACTGACTTCTTTAACAAGGAACTTAAGACGGGAGCACAAATCCCCGACGACTTCCTCCTCATCCGCGCCGATCAGTGGACCCCGTTCCACTATGTGCAGCGCATCATGACCCTATGCGGCGACACGGACATCCAGATTTGGAAAGTTCAACTCGCTGCTGGAACGGTCGAAGAAGAAAAAGAGAAGCCGTAAGTAGGAGTAACGAATATGTCCGCAATCCAAAAAATCATGGACGAGAAGTGTGAGATGGAGATGACGCCGATGATCGACGTCACCTTCCTCCTGCTGATCTTCTTCGTCTGTACGATCAAGTTCAAAACTCTTGAAGGCAAGCTTGCCGCTTACCTGCCCAAAGATGTCGGTGTAAACGCATCAGATGCCGAGCCCATGGAGAAGATTGACATCTACCTGAAGCTCAAGAACGCGGGCAAGCGCGTGGAAGCCGATGCTTTCGAGAAGGGTATCGAAATAACCTGGGCCAACTCCTCCCAAGGTGAGTTCACTCTTGTCGGCCACGTCGTCGAGTACAACGTGAACCGCGACACATTCGGTGACGACGAAACGGGCCTCAAAAACATGCACGCCCGCCTTTCGGAATACCTTGACGACGACCCCGAGCGAGCGGTCACGATCAAGGCCATGCAGGGCATCGTCTATAAGGACATCATTCCTGTCCTCGACACGTGCATTGATGTCGGCTTCACTGACGTGACCTTTGCCGGCTCCTACGGCCAGTAGAAAGCAACAAAGGTCTTGGAACTCGCAGGGGCGGGGCAGCGTTTTTTAGCGCTGCCCCGCCCCTTGCTTTGCGGTGCCTGCTTTGCGATGAATGCACACCTCAGGCAGTCCGTCGCAATACATCCCGTTACGTTCCCCACGCGGAGCGGTAGAGACTGGTGGCCCCCGTTGTCACCAAACCCAAGAGGTAAAATGTCCGCGATTCAAGAAATCCAGAGCGACGAAACCCGACTGGAAATGACGCCGATGATCGATGTCACCTTCCTGCTGCTCATTTTTTTCATCTGCACGATCCGCTTCAAATCCCTAGAGGGCAAGTTGGCGGCGTATCTCCCCAAAGGCGATGGGGTCACAGTGAACCCCGCCGACGAAGTCGAGGCCATGCGCCTAAGCATTCGAGTCGTGCACCCCGGCCAAAAAATGCTAGCCGACTCCGCCACTCAGCAGTGGGCAGGCGTCGCCGACGGCCCCTTTCGCTTGGTTGGCCACGAAGTTGAGTACCAGCTTGGCAGAGACCGTTATCCAGGAACTGAAGCTGGCAGAGCCTCCCTCCGCGCCCGCCTCGAAGCCCAGCTGCTTGTCGATCCCGACCGTCGACTCACCATCCACAGCATGGGTGGAACGCTACAAGCCGACGCCGTGGAAGTCCTCGACATCTGCCTAGTGGCGGGCCTCAGCGACGTCACTTTCGCCGGATCGCACAAGCCGTAGTTTGCGCGGCGTTCCGCTCGGGTAATCCCCACAAAGCCCGTCCGGGGCAAGGGATGACCCCGCGCTCGGCACGCACATTTGGGTTACCCGTTGCAAAGGCATATTCCCTAGCACCTTTGGGGGCCGAGAGCGGGGAACCAGGGGCGGGTGAACGATGCCCAAAAAGGGCGTTTCTGCGGCCTAAGTGAGGACCATGGGGAGAAAAAACCGAAGTCATGCCGCGTGAGGGGCTTGATTTTGCACTCACCCTTTGACCGGACCACCCATCTACTGGTATTGTGCCCCGCCCAAGGGCGTGGAGCCACTTCGACCGAGTGTCGAAAGACCCCTACGCCCCTTGCTGCCCCCCCCCTTCCCGACTTTTTGTAGCTTGTCTGCAAAGGCCGAGTAGTCCGTGACTTTGGTAACGGTAGGAGGGGGGTCAATAGTTCTTCCCCCCCCATACACCCCAGCGCCCATCACCAGATGAG
>Ga0315322_10004994_pt1 | contig 10181 bp, 6 predicted proteins | sample M110021515metaG_FD_203461 | JGI IMG/M metagenome (GOLD analysis project Ga0315322, IMG submission 203461) | Ammonia-oxidizing marine archaeal communities from Monterey Bay, California, United States - M1 100m 21515 | ecosystem: Environmental > Aquatic > Marine > Intertidal zone | place: USA... | reverse complement strand
TTATGGCTTTCCGGCCGAGGATACGATAGCGGCCATCGAGCTGTTTGCGCGGCTTGAGGGCATATTGTTGGACCCTGTCTACTCAGGCAAAGCTGCAGCCGGCCTGATAGACCTCTGCAGACGTGGGCACTACCCAAAAGGACAGAATATTGTCTTTTTGCATACCGGTGGTGCGGTCGCATTGTTTGGTTATCCGGATTCGTTTGCCTACAGCTAGGCCCGGTCAAACCTTGTCTGTTTTGTGGTGGGTGCAGCAGTGTGGCTGGGCGCTGCCAACTTGCAGCGTTAGGAAGTTTCAGGCGTGCTTGTTTGCGCTCCAGCGGGCCAGGATTTCGTGCGCGTCACCGTCATCACCCACGTTATTGTCAGAACCAGGACGCTTGGCAGTCAGCTCGATCACGTAGCCGTTAGGGTCGCGAAAGTAGATCGAGTCAATAAAGCCATGGTCCGAGATGCCGCGGCACTCGATACCGGCTTGGCGGCCTTGCTCGAGCATCGGTTCGAGCCGGTTGTGGTCGACCTCGAGCGCAATGTGCAGATCAAAATCGCGTTGCGCCTTTAAATCGAAAGGGGTATCCGGGTCATCGAAAAACGCCAGGGAGGAGCCGTCGTCCATCTGGAAAAAGGTATGCAGTACCCGGGTCTCGCGGCCGGTCTTGGTGGTGTCGATCTCCAGTGCGCCGGCGAGCGGCAGACCGAGAAAATCCTCGTAGAAGGCGCGGGTCTCCTCTGAGTCGCGGCAGCGGTAGGCGTTGTGGTGCAGTCCCTTGATCATATGGATTTCTGTCCTTGTGATTTAGTCCATGAGCGCGTCAGAGCGTATACGTTGCGCCCCTATAGCGTAGGTGCAAAGACGTGACTTTGCCACAAAGCTCGCGGGTGCGCTCAAAACTGCCGATCATGCCAGGTTTTGGGAAAAGGACATGATGATCAGCAGGCGGTCAGTGCGCCCATGTTCTTGGCGACTTGGTGCGGGGCCTTTAGGGCATTCCCGGCGCTATCAAAGTTACCAGCAATTGCTGGTATCGGCGCCGGTTGCTCCTTGAACTCCAAGGTGGGTCAGTGTCAGGGTAGTGCAATCAGTGTCATTGCTGAGTTGTGCCCCCTGTGGTGTGGCAGTCAGGGTAAAGGCGCTGGCCGACAGCGTAGATGCGGTCACCAGATAATAGCCTTCGGGCGAGGCCTGGCTAACCGCACTGGCCGTAACAACAGAACAACTGTTGTTATTGTAGGCAGAGAACTGCGTATAACAGCGCTCGAGTTCCTGGGCCACCTGCAATAAGGAGCTTTGGCCATCGGTGCGTCGAGCGCGCGTTACGTAATCGGTGTATTGCGGTAGTGCAATAGCAGCAAGAATGCCGATGATCGCCACTACGATCATCAACTCGATCAGTGTGAAACCTCGTTGGTGTCGCATCCCTAAGACCCCTTTTGAATCTTCATCACAAAATTAGTTTAAATCATCTGCCGACTAATCTGGAAAGAGTTGGTGCCAGGATAGTCGGCCGGTGACGGTGGCTTCATTTTCTGACAGCACGGTATCGACTATCTCCTCACCAGTCTCTGTGGCGCTACCTGGGGTAAAGCGCCGGTTACCGATAATAGAGGGGCCAGCCGGCATGCCTTTGTCAGGATCGAGTTTCCGGCCGGCGTAGCCGACGGTGCGTTCTCCATCATCCGCACCGACAATGGTGTATTCGTCACCACCGTTTTTACCTGTTATAACTTCTCCATCGTTATTGAAATCAAACACTGCATCATCAGGACTGCCTCCGTTCATTGTCTTCACCGACATTTCCCAACCAGTTCCTCCAGATGCGCAGACACTTGTGTCTGGAATAATAGTATTTAAGTAAACAATGTCGCTGCGAGCGAGTGCCTCGGACACTACCCGTTCACCACTGGCGGGAAGATCGATATACCAGCCATACTGACGATTGCTTGTAGCAGAATAGGAAATTTCAAGATCCGTATCAGTTACCCGTCCTGCAATATCGTCGTTTGCCAAAAAAGATTGGCTGACAAGACTCGAGCGATCCAGGTTTCCTGTACCGTTGTCCCACACCGCGTAAAACGATTGGGTATCTGTAATGGTTTTATCTGCATCTGACAGAAAACGCCCGGTCCCGAACAGGATCATCAGGTTAGGGTCAGAGCCGTTGGTGACTGTGGGATGGCGAATTACAGTCGGTTCTACAGTAATCGGCTGACTCGATTGGCCTGCAAACAGCGGATTTGCGCTGTGAGCGATAGCCCAGGCGTTGTCGCTTGATCCAGAAAGATCAAAGGCCCAAAGATTGCCGTTTAGATCACCAGCATAGACCCGATCTCCCGTACCGTTGTTGTCAAGGTCAATCACCGCTGGATCAAAAAGTCCGTTACGGCTGCTGGTTGATCCCGATCCGGTGTTGATGCGCAGGTAGTCGACACCCTCCGTCCATGTGCCATCAATGCCGCCGTCGAGATAGATTATGAAAAGCTGTGCTTGCCCCCCGGTGGAATCACTTGCAGTGTCATCTAGTCCATTACCCGTAATTACCGCCCAACGACCATTATTCAGAAAGGCGATCGTTGGTCGGCTGTAGGTGTAGCCCAGATGGGCGTCGTCGCTGTTACTGAATTCCCAGAGCGCTAAATTAGTTGCGTTACTCTCCCGGAACGTTGTGTTGTCGGACGAGGTGACATCAAGGGCAAACAAGCCGCGGCCGCCACCTCCTTGAGTGCCGATAAGTACGGTGTGCCAGCTTTCTAAGCCGCCTGAACTGGTCCTCACAAAAGCATCACTGACTGTGGGTGTTCCATCAACATAGAGGTTGGCATGATTAAAGGTGGGGTCAGTCAGTCGGTGATAGCCAGCGCTGATGCTATCAGCGTAGAGGTTGCCAGGAGCATATGCGAGCACTTCTTTTCCATTACTTGCATCAAAACCATGCAGCAATCCGTCGTTGGCGCCAGCGTAAACAACTGGAGTGCGCCCGATTTTAGAGGTGATAAAGGTTGAGTATTTATCGGCTCCTTCAGGAAACCCCGCCCCCGAGTCGGGCCAGCCCTGATTGGGTTTGCCGACATAAATGGCACTAGAGTGCCAGATATCACCCAGGCGGCTGCCACGAGTCCGAAAGCTCAGACCGCTAGGGCTTTCGTTGGTGTGGTTGCCACGCAGATATTGCAACCGGGCCTGTCCGATGGCTTCGGACTCGGTTTTTCCGGTCGGACTGGTCTGCAAGTCAGCTTTTTGCGTTGCTGCCAGAGAATCCCACTGAAACGGAGCGCCCTGGTTTTCTACCCAGGTGATGATGGTGCGGTCTTCTGGGGCGGTCGCTGCCAGTTTAGTTGCCGCGCTCCAGGTCTGTGCGCTGACAGAGCCGTCGTCATTAAGATTGTATGCAACCAAATCGCCTGACCAATCCTTCGAGTCAAAACGGGTTTGAAATAGCTGTGTGCCTTCTTTCAAAGAGGATGTGCTAAAAGTAACTGCAGCGCTACTACCCACCTGGGCAATTCCTTTGGAAACGGCATCCAGGATGGCGTTAACGGTTTTGTCACTTCCGCTGACATCATTGGTCAGGGTTCCCTTGGTCGCATCGGTGATTATGGTTGCCTGACCCACCGAGCTGGAAGCGCCGCTACAGGAACTCGCGGTGTCAATTCCGTAGTTGCTGCTTTTGGTGTTGATCGCAGCAACAACAATGTTTTTTTCCAGCAGCGCATCAATTGCTTCGTTGGCATCAACGGTTGAGCAGTGAGATCGCGCATCTCCAAACCAGACAATCACTTTTCCAGATTCTTCCCGCCAGCCAATCGCATCACCTGTCTTGTAGCCCATATCGGTGCAGGTGCCGGTATAAGCATCGGCGCATTTGCCGTCGGTAATCGCGCCTTCAGTAGCCAGTTGATGCAATGCAAAGTAGTTTGCCTCGGGCCAGTCGCCGCCACAGCCGCCAGGTGAACTGCAGGTAGACCATTCGCTCATCGAGGAAATCACATCCGCTTTTGTTTCTGTGATCACCTGATTGACCTTAAAGGCTTTGCGTGCGATTTCGGGAAACCCGGTGGAGTCGCCTCCGGTATCGTCGCCCACCGCACAAAACCGCCAACGGACCTCTGAACTCCAGTAAGGCCACCAGTAACTCCAGGGGTTTATTGTGACAGTGTAAGTCCCGCTGGTAGCAACAGAGAATGTGCCGCCACTCTTGTACCGTCCCCATTTAAAATCAGCGCCTTTGGTAACGACTACACTACTCCCGAGTTTCAGATGCCACAGGCTGTTGTTCCAGCCATCTCCCCAGGTGTCGATCATATCGAGGTAGTAGTCCACCCCTGATGAGAGTTCAATATTGTTGTTCTTCCCTGAATACTCCGTAGCGCTGGAACAATGATAAGAGTTTGAACTTCCACCCTTGTATTCCAACGGGTCGCCCCAATAGGTTGCTAGCCCATATTGAACGTCGATACCTTCAAATCGCTCATCACCCCCTGAGATTGAATTGAGAATTGTGGCGGCGTTGGTTCTTGTGCTGGAAATCATGCTGCCCATGCTACCGGTGTTGTCCATCAGAAAAACCACATCTGCCTGACACGATCCGGCAGCGACACCCTGCTGGGCGCTCAATAGCGTAATGATGCCGACTACGCCGGCTGTAAGGTGAGCCTTAACTGAACGCCATCGCTTATGCTGTTGCGGCACGTGCTCAATCCTCTCCTAAAGTCAGAAACGGTTGTTCTGGGGTAACCAGTTGTTGACTGCCAGGAAGCACAACGGCGTGAATCGAGTCGAGCTGGAGTAATTCAAACAGGCGAGTTTGAACGAGGGTCATCTGCTCGGGATGAAGGCATTCAAAAACCCAGTTGGCGACAACAGTCGATGGCTCAGTTACGGCGGCTTCCGCTTGTCGGCGCATGCAGCTCGCCTCGGGTGGGGGCTGAAATAATCCCTGGGTGTACCTGAGAATCCCCGCCAGTCGTGTTGCTTTGGCATTTGGTGATTCACCCTGATTATCGATAAGGGGTGCGGCTGATCCTGGCACTTGCAGTTGTATCAGCAACAGGTTTCTTTTTAGGGTCAGAAATAGCTCGCCTGATTTATCTCGCGCAGTTACGTTTTGGCTTGGCATGCCCAGCGCCATCAGGAACGCTGTGATTAATAGAAAATGTAGAGGTCGTTTCATTAGTGCGGTTTACTCATACTCATGGAATCACAAATGTTGGCTGTGGCATAAGGCATAGGGCTATCCTAGCGCAATGGTTGGAAAGTCGTCGCATGGCCTGTTTAATTGGGGTCTAACTGATCCCAGGACATTCGCCCGTCCAGTGCAGCTTCGATAGGTGCGATCACGCTGACATCCATCTGGGTGCCTTCTTCATCCGGATGCTGAGCTGTTTGTGTTCCAGTGGTATAGCGTTTGTTACCGATAATCGCAGGCGCTGCCGGCAGCCCTTTGCTGGAGGCAAACTTCTCTCCCGCAGGTGCGTACTGGGCGCCATCGTGAGCTATGGTATCGCCAGCAATGAGTACTTCGCCATCATCATTCAGGTCAAATTGGGGAGAGTCCGCATCGGGATTAGAGCCATTGCCCGCCTGCACAGACATCAGCCAGCCGCTGCCGCCAAAGGCGCAAGGTCTTTCGTCTGGTATCTGAGTGTTGAAATAAATGATGCCGCTTCGGACCAGGTAGTCTGAGGCCACCCGTTCGCCCGCCTCGAGATCCAGATACCAGCCGTACTGAAGAGGCCCTCCCGCGCCAGTGTAGTTAACGTCATTTTCGGTGATCAGTCGTACTGAGGCACCGGTACCTGCAACCAGAGTTTGTGCCTGCAAATGGGAGCGGATGCGGTTATTTTCCCCCCGATCCCAGATGCCATAGAAACTCTGGATATCGGTGGTCGCCTTATCGGCTTCGATAAGATACTGGCCAGTACCAAACAGTACCATCACATTAGGGTCAGGTCCGTCACTGACACTCGGGTGGCGGATTATCTGGGGACGCGTCGTGATCGGTTGTGGATCGCCTGCGTCATTAGTGGCTACAAAGAGCGGCTGGCTGCCATCTGCGATACCCCAGGCGGTTGGGCTGGCATCGCTGATATCAAAAGCCCATAGCCCGCCATGCAGGCTGCCGGCGTAGACCCGGTCGGCGACAGCGTCACCGTTGAGATCGATCACCGCCGGTGTTGATAAGCCATCGGGATTTATCGAGGTGCCTGAGCCGGTGCTGATACGCAGATAGTCACTGCCGTAGGTCCAGACACCATCCAGACCACCCTCCAGGTAGACGATAAACAGTTCTGCCTCACCGTTGCCACTGTTGCCATAGCCGTTACCGACGATAGCGGCCCACTTGCCGTTGTTCAAAAGGGCAATGGTCGGTTCGCTGAAGGTATATCCAAGGTTGGCATCGTCAGCGTCGCTGAATTCCCACAGCACTACTTGTGCCGCCTTGATAGAGGTGTCGAGGAAATTTCCGGGGTCGGTCACATCAAGAGCGAAAAGACCTCGCCCACCCGCACGGTCGCTGCCGATCAGCACACTGCGCCAGGCCGCGCTGCCCGCGGTTGACGCCTTGATAAATGCATCACCAACAATCGGTGAGCCATCAACATAATAGTTGTGGCCGTAGTCGGGATCACTGAGGTAGTGATAGCCAGCAGCGCTCGCAGTGTTTGCCATGTGACCCGGAAAGTAAGCGAGCAACTCAGTGCCGGTATCGGCATCAAAGGCATGTAGAGCCCCATCGTTAGCGCCGGCGTAGACGGCGCCCACTCGCCCGGCAGCTGCGGACTTGAAATCCGAATACAAATTGCCACTGCCATAAGCAAAAGCACCGTTATCTGGCCAGCTAAGTTCGGGATCGCCGATATAGACCGGTTTGGAGTGGACAATATCACCCATGATGCTATCGGCGTTGCGGGCACGAAAATCGTAGGTCGAAGCGGGCGCTTCTTGTGTACGGCTGCCCAGCAGGTAGGACAGGCGGGCGGTAGCTTTTTCGGTAGCCGGGGCTTCGCTGGAGCCGCCAGGATTCACCTGGTAGTCAGCCAGTAGGTCGGCGGTGCCGAGTGAGTTTTTCATCAGCACGCCGTTTCCCGCCGAGGCATCCCAGGTATAGGCAACCCGACTGGCGGTAGTGGGGTCATCAAAGTAGTCGTCACTGAACTGTTCTTTAGCGCTCCATTTCGCCAGGGTCGCCACCGTGCCGTCTTCAGCCAGGTCAAAAGCCAACAGGTCGCCCGACCAGTCTGCCGAGTTGAACTGCGTCAAAAAGAGAAGACTGCCGGCTTCAATGGCGCTGGATGAAAACGAGGCACCCGCAGCGGCGCCAATCTGCGCGGTAATGTCCCGCGCGATATCGGTAAAGGCCTGATTAAGGTCATCGGTATTGTCGGCGGTGAAGTAAAGTCCGCCGCTTTGCGAAGCCGTATCACTCAAAAGCGGATGATCAATCGCAAAGCCAACGGTGTAGGTTACGACATTATTGGTAGCACTCTCACCGTCAAGGTCGTTGATATCCGGGCGCAGGTCCAACTCGTACAGGGCCTGGGCAACATCATCGAGGTAGTCACTGCCACTGGAACCGTAATCCCGATCGCTTTTGCGATCGTAGGATCCGCAGCCGCCACCCGCGCAGTCATCATCGTAGTCGCGCAGTCCACTATCGGCACTGATATTGTTGTCATAGTAGGGTTCGCCATCGGTCAGCAGTACTACAAAGTTTTTCTGGCACCAGTGGCAGATGGGCGACGCCCCCGAAACCCCGCTGGAAAGTAGCGGGACATCATGAAAGACGGCGTCGTCGTCCTTAGCTAGCGCAGCGCCTCCCGGATGCAGGGTCAGCAGGCCATCGTATTGACCGTTTACTGTGCAAGCACTTTCCTGATTACCTGGATTGGTGATTCCGGCAAAGCCGGTGAAATAACGACCGATGTCGTGCAGTGCTTCAGCTAGTGGGGTCCAGTTGCTTGGGCTAAGCCCATCGATCGCAGCGCGGATGGCCGACTCGTTACTGGCAAGGTCGGCTACGCCATGATGGAGTGTAGCGCCTACACCGCCGTTGAACCCGGCAACGCCGACACGCACGCCACTGATGGAATCCAGCAATTGGTTGGCGGCCAGTTGGGCCGCTTCCATACGGTTTTTTGCTGCTGGCTTGCGGGTAGCACCTGACCCAAACGGGTTGCCGCCGTCATAAGGGCCAAAATACCAGTTGAGGTAGTTACCGCTGTAATTGGTGGCATACCCCTCAAGGTACGCATAGTATGTTTGCGCCGGATCAAAACAGTACTGGGGATTAGAGCCATAATAGTTAAGGTCGCCCCACTCACCCCAGCCGCCCCAGCCCATTGCCGGCGTGTACCAGGTGAACCGGGCATACCCATCCGACGAACGGTACTCGGCATAGAGGATACTGAGGGTAGCGGAATTCAGCGTAGCGCCAGATGGACAGGCGTAAGTCGTTGCCGAATCAAAAGGCGTTCCTGGTGCGATCGCTTTCATGGAGCCTGAGTCATCCAGCAGCAACATGATATTGGCCTTGGTAGTACCGGCAACAAAAAGCGGAGTCTGAGCTGGTGTGGTGATCCCTGCATGTGAAGGCAGGTACGCAACGATCGTCATCGTGCAAAAGAGGACGATGGTCAGTAGTTTGTGGTGCCGTGTGATCATGAGTGTTGTCTAGTATCCCCTGGCGTAATGACTGCGCAGAACTGTCTGGGTACTATCATTGCCGCCGGTGCCCCGTGCGGTGACTCGGTAGATTACCGACTTCTGGCTGAGATCCGTTTCACCGTAGCCGCCGAGATTCAGCGAGCCCTCGTCGCCGATCTCGCCCACTTTTTTGATCATGTAACGCGGTGCAGTCGTCACACCGGCTGGCACGCTTGTAAGGATTCTTGAGTTGGTATCACTCCAGGTGGTGAGGAAGGCATTGGGCTCGGTATTGGCTGGATCTGTGCCTTGCGCATAAATACCGGTGCCGGTAGCGCTGAACAGGCTGTCATCGGGCTGGCTCTCGATAAATGCCTCGGCACCTCGTAGCGCCGTCTCTGCGGCTTCAAAGGATAGGTTGATATCGCGGTTTGCGCCGGCCATCTTTTCTTCGAAGAGGGTGGTACGCATCAGGGCGATGGCGATAATGCTCAGCATCACCAGCACCACCAGGCCAATCACCAGTACCCAGCCGCGCTGCTTGTGACCTCCAGGAAAATAAGTAGAGTTCCGCATGTTGCTCAGCCTGCCTTGTTGCGCAGTGTGATAGTGGTTGTGAACACCTTACGCAGATACCTGTCAGGGGTGGCGGGGTATGGAGCGCCGTTGTACGTTACCTGGGAGGGTGTTGTCGTCAGGTTGTCGTTGAGAGAGCGCGCCAGTATTGACACCCGCACACTGACGATTCGATCAATATCCAAACTGTCCTCACTGATAGGCACATAGCGATTCGCTGTGCTGTCACCGTTGGCACCTTCGCTGTCGGCGTCTGTATCTTCACCGTAGAGTATCTGCATGTTTTCCACGCCCTCAACCAGCTCATCGCCATTGCTTGCACAGGTCTCGCCGGAGGTCGGGTTGATCAGGCGTCTCAAGGAGGGTTGCGAGGTGTCGGCCCCAGGGGCGATGCAAAAAGTACTCTGCCGGGCCTGGTAGACCTGTGAGCCACTGGCGTAGGGGTTGCTGAGGTCAGCTGAGATATTGGTGTTGGTGCCTTCAGCATGCGCCAGAGACGTCCCTGAGATACCGGTCACCTGGAATATATCGCCGTTGTCACAGTCACTGATCAGCGCCGCCAGTCCGGAGGCGAGAGTTGCGATGCTATCCACAGATATAGGGTCACTTGTCGCAGCCATGGTGGTGTTCACCAATGTGCCGCTGCCGGTGGCACTGCGAAAGGTGACGCTGTCGGCACTGTTCAGGCCGTCATCGTTAGTGCCGGTGATATGGCCTGCGGCTACATCCAGCCAGGCATCGCTGGTAGCAGAGATCTGATTGGTCAGCGGTGCATCGCTGTAACAGCCCCAGAAACCGGCAACCCGGGCATCGCGGCGGATGAACTCCAGCGCAAAGCGGCCGTTTTCCTGCACCCGTGCCAATCCTTCATTAAAACGATACAACCCGCTGGCATCGACATAGACTTTCAGCATCGCGACCGTTATCAGCAGTCCCAGGGCCAGCGCGACCATCAACTCGACCA
>Ga0315322_10004988_pt1 | contig 10187 bp, 8 predicted proteins | sample M110021515metaG_FD_203461 | JGI IMG/M metagenome (GOLD analysis project Ga0315322, IMG submission 203461) | Ammonia-oxidizing marine archaeal communities from Monterey Bay, California, United States - M1 100m 21515 | ecosystem: Environmental > Aquatic > Marine > Intertidal zone | place: USA... | reverse complement strand
GGCTGGTCGACAACATTTACTGGCAAGCCATTGGCCTGGGCCAATTCGCTTACCTTACGGTTAATTGATTGGTCATCTGTTGCGGCGACGACGATACAGGCGTCATGAAGATGATCGGCAGAAAAGTCCACTGCTTGTAGTGTGACTTTACCGCTTCCATTAAGCGTACTAAGTGCTTTAATTTCTTCACAAATGGTCGGAGCTACCACCAGTAGTTCTGCTCCACAACGAATCAGAAGTCTGGCCTTTCTTGCAGCGATCTCACCGCCACCTACCAGCAGGCACCGCCTATCCCTGATATTCAAGAATATTGGCAGTCGTTCCATTAGTTGAGTTGCTCTATACCATTCATATAGGACACTAAAGCTTCAGGTATGCGAATACTGCCATCGGCCTGTTGTCCATTCTCCAGAATGGCTACTAGAGTTCTGCCTATTGCCAGACCTGAACCGTTCACGGTATGCACCAGTTCGGGCTTTCCGGTTTCAGGGTTTCGCCATCTAGCATGCATACGTCGTGCCTGGAAATCCGTGTAGCCACTGCAGGAAGATATTTCTCTGTAGGTTTCCTGAGATGGGAGCCACACTTCAAGATCGTAAGTCTTGGAAGCGCCAAAGCCTAAGTCGCCACCACAAAGAATTACCTTTCGATATGGTAGCTTCAACAGCTTCAGGATTTTTTCTGCGTGAGCGGTTAAATCTTCCAGAGCCTGGCCACTGTCTTCAGGGCGAACAATCTGCACAAGCTCTACTTTCTCGAATTGGTGCTGGCGAATCATGCCCCTCGTATCTTTGCCGTAGCTGCCAGCTTCGGAACGGAAGCATGGGGTGTGACAGGCGTATTTCAATGGCAGTACTTCTGCATCGATTATTTCGTCGCGCACCAGATTGGTCACCGGCACTTCTGCTGTAGGAATTAGATAGAAGTCATTGTCTCCCCTCAGCTTGTACACGTCTTCCTCAAATTTGGGAAGTTGTCCGGTTCCTGTCAATGCCTGGCTATTGACGATATAGGGTACGTAGACCTCGTTGTATTCATGATCAATAGTATGGGTGTCGAGCATGAACTGGATAAGTGCGCGATGCAGTCTGGCAACGCCACCATGCATAACTGCAAAACGGGAGCCTGCAAGTTTGCTGGCAGCTTCGAAATCCAGCCCTTGCTCCAGCGCTTCACCCAGCTTAGCATGGTCTTTGATCTCGAAATCAAAAACAGGAATATCTCCCCAAACCGAGAGCTCTCTATTATCGGATTCGTCATTTCCTTTAGGCACGTCTTCATGAGGGATGTTAGGCACACCCATTAAGTAGTTATTGAATTCGTCCTGAACGCTTTGCAGCCGCTCTTTCTTTGTTTCCAGCTCGGCCTTCATGCTGTCCATGGACTGCAATATCTCGGATATGTCCTCACCAGCCGCTTTTGCCTTGCCAATCATTTTGGAACGGGAGTTTCTTTCGTTCTGAAGGGCTTCAGCATCAAGCTGAAGTGTCTTTCGTTGTTGGTCCAGATTTTCCAGCAAGGCAACATCAAGGTTGAAATTTTTGACTTGTAGTTGCTTCGCCAGAGTTTCCGGCTCGGTACGAATCCGTTTTGGGTCTAACATTTATCTGTTCCTGCGATATTGAAGTGCTTTTAGGGGTTAATCTTCTTTTCAGTTAGCTGTTTAGAGCAACACCCGGGTTATCTGCATGCCACAGAATGCGGCAAACAAACAAAGGGCTACACTGCCCAGCACGTAGAAAAGTGCCGTATTGTAGTTACCTTGTTGGAATAACAACAGGGCATCCAGCGAGAAAGTCGAAAAAGTTGTTATAGCACCCAGAAAACCAATGATGATAATGGGCCTCCACTGATCCACTAGATGGAGTTTTTCGGCAAATATGATGAAGAACACGCCAATCAGAAAGGAGCCGAGAACGTTTACGGTAAAAGTACCCAGTGGGAATCCGCTATCATTCATTTTTTCCATTGTGGTGCTCAGCCAGTAGCGGCTAACCGCACCAATGGCACCTCCAAATGCAATGGCCATGTAGTAATACAAGTGATATTCCTTAGTTTGTGCAGGCTAAATTTTGGCTCAGTATCACACTCTATTGAGTGTAACTGTTTTCTATAATCTCAATGTTTTCCGGGGGCACGAATTGAAATACATCGTCCTCTATCGCTTCGTTTCGAATAATGTTCTCAAATCTCCATACTGTTTGCTGACCATTCCTGCTGTCCAGGTGGATCACATCGAGTTGTCGGTTGACGAAATTAATGGAAATCTGCTGATAGACACTGTCCACGGCTATTGGGGTTAGGTCGAATTCCTGAAACTCGCTGTCGTAGGGAGTCATTAATTCTACGGTATATTCATTTCCGAGGTTTTCTGTTTGGCCACTAAGTAACTGCGACGCCAGTTCAGAGCGGCTATTGTCCCAGTCTTCAATAACCACCTGCTCAAGATCAGGTTGGTAATTCCACAAGGTTACTCCGTCAGTGACGATTAATTCCGGAAACGGTTCGATGGTTTCCCAGTAGAAGCCGTTTGGTTTTTTCAGATACATCTTGATGGCCGACTCTTCCAGGATTCCGCCATCGGACTCTACGATGAGCTGAACCACATCAGTTTCCATGGTTTCAATGCCCTGCAGTAGTCCGTCCAGTCGCTCAAGGTCTCCCTCATTGGCAATACTGCTGCCGGCCGCCAGCATGCTGGAAGCCGCAATAATCATCGCAGGGATTGTTTGGGCTAAATATCTCATAACTGCTGTACTGCTATGTCTATCAATAAAGAAACAAACAAAATAAAGGGTTAACTGGCGCGTATCTGAGGCTATCAGTCACAGGGCGGAGGTGGAGCAATAACTTCACGGGAGCCATTACCACTCATTTCTGATACTACCCCAGCCGCTTCCATGGATTCAATCATTCTGGCGGCGCGGTTATAGCCTATTCGCAGCTTGCGCTGTACCGCGGAGATAGATGCTTTGCGGGATTCGGTTACAAACCTCACTGCCTCATCATACAGGGCGTCGCCCTCTTCGCCTTCACCTGAGCCAGCATTCATCGCACCCATATCAAGATCGTCCGAAGTCTGGGTAATTGATTCGATATAAACAGGTGTGCCGCGGGACTTCCAGTCTGCAACTACCCTATGTACTTCCTCATCGCTCACGAATGCACCATGCACACGAGTTGGCACCCCGCCACCCGGTGGAAGGAATAACATATCGCCGTGGCCGAGGAGCTGTTCGGCACCTCCTTCGCCAAGAATGGTTCGTGAATCCACCTTAGACTGCACCATGAAAGAGAGTCTGGTGGGGATATTTGCCTTAATCAGCCCGGTTAATACGTCAACAGAGGGACGCTGGGTAGCCAGTATCAGGTGAATTCCCGCCGCTCGCGCTTTCTGGGCAATTCTGGCAATAAGTTCTTCAACTTTCTTGCCTACAACCATCATCATGTCTGCCAACTCGTCAACCACTACAACGATACAAGGCAAGGCATCCAATGTCGGTGCTTGTTGCTCTTCTTCCAATAGCATCGGGTCCGCTTGCCAGGTGGGATCAAGAATGGGTTGTCCCATCTTCTTTGCATCAGCGACTTTCTTGTTAAAGCCCGCCAGGTTTCTAACGCCGAGAGCAGACATTAGCTTGTAGCGTCGTTCCATCTCCGCGACACACCATCTCAGGCCATTAGCGGCGTCCTTCATATCGGTGATAACCGGTGTCAGAAGATGGGGGATATCGTCATAAACAGACAATTCCAGCATCTTCGGATCGATCATGATTAGTCTTACCTGCTCGGGCGTAGACTTGAACAGCAGGCTTAGGATCATGGCATTAATACCTACGGATTTTCCGGAGCCCGTGGTGCCGGCAACGAGTAAGTGAGGCATCTTCGCCAAATCAACTATTACAGGCTTGCCTACAATGTCATGCCCCAGAGCCATGCTGAGGGGAGAACCTGCGCGATCGAAATCCGGAGTCGATAGCACCTGGCTTAGCTGGATTATTTCGCGCTTCTCGTTTGGAATCTCGATCCCGATAACCGTCTTGCCCGGTATAACCTCCACTACACGCACCGACACAATAGCTAACGATCTTGCCAGATCCTTGGCGAGGTTGGTGATGCGGCTTACTTTGATTCCCGGTGCCGGTTGTACCTCGAAACGGGTAATCACCGGGCCGGGATTCACAGCGGTTACTTCAATTTCAATACCGAAATCCATGAGTTTTAGTTCGAGCAGCTTGGACATGGCTTCAAGTGACTCTTTGGAAAAGCCGGAATCATTTGTTTCCTGCCAAGCGTCCAGTAATCCGATTGCCGGTAGTTCCTTTATTGATGAAGCGGCAAATAAGGCTCCCTGCTTTTCCTTTTCTACACGTGCGCTCTTGGCAGGCTTCTTGGCGACAGGCGCCTTGATTTTAGGTGGCACCCTCTTCTTCTCTTTCTCAATATGAATATCGAGAACTTTCTTGCGGTTTTGAAGTCGTTCCTTGGTGGCTGCCTGCTGCTTCTGGTCTTCGGTCCATTTCTGGAATTTGCTCACCGTGCTGGTGGCTAGATGAAGTGTCCAGTAGCCCAATCTGTCGATAAGCGTTAGCCAGGAAATCGCAATGGTGATTGTCAGCCCAAACAGGAATATTGCAAATAGCAGCAGCGTGCTCCCCAGAGTGGCAAGAATTGGCGTGGTCAGGTCGGCTATTAAGGAGCCGAGCACTCCTCCCGCGGAAGGAAGTTCACTGGCAATAGTGAAATGTAATGTGGACAGTCCGCAAGCAGAAATCACCAAAAGCAAAAAACCTGCTGATTTCAGCGCAAACAGCGGCCAGGAAAAGTCAGATTCCAGAGCGTCTTCCCGAAAAGATGTGTAAACCTTGTAAAGCAATAGCACGGGAAAGGCGTAGGCAAGATAACCCAGCAAATACCACAAAACGTCTGCGAGCCATGCGCCGGAGACGCCCACTGCATTTTGTACTTCGTCGCCATTGCCGGTGGTAGTAAATCCGGGATCGTCAGAGGAATAGCTTACCAATGCAATCAGCAGGAATAGCGCCAACAAAGAATAGACAATTAGCGTCCCTTCACGCACCAATCGCTGCATAACAGTATTTACTTCCGGTTCTTGCCGGCTTTTTGTGCTTGCCGCATTTTTCAATTTAATCAGTGTCCTACATCTGTATATTTAAGTCGATTCAAAGTACGAAATTTTTTCGGGGCGAATTAAACCCGAAAGTCTTTAAGCCCTAGTCAGTTTAACGGTTCATATAGCTTAAAATTGAGTAGAATATGCCTGCTCTGCCAACAAGAGCACAGATTGAATACAAAATTGGAAAATGAAGTTCTTATAAGCTTCTCAGGGCGTTCAGCAAGCTCTTCAATTAAACTGTTCCACTAAACCAAGGACACGACACAGCTTCAGGATTTATCTATGAGTGAATACCAGCATCATCGCTTAATTATTATGGGCTCCGGACCTGCCGGTTACACGGCTGCAGTCTATGCCGCAAGAGCCAATCTCGACCCGGTTGTTATCACCGGCATGGAACAGGGAGGACAATTAACCACCACCACGGATGTGGATAACTGGCCTGGTGATGTAGAGGGGCTTCAGGGTCCTGAACTCATGGAGAGGATGAAGAATCATGCCGAACGTTTCGAAGCCAAGCTGATATTTGATCACATTAATAAAGTGGATTTTTCCCAGCGGCCCTTCAAGCTAGAGGGTGATAGTGGAGCCTACAGTTGCGATGCACTGATTCTCGCCACCGGTGCTTCAGCCCAATATCTGGGACTGGAATCCGAAACTGCGTTTATGGGCAAAGGCGTGAGTGCCTGTGCCACCTGCGACGGCTTTTTCTATCGAAACAAACCAGTGGCGGTAATCGGTGGCGGGAATACCGCAGTGGAAGAAGCACTCTACCTTTCCAACATCTGCTCCAAAGTCACTCTGGTTCATCGCCGGGACTCACTAAGGGCTGAAAAAATTCTGCAGAAGAAACTGTTTGAAAAGGTTGAGGAAGGCAAGGTCGATATTGCCTGGAACCATACTCTGGACGAAGTGCTCGGTGACGACATGGGTGTGACTGGTATGAGTATCAAAAGTACAGAGTCCGGCGATGTGAAGAAGATTGATCTGGACGGGGTATTTATCGCTATCGGACATATTCCAAACTCGTCCATATTCGACGGGCAACTGGATCTTAAAAATGGCTACGTCGTGGTGAACACCGGTATCGATGGCAATGCCACTCAAACAAGTGTGAAAGGAATTTTTGCGGCCGGAGATATAGCGGATCAGGTTTACCGTCAGGCAGTAACAAGTGCCGGCTTTGGCTGCATGGCAGCGTTGGACGCGGAGAAGTTTCTGGACGCCTGAGGAGGCTGAAGCAGATGTCTCTGTCCTGGCTCGATGACAATAGTCTGGAGTTTCCTCCACTGGAAGACGCCCTGCATGACCCTAATGGTCTGCTGGCGGTTGGCGGTGACCTGTCAATTGAGAGGTTGTTGCAGGCCTATCGCAGTGGAATATTTCCCTGGTACTCGGAGGATCAACCGATTCTCTGGTGGAGCCCGGACCCACGAATGGTATTGCGCCCGGATGCCTTGCGAATCTCAAAGAGTTTGCGCAAACAGATTCGTCGCAGTAACTGGCGGCTAACTCTGGACACTGCCTTTCCGCAAGTAATCAGTTGCTGTGCCGGTGAACGTGGCGATGATGCTGGTACTTGGATTTCCGAAGAGATGCAGGACGCCTATATAGAGTTGCATCGAGGAGGACATGCACATTCGGTCGAAGTTCGGGATCAGCAAAGCGAATCTTTGCTAGGTGGCCTTTATGGCGTTGCCATCGGCAAAGTGTTTTTTGGCGAGTCCATGTTCAGCAATGCCGACAACGCATCCAAAGTTGCTCTGGTATATTTGATGGAGCAGCTAAATCGCTGGAATTATTCCTTAGTGGATTGTCAGGTTGCCAGTGAGCACCTCCTGTCTCTTGGTGCTGGCGAGATTAGTCGAAAAGAGTTTGTTGCAGAAATCACAGAGCTAACTCAACAGCAAAGCCCGATTGGGCAGTGGTCATTCGACGATGCCATGGAAGCAGATTTGAAAGCTTCTCTTTAATTCAAATTCGCTGATTGAAAACCTACTAGTCGTAAAACAAGAAGCAGTAAGGATTTAGAAGCGGTAGTGTTAATGAGATGAATTCCAAATCAAAGCTCACAGAGTCGGTTCGGCTTTATCGCACCGCACCCCATGATTGCAGTTATATGCCTGAGCAGCAGGCTGTAACTGTATTTGTCGACCCGGAGTTAAAGATAGCTAAATCCCTGAATAGTTCACTTAGTGAATTGGGATTTCGCCGCAGCGGTGCTCATTTGTATCGTCCTGATTGTGACCACTGTCAGGCATGTATTTCCTGCCGGGTTCCTGTAAGCAAATTTAAACCGGGCCGGCGCTATAAAAGAATTCTAAATACTAACCAGGATTTAACAGTGGTTGAAAGCAAGTCTCTGGATCAGGGTGAAAGTTACCCACTTTATAAAAAATACATAAACAGTCGCCACCAAGATGGGGATATGTACCCTGCTAGCCCCGAGCAGTTCGATGCGTTTATTTGTAATGGAACGGAATCCACTCGCTATTTCAGCTTTTATAACGACGATGAATTATTGGCGATTAGTGTAAGCGATGTCTTGGAGCACGGCCTGTCGGCTGTGTACACTTTCTTCGATCCAGAACAGAAACGCAGATCTCTCGGTAATTATGTGATTCTTTGGCAGATAGGGCATGCCGCAGCGATTGGCCTGCCCTATCTATTTCTGGGCTACTGGATCAAGGATTGTGCCAAAATGAATTACAAGAGCGAATTCAGGCCGCTGGAGTTATTTGTCGAGGGTAAATGGCGGCTCCTGACCTAAGCTCAAATGCGTTCTGGGCTTTGCTAATCTCATGAAAATCCGGCACAATGCCGCCGCAACTAATATAGAGGTCTGCCGATGGCAAAAGAAGATCAAATCGAGATGGAAGGAACGGTAGTAGATACTCTTCCCAACACCATGTTTCGCGTAGAGCTGGAGAACGGGCACATTGTGACCGCACATATCTCCGGGAAAATGCGAAAAAATTATATCCGCATACTTACGGGTGATCAGGTGCGAGTTGAATTGACTCCTTATGATCTGACCAAGGGTCGCATTACCTACCGTGCAAGATAACCGGTAAAAGCTTTTTTACCGGTTTTACTTTTCGGCCTTAGAAAGCTCCTTTTTCACCTGCTGCTGCCGGCCTTTAATTTTCAGGCTGATGTCATCATCTTTAACCGATACATAAACATCGCCTCCGTTCCCGGACAGCTCCCCAAATAAAATATCCTCCGCCAAAGCCTTCTTCAGCTTTTCCTGAAGTAGCCTGGCCATTGGTCGTGCCCCCATAGATTCGCTATAGCCATGGGTCACAAACCAATCGGTAGCAGCATCATCCAAGTGCAGTAGCACCTTCTTTTCGTCCAGCTGCACCTGCAATTCCACCAAAAACTTGTCCACTACAGTTCTGATGGTTTCCACGCTCAATGCGCCAAACTGGATTATACCGTCAAGGCGATTACGGAATTCCGGTGTAAACGCTTTCTTGATAATCTCCATGCCGTCGGTGCTGTGATCCTGTTCGGTGAAGCCTATCGAGGCTCGTGCCATTTCCTGCGCCCCGGCATTGGTGGTCATAATCAGGATCACATTTCTGAAGTCCGCTTGACGGCCGTTATTGTCTGTTAGCGTGCCATGGTCCATAACCTGTAGAAGCAGATTGAAAACATCCGGATGAGCTTTCTCTATTTCATCAAGAAGCAAGACGCAGTGTGGGTTCTTGGCAACTGCTTCGGTGAGCAGCCCGCCTTGATCAAAACCGACGTATCCTGGAGGTGCGCCGATCAATCTTGAGACGGTGTGCCGTTCCATATACTCGGTCATGTCGAATCTGAGTAGCTCGATGCCCATGATTTGAGCTAGTTGTTTACTGACCTCAGTCTTACCCACACCTGTTGGCCCTGAAAACAGGAAAGAGCCAATAGGCTTCTCCCCGTCATTCAGGCCGGCCCGGGAGAGTTTAATGGCGGTTGCCATGGAGTCGATGGCCTTGTCTTGGCCAAATACCACCATCTTAAGGTTAGATTCCAGATTCTTTAAGGCTTCAACGTCAGAGGAAGACACATGTTTCGGGGGAATACGTGCAATCGCCGCTACAACCCGCTCCACATCAGCTGCCTGTATCAGTTTCTTGCGTTTGCTTGCAGGCTGTAAGCGCTGAAAAGCCCCTGCTTCGTCGATTACATCAATTGCTTTGTCCGGCATGTAGCGGTCATTAATATAGCGTCCAGCCAATTCTGACGCGGCCTTCAGGGCTTTATCGCTGTAGCGCAATTCATGGTGCTCTTCGAAGCGGGATTTCAAGCCCTTGAGAATGCGATAAGTGGTCTCCACGTCCGGTTCATCGACATCGATTTTTTGAAAGCGTCGGGATAATGCGCGATCTTTCTCGAAAATACCCCTATATTCCTGATAAGTCGTGGAACCTATACATCGCAGGTGGCCCGATGTAAGCACCGGCTTTAACAGATTTGAGGCGTCCATAACCCCGCCAGAGGCCGCGCCAGCGCCAATTATGGTGTGAATCTCGTCTATAAACAGCACTGCATGAGGGTTTTTCTTTAGTTCTGCTAATAAGGCCTTAAAGCGTTTTTCGAAATCGCCCCGGTATTTAGTGCCAGCCAATAAGGCGCCCAGATCCAGAGAATAAATGACGCTTTCTTCCAGAACTTCGGGGACATTCTTCTCTACGATGAGCTTGGCCAAACCTTCTGCTACTGCAGTTTTTCCTACCCCAGACTCACCTACCAACAGAGGATTGTTCTTGCGACGTCGTGACAGCACCTGCACAACACGGGTGACTTCCTCCTCCCGGCCGATCAGGGGGTCAATTCGCCCTTCAGCGGCCTCAATATTCAGATTGGTAGCAAAGCTCTCCAACGGACTAGCTGCCTCTTCGCTAGGTGTTTCGCCCTCTGCTTGTTCTGCTCCTGCTTCTCCCGGGCCGATATGGCCAGGGGTTTTTGAAATACCGTGGGTGATGTAATTGACTACATCGATTCGGGCAATGTTTTGCTGTTTAAGGAAATACACGGCCTGGCTTTCCTGCTCGCTGAA
>Ga0315322_10004987_pt1 | contig 10187 bp, 11 predicted proteins | sample M110021515metaG_FD_203461 | JGI IMG/M metagenome (GOLD analysis project Ga0315322, IMG submission 203461) | Ammonia-oxidizing marine archaeal communities from Monterey Bay, California, United States - M1 100m 21515 | ecosystem: Environmental > Aquatic > Marine > Intertidal zone | place: USA... | reverse complement strand
AAGCAGACGGCAAGTATGGGCGCCCAGGTGGAGAAACTGAGCGAGCCATCAAACTATTCCAGAAGCACACACTGAAAATCGCGAAACCTGATGGACTTTGGGGGAAAGACACAGAGAAAGGGTACAGAAAATTAGCAGGAAAAGAAAAGTCGTGGCTCATGACCCCTACGCTCGATAAGATACCACAGAAAGGCAAGCCACAGAAAGCTTTAGCAAAGTCAACAGGAATCAAATCAATAGAGCAGCTTAAAAAAGAAAAGGCCGAAGCGTTAAAGTATGCTCAAGTGGCATATCGCGGTGGGTTTGCAGAGGAAACAAAGGCTAAGGCGGTGGGGCGTTTCAAGGTTGCCAGAAGGGCCCTTGAGCTGGCCCAGGCACAGGAAAAGATAGGCAAACAACAAGGTATTGCCAAAGCTAGGGGCGAAACCAACGCCGAAAGAGATACAGCCCTCGCGCGAACACGCCAAAGGGGCCGATAGGAGGATTTATGAATTACTTAGAACAATATATATTGAATGAAAAAGGGGCTCTCTTGAACGAGGGGGTCGGAGAATATTGGAATGATGCTAAAGGTTTCTTAGTTAAGTACGGAAAAGAATTTGTGCCGGAGTTCTTTGGGACACCCAAAGGTAAGAAGATACCTTGGTCTAAGATTGGCATACGCTCTACTCTAAACTCCTCTCCTTCGAATATCGAGGACCTTAAAACCTCCCTCGCGAAGTTCTTTAGTGAAGATAATCTCAATTTCCTCGCGAAGGGCTTTCAAAAGGAACAAACTATTATTGGTGACGCTGATGACTTTAAAGAAGTCATGACTCCAGACAAGTTCGCATTTTTTCAGAGAAGCATTAAACGGGAAAGCAAGACATTCCATCGGGGTGTGCACAATATGGTGCATGGCAGAGAGAGTAGCGCGATAAAATACAAACAGGCTGACGTCATCGACAGGTGGAAACTTCGACTTGGCACCGCGCAGCCGGGTACGTCCTATGTGAGCGGCGCGGGGCCGGGCGCTGTCGCAGCGCTTGGCTTAGTTGCTGCAAAGTTAAAGGGCGTAGGATTTCTTGCATCACTTTCGGCAACAAAATTTTTACTTCTCTTGGCCGTTGCTAGCTACGCCGGCGAGCGTATTGGTTTTTTCGATTATTTCAATGACGACGCTCAAGGCGCAGACGAAAAAGATATAGTAGTGAGAATAAAGAAAATCTTAAAAGAGTATATCGAAGAGGGTGATAAACAATACCATGGAGAAGACTATTATGAAAGAAAAAAGGAGAAAAGGTACAACGTGGGGGATGCTGAGACTCTTGAGAGCAACTTCCAGGGGTCTTATATAACTGATTTTCTTGCTGAGCAGCTTGCAGAAAGATATCGCATGTGGTTCATGGGGGATATGAAGGATAAAGCCGCCAAGGCTCAGGCCGACGGGCAAACAACTGTTGATTGGAGAGGCCACTCAACAAATACAAAGTCAAAGAAGGCCGCAGCTGACAAGAAGCCCGCAGCTGACAAGAAGCCCGCAGCTGCAGAGAAAGCCGCTGAAGCAGAAAAAAGTACAACGGCAGGTGCACCTGAGTTGGACCTATCTAACACAAACAAGCCGAGCTGGTGGGATGGTGCTAAAATGCCTGACGACAAAAAACTAATAGGCAAAGAAAACCATTATATGACGGCGCTTTGGTCTCCTGTTAAAAGTAAACTTGGTAGTCATAAAGCCGCGGCAAAGAGAACAAAATTGGCAGCATTCAATACGAAGCGAGCAATAGCGATGAAAATGCCGAAAGGTGAAAAGAGGACTAAAAGACTTCATGTTATCATCGATGCGCGTATTAAAGAAATGGAAGGGCACTATGTTACTATCGTTGGTAGCAGTGGCACTACTCAGGCTGCAGCGGTAGTGCCAACCAAGGCGCAAACGGCGATTAAGGCAAAGGTAAAAAAGTCCCCGGCAAGGTCCACTAAGAACGCAACCCAAAGACAGGAAGAGTTGCTCAAGGGTACAAAGCATGTCGATGTGAAAGGGTTACAAAAAGCATTACTTGGCATGGGCTTCTATGATGTCAAACCTGGTGAAGAAGAAGCTACCTTAACTTTCAAGTCAGGGGAGCCCGACGGTCGCGTTGGCGGAGAAACAAAGGGAGCTATCAAGAATCTCCAAAGGGCCCTAGGGCTTACCGGTGGAGAGGTTGATGGCGTTTATGGGCCCACAACTCATAGTAAGTTTCTCGAAAAGAAAGGGGAAGTACGGGGAAGTAATTTTGTTGATAAATCAGTAGTCACGCCGGTAGCTGAAAATATCTATGATATTGTATCCCAAGAGATAGACAATGTACTTAGAGAGGCAGGAAGGGCTTAGTATGTGCATCATCTGTATTGAATTACAAAAAGGAAACCTACTTCCATGGGAAGCTTACGAAAACCTTCGCGAAATGGCTCCCATGGTTGGGCGAGAGCACTTTAAAGAGGCGAGCGAGTATATACGTTCCGCTCAAATGATGTCGACATGTGAATGGTGTGATTGTGATCCTTGTGATTGCGATGGTGGAGAATAAATAAAATGAAAAAAATTATAAGTCTCTTTGTTTTGTTCTGTTTTGTGGCATGCCAACCAACAAAAGTAGAAGAAACAAAAGTAGAATTTTATGATTTTGAGCCAATTTATATCAAAGCTCAACATAAAACCAAAAAAAACAGCAATGTCAAGACAAAATTTTATAATTTTGATGATTTATTGATTAATGGACAGTATAAAAAGCCGCAAGTCCTGTATACAGACTCTCGACAGAAAGTAAAGTTCGGTCGATTGCTCAAACTTAAGAAAGATTTCCTTCCAAAACTCAAAAATTCTGCCAAAGACCCTACATTAAGGTAATATAATACTAAAAAAACTAGTTATTTTGTATTAAACTTATCTCACAAGAGGGATTTACAAAATGAATAGAGATGAAATCAAGAAACTTATTAAAGAAGCTTTCACTGATAAGGTATATGGACAGTATCCTTATTCTCACAAAGGTGGTCAAGACGATGAAGCAACCGAAGACTATCAAGAAGAGTGGGATAGGTTAAGTCTGGATATCGTTGAGGACAGAAGTCGAGAAGGAGCTATCAAGTTTGCAAAAATCTTGGTAAAAGATTTTGAAATTTTAACATTTGTTCTCGATGCAGTCGGTAAAGACCAGTCTTTGGGGTCGGAAATCCTTAAAAAGATGGAAGAAGCTCCAACCACCGCCGAAAAGCTAGCATAAATTATAGAATGTTTCTGCTGGACAGCAAAAATTGGACGTCCGGGTCGGGTAAACGCCTAAGTTTGGAGTTTGTTTCTAGTGAAGCAATAGACCATTCCAAAAAAAATAAGAAAATATTCATTGGTTCCGACTCTTTTATCTCTCGCGATAAGATATGTTTTGCTACAGCGGTTTGTTTGTTGACTCAGGGCCACGGTGGAAGATATTATTTCTATAAGGAGAATGTCCCCGGCAAAATATATTCAACACTCTCCACCAGAATCACAGAAGAAGTCAGAAGATCAATAGAAATTGCAGAGTTTTTTATGAATATCCACAATATACCTCCAGAATTGCTTGAGTTGCACCTCGATGTATCGCCTTTTGCAGCCAAAAATGGTACATCCAAGCTATCAGACATGTTGAAGGGCTATGTTCAGGGCTATGGCTTTGCTTGTAAGCTTAAACCTAACGCATGGGCTTCTCAAAGTGTTGCTGACAGGCATTCAAAATGAGTTCGGCAATTACTAAAACGAGAGTTGTTTCTCCCTCAATCTATAGCGTCTCCTATGAAGACATGGTTGATATCTGGGTCGAGAATATGCACCCAGAAGACAATCTCTTGGTTGTATGGGATGCAAAAAATCATCTAAATATATTAAAAAAGTCCGGATTTCTTCTCAGCGAGGGTTCATTATACAACAATAAAATATTAACTATTGCAGTTGATGACATAAGGGACTGTTTTTATATTATGGATGTACTCAGTGCTTACGAAGAGCACCCTTATCTTCAGATTTATTCCGGCGGAAGGTTGTTGACAGATAATTTGGAAAATTTGAGAGAAGATATCACTATTTAGAGTATGATAAAAGTGAAAATAAAGAAAATTCTTAAAGAAAGCGACCAAGATGCGCATACGGTGGCAAAAGCAGTAATCATAGACAGTGAAAATCGAGTATTGATGCTCACTCGGTCCGATTATCACAAGAAATATGCTGGAGAGCTTGACCTGCCTGGTGGTCACCTTAAGGAAAACGAAAGCATAAACAAAGGATTAGAAAGAGAAGTCAAAGAAGAGACCGGATTGGATATATTGCACCCTGCTTTTTTCAAAAAAGTCAAAAATAAGCACTTTTATCACGCAAGATATGACTCTCAGCCAATAAATATAAGTGATGAGCATGTTGATTACAGGTTTTACAGAAAAGAAGAGCTAGACCCTAGCATGCCATTCGAAAAAATCGCTATAGAAGTACTGGAGATGATTGAAGGTGGTTAAAATATCTATAAAAAACGAAAAACTTATGAATACTAATTTCCTAAAGCCAAAAACCGAACTGCATCCTGACTTTTGGATGGAAAAGGTTCTAGGCCCTGAAGTTTCCAAGCTTTTGGAACAAATTTCTAAAGATATTTTAGAATCCATGAAGATTGATGTCCAAATAAAAGATATTGTACTCACCGGCTCTATTGCTTCTTACAACTGGCACAGTCTTTCTGATATTGACCTTCATATTATATTTGATTTTGAAGATATAAGCGAAGATTTCGAATTAGTGAAGAGAATGCTTGACCAATCCAGAATTAATTGGAACAAGGCTCACGATATTATGATAAAAGACCACGAAGTCGAGTTATACTTCCAAGATTCCAACGAAAATCACGAATCAAGCGGTATTTGGTCGATTATTTCAGAGAGCTGGATTGTCGAACCGGAAGCCACTCAGCCAGATTTAGATTTAAGGAATACTGAAAAGAAAGCAGAGGTGCTTGCCAAAGCAATTGACCATGTGTCTCAGTTGTTTGCAGAGGGAGAGTATTCAGATGCTCATGAGTATGCTAGCAAAATCAAATCTAAGATATCTAGAATGCGTTCTACGGGACTTTCTCGCGAAGGTGCATACTCTCCAGAGAATATGGCCTTCAAGATGCTTAGAAACTCAAAATACCTTGAAATGCTATCAAGTTTAAAGATTGAAGCATATGACCAATTGATGTCCCTCTCCGAAGCATACATAAGAGACTATTTCAATGACCGACAAGACCCCGAGTATTTAAAATATGAGGGTCAGTACGATATAGACTCCCTGTTAGACCCAGACGGTGATGCCCCATGGGGCGAGGTGGAAAAAGAAGATGTATGAATATTTCGATTTAGGTTTAATCACGATAAATCTACTGTTTTGTGGTTTTCTGCTCCACAGACAGAATAAAATCGCAGATAAAACACAGAAAATAGAAAATCTTATCGTCGCGAACATAAAAAACCCCAAATTAAGCCGAAAACTCTTAAAGGAATTCGTTAAATAACATATAATAACTTTATATGCTTCTTGTAGGCTATTAATATAAAGGAACTATTATGATTGCGGACGTTGTTGTGGATCTCCAATATGGAGACTGTGGAAAGGGCAAAATTGCCCATGCTTTGTGTAGAGACCGTGATTATACTCACGTAATAAGGTATAATGGCGGCTGTAATGCTGGTCACACCATTTATCATGACGGCGTTAAATTTGTAACGCACCATATCCCCTGTGGTGTGTTTTTTGGCATCAAATCAATTATCGGACCAGGTTGCGTGGTTCACGTCGAAACTTTCCTAAAAGAAATAGAAGAATTGGAGGCAGCAGGAATTCCAGCAGGCGATTTGGTCAGCATTTCTTCCAATGCCCACGTTATTACAGACTTCCACAGAGCCCAAGACGGCCGCGATACAGAGATTGGCACTACAAAGAGGGGTAACGGGCCGGCTTATCGCGATAAGTACGACAGAAAGGGGATTAGAGCCCTTGAAGAGCCAAGATTAAACAAATATCTGATTAGTTTATACCACGAATTGTATGAGAACGAAGAATTTGAAGATATTGAGATACTTTTTGAAGGAGCACAAGGATTTGGACTGGATATTGATTGGGGTGATTACCCTTACGTTACTTCTTCTCATTGCACCGTTGGCTCTGCGCTTTTAAATGGTGTGCCACCAAAAGCCATTAGAGATGTTTGGGGTGTGGCAAAAATCTATGAAACGTATGTTGGTGCCAAGGATTTCGAGGGGCCCGACGCAGAATTTGAAAAGATACGAGAAATTGGTGAAGAGTACGGCGCCACAACGGGCAGACCAAGGCAAATCAATTGGCTTGACTTCGATATGCTAAAGATGGCAGCACGAATCAACGGTGTGAACAAGCTTGTTGTAAACAAGATGGATGTTCTAGAGAAGATTGATAAATGGAGAGCATTCAATGGACCTCACGTATTGGAATTCGATTCGCGAAGAGATATGGAATACTGGATTGAGACAAAATTGCAAGTAGAAGTCAATGACGAATTGGAAACGTTTTTTTCCGGAGACAAAGAATACATCTAATCTATTTATATGTATGACTGATACAAAACAATACCAACTTATTTTCGAAAACTGGAGGAGATACAACTCCTCTACGATTAATGAAACCCCTATTTACTCCTACACAGGCTCAGTTGCGGACCCAAAAGACCCAACAAAGGTTTGGGACCCGGAAACAATAACCCAGACACCCAATCCGGATTTAGTGGCACCTGGTACCAAAGGAGAAGAGATCACACCTGAAGAATCTGCGGAGTTCATGGCTACCATGGCAGGTCTGGCTGCAGTATCTGCAGCGGGTGAGAACATTGGCGTTATATTGCAAAAAGCTGTCGGATTCGTCATGGCAGCACTTAAAGCAGCCTTAGGTGTGGCGGCCATCCCTTTTAAGCTAGCTTCAAAAATAGTTGGAGCGCTTGGTAAAGGTTTTTTTAAGTCTGCAGCTGGTATTGCTAAGGCCCTGGTCGGAAGTGGAGTTTTAAATACCCTGCTCAAAGGGGCCGGCTTTACTCTCACGGCCGCGGCAGTAGGTGCAACCTCTGTTGCTCTTTATAAGGTTTATCAATACATTAAAGGTGATATTCCAGCTGAGGCAATTGAACACCCTGAGGGCCCTGGTACAAAAGAATTTTCAGATGATATCATGCGTGGACTGCAGTCATTATCAATAACAAGCTGGGAAGCAGCTTCACTGGAATTGAAATGCGCATTCTGTAAAACAAACCCTGACCAGCAGTATCCTGAGGTATACAAAGCAAAGTTGCCGGCCGGCACCAAGGATTCACCTTCTCATAAAAAACAACAGATGGCGTTGAAAAAAGCGCGGAAAACGGATGCGCTGCAATGTAAGAATATTTTAAAGACATGCAATAAAAAGATTCCAGGTGGAAACGCCCTGAGTCAAGCCCCTCTAAGAGGCACCGTAAGTACAATAGCCGGCACTAACATTCAGCACAACCTAACAGGGAGGGAAAAGAGGCTAGGAGAAGATTTCGTTAAAGCCTTGATGGGTTTGGGGATTACGAACAAATACACTCTGGCCGGTGCACTGGCTGTGGCTGGAAAAGAGTCTGGATTTGTTGGGGTAGCTGAAAAGGGAAGTTATTCTGCGGGCACTTTAATGTCTGGGCGCCCTGGTGTGGCTAGCCGAATAAAGAAAGTGTTCAGACATCAGAACGTCGAGTTGACCCAGGCTTTAGCCGAGCAACTCTCTGGTGGTGGTCGGAACGCCATAGCCTTATTCAATATTGCATATGGATATCAGCCTGTTAAGAACTTAAAATATAGTACATATCAAGGAAGTGCGGCGATTAGCCACAATAAAGTGCCAGTTGTTGTGGATGGAAAAATAAATCTAAAATTGTACAATCCTGAATTAGCAGGTTACAAATACCGAGGCAGGGGACCTATTCAAACAACATTTCGAGAAACGTATAGAAAGATGGCCAAAATCGCAGGTCTAGACGTCAAAGAAATTCTAAGAAATCCAGACATATTGGTGAATGATCCTGTCATCGGTCTTAAGATGTCAGCGGCCTTTGTAAAGAGTGGGCACAACACTGGTAAAAGAAGGATGTTAAATGGGGCCGAACCGAGAAGCTTTGAGGAAGGTATCCTATTAGCCGCTAGAATAGTATCTGGTCCAAATTCTGATGTGATACCCACTAGGGCATATAATAATGCGGCAAGGAAAGCCAATAGGCATATTCGACTTACAGGTGGACAAGTAGCATAATACCATGAGCACTAATATATCAGATAATTATTCTATAACAAACCACTCCACCAATCTTTCAGAACGCTTTAAGAGCGTCACCAGCGCTGGTACTGCAGCCACTGTTGACCTCATTGCACAATCTTCATTTGCCAGCTTCTTTGATGGTGGCACCTTCACTTTGATTGATACCGCTGGAACCTCGAAGACTTACCTTTTTGATGATGACGACACAGATGGCGTCACCGGTGACATCAGTGGAGGAAGTGTTGTGATACAATTAAATGGACTGGCAGATATTGATGACTTCGCCACTCAAATGGCTGCAGCTATATCAAGCGCCAATGGACACAATGGTACAATAACTGCTACTGCTAGCGGAGGCGCCTCTGGAAAGGTTGTGCTCGTACAAGCAACTGGTGGCGCGGCTGGTAATTCTTCTATAGGAAACACTACTGACCCGGGTGCTTTATCGATTTCTTATCTCGCAGGTTCTGTAACATCATTTCAAAATGGGGCAGACGGAGTAATCACAAGCGGCTCTCTTGATATTATGCCTTTTAGAAACGGCATCAATGGTGCAACCTCAATTCGCTTTCAGGGTACTTCAAACTACTATCAAACTTTTATTGGCGAACAAAGACACTAAAACTATTTATTTATAGCGATTTGTCTTTATAGGAACTATAGAATGCAGGATTTACAGCCACTTATTGATAGTCTTCAAGGTTTTGCACAAAAAAGACTTAATTTTGAAAGGCCACCAAAGCTTTTCTTGAAGCAGGACGAAGAGAACGCTCAGAATGTATTGGGCAAGACTGCATTTTATGACCCGCAAGAAGAATCGGTAACACTTTTTATATCAAATCGCCACCCAAAAGACATCCTTCGCTCGCTGGCTCATGAGTTGGTCCACCATACACAAAACCTTCGTGGTGACCTAAGTCCTGAAAAGTGTGGAGAAATGGGAATGGGGTATGCTCAAGACAATTCCCACATGAGAGAAATGGAAAGGGAAGCTTATGAACAAGGAAATATGTGCTTCCGTGATTGGGAAGACGGTTATAAAAAACAAATGCAAGAAATCAAAAATCTAAAGGAGAACAAAGAGATGACTGTTAAGATTTCAAGAAAAGAATTGAAGGGGCTCATTACGAAACTCCTTTCAGAGAGAACAATAAAAGAAGAAGATAAAGTAACCAAGAGCTATACAAAGGGCAAAGCAGGAGAGACTGCAACAGCACCTATCCGTGAAGAGAAATCTTCATCTGCAGATGCGCTTAAGAAGCTTAAGGCTCTTGCCGGTGAGTATGCCTTTAACATCGATAGAGAACCTATCGACTTTACCACACAGTCATATGGTGGCCGCTATAGTCGAGACCTCGACCCTGCGCCGCGCTTGCCGGGCGGTGAGGGCAAGTGGGTGGAAATACAACAGAAATATAAGGAGGCTCTGGCTGATGAAGCTGCAGCTGATGCGGAAAAGGCGAAGCAATACTATGGTGGTGCTGTTGACGACGCGCAAGAAGCCATAGAGGCGGTCACTGCAGAGACCTCTCGTAAGGCAGTGTCTCAGGAAAGAAATCTAAGGAAAGCCGGCTTCAGGGATATGAATCAGCTTCAAAAAATGGTTGGTGCAAAACAAACCGGCACGTATGATGAACAAACAATGAAAGCAGTTAAAAGATTCCAAAAGTGGTTAGGCTTCGACGAAGAGGGTCAAGATGGCATTTATGGCTCAGCAACTAGAAGACGGCTAGCCCAAAAAAAAGCCGATGAAAAATGGACTCCCCCTGGTCAATCAGAGCCGGAGCAATTCGTATCACCAAGCACAACCGTCGGGGTAAACCAGAGCATTGCTGACGCACCGATAAGGACTGGAACCGAAACAAGA
>Ga0315322_10004983_pt1 | contig 10193 bp, 6 predicted proteins | sample M110021515metaG_FD_203461 | JGI IMG/M metagenome (GOLD analysis project Ga0315322, IMG submission 203461) | Ammonia-oxidizing marine archaeal communities from Monterey Bay, California, United States - M1 100m 21515 | ecosystem: Environmental > Aquatic > Marine > Intertidal zone | place: USA... | reverse complement strand
CAATGGCATCTTCTTCGTTCATGGGACTGTGTTTCGTTCGACTTGTTTGTTTGTTACGCCTTGTCTTCGAACACTCGCTCACTTTATCTCAATACCCATCCGTTTCCACACGTGAGGCCTCGTCCTTATACATGGCTAATCGATTGAACATACAGTATTTCCAAAAAAAGACGAGCAGTAAAACGCCTGCTGCTTTGGATGGAAATCAGCAAGTCGTTCCTCGGCCTTTCCCGTCTCTTCCAAACAATATCGGACATTCCAAAGTCTTATCCTTGATTTAGCCCGTACCTGTCCTATGGTTATTTACTCATTCCCCTTAACCCAACTATGTTTCATGATTTATTCCCCATTTGCCAGATTCCTCGTTATCACGCTGTCTCTTTTGCCACTTGTGGTTCCAGCCTTTGCTCAAAAGAAGAAAAGGGTGGATCCGCTTGCCATTCCGGAAATCACCCGTGATCAGGTCATTTGCTTCGCTCTATACACCGTACACGCGAAGACCCTGAAATTGACGGCCCAGCTTTACCCGCTCAAGGAAGGCGAACAGCGTAAGGCGACCCTTGAAGTCAAGCAGGGTGGAAACTGGAAAAAAGTAGCTGAAGCCAAGGTGATCGAGAGGGGTTGGACCGTTCCCTTTCGGGTAGAGGATTGGGATGATTCTCAGGAGGTGTCCTATCGCGTCAGGCACGGGGAGAAAGCGACCTATGAAGGGATCATCCGCAAGAACCCAATTGATAAGCAGGAATTCGTGGCCGTCGGATTTACCGGGAATTCCATTAATCCGGGGCACGGGGGGGATATTCCAAAGAAGGACTTGGTGGAAAATATCAAGAGGCTTCAACCCGATCTGCTTTTCTTTTCCGGTGACCAAGTTTACGACCATCGTCGTCATTATGCCGCCTGGTTGAGATTTGGCAGGGATTTCGGAGAGGTGATCAGGAACTTCCCGACCGTGACCATTCCCGATGACCATGACGTGGGACAGCCCAATATTTGGGGCCACAACGGGAAGAAGTCCACTTTGGGAGGGGCTTCCGACGGTGGATATTCCATGCCCGTCGAATACGTCAAGGAGGTGGAGCGGGCTCAGACCAGTCATTTGCCTGACCCTTACGACCCGACGCCGATCGAGCGGGGAATCGGAACTTATTACACGCATCTTAATTGGGGGCGTATTAGCTTTGCCATTATCGAGGACCGCAAGTTCAAGACCGGTCCGGCCGGCATGATTCCCAAGCAGGGTCCCCGACCCGATCACATTCGTAATCCTGATTACGACCCCAAGTCGGTGGATGTTCCACAGGCTCGTCTTCTTGGAGAGCGCCAGCTCAAGTTTCTAGACGAATGGGGTAAAGACTGGACCGATGCCGACTTGAAAGTCGCTCTCTCCCAGACCATCTTTTGCGGAGGGGCTCATATCCATGGCAGGGTCGGCGGGCGTTTGCATGCCGACCTTGATTCCAACGGTTGGCCTCAGACTGGGCGCAACAAGGCAATCGCAGCTTTGCGCAAAGCCTATGCCTTTCATTTTGCCGGAGATCAGCACCTGGCCACCGTGTTTCATCATGGAATCGACGAGTGGAGGGACTCGATCTATTCCTTCTGCGTTCCCTCGATTGCGAACCTCTACCTGAGATGGTGGAAGCCGCTTGAGGCGGGCAAGAACCGCAAGCCTGGTCAAGATCCCATCCTTGGGGATCACGTCGATGGATTCGACAACAAGCTTACGGCCATCGCGGTGGCCAACCCGACTCCCGAGAAGGGCGGAGACAGGCTGAGCACCAGGGCTGCCGGATTTGGTGTCGTGCGCATCGACAAGAAGACCAGGGACGTGACCTTCGTATGCTGGCCCCGCAACGTCGATGTTTCGGATAAGGACGCCAAGCCCTATCCGGGGTGGCCCTTCACCTTCAATCAAATTGACAACTACGGGCGCAAGGCCGTCGCTCACTTGCCCGTTTTGGAGATTGGCAAGCCCGACCAAGTGGTCCAAGTCATTGAAGAGAAAAGCGGTGAAGTCGTCTATACCTTGAGAATCAAGGGCAAGAGCTTCCAGCCCAAGGTGTTTGCCAAGGGTGCCTACACAGTGAAGGTGGGCGAGGGGTCGAACCCCAAGACCTTCAAAGGTGTCAAGTCGCTTTCGGAGAAGGAAAGCAAGGGCAAGAAAATCCAAGTCAAACTGTAAGAGCGCAGGCTTGTCAGGCGGATTTCCATCCCATGAAGAGAGCGCTGTCATTCGGCCTTTTTTTCTTGGCCTTGGCCACTTGGTCCGTCCGGGCCAAGACGAATACCCTGCTCATCGCCATCGACGATCTTAATGACTGGGTAGGGTGCATGGATGGTCATCCGCAAGCACTCACTCCCAATATCGACCGTTTGGCCAAGCGGGGCATGCTCTTTACCAACGCTCATTGCCAGGGTCCCATCTGCGGACCCTCACGCGCTTCTTTGCTTTCGGGTTTTTACCCGCACCGGACCGGTATTTACCAACAACCCGGGGGCAAGGCCATGGAGAAGGATAGCAAGTTCTTCCACGGCCGAATGATTCCCCAATGTTTTTCCAGTCACGGTTACCGGACTTGGGGGGTGGGCAAGATTGCTCATGGATATTCTGACAAGAAGCTTTTCGACGTCTACGGGAGCAAGTTTTCGGGGTCCGGGCCCAAGCCCCCCAATGGCAAGCGGTTCAATTATTACCCACCCGAGGTTCCGTGGACCGGGACGCAGACGGATTGGGGGGCATTCCCCGATCGTGACGAGGACATGACCGATCATAAGGTGGCGGACTGGGCAGTCGAGCGATTGGGGAGCGAATCGGACAAGCCCTTCTTTTTGGGGGTTGGCTTCGTGCGCCCCCATGTGCCCTTTTACGTTCCGCAAAAATGGTTCGATTTGTTTCCTCTGGATAAAATCAAGTTGCCACCCGTGCGCATGGACGATCTCGCAGACATCCCAGAGACGAGCCGCCGGATGCATGAATTGCCCAAGTATCCCAATCTCGATTTCCTTCGCAAAAACGATGACGAGCAATTCCGCAAGTGCGTACGTGCCTATTTGGCCTGTATTACATTTGTCGATCATCAGGTCGGCCGTGTCCTAGATGCCTTGGATCAAGGGCCACATGCCGATGACACCACGGTCATTCTTTTTAGCGACCACGGGTATCACATCGGGGAAAAGGACCGAGTGAGCAAACACAGCCTGTGGGAGGAATCAACCCGCGTGCCTTTGGTCGTCGTCCCGGCCAAATCGCAGGCTTCGGATTTCGGCAAAAAGGGGACGACTTGCTCCAAGCCGGTCGGTTTGATCGATCTTTATCCAACGCTGCTCGAGATGTGCGGCTTGCCTGCAAACAAGAAGAATGAAGGAATGAGCCTGGTCCCGCTTTTGCGCAACCCGTCTCAGGAATGGAGATTTGCCGTTCTCACCACCTATGCTAGGGGAAATCATGCGTTGCGCTCGGAGCACTACCGGTATCTGCGTATGGAGGACGGGACGGAGGAATTTTACGATCACCGAACCGATCCCAACGAGTGGATCAACCTCGCCGGCCAAAAGAAGCATGCTAGGGAAATCAAAAAGTTTCGCGCCACCTTGCCCAAGAACGAGGCTCCTTATCATCCATCCGTTCGTTCAGCCCCGACTAATGCCTGGTTCAAGGAACACTTGTCGCGCAACGGCTTGAAGTAGCCTCTGCGTGCCTTTTTTTCGAAAGGAGTTTGAAAATTTGGTGGTCTTCTTGCGTTTTTTTCTGAAGATTCCCTCCCAAGTACATTTGATCATGTCTCATCCTCTCAACCTTAAGTCATTTACCCGAGTTGCCATTGGTCTTCTTTGCCTTGTCCCCATGGGCGCAATCTTTGGTAAGGTGGATTTTAATGCCGAAGTTCGTCCCGTTCTCTCGAACAATTGCTTCTTTTGTCACGGACCGGATGCTCATGAGCGAAAAGCCGACCTGCGCCTCGACACCGAGGAAGGCGCGACCCGCGACCTCGGAGGTTATGCCGCCCTCGTTCCCGGCAGTTTGGAGAAAAGCGAGATGTGGGCTCGTATCATAAGTCCGGATTCCGACGATGTCATGCCTCCGCCCGAAGCCCACAAAGTGATGACGCCCAAAGAGCGCGAAATTATAAAACAGTGGATCCTCGAGGGCGCGAAGTACGACGAGTATTGGGCCTACCAGCCTCCAAGTAAAACACCTGTCCCTACCATGGGCAAAGATTGGTCGGATCATTGGGTCGACCGGTTCGTTTATGCAAAGCTCTCGGAAAAGAATTTGAAGCCCTCGCCTGACGCCGACCGAATTACCTTGGCTCGCAGGTTGCATTTCGATCTGACGGGTTTGCCTCCTCGCCCCGATGAGGTGGACTCCTTCACCCAAGACAAGAGACCGCTTGACCAAGTGGTGTCCGACCGGGTTGATGCCTTGTTGGCCAAGCCTGCTTTTGGCGAACGAATGGCCACTTACTGGCTTGATCTCGTCCGGTTTGCCAGCACTGTGGGGTACCATGGAGACCAAGATCACCCAGCTGCGCCTTACCGCAATTACGTGATCGATTCCTTCAATCGGGATCTACCCCTCGATCAATTTACCCGGGAGCAATTGGCGGGAGACCTGTTCGAAAAGCCGACCAACGAACAATTGGTCGCCACCGGCTACAACCGCTTGCTCCAAACCTCCCACGAGGGGGGCATTCAGCGCAAGGAATACCTTGCTATTTATGCCGCCGACCGGGTGCGCAATGTTTCTGCGGTATGGATGGGAGCGACCGTGGGTTGCGCCCAGTGTCACGATCACAAGTACGACCCCTATACCATAGGTGACTTTTACAAGTTGTCCGCGTTTTTTGCGGATATTCACGATGACGGCTTCGGCGGGAACAGCCTGCCCACCGTTCGCCCTCCCTATGTCAAGGCATACCCAAAAAAGATTCGGGAGGAGATGAGCCTCCTTGAAAAAGAGATTGCCGGTTTGCGCCAAGCTCCCCCCAACGGCAATGCCCTCAAGGCATGGTCCGTCAAGCATGCCGGTTTGCGGGCAAAGTTGGCCAAGGAACGAAACAAGCAAAAGAAGGCGTCCTTGCAAAAGGAACTTCAGGAGATCGAGAAATCAGGAGTCGATGGAGTCTCCAAGGGCGAGCTTGCCGTATATCGTACAAAATCAAAAAGACTCGAGATGTTGGGCAAGTCAGGTCAAAACACCATGATCACCAAGGCCAAGGCCCCTCGGGAGATCCGCATTCTGCCGCGCGGGAACTGGCTTGATGACAGCGGGAAAGTGGTGCATCCCGCCATTCCTGAATTCATGGGGGTGCGTAAACCGAGGAAGGCTGACCGCCTGGACCGGCTCGATCTGGCTGACTGGTTGACCGACCCAAGCAACGGGACAGGGGGGTTGACCGCCCGCGTTTTTGCCAACCGTTTGTGGTTCCTGTTCTTCGGGGAGGGCTTGTCGCCTTCTCTGGAAGATTTTGGTGGTCAGGGCCAACCTCCGACCAACCGTCCCTTGCTTAACAACCTCTCCGTGGCCTTGATCGAAAACGCCTGGAGCATAAAGAAGACAGTCCGTCTCATCGTAACGAGCAGGGCTTACCGCCAGAGCTCCCTCGTTTCTGCCGAATTGGCCCGCCTCGATCCCGAGAACAAATGGTTTGGCCGGCAAGCCCGCTACCGCCTGCCTGCCGAGATGATTCGAGACAACGCACTTTTTGTCAGTGGCTTGCTTCAGGAAGGGGACACTTTCAACTTTTCCAAGCCCTATCAACCGGCGGGGTATTACCGCCACTTGAATTTCCCCAAGCGTTCCTACCGCCACGATACGGATGCCAATCAGTGGAGGCGCGGGGTCTACATGCATTGGCAAAGACAGTTTCTGCATCCCATGATGAAGGCCATGGACGCTCCGTCCCGGGAAGAGTGTACCGCCAAGCGTCCCCGTTCCAACACCCCCAATGCCGCACTTGCTCTGCTTAATGATCCCACTTTTGTGGAAGCGGCCCGTGCTTTCGCCGCCCGCATCATCAAGGAAAAGAAGGGCACCCCTGAGGAACGCGTCCAATTTGCCTGGCGGACCATTTTATCCCGTGAGGCCAAGACTGACGAAGTTGCCCTCCTGCTCGGACTGCTCAAGGAAGGCGAAAGGGAATATGCCGATCACCCGGAGGAGGCCCAAAAGCTTCTGGGCGTAGGCTTGGCGCCTTTGGATTCTTCCATCGACCCTTCCGAGTTGGCATCCTGGACGATGGTCTCGCGAGCCATCTTGAACTTGGGCGAAACCACCATACGAAACTGAAATGAATCAACCGGACAACCCGACTGCCTTAAAGAGAAGGACCTTTCTTAATCAGGCCGGACTGGGCTTGGGGATGACGGCTTTTCATTCCCTCTTGTCTGGCGATCTTTCGGGAGCGGATTTGGAGCAAAGCCTTTCTCCCATGCTGGCCAAGGCCAAACGGGTAATCTTTCTTTGCATGTCCGGTGGGCCCTCTCACCTCGAGACGTTTGACTACAAGCCCAAGCTCGATCAGATGGACGGCAAGCCCATGCCCGAGTCTTTCACCAAGGGACAGCCAATCGCCCAGTTGCAAGGTCAGGCATTGCGGGTTCTTGGCCATCAAACCAAGTTTCGGAAGTATGGTAACAGCGGCCAGTATGTGAGCGATTTTCTTCCTCATACGGCAAAGATGGTGGACGACATTGCGGTCATCCGTTCGATGGTGACCGAACAAATCAACCACGACCCGGCCCATACTTTCATGAATACCGGGACGGTCATAAGCGGGCGTCCGTCCATGGGTTCCTGGGTCAATTATGGGTTGGGTTCGGAATCTCAGGATCTGCCCGGGTTCGTTGTCCTGACCAGCGTGGGTGGACGGAATCCCCAGCCCATCGCCTCCCGTCAATGGTCGTCCGGTTTTCTGCCCAGCCGTTTTCAAGGCGTTGAGTTCAATGCGGCAGGGGATCCGGTTCACTACGTAAGCAATCCGTCCGGGGTTTCATCAAAAACCCAATCTTCACTTGTTCGTACCATTACCGCCCTCGACCGAAAGAAAAACGCCATCTGGAGGAACCCCGAGGTGGACACCAAAATCTCCGCCTACGAGATGGCCTTCCGCATGCAGTCGAGTGTTCCCGGGTTGATGGACGTTTCCGATGAACCCGCCTCCGCCCTCGATCTCTATGGAGCCAAACCCGGTGATGGTAGCTACGCTTCCAATTGTCTCTTGGCCCGCCGTCTCGTTGAGCGTGGCGTGCGCTTCGTTCACTTGTATCACCGCGGATGGGATCACCATGGCGGATTGGCCAACTACATGAAAATTTGTTGCGGACTGACCGACCGTCCCACTTGGGCTCTCCTGACCGACCTCAAGCAACGCGGTCTGCTCGAAGACACTTTGGTCATCTGGGGAGGCGAATTCGGTCGCACCCCCATGTTCCAAGGCAAGGGCGGAGCCGGAAGAGACCATCACATCAAGGGCTTTTCCATGTGGATGGCGGGAGGTGGCATCAAGGGCGGAGTCAGTCACGGAGCGACCGATGAACTTGGTTATCATGCCGAGAAAGACGTCGTTCATGTTCGCGACTTGCACGCCACCATGCTTCATCAGTTAGGAATCAAGCATGATAATTTCAGTTACCAGTATCAGGGGCTGGACATGCGCCTGACCGGGGTCGAGAAGGCCAAAGTGGTACGTCCAGTACTTGCCTAGCTTCGAAGAACACCTCAATCTTATCTGCTTAAGGATTTGATATAAGCCGACATGGCCTTTCTTTCCTCCTGAGTTGGCTTCGCTTTTCGCAAAGTGGTTGAATGAAGCCGAAGAGATCGAGCAATGGCTTCGGCAAAAATATTTTCTTTGGTTATCCCCAGTCAGGCGATACCGTTTCCCGGAAAACTTCTACAGTTCTTCCTTGGATTAATATATGCATGCATAATATATATTTTGACTGAAGGCTGGTTTCCGTTCAGAATTCAGCGACCGAATGTTTCTAACGGATTTATGAAAATGGTGATAAAACGAGCAACTTGTGTTTGGGTTTTGGCATATTTGGGTTTCCTTATTTGCTCGTCCTCCCTTGCAGAGGACCGATTTGAGCGAAACCCCATTCAATACAGCAACTCAAAGGCAGATAACATGGTTTCCCTACTGCAAGGGAAACTTGACCGGGAGGACGTCAAGTGGTCCCGGGAAAAGCGTACCGGTTATTTGCGTTTCTTGCTCAAGGATCTTGGGATTGATACTGATTCCCAAACCTTGGTTTTTTCCAAAACGAGCCTGCAAGGCAAATTGATTTCGCCCTCCCGTCCCCGAGCGTTGTACTTCAATGACGATATTTACGTCGGTTACGTTCCCGGGAGTCACTTGCTGGAAGTGTCCGTGGCCGATCCGAAGCTCGGGGCGGTTTTTTATACGTTCGATCAAGATAAGCGCCGCCTTAATCGAAGAGTTGCGGATTGCATGGCCTGTCATGGTTCGTCCCGAACCGATTACCAGCCCGGTCATCTGCTCCGTTCGATTTTTCCCGCGGAAAATGGTCATCCAATTTTGCGTGCGGGCACTCGATTGACGACACATAACAGCCCTTATGGCGAACGATGGGGAGGATGGTACGTCAGTGGTCGTGGCGGCGAGATTCAGCACATGGGTAATGCGTTGACCAAGGAGGCGGAAGACGGGACAATTCAATTGTACAAGCGTTCGTCAAGCGAAACGGATCTCACGGATCTTTTCGATACGGACTATTATCTGAGCGCGCACAGCGACATTGTCGCGATGATGGTACAGGATCACCAAGTTCAAATGCATAACCTTCTCGCTTTGGCCAATTACCAAACTCGTTATGCCTTGTACGATCAGCAAATCATCGACAAGGCGCTTGGCAACGATTCCGGGGGAATGAGAGCTTCCACCAGGCGCCGTATTGCCAATGCCGGTGACAAGCTTTTGAAGTATATGTTGTTTCTCGAGGAAGCCCCGTTGGCAGGAGGAGTCAAGGGAACGACTGACTTTGCGAATGAATTTTCGGAGCGGGGACCGCATGATGCAAAAGGGCGTTCCCTTTACCAATTGGATCTGCGGACCAGGTTGCTCAAGTACAAATGCAGTTACCTGATTTATTCGGATGCATTCGAGAGTTTGCCAGTTCCGATGAAGGAGTACTTGTATCGAAAACTCTGGGGCGTTTTGAACGGACTTGATGAAGATGAGGCGTTCGTGACGCTGCAACCGAATGACTCTCGCGAAATCTTGGAAATTCTTCTTCAAACGAAGAAAAGTCTACCGGCCTATTGGAAGAAGGATTCCTAATTCAAGGAACCCGTGACAAGCTCGATCATGAACGATTTTGAATTCAAGCAGGTGGCCGAATGGCATGATAATGGACAAAAGAAATGCGAGGGGTCGACCCGTGATGCTCAGCGTGATGGAATTTGGACGACTTGGTACGAGAACGGTCAAAAATCTCGGGAAGTCAACTATCTGAACGGAGTGCCAACAGGTTCGTGGACAACATGGTACGAGACCGGAGAAATAAAAAGAATCGGATCCTTCGACCAGAAAGGTCGCAAGGATGGGCTTTGGGCTTGGTACGACAAGGACGGGCACGAAAGAGCTCGTGCTGATTACAGGGGAGAGCCCTTTCTGAATTAGCGGGCATGCCGAGTGGGATTCGTCGGGTTCCGGGTCGCTGATTGCGTGCCGTTGATTTTATTTTCACCCGAAACAAAAAACACGGTCGCCCTTCCGTTCGAAGAGACGACCGTGTCCATGCAGGCTGTCAATTATCCTGATTGTCAGCTGCTCATTTGACCTCTAACTGGAATGCATTATCGATTCAGAACGTCGTTTTTGGTGGAAGCCACGATGGCCATCACCTCGCCGATGAGCTTTGGATCAACTTTCATTTCCTTCAGTGAAGCTTGCAGGTTTTCGGCGATTGCATTGAAGTGCGACTCATTTAGGTCCAGCGAATCATGGGCTCTTCTCAAGTCCTTTCCTTTCCAGGGATTGGGGCCGCCAAGCACCGCTGCGATGAATGCCTTCTGCTTGGCCCGTTGTTTCTTCATATTTATGCCCTCGAAGAAGTGACTAACTCGTTTGTCGGCCAAGACCTTCTTGTAGAACACCTCGACCGTCGCATCGATGGCGGCCTGTCCGCCGATGCGGTTATAGAGGCTTTCGGCTTTTGCGGGT
>Ga0315322_10004980_pt1 | contig 10196 bp, 8 predicted proteins | sample M110021515metaG_FD_203461 | JGI IMG/M metagenome (GOLD analysis project Ga0315322, IMG submission 203461) | Ammonia-oxidizing marine archaeal communities from Monterey Bay, California, United States - M1 100m 21515 | ecosystem: Environmental > Aquatic > Marine > Intertidal zone | place: USA... | reverse complement strand
CGAGGCGCGCGCGCCAGTCGTCCATTTCGCGGAGGCAATTTCGGAGTACGGCGTTGAGAAATCCCGCTTGCGGGCCGAGGTCGTGCTTGCGGCCGAGGTTGACGGTTTCGTTCACCGCGGCGTGGCCAGGGATGCGATCGAGCCAGAAAATTTGGTACAAACCGAGTCGCAGGAGGATTTGTGCGAGGGCTTGCTGGCGGCGGCCGTTGGTTTTTTGGTCAATCAGCCAATCCAGCGCGGCGCGATGGCGGATCACGCCCAGCACGAGTTCCTGGCACAGGCCGCGGTCGCGCGGGGGCAAGTGCGGCAGGGCATCGGCCAGAAGGGTTTCGGCGGTGTCCGGACCCCGTTCCCACTCGCGCAGGAGGCGTGCTGCGATTTCTCTTGGATTTTGCCCTGGCACGCCGCTAGTATCTGCACACGCACTCTGTCACGCGAGTCCTTTCGCTACATCGTGGGGCGGCGCGTTGTCCAACCTATGAAAGAAGAATTCGAAAAACTGGCGGCTACCGGGAAAATCCTCCCCGGCGATGTGGAAACCCTCGTGCAAATGGCGACTGAAGGTTTTTGTATGCACAAGAGCTGGGGCTTCGGCCGCATCAAAACCGTGGACGTCGTGCTCGGGAAAATGGCGGTGGATTTCAACAATCGCCCGGGCCATAGCATCGACCTTGCGTTCGCGCCCAAAATTCTCACGCCCATTTCAAAAGAACACATCGAGGCACGCAAAGCCACGGACATGACCGGCCTCAAACAAATGGCCGCGCTGCAGCATCATGAGGTGATTAAAGTTATCATCGACAGCTATGGAATTTATGCCACCACCGCCAAAGTGCAGGAGGCACTCGTGCCAGATGTGATTGACAAGGATGATTATAAAAAATGGTGGGAGACCGCGCGGCGCGAAATGAAAAAGGACGGCCACTTCAAGCTACCCACCAAAAAGACGGAGGCCATCGAATATCAATCACAGGAGATTCCGTTGCAGGAACGCTTGCAGCAGGATTTTTCCAGTGCCCGCGGGTTGAAAGCGCGACTGGCGGTCACGGTGGAGATTGCCAAGAATGCCAGCGACCTCGATGACGTCGCCGCGATGGTGGAAGGCACGTTCGGTAAGTTGAATGAAGAAATTACCAGCCACGCCAAAACGCAGGCACCGCTAGCGTTGGAGGCGGTGATGGCGCGGGATGATTTAGCAAAAGCGCTGGACGCGGAAATTGACGAGGGCGCACCTACCGAGGCCACGGTGTGGGAGACGGATCCTTCGCTGAAAGCAGTGGTGACCGCCGTACCGGCAGCGCGGCAACGGCGCGTGCTTGATTCCTTCCAAACACATAATGAGGAATGGGCGACCTCGCTGCTGGTGATGGCTAATCATGTGCCCGCGCGGCTGGTGGGTGAGTGCGCGAGTCTTCTCGCCGCGCACGACCATTCTGAGGAATTTAAGGAAGAGTTGACCCATCTCATCAACCATCACGCCGCCGCAGCCGATCTGTTGCTGTGGTTGGCCAAGGAACGCCCCGAGGCGTATTCGGATTTGCTGACGACCGAAGCCTTCGGCGCGATGCTCTCGGCCATCGAACGCGAGACCAGCGACGAAAAGCGCGCGTGCAAACTGCGCGATTATATTTTGGCCGACACCGACCTTATCGAGACGCTCACTGGATCGGCGGATATCGAAGTGGTGCAGGACATCACTCGCGCCATCCAGCTCTCCACGTGTTTTGAAGGAATGGATAAACGATCCGTGCTGGGCAAAATTGTGAAGACGCGGCCGGAGATTCAGGACTTCATCACCGGTAGCGAGAAGGAAAAGCCGGAGAAAAAGGCCGAAGGCGAAGGCACGTTGATGGTGTCGTGGGCCAGCCTCGAACGGCGGGCGGCGGAGTTGGAGGACTTGAAACAACGTCGCATCCCCGCCAACTCCAAGGAGATCGAAATCGCTCGCGAGTACGGCGACCTCCGCGAGAACCACGAATTCAAAGCTGCCAAAGAACAACAAAAAGTGCTGACCGCGCTGCAGGCCGAATGGGAGCGCGACCTCGATCGTGCGCGTGGGATGAACTATTCCGAGGCCGACCCCGCTGCTGCGAACGTGGGTACGCGCGTTACGGTTACTCATCTCGGCAGCGGCGTTCGCGAGGAGTTTGCGCTGCTCGGCGCGTGGGATGGCGATCCCGATAAAAACATCATCAGCTACCTCACCCCGATGGGACAGGCCATCCTCGGCAGCACCGCCGGCGAGGAAATCGAATTTGAACTCGGCGGCGAAACCCGTCGTTTGCGTGTGGAGGGCATCACCCTTTACGCCGCTGAACAGGCGAGCGCCTAACCCGCCGTGCGCACGGTTAAGGTACCGCTGGCAAATCGATCGTACCCGATTCACATCGCGGCGGGGTTGCTTGCGGATCTCGGCAAACACTGCGCCCGTCTCAAGCTCGGCCAACGTTGTGCGGTCATCTCCGATGCTACCGTCGCTCGTCACTATCTCAAACCTGCCCTCGCCTCGCTCAAGGCCGCCGGCTTTGCGCCCGTCTTCATTGGCCAACCCGCCGGGGAACAGGCCAAGACGCTCAAAAACGTACAAGCGTGTTACGATCAACTTGCCAAACACCGCATCGAGCGCGGCTCGTTCATCGTTGCCCTCGGCGGGGGCGTTGTCGGCGACTTGGCCGGATTCGTGGCCGCCACATACTTGCGCGGCATGGATTTTGTGCAAGTGCCCACTACGCTCCTCGCGCAGGTCGATAGCTCCGTGGGCGGCAAGGTCGGCGTGAATCTCCCCGCTGGCAAAAATCTTGTCGGCGCATTTCATCAACCTAAACTCGTGCTGTGCGACCTCGATACGCTACGCACTTTGCCCGAGCGAGAGTTTCGCGCCGGCCTTGCGGAGGTCGTCAAATATGGCATCATTTACGATGCCAAACTCTTCGCCCGCCTCGAGCGCGAACTGCCCAAGCTGCTGAAGCAGCACCCCGGCACCCTTACGGCCGTCATCGCGTGCTGCTGCCAAATCAAAGCTGAAGTCGTTGGCCAGGATGAAAAAGAAACCGGCTTGCGCGCCATACTGAACTTCGGCCACACCCTCGGCCACGGCCTCGAGGCCATTTCTAAATACGGAAAATATCTCCACGGCGAAGCTATCAGCATCGGCCAAGTTACCGCCGCCAAAATTTCCCAAGCCCAAACCGGCCTCCCCGAAAAAGACACCGCCCGCATCACCACTCTTTTTGAAAACGCCGGCCTCCCCACCCAAGTAAAACTAACCCTCGCTCAAACGCGCGGCCTCTTCACCGCCATCCAACTTGATAAAAAAGTCACCGCTGGCCAAATCAATTTCGTTCTCGCCAAAAAAATCGGCCAAGTCATCACAGGCCAAAAAGTCGGATCCGCCCAAATTCGTAAGGCCCTCAACCCTCAACCCTCAACCCACAACCCACAAAGTGGCCGTTAGCGAAACCATTGTCCGCGAGTTCTTCGAGTTGCACGGCTTCTTTGTGCGGCAGCAGCGCAAGCATATCGCACCCAAGCGCGAGGATGATGAAGTTGATTTTTACGTGCATAATCCCGGCGGGCCCGCTGATGAAAGCGAAGTCCCCTTCGTGCTAGAATCCGCCGACGATCTCAAGCACCTCACCCGCGCCGTGGTGGTCGTGAAAGCGTGGCACACCGAGGTCTTCACCCAAGCCGTGCTCGCCCACGCGCCAGAAATGTTTCGCTTTGCAGGCCCCGAAACTTTCGCTCGCGCCACCAGTGCCTTTGGCGGCCCCGGGCCACTCACAAAAATTCTCGTGGTCCCCGCCCTCCCCGCCACCGGCGAAGCCCGCCAAGAGAGCATCGACGTCCTCCGCGCCAAGGGAATTGACGCTGTCATCGCCTTTCGCACGATGCTTTCGGACCTCATCGACCACATTGAGGTCAACCGCAACTACCAAAAAAGTGACCTCCTCCAAATCATCCGCATCCTAAAAAACTACGACCTCTTCGCCGCCCCGCAGTTGGAGCTATTCAAAATGCCTAAGCCCAAGCGGAAGGCAAAAAAGTAAATCAATGCTGCTCGTCATTGACAACTATGATTCGTTTACTTTCAACCTCGTGCAATATTTGGGCGAGGAAGACGTGGCGATGGAGGTGCATCGGAATGATGAAATCTCGCTGGAACAAATAGAAGAGCTGAAACCGGAGCGCATTCTGATTTCGCCCGGGCCGTGCACGCCGCGCGAGGCAGGGTTATCCAACGACATTATCCAAACCTTCGGCCCGCGCACGCCGCTGCTGGGCGTGTGCCTCGGGCACCAATGCATCGGGCATTCCTTCGGAGCTGAGGTGGTGGTGAACGACCAAATCATGCATGGTAAAACCTCGCCCATTACGCATGACGAAAAATTTCTGTTCTCAGGTATGCCCAGCCCCTTCGTTGCCACGCGCTACCATTCACTCGTCGTCAAGCGCGACACCGTGCCGGACTGCCTCGAAATCACCGCCGAAACCGAGGCTGGCGAGGTGATGGGATTACGCCATAAGGAACACCCGATTTGGGGCGTGCAGTTTCACCCCGAAAGCATACTCACCGAGAACGGCCGGACGTTGCTACGGAATTTTTTGAAGTTGGGGTAGGTCGGGGTGAAGGGGCGGGGGCGGCGTACCCTAGCAACTCACTGCCGCGCTTGCTCGATCATTTCCTGAATCGTCACCGGCTTGCCCCCTCGGCGTTTACTTTCATCGGCGGCGGCCATGAAGGCGAACATCTCGATGGTCTCTTGGGCACCCACGGGCACTTTGCCGGTTTGGAACATTTTTACCGCTTCCACTACGAGCGGCGCATAGCCGTCATAGCCGCCCGCCTCGCTTTGGCCTTTAGTTCCTTTGGCTTTGCCGCCGTAACCTTTGCCTTCGCGGAAGATTCCAATTCGATTAGTTGGGCCACTTTTCCATGTGCCTTCCACTTCGATTTTTCCATCTGCGGTGGTACGTCGCACGACGCTTTGGCAGCCGGCGCCCATCACGGTGAAGAGCGATTCGCAGCCGTGCACGCCGTACCAAAATAAATCCGGGTGATGGACTTCCAGCGAGCAGGGGCTGTGCACTTCGGCGCGGGTGACGATGCCGATGGAGCCGTGGCGAATGGCTTGGGTCGTTTTCCCGTAGCGCAAAGAGGACGAGCTAAAAATGGGCACGCCCTTTTTCTTGGCGTAATCAAAAATGAAAATCACATCAGCCAATGAACCAGCCATTGGCTTGTCGATGAACAGCGGCAAGCCCGCGTCAATCACCGGGATGGCTTGGCGCACTTTGGGCCGGCCATCCACGCTCTCGAGCAAAATAGCGTCCACGTTTTTGCACAACTCAGCGATGGTGGGGTAGAGCTTCAAGCCGTATTCGTTCGTGAGCGTTTCGGTGTATTTATCAATGCGATCCGCGCTGGACGGGACGTCGCGACTACCGCCCTTGAAGGCCGCGACCACTTTTGCATTCGCAAGTGGGCCGGTGGCTTTGGGATCATTGATTATTTTGGTGAAGGCAATGACGTGTGAAGTATCCAGCCCAATGAGGCCAATGCGGAGGTCTTCGGCCATCGCAACAGCTGCAAAGGCGAACGTGAGTAAAAGAGCGGGGATGCGTTTCATGGAGGCCCCAAAGCTAACGATCCCCGTGCGTTTGTAAATGGGAAAAGAAACTACGCGTCGGTGGTCGCTTCCGCGAAGTCGAGTCCGTGGCGTTTGCAGTATTCGCTAAGGGCCTTTTCGTTCTCGATAAACACAGTACGTACCACAGCAGATTCGTCGGCATATCCCACATCGGCCACATGATCTGGGATGAGATGTGTTTGCTTGTGCGCATAGGCGAGGGCGAAACAGGATTCTGCCACCACGAAAAACGGAATTTCCTCATCCGCACCCTCAGCGTAATCTTCGATCACATCGGCCAACAGCTCAAGCTGATCGACAAGGTGTGGATATTTCGGCGCGTGAATTTCAGCAAACTCAAGCTTCAACTGCGGCAGCTTCAGATGAATCCCATGCAAAATTTTGGGCGACACTTTGGCGGCGTTAGAATGAACAAATTCAGCAATGTCGGACATGAGGAGAGCTTAACAAGCTGACAGCAGGAGGCAAGCTCGCGCGCATCATACGATTTCCAACTCCATCCGTGGCAGCGCATCGATGAATTTCTGGCCGTAACGCTTGGTGAGCACGCGGTTGTCGAGCACGGCGATAATGCCGCTGTCATCCTGCGTACGGATAAGGCGGCCCACGCCCTGGCGGAATTTCAAAATCGCCTCTGGCAAATTAAATTCCATAAACGCATTGCCGCCGCGCGCCTCAATCGCCTCCACCCGTGCTTCAATAAGGGGGTGGTCCGGCACGGCGAAGGGCAGTCGCGTGAGGATGACGTTGCTCAGCGATTCGCCTGGCACATCAACGCCTTGCCAAAAGCTATCCAGCCCGAACAGCACCGAGTCCGTATCGTTTTTGAATTGCTCAAGCATCGTGGCGCGCGGTGTGCCGGTGCCCTGGACGAACGCGCGGATGCTCAGCTCGTTGAAGAGCGGCTCCATTTCCTTCGCTACCTCACGCATCAGCTTGCCGTTGGTGAAGAGCACAAACGCTTTGCCATGCGTCATCCGAATAAAATGGCCGATCCATTGCACAAGTGCCTCGCCGTATTCATCCGCTCGCGGGTCGGGCATTTTTCCGGCCACGTATAATTTCACTTGGGTTTGATAATCAAAAGGCGAACCAAGCTGTGCTCGGCGGGAAGTTTCCGCGCCGACATGATTGATAAAATATTCCAAGCCGGGGCACATCGCCCTTTGTTCGGGCGGCAGTTCGCAGCGTTCCGGATCCTCCACCGCCAGTGTGGCGCTGGTGCAGATGACGGGCGAACCGCTGCCAAACACGCGCCGGCGCAGAAACGCGGCGGTGTCAATGGGTGCGGCGTTGAGCGTGAGATTTTGGTGTTGTCGGCCGGAGCGTTCCACCCAGTAAACGTGCTGCTCGGCCGATTGCCCGATGAACACGGAAACCGCATCGCAAATCTCGGCGATGCGCCGGTTGCATTCGATGAGTTCGGCGGTGGTTTCCTCATCGCCCTCGGTGGCCACGATAAGATGACCGAGCGCCTCGCGTAGGTTTTGTAGCGGACGCGACACCGTGTCCTCCACAAAATCCGTCTCGCGCACGCGCAGTTCATTCCAGTCACGCTGACGGCGTGCTGATTTGTCGTGCGTGGCGTTACAGGCGGTTTCCACCTCATCGAAAAGTTTATCCGCCTCATCGAGCGTTTCTGCCACGCCCTTCACCACGTCGCCCTTGCGCAGCAGCGACAAGATGCCTTTCTCTGTGCGCGGATTCCACAGGCGCTGGAGATTGAACCGAATTTGCCCGCTCGAAACGCTTAGCCCAATGTGACGTGACGCCACGCGTTCGAGATGCTGCGCTTCATCAAAAATCACAAAATCATTTTTGAACAACAGCCCGTCGCCCACACCTTCGTTGTCATCCTCATCGTCGTTCGCAGCTTCGTTGTCGAGGGTCATCGCCAGGTTCGCAAAAAAGAGTGAGTGATTGAGTACCAATACATCGGCACCGAGAAAACGACGTCGGGCTTTTTGGAAAAAACATTCGCCGTGTAGTGATGCATTCTCGCTGCCGCGTCCGCAAAACCTTGGTGAGCACAGGCCGCGCTCGGAGCAAATAGCCTCCCACACTTTGGGGTCTGGCTCCACATCAAGGCCGGATAAACTGCCGTCCTCCGTTTCCGCCGCCCATTCCGCCACGCGCTTGAGTTCTGCTTGTTCCGGCGAAGTGAACAGCCCATCCGCTCGCTGTAGTGCGCGATGGAGCCGCCGGGTGCAAAGATAATTGCCGCGCCCTTTTAGCATTGTGTAACTAAACTCCACCGGCAAAATCCGCTGCAACATTGGCAGATCTTTTTCCGCCAACTGCTCCTGCAAATTGATGGTGTGCGTGGAAATAATCGCCTTCTTCACGCTCGCTTGCCCGTGTAAAATGGCTGGAATTAAATAGGCGAGGCTCTTCCCTACACCCGTTCCAGCTTCGACCACGCAATTCTTCCCCGCCTCCAAAGCCCGTGCCACGCCTGTCGCCATCGCTTGTTGTTGGGGCCGGTATTCGAAGTTTTTGGACTTGGATAATATTCCGCCGGGGCCGAAGATTCCCGCCACCTGCGTTTCAAGACTGGAGGATTCGGCGGGTTGATGGTCGGAGGAGAGGATCATTGATCCTTGAAAATTCTCTCCACAATCTCCATCTCACCACGATGTTTTGCAATGCGGTCCGCTGCGAGCACGCCGCGCCAGTTCGCATTCGGGTACACCACGCTGCGGCGGCCGATGATGCTGCCGGGGTTGAGCACGCTGTTGCAGCCCAGTTCCACGTGATCGCCAATGAGCGCGCCGAACTTACGCAGGCCCGTGTCGATTTTTTCATCACCGTGCTGCACGGTCACATTGCCGGGGAGTGATTTGAAATTGGACAGCACCACACCCGCGCCAAGATGCGCATGATGGCCTAGAATGGAATCGCCCACATAATTAAAATGCGGCACTTGGCAGTCGTTGAACAGCAGTACGTTTTTTAGTTCGCACGAATTGCCGATTACACAGTTGTCGCCGATAATGACATTGGGGCGGATATACGCGCCGTGGCGGATTTGGGAATTCGCGCCGATGATAGCCGGGCCTTCAATGAACGCGCCCGGCTCCACCATGGTGCCCTTGCCGAGAAACACATTTTCGCCAATCACCGCGTTGGGCGAAACGCTGGCGTGATTGGCCGGCTGCAAGTTGGCTGCAAGGTAATTGCTGATGCGCGCCAATGCCTCCCACGCCGGGCCGTCGCCTTCAAGGAGGGCGGCGTGCTCGGTTTGGCTGAGGTCGAATAGGTCCGCCACAGTGAACATTTGGGCACCTTAAAAGAAGGGCGACGCGGCGGAAATGTTTTTCCATTCACAAGCGACCAATCTGCAGCATTGAAAAACGGCCATTTTTTGGTATGGTCCCGCCGGTGAATTTGACACGTACAGCGTTTGGTACTTGGAGCGGGGGCCGCTATATGCACTTCGGCGAGAAGCTCGACGAAGATCGCTTTCTCGCGCTCATAGATCGCGCATACGAAAAGGGCGCGCGCACCTTCATGACGGCCGACGTGTACGGTCAAGGCGCGTCGGACGAAATCCTCTCGCGCGGGCTCGCCGGCAAACCGCGCGATAGTTATTGCCTCGTGGGCGCGGTGGGGCACGATTTTTACAACGGCGAACGCGCAGGCTCGCGTGGCTTCCCGCGATTTACCGATGCCAATCTGCGCACGGCGAACGATTATGCCGATTACCTCCGAATGGCCACGGAAAAGGAACTCGAACGCTGCGGCGCGGAGCATTTTGATTTGCTGCTGCTTCACAATCCCGACGTGACCGGCTACACCAGCGAAGCGGTTTGGGAAGGCATGGCTGCGTTGAAAAAAGCTGGGCTTGCCGAGCGACTGGGCATTGCGCCCGGGCCGGCTAATGGTTTCACGTTGGATATGCTTTTGTGCATGGAAAAATTCGCCGACACGATCGATTGGGCGATGGTGATTCTCAATCCGCTCGAGCCGTGGCCGGGCGCGCTGGTGTTGCCGGCGGCGGAAGAGTTTGGCGTGAAAGTCATCACGCGTGTGGTGGATCACGGTGGGTTGTTTCACGGTGATGTGCGGCCTGGGCACGTCTTTGCCGAGGGCGATCACCGCGTGTATCGACCGTCCGGCTGGGTGGAACGCGGCAGCGAGAAAATTGATCGAATGCGCGAAGTGGCTGAGTCGCACGGTGTGTCGCTGCTGCAACTCGCGTGCCTTTGGAATCTCGCGCATCCGGCGGTAGAAAGCGTCATCCCCACGCTTATTCAGGAAGCGGGCGACGATGCCAAAACCATCGAGGCCAAGCTTGATGACCTTGCCGCGTTGCCGGCAATTTCCCTTACCGACGACGAGCGCGATTTCATTACCGACATCGGCAACAACGCCGGTTGTATGGACTTGAAGGGCGCCAATCCGAATTTCGACGGCCCCGTGCCGTTGCCCGATCGCTGGAGCTTGCAGCCTGGGCACAAGGAGGTTAGCGAACGTTGGGGCATCGTGCCCGAGCGCGATTTGGTTTGCACTATGTAACACGCATCGTTTGCCACGGTGCACTCGGCC
>Ga0315322_10004974_pt1 | contig 10206 bp, 4 predicted proteins | sample M110021515metaG_FD_203461 | JGI IMG/M metagenome (GOLD analysis project Ga0315322, IMG submission 203461) | Ammonia-oxidizing marine archaeal communities from Monterey Bay, California, United States - M1 100m 21515 | ecosystem: Environmental > Aquatic > Marine > Intertidal zone | place: USA... | reverse complement strand
AGGTAATCCGGCTAGCCGATAGGATGATGCGTCCCACGCCGCAGCGTTTTTTGGTATGAAATGAAGTGTGAAAGGAGTCTTGCCTTGCACTTGCCATTTTCCTGTGCCAACAGCGTTGATATGAACATCGTCGGGCATGACGCCGGGCTTCATCGCAAAACTATGTACGGGCGTAAAGAGTTCGGCTGAAGAACTCGAATCGGGTGATGCCAAGTCGTTGCGTGTCACGGGTTTTCGAGTAACTCGTGTAGTTGGGGTGCTACGGTCGCTATCAAGAGTTCTGTTCAGGCCACGTAGCATCGTTGTAATGCGAGATTTCTGCTCCCCACTATCAATGAGGTCGTGTTCTTCCGCTACGTCTTCGTTCAGATTAAACAGATGCAGCGGCTTTCGATCTTTTGTCGCAATCAACTTCCATTGATCTTCACGGAACGCTTTTGCGAGTTTTTGTCCCCACCCGTCTCCATCATTCGCTTGCACTAGAAGTTCGTGCCGTAGGTGAACAGGGTCTTGTTGAAGAAGAGCTGGTAAAAAAGACTGGCTATCGAGCCCTTGTTTGGCTTGAAGTGTTTGGCCTGTTAGCTCAGCAAGTGTTGCGAAAATATCCTGAAGTCCTACAAGTGCGGACGACGTTGCTGCTGGTGTAATAGTTGAGCCGGTTCTAGTTCCGTTTCCCCAGTGCGCAATGAGTGGTACCCGATGGCCTCCCTCCCATATGGTGGCCTTGCTTCCCCGAAGCGGTGCGTTTGAGTTGTGTCCAAGCAGTTTCTGGCCTGGCTTGCCACGCGCAAGTCCACCGTTGTCACTCGTGAAAAGTATGAGTGTGTTTTCAAGAATTCCGTGTGCCTTGAGACGGGCAACAAGCATGCCAAGTTGAATGTCCGCCTCGAAAAGCATGTCGAGGTGCGCATCTCCTGCTGTTCCTCGCACGGGCTTTCCTGCCAACGTCTTGGGAGGGGTATGAGGAATATGACAGGATTCAGTGCAGTAATGCATGAAAAAAGGCTTGCAAGTGTCTGCCTCCACGTGCCGGTCGATAAAGCCTGTCGCCTCACGAATAAGATTTGGTCCAGCGACGGATGAGTCCCACTGTTTCAAACCAAAACCGTTTGTCGGGATCACAGAATCCCCATACGTACCCGGTTTCCATTCAATGAGGTCGTCAGGATTGCCGTCGAGGAAGCCATTCCGAAAAGCAATGTAGGGAGGACCCTGAATGCCTTGGGGGAGACTGTAGGTGAAATCAAAGCCAAGATCAGATGGTCCATCTTTCCATTTACGGCTGAAGTCGATGTCGTGGTAATCGTATTTCCAAGAGACAGGTTTCTTGGTTGTCGTGCTGAAGACCGTTCCGCCGAGATGGACTTTTCCAAAGAATGCAGTACTGTACCCAGCAGTCTGCATGAGTTGGCCAAGTGTGGCCTGACCGTCAAGAATCTGGGAACGCTGATGAAACATCCATGTGCCGTTTTCAAGGCGACCACGCCATGGATAGTTGCCTGTCATCACGCTGTAACGCGATGGGGCACACACAGCGGATGGGCTGTGTGCATCTGTGAATCGCATGCCGTGTGCAGACAGATTCTCAATGTTTGGTAGCGAGACTTTGCTCTCTGGGTTGTACGCCCTGCAGTCCCCATACCCCATGTCATCCATAAAGAAAATGATGACATTCGGTTTTTCTTGCGCATGAGCACAGAACGCTGTTGTCGCGGAAAAACAAAAAAAGAGTGCGATGAAACGCATCGAATAAAGCCCCCGTGTGAAAAACAACGATGTGTGGCCTCGCAGGCCTTTGGAAACGAGACTAGGCAAGGAGATCATCAATCACATGTCCATGCACATTGGTAAGCCGTCTCTCGAGGCCGTTGTGATAAAACGTCAGCCGTTCGTGGTCGAGCCCCATAAGATGCAGAAGTGTTGCGTTAAAGTCATAGACCGACGTTGGGTTGTCCGCCGCTTTGAAGCCAAATTCATCACTGCTGCCATAGCTGGTAGCACGTTTCACACCTGCACCAGTAAGAAAGCATGTGAATGCATCAGGGTTATGGTCTCGTCCTGTTCCATTTGCCTGTAGGAAGGGCATTCGGCCAAACTCTGTTGCCCAGACAACAAGCGTTTGATCAAGCATTCCCCGTTCTCGCATATCTGCCAAGAGCGCGGCTGTCGGCTGATCCATGATTTCGGCTTGCATGGCATGAGTCTTGAGAATGTTCTGGTGGGAGTCCCAGTTTGTAATTCCGTTCCCGCCAGAAGGGTCACTCCCATTGAAGAGTTGGACAACTCGTACACCCCTTTCGAGGAGTCGTCTGGCAAGAATACAATTGCTAGCGTACGAGCCGCGTAATTCACTCCCGCCTTCGACACCATAGGACGCGAGTGTTGCTGCGGATTCTCCTGCGAGATCCATAACCTCAGGAATAGACATTTGCATGCGACCCGCAAGTTCGTAACTTGCTATTCTTCCAGCGAGATCAGCATCTCCTGGAAACTGTTCGAGATGGTGGGCGTTGAGTCGTTGAATGATGTCACGAGTTGTCGCATCATCTTTCCCGGTGAGTTGATCTGGACGGTCAAGGTTTTTTGGAGGACTTGTGGCACTGAAATCGGTGCCCTGAAACGCTGCTGGCAGAAAACCATTTCCAAAGTTATTTTTTCCACTGCGTGCGAGACCGCGCGGATCATTAATTGCAACAAATGCAGGAAGGTTTTCGTTCTCGGTGCCGAGTGCGTAGGTCGTCCATGCACCAAAAGATGGAAAGCCTTCCATTGTGAACCCGGTGTTCATGAAGTTCTCACCTTGGGGGTGAGCGCTTGACTCGGTGTGGAGGGAGTGAACGAAGCACAGTTCATCTGTCTGTTTGGCCAGGTTAGGGAGAAGGTCGGATACCATCTTGCCGGTCTCTCCACGTGGCCGAAATTTCCAAAATGGCTTTGCTATGTTTCCAGTGGGTCCTTCAAAGGTGACGTCTGGAATTCCAGGTGGCTTCTGCCCATGGAACTTTTCAAGTTGTGGCTTGTAGTCGAACGTGTCTACATGGCTGACAGCACCGGGACAGTAGATAACAAGAACCTGTTTTGCAGGCATTGGGAAGTGAGGTGGCCGAGCTGCATACGGATCATTCGGGTTGATCTGCGGACGAATGGGCACCTTTCCTCCTGCAGTACGGACAGTCTCAGCTAGAAGCCCATCGTCTTGTAACATCTGAAGCAGCGCAAGGCTTGAAGTGGAAAGCCCTGCGGTCTTTAGAAATGTGCGACGATCAAGAAGATGCCGGCCCTGTGGTAAAAGATGTTCTGCGTCATTCATGTTCGCTTACTCCAGGAAAGTAAAAGCATTGGAGTTGAGGATCGCTCGACAGACGAGAAAGAGATCCTCTTTGGAGGTTATGTTTTGCACGGCGGTCTTTTCCTGAGCAGTTGGGCACCGAGCAAGAAGGAGTTCGAAACACCGGTCGAGTGCCTTTGGTAGATCATCCTCAGAATCTTTCATCGCGCGTTTGGCAATCAGTTCTGACTGAGATATGACAAACGGGCTATTCATCAGGTTGAGTGCTTGAAGTGGTGTTGTTGAGACCGGGCGCTTGGCCCGTACCTGGCCACAGTCAGGAAAATCAAAAGCCGTGAACATGCAATCGTCGACCCGACGCATCCGTTCCTGGTAGATCATTCGCCGCCACGTGTCTTCACCGTAGTTGTCCAGGACCTCCCACTGTGCATAACGCTTTTTGATATTATGGATGCGGTAGCTCGGCCCACCAAGTTCTGGTTTCAGTGAGCCTGATGCAGTAAGGATGGCGTCCCGAATAACCTCAGCCTCGAGACGTCTGGGAGGAAATCGCCAGAGAAGGCTGCTCGTTCCATCTTGAGTTAGAGCTTCTTCGTTGGGCTTGCTCTCTTGCGTAAATGCACGAGAGGAGACAACCAGCCGGAGAATATGCTTGACGGACCATGGCTTGGCTGGGCGACCGCTGACCGCCAGCACTGGTTCAGCGAACTCTGAAGCAAGCCAGTCAAGAAGTTCTGGGTGAGTTGGTTGGGCACCAGCGAAGCCAAAGTCGCCGGTTGTTGTGACAATCCCCTGCCCAAAGGCATGATGCCACATGCGATTGACCATGACCCGCGATGGGAGCGGGTTTGTGGGATCTGTTAACCAGTCAGCAAAAGCTTTTCTTCGTGCCTGACCAGATGCATTGCTGTCAAGTTGTAGGTCACCAACAAGAACAAGGGGAGCTGCTGGTGGAACTTCATCTCGAGGGTTTTCGGGGCTCCCGCGATGGAAAACATGTGTAGGCCCGGGTGTTTTGAATCTTCCAACAAAGCTCGGCCGAGGACCTTCCGTATTGAATTGAGCAATCAGGTGTTGGAGCTTCTGTAAGGCATCAGATCGAAAAGGAAACGTTTTATTGAGTTGGGCGTTGGTTTGGGAGTTGGCAACCTGTTGCCATTCACCATCAGCAGTCTGTATCTCAATACGATACTTTGGAAAGTTAAATGGCTTTAAGTCTGTCAAGTAGTCAGTATCAAAGAAGTTTTCTCTATTATTGCTCAAACGAATACGATCAATCTCTGTTGGCTTCGTGAACCGAAATTCCAGCCAAGGGTTTCCTTTTTCACCCTCGGGCACACGTGCAGCCCACCGCTCAGTCCCATATTCCCCGTCATTGATTTTCCAGAGTTGATTTCGAAGAACTTCCATGCCGGGTGCTGCGGTTACAGTTGCGCCACTTTCGGAACTGGCGACATTTTCTTCAAGGTTGTGAAGGCCAAAAATTTCAAGCTCATCAAGACCAACATATCGACTGAGAAATGTAATCCGAACTGCGTTTGTCGTTGTACTTGGGAAATGGATTTCGCCATAACCAGTCCAGTCTTCTTGCCATGCACCAGCATCTCGAAGCCGATACCGCTGTTTTCCAATTTCTTTGTAGAGTCGCTGTGCTATTTCCCGGCGAGGATGATGTTCGTCGAGTTCTGGGTAGCGGCTGCCAAATTCAACATCTTGGAATACCGCAGAAAGTGAGTAATAGTCCCGAATCGTAATTGGATCAAATTTGTGGTTATGGCAGCGTGCACAGCCGATCGTCACACCAAGCGCAGAGGCACCAACAGTCTGAAGAATTTCGTCCATACGGTCTGCTCTGGCTTGCCGGCGAGCAGACGGCTCCTGTCCAACGGTTGCGACGGGAACATGCGGTCCAGAAACCAGATAACCAGTGGCATCGCCGTGCCCGACCACATCACCAGCTATTTGCTCAGTAAGGAATTCGTCGTAGGGTTTGTCTTCGTTAAATGCTCTGATGACGTAATCCCGATAGATCCAGGCATTTTTTCGATACATGTTACTTTCGGAGCCATTGGTTTCAGCCCAGCGGATTACGTCAAGCCAGTGCTGTGCCCATCGTTCACCAAAATGGGGTGACGCAAGAAGCTGCTCTACAAGACTGATGTACGCACTGTCCGCATCTGTTTCACATGCTTTTTCAAAATGATGGACCGCCTCGGGTGTCGGTGGAAGGCCGGTGAGCACGATTGAAGCGCGCCGAATCAGGGTCGCTGGGCTCGCTGGCTTTGAAAAATGAAGAGACTTCTTGCGGAGTTTCCTCAGGAGGAACGCATCGACTGGATTCTGCTCGTGCTCATCTGGTACGGAAGGACGGACTACTGGCTGAAACGACCAAGGCACCTCATCTGCAGTAAAGGCGACCTCATCATTCATTTGGCCAGGCCACTCCGCACCTTCAGCAATCCACTGTCGTAACAAATCGATTTGCTGCTCGGGCAGTTTGTCTTCGTCAGGTGGCATCGCCATGTCTGGGTCACGGTGTTCGACGACTTCCATGAGATAGCTTTTCTCAGGATGTCCTGGAACAAGAGTTGGGAGTCCATAGTCTCCACCTCTGAGCATCATTCCTCGTTTGTCAAGCCGAAGGCCTGACTCCTGCTCATCTTCTCCGTGGCAATGCCAGCAGTTTTCTTCGAGAATTGGCCGAATGTCTTCTTCAAATCCAATGGCTGCTTCTATACGTGGAGCAGTGTGGAGACAAAGCATTGCCAAACAGCACAGGAGCACAGGCCGTGACGAAAAGAAGCTGCGACACGCTTGTATGGATTGGGTTACGTTCATAGCAACTGGCTCAGAGGGGTATTTACCGATGACCATTTTATTCTAGACCAGTACGGCCAGCATGTTTCATTAGGGCGTTTGTGCCGCTGGGTCAGCAGCTTTTTTGTGTGCTTGAAGTTCTGGCCAGCTAAGGGTTCCATCTTTGTCGGTGTCTGCCTCTGGATTCTTTTTGAAATAAAGAGTTTTCCAATATTCATTACTTTTTGGTTCAGATTTTCCGGGAGCCTTCCACTGTGGCTGTGGGGGGACAACACCTTTTTCTGGGAGCCGCGACGCAAGCACTTGTCGTAAGCGGTTTACCTCGTGGCTGTGTTGTGCTTCAGTAGCAAGGTTTTTCCATTCGTTCGGGTCGGAGGCCGTGTTGTAGAGTTCTTCTTTTCCGTTTTCGTAGCAAATATATCGCCAATCTTTACTACGAAGTGAATAGCTCTCTTCGTGTGGGTCATATTTCATCCGCCATTTGTACAGTGCGGTGAGTGCTTCATCTGGACCAGTCCATGTGCCGTGAGCTGGATTTTCTAGCAGTGGGCGAAAGCTGTGTCCGTCGAGTGGATGCCCCTTTTCATTTTTTATCGTATCGCCCTCAAGGTCACAAAGATCACTCAGAGTCGGATAGATATCGACGAGTGACACAGGTTGGCTGCATGTTGTGTCAGCGGGTGCGATTCCCGGGGCCCGCACGATGAGTGGAATTCGAGTGCTTTCCTGCCAGAGTGAATTTTTATAGAGATAGTCTTTTTCACCCATTCCCCATCCATGGTCACTTGTCAGGACAATTATTGTGTTGTCCTTGAGTTCTGTACTATCGATCACATCCAGAATCCGACCAACCTGCTCATCAACAGACGCAATACTGGCAAGGTAGGCCTGAATAAAGTGCCGCAGGGCTTCATCACGCGAGTCGTATGATTCCACAAGCTTTCGGAAGAGTTTGCCTCCCATGTCTTCAGTGCGTTCAGAATCAGGTTCTTTCCCTTCTGGAAGCCCTCGGATTGTTCTCGCGAAGGTGTCGTCAATGTCGCCCTCAAGAATCTCAGGAAGTGAGATTTCATCCACCGGGAACATGTCAAAAAACCGTTGCGGAACAATAAGTGGTGTATGAGGTCGGATGAATCCAATGCCCATGAAAAATGGCTTGCGGTTTTTTGCTTTTGTTGCGGCGAGTGCCTGAAGTTGTTCAACGGCCCAGTCTCCATTTTTTTCATCCGGTGTCGGATCATTTTCACCTGAAGGATGGATCGTCAGTTTGTCTACCGATTGCCACCCGCCGGTTCTCCACATAAGCGGTTTGCCGTTCGGTGTCGTTCTGCCTTCAAGACTTACAAGTGGCCCAAACGATCCATCAACTGGACCGATCTCGTTATAAGGTGCCGGTGTGTCTGGGTGCGGTTGATTATCTTTGCCGTCGTATGCAAAGGGCCCATAGTCTGCACGGTTGCCGAAGTTCTTCCACTCTCCGCGCACCATATGGTGTAGAAGTTTTCCGGTACCCACGGTGTAGTATTTGTTCTGACGGAAATAATCCATAAGTGTTCGGGAGTTTTTCAAGACTTCATAGGTGTCCCATTTCGTGAATCCGTAGCAGCCTGAGTTATGTGGGTAGATGCCAGAGAACAGGCATGCCCGAGAAGGGCCGCAGATTGGAATGTTGCAATGGGCCTGCGTAAATCGAACGCCTGAATTAGCAAGCCTCACCATGTTCGGTGTCACTGTTTGTGGGTGTCCACGAAACCCTTCGATGTAGTCGTTCAGGTCATCGCAAATAATGAAGACAACATTTGGACGGTCTGTTCCGTCATTTTGTTTTGCTGCAGCCACACAGATGGTTCCCATCGCCATAACGAAGGTACCGCAGGCAAACAAAAAACAGGAGTGTATTGATACAGAGCGATACATAAGACCTTCCAGTTATTCCTAGTGAACATGTCCGACTAAATAGATGTCATGAATTTCATCAGATGACAAGGCAGCATTCAAGATAATCATTTCGTCAATAACACCGTCAAGGTTACGGACAGCGAAATCAGGTGTTTTTCGGAAAGGCTGCCCCCAGTTACCAATTTCTGCAGCACCAATTTGAAGAGTATCAATGACAAACTCATCTTTGATTTCCTCACGACAAGTGACTGTGCCGTTTACATAGTGTGTGACTGACCGTGATGCGGGGTCGTAGACGGCTGCGAGGTGAACCCACTGGGCCGTCATGGAAGGTGTCCAGAAGGACTCGGAGAAGTAGACGTGATGAAGCCCTTTGTCTTGGATGGGCGGTGAGTTCGGGCCGGTTGAATAAAAGAGTTTCTGCGAATCATCGACCATCACGGAAAACATGAGTTTTCCATCATGCCGGATTTGCCAGTGAGGTTCACCGTTTTCGTACCCGTCAGACAGGAAGAGTGCATTGTATTCGTGTTTCAAGCTATTTATTTTGGCCCAGCAAGAGAATGTATAGGCAGAAAACGTCCCATTAATTTTTGTCCTGATGCGGCTCCCTGGACGACTCATGAGAACGCCAACGGATTCCTTCTCAAACCGTCCTGGTACAGTCTCGACCGGACCAAGAAGTTGTCCCGCGCTTGCATAGTTGGTCTCGGCAATATTTGGATAGCGACGGCCGGTAAACTCTTTTTCCGCTGAGAATAATGCAATGAGTCGAGGGTCAGCGGCAAGTTCCTTCATGAAGTGGCGATATGTGAAGTACTGTTTTCTTCGATCGTCCGTCGTTTGTTGTTCGATTGCATCGAGTTGCGGAATACGGCTAAGCAGGTCAGAGTCAACCGCCTCGCGATCAAGAGAAGCTTGCTCCCCGGCTTGCAGAAGGTCGCCATCAAACTGCTTGCCCCGCAGAAGAACCTCACCATCGATCACGGCAACCTGTGCCTTTCCTTCACTCATGTCGAGCGCAAACCGTGTTCCAAGGTCAATGATGTCAGTGCCGGCAGCCTTGACAGTAAACCCTTGAGCGGCTGGTGGTACTGTCGCTTCGATACGACCATTTTTTACTGAGACGGCCCAGTCAGAAATGACGTCGAGTTGAGCTGGCCCCTCTACAACAAGTGTTGCCCCGCAGAAAAAATCAATCACAGCGACCCCACTTGCAAATGTAAAACGTCCAGGGGGTAGTAAGCTGCCGTCAGTTATTTTTGAATCAGTGTTTGGCCAAGAAACATTAATTGTCTTTCTAAGGACAGCATGCCCTGTAAGTGTTGATTCGACTCCTCCCCAGGTCCGCTTTTTGGTAGGCCTATCTTTGGTAGTAGACACTGGTTCAGTGCGAGTTAGATCTGCCAATCCAATACTTGCGTCGCCACGATTTTTACCAATTAAGAAGCCAGTGAGACCAATGAGCATGCAAATACTTAATGCAGTGGCCCATTTTGTCATGGGCCCGATTTTGCTTGGAAGCATAAAGGATGAATATGCCGCGACTCTTGATGAAAAAGAGGCAGCCTGTGCCAGATCGCTAGCAGAATCACGTAGCATTTTGCTCGGGAAAATTTCACAAAGTGCGATGTGCGTTTCATGAATCTCGTTGTAACGCTGCCGTGCTTCTGCAGAGTTTTCCAGTAGCGAACTTAGTTTCTGTGCGTCGCTGCGGCTGAGAGACCGGTCAATCGATAAGGAGATCAATCGATCAAGTTCAGCTGAATCGATGTTGTCGCGCATGATGTCCACTTTTGATCGTAATGAGTTGTATTATTTTTGGAGTTTTTGTTGGATACATTGCCCAAGTTTTTTTCGAATTCTTGACAATCGCATACCAATCGCATCAATGCTCATGTTCATAGTGGAGGCGATGGTGGCGAGTGGTAGGTCCTCTTGGTATCGCTGCTCAAGGAGTTTGCTTTCATCGACGTTTAGTTGCTTGATGCAGTCTTTGAGAACGTCAACCCGCGCATCATCAACAACTTCAGGTTGTTCAGGTTTTCTGTCTATCTGTTCATAGGCCGTGTCAGAGAAAACTAACCGATTTCTTGAACGATTTTTTCTCCACGCCATGAGTTGAAATCGTGCGATCGTAAAGGTCCAGGCCTCGAAACTTGTGCCTGGCCGAAAATCAGCAGCCTTCTGACAGACGACAA
>Ga0315322_10004971_pt1 | contig 10209 bp, 4 predicted proteins | sample M110021515metaG_FD_203461 | JGI IMG/M metagenome (GOLD analysis project Ga0315322, IMG submission 203461) | Ammonia-oxidizing marine archaeal communities from Monterey Bay, California, United States - M1 100m 21515 | ecosystem: Environmental > Aquatic > Marine > Intertidal zone | place: USA... | reverse complement strand
TTAATTACGCGGTGAGTTGTGGATTTGAACAGGCCATTTGTCAGGTTTTGCAGCATATCACCACTATCAACAATGATGTGGTCATGATTACCTTCAACCTCAATCCAGGACCCATCGTGGTCCATCACTTGTAGACCATCAGCAGTAGCTCCCACAAGGAGTGTTATCAAATTAATATCCTCATGTTGTGCACTCCGTACAGCCCCTTCAGGCGCATTCTCTCCCAAAGGGGGATAGTGGATTACTCGAAGAATTGTGTTACCATTAACCGCCATATCAGGAAGCCATGATTCAGGTTTATCGAGATATAGTGATGCTGCTGCAAGTAGTTGTGAACTCATAGATTCCATGGCAACATATAATCCATCAATTGCATCTTTAAATTCAGCAGGTTCTTGTGGCCAGATATTTTTGTGAAAATCAGGGTCATCAACAGTACGACCAGTTTGCCAAAACTCTTTCAAATCCGGTGCAGGGTTATCCTTAGCATGCTCTACGCCATAAGGTGTATAGCCTCGCTGACGAAACAATTCTGCCTGCTCATAGAGATTCTTTTCCTCTTGAGTTAGGTGGAAAAAATCTTCAGATACCGAATATGATTTTTTGATTGCTGCAATATCAATGCCATGACCTGTCAATGCAAAGAATCCAATATCTTGTAATGCATCACCCATCATCTGAATGAATGAGTCTCTTCGCATACCACCTGCATGCCAGTCAGAAAGGTCACAAATAGCGAGGGTTCTTGCCATTTCAATCACGCAATTTTGCAATCAATTTTAGCATCTCAATGTAAAGCCAAATGAGTGTCATCACTAGGCCAAAAGCACCATACCATTCCATATTTTTAGGAGCGCCAAATTTGACTCCATTCTCAATCATACCGAAATCGATTATTAAGAAGAGTGCGGCAACTCCAGTGAATAGAATACTAATTCCAATACCAATGGGCCCACTACTGTGAAGGAATGGAATTCCAGTTCCAAAAAATGACATAATGAAATTAACCAGATATACCATCATAATAGCTCCAGTCATCGATACCACGGCTAAAATATATTTTTCAGTAGGCCTGATGATTCTAAATCGGTAAAGTGTGAGCATTGTTACAAATACTGCCGCAGTTGCGATGAGTGCTTGAAATACAACACCCTCATTTCCGCCCAAGTAATAGTTCTCGACAAAAAACGAGAATGCGCCAATTAATAAGCCCTCTAAGAGCGCATACATACCGATTAGTACCTGTGGTTGTGCCGGCCGAACGAACATAATTATCAGTGCCATAATTAGTCCACCTATCATTCCTCCAAACATCATTAATGGCGCCATTGCCGGTGATTCCATACTTATTGAATAAGCCAATACGCCGGTAACTGCAATTAACCCCAATAGGCCAAGAGTTTTGTTGATTGTACCATCAAGAGTCATTCTCTCAGCAGACATTCCACTGCGAAAATATTCTGGGTTGAGTGCCGGATTGCCTCTGCGAAATACCATGTGAACCAAACCTCGATTAGGGCACTCCCTTGTCAATCTTATGCGGAGTTGTCGTCAATTTGTTGGTTATACCATTCAGCAAGTTGTTCCTCACTCCATCCCGTGTCCATATAATTCTGTACTTGCTCAGAACTCCATCCTGGGAATTTACTCATGTCTATGCCGGTTTCATCGCCAGCGGGCGATGTTCCATCTAGTATCGGAGTGTCCCATGCTTTTACTTCAGATATCTCGGGTGATACACTGCCCACGTCACCATCATTTTCATCCTTCTTTCTGGTTAGAAGAATAGTTCCAGCACCCAGCAGGACAATCAGACCTAATGTGATTAGAACCAGCATGAAATTCATTCCGCTAGAACTACCCTGTTCACCCGAATTACTGATGTTCAGATTCTTATTTTGTTCACTTGAACATCCTTGGGGATCAGTGGCAGCATCTGGTTCTGTTTCAGGGCAGTCATCCAACAAATCGTCAACACCATCATTATCAGAATCGAGATCAGTGGTATTGCCCGAATTATTATCGGTATTGTTTACATTTCCACCGCCATTTTCAGGAATACATCCAATGATTGTATGGTCATCGACTCCATCGCCATCTGCATCGGACATGGTAATGGCATCTCCTGCGCTTACATTTACCATGGTCGCAGCCCACAATATTTCGTTTCCATCTTCAATACAATCTCCATCTGTATCATTGGAATGAGGGTTAGAGCCATAAGAAAATTCACCAATATTTGTCAATCCATCATTATCTGGGTCAAGTGTTGAATCCTGATTTGTACGGGATATATTGTTAGCAACTTCCCAGAAATCAGGGATGCCATCAATGTCGGTATCTGTGGTTGAATCAAGTCTGGACCAATCTTCCCAGAACGATGTCTCAAACGGCGCTGTGATTTCTTGAGAATGAATGATCAATCCCATCTCTCTATTTCTTAGAATCGAATTATCTCCCCAATTAATACTGGAAATCAGAACACTTTCTCCGTCGATGATTACACCCTTGTTGTGTAATTTTGTAACAGTCTCGTTTTCGCTCATCAGGATTGCTTCTACATCCCCCTCCCAATCATTCAACTCATTGACCGCTTCTCTAATACCTGGATTCTCATAGACGTAATGTTGGTTGATTGCTAATCGAATAGAAACTCCTCGTGCAGCAGCATCTTCTAACGAATCGAGGAGTGGGTTTTCCTGCCAACCCCAATGCCAATCCATCTCGAAGTATTGTAATGACAATAGGATTTCAGAATCTGCAGAATCTATGAAATCAGATAGACCCTGCATACAATCATCAGGACAGGTAAGCAATTCTCCAGTCAATGGGCCTGAGATGGCTAGTGCTGTTGGACTTGCACTGTATACTACCGGGCCATCGTAAGAGCCAGCAGCAGGTTGTGAGTATGTTGAATCCTCAACATGCAATTGACTAGCATCCTCATCAAATTCCATACGCTCTAATACAATTGAAGCGAGTTCTGTACTGTCGACAATGACCCCCCAGTCCCGATTACCCATGCCGCCTGATGGCATGGATGATTCTTTCCAATTGCCAGAACTAATCCAAACTTGCTCTGAATCTACTACAGCAACTTTCGAATGAATATACTGGTACGGAGATGAAGAGGATGAAGAAAATTGTAGGACATCTACATCTGCATTTTCTAATTCCCAAGCAATCCCAAGACTTTGGCCAACATTGTATGAACCCCACCATTCTTCAGGTTCGTGAATAACTACTGTAATGTCGACTCCTCGGTCAGATGCTTGGATTAGAGCCATCGCCAAATTTGGATGGTGTAGCTGGTATACGTGTAGGTGTATTGAATCACTTGCGCTATTTATCATGGTAATGACTTCATCAAGCCCGGCATTTGGCCCAATTAGTGGAGTTACGGTTGTATTGTCACTGAAGGTATTGATGCTACAGAAGTGACTCGCTCCTGCAACAGACCAGCGCATCTCCCAATCATTTGCTGAATTTGTATCTGGCATGTCACCACAACCATCTCCTCTAAGATACAAGATTCTGTCCACTGTAGTAACAGGAACTCCAATCGAAGGCCCACTCCAATCACCTTCAGTTGTTGGTCCATTTCCATAAACGAAAGTATCCGCAATCGTTCCCTCAGGTGATATCAGTTGCATTGTTGCACCACTATTTGGCATCCAAACTGGGTTGTCCATGACTTCATCAGCCTCTAAAATCATGGTTGCGCCCATCGCCTTAACAGAACTAGCATCTGGACTGATAATTACCGAAGAACCAGCAGAAATACTTCCTGATGTAAACGAACTATTGAAACTGAGTCCACCAGTAGTTGTCTTTCGAATTGACCACCCAGTCAATGAAGCGCTGATGTCACCAATATTACTGATTTCAAAGAATTCATCATTGGTAGTCGAACTCTTTTCCTCAAACATAAATCGGCTGAACAATAGGTCTTCAGGTCCAGCAGAGTTTGTGGTGTCCGGTTCAGGTTGGCCAGGTGTTGGCCAGGGGAGGGCTTCACCTAATCCACTCATGGTCTGACAATCAGTAGTAATACTCCATGACACGAAATCAACTTGCACTCCATCTGGGTCCTCTATTGTTAAGGAACCACCTAGGCCACTAATGAACCAATTTGGTGTGCTAAATACAACCCGTTCACCAGGGGCAGCAATCATACTGGATGTATTCCAAAGTCGGTCTGTGCGCATGTGGAATAGGTCTCCATCATCAGATAACATTCTCCATGCGCTTAAGTCGATCATCTCGGTTCCATTGTTTAACACTTCAACCCAGTCATCACTTGGGGTGATGCTGCCATCTGAACAGTGAGCAAGAATCTCAGTAACCTCGATAGTGTGGCTACCTGTGTATGGTGAAGTTTGAGGATTATCTAGGCCAGGAGTTATCCAAGGTGCTTGCGACCAATTACCATTCCAGAACCAATGAGATTCCCCCTCGGTGATTGAATCGTAGGTGACGGTAGAGATTATTTGGTTTGTAGAATCACGTAATTCAATCGTGTCTGAATTTGAATTCTTAAGATAGAATCCCTGGCTTCCATTAATTGCTACGAGAGATACTTCACCTGGATGAATGATTGTGTCTGTCTTCAATGGCAGTTGATGAGCATTAATATTGAAATTTTTTGAACCTGATGTGAAATACCAATTTGCAATATCAATAGATTGATTTCCATTATTGATTAATTCAACCCATTCGCCATCAGGCCAACTTGCAGTATCATTACCTACTGCATTTGCAAATATTTCATTGAAACCTATGTTCCCAACAACGGCAGTACTCCCCGGCTCTGGTTGTCCCGGTGTGGGCGAACTAGCAGGAATCCATGGAAGTAGAGGGTCTTGGGACTCGACTAATGAAACATTGAGTCCTGGGTCAGTCGTCCACCATGCTTTGTGAACTATTGTATCTGACTGGTCGATTAGCATCAAGTGGTTGTAATCATTCCATAGGTGGGTTTGTTCAGTGAATTGAACCAATCGACGGCCATCAGCTGAAATCATAGTTCCCGGCTGGCTCATGTTCCCCTCAAGGTTTGACATATCGATTCGCGTAATATTACCCATCCCGTCCCTGATTTCCCAATCAACCAAATCAATATCCTGTGGACCAGTGTTGTGTAACTCCAACCATTCTCCATCAGGAAGTGTTGCTCCATCCATTATTGAATTTGGTAATACTTCAGTAATTTGGATCGGAGAAGGCCCGGCTACAATCACGTCCCAAGGCATTGGATTAACCATTTCAGGAGTTGGATAAGCAGCGTGAGACCATGAGTTCCCACCTTGTTCAACTAATGAGAAACCACCAACAGAGGAAGACCAAGAAATTGATTGGGCTATAGTACCATTAGGCCATAACAAGTGCAAATTTTCACCGTTATTATTCAATACCCCATTTGCGTTTGTGGAATTAATTGCTACAATTCTATACTCATCTGGCGTTATTAACATCGATGTGCCAACTAAATGACTTTCATTGAATGGTATGTCATTTCCAATAGCATCAACCGCAGACCATCCTGTTAAGTCAATATCAGATTGGCCAGAGTTCCAAATTTCAAACCATTCGCCACCTGGCCATAAATCTCCATCATTCGTTGGCCAAGGGTTAGCCATGACCTCAGAAATCATCAAGTCTGATGCAAATATATTAGGTGTTGTAGTTGCATTGTTCACAGCACCTGGTGTTGAAGAATTAGTTGCAACCCAGTCATTAGTTGGCCCTGTTGGGTCTTCCTCAAGGCTTACTCCCGAGGAAGTTCCATTCCATGAAGCCTGGTCTATTACATTTCCAGATGAATCTTCCATAGTGATGTGATCATAACTATTTGTTAATGTAAATACAGAATTAGGAACTCCATTTCTTGCAATGATCATGTAATCACTAGGCTGTATTGTCCAAGTACTAGAGTTGCCAGCTTGATATCCAACGATAGAATTTGAATCAAAACTCAGAGTTTTGCTTGCCTTGTTAACTAATTTCCAATTTAGAACATCTACAGGTGATGTTCCCGAATTGTAAATTTCCATCCATTCTCCGTTAGGCCAAGTGTCATCGTCAAATCCATTTGGGTCAGGCAATGCTTCATTGAGGCAAACCGTGCCGCTACAAGCCAATGCGCGGCCGGATGTTGCTTCTGCAACCTCTGCCAAAGATACGAATGGAGCCAACATCAAGATGCAAGTTAGGAACATTACACGCGCTTTCATACAACCACCTATGCTTAGCGACTATGCCTCTTCTCCTTGATGCTTTCTTATCGAGGAATAATAATAATTATGCGAATCAAAGGAAACCGAATGCATCGTATTTCTGCGCGAACGTGTAAATCATAATCGGGACGATAATTATCCCCATACCGTGTGACCTTCTTATTCCAATCCTAGGTGGAATCAATCCCATAATCGTACCAATAATTAGTACTCCAATGCCAATCCATCCTGTCGAAAGCCAGACTAATGAAACTACGAATATAATCACTCCCAAAACCATTGACTGCAAAGGAACAGCTTCGTGAAGTTGAAGAATTCCTTTTCCAACGTGGCGCATCAATGGTACAGCAATTAGGCCTGCTGCAACTGTCAATGCTAGTAAGCGAATGAAATCTGTAGTTGGGTGAAGTCCGCTCCAAGTATCAACTGGGTACATTTGTTTCAATGCCAGCGTTGCTCCAGAACGTGACCGACCAATGATGTATAGGAACCCAAGGACCATCACTGTAACAGCGGTATTGGTGGCTGATAACAGGGCAATGATTTCGAGATCTTGCTTTGTGTGCGGGCTCTCACCTTCTCCTGCCGCTTCGGCCCTTGCAAGAGCAAGCAACTCTTCGTCAGTCATTTGGGTAAGTCGCCTTGTTTCCCAATCAAGACCAACCCCCTCTTTGCCTTGCATTTTTGCGGTAAGGTTTCGTCCACCCATAACCAGCACAGTCGCCTGTGCTGCAGTCATCCCCGGCAGTACCCCCATTGCTGCACCTGCACATGAAGATAGGAAACAAGGTACCATCAGTGGCCCTGTTGGAGGTAATTCCCAGTCTTCTTTTTGCGGAGGTATTTCCGATGTTGTGGCATAGACATCTAGCAAATTAGCAATACCGAATAATCCTGCTAGCGCAGGTAATAGTAGTCCAGCACCAGGCATATCGACAGGAGACCTTACTGGGAGATTGAACACTCCCCACCCATACAATCCTGAAAGTAGGAAGAAGCCAGTAGCGGCAATATAGCCTGCGAATCTAGAATCGGGTCCAAGTTTACCGAACGAAATCTTCTGTACCCAATTAGGAAAATCAAGCCGAGTTGTTTCAGTTGCTAATAGTAGCAAGGATATGGATAGTAATACGAATGGCAGTGCACCCCTTAGTGAGTCATATAAGCCGAATTCTGGACCAAATGCGATTCTAGCTGCTATGATTAGAGGTAGTGAAAGAAATAATCCAAGTTGGCTGCCCCTTGCCGAATATGCAACTCCCTTAGGGGCATTTCCTGACAACAGCATCCGATGACCGGGTAAAAGTGCTAGAGCAGTATCTGCCCCAGGGGCTCCTATCAATGCCGAGGGAATATAATTCAAGAATGTATGAACCACTCCTGTTGCTACAATAATTCCCGCTGCAGCAGAGAGGGGTATACCAATTGCTAACATTGCAGGCGACACACCTAGTAATATCAGTGCGACATTGTTAACGTGGAAACCAGGGATTAAACCAGTCAGTGAGCCTATGCAAACACCGATGAACAATGCGGCTAGCATCCACACAAATTCAACCCAGAACCCATCCATATTGATCCCACCTAAGCATCTTCTGCGTCATCTGCAATGTCGTTACCATCTTCGTCGGTAATATCTGCTTCATCTAGGGCGTAGTGGTGAGCAAGTGTGATATCATCGGCAACTTCGATTAGGCGTCCAGTCCACTTTAGTGTCAGTCCGTCATGATATTCATTCAAACCAATTGAATCTTCAATTACATTTATTCTTATTTTTTCAATTCCACCCTCTTTTTGTAAGTAAGTCAATCCATCAATAGTGACCAAGTTACCAGTAATTTCAGTTATTTTATTTAGATCCCAAAATTCAGGGGCCCCATTTGACAAATCATATGGCTTTGCAGATGGAGGTTCACCTACAATCTCTAAAGAACTTATATCCAATTGGAATTCCGAACTTTTAGGCTCCCATTTGACAGTGACAGTTACAATAATTTCTTGCTCATCTTCTAGCCAACCAGTGTGCATCCCCAATGGCACAAATGCATCCATTTTTGAAATAAGATTACCTGGGTTAGAAGCACTGTAAATTGCATTGGCTATGGCGATTTTTGTATCCTCCTCTAAACTCATTTCTATTGAACCCGAAACATAAGCAGTAAGCTGAAAATGGTTATAATTAGAGATTTCAACTAAAGTTAGGGCTGGATTACTGGCTAATTGTAACAATAAAGTCGAGGTTGGAATCGGCTCTGATGTAGTATCTATGCACCACCCAGAGTAGCTCTGTGACCAAATCAATCTACCATGATATACTTGTTCACTGCCTTCATAATCAGATAAATCCTCAGTATTCAGTAAACAGGCCTTGAGGTCACCTCTTGGCTCAGATATTTCATCACCGGAGATTATGCCTGCCAACATAACCTTTTGATTTTCACTGTAGGACCATGTCTGATAATTAGCCCAGACAATAGTCGATGGTTCAGGTTTGTAGTTTCTGTCAATCCGAATTTCAGGTCCTTGAGTATGTAGTGTCCACTGCATGAATTTTTCACTGTATTCTATAATAGCAGTAACTTCCACCTTTTGGCCGGCTTCCAGCCATTGACCAGTTGCAGAATGAATTATCATATTCATTTGATGGTCATTATATCCATAATCAGGATGATCCCTTATATCTAATGATGTAAAAGTTGAAATCGGATCGACTGATTTTGAAATGAATCCTGTTATTGTAAAGGATTGTCCAACGAAATCTCCTGGATTTTTAGCAATTGTTGAGAGTCCGATTTCAGGTGCTTCTGGGACATCCGAATCAGCCCATGACAGAGCACCATTGCCCAATGCTTGAAGCCAAATCTTACCATTGTATTCGATTACATCACCAGTAGCAGTAACTTTGGTTCCTAACATGGGGATATCTCCAAAACGATACCAACGTAATTGCGCAACGCCAGTATCATCTTCGATTATAATATTCACACGGTCTTCACCCGATGAATAAGGGTCCTCAACCCATGAAAGTACAATTCCTTCTACCGAAACAACCTCATTGGTGTGTTCTATCAAATTTTCAATTTTTACAAGTTCAGGTTCACGAACCATTGCATAAGCATTCATCGCAGCAACCAGTAAGACAGATAGTGCGAACATTACCCATAGGCGCTGACCTCTAAGTTCGGGACTATCGTCGAGTAATCGATCAATAAATTGGGACACCCCTCCTTTCTCTACCTCGGATTTGTGCACAGCAACATACTCGCTATGCTCTATTTTCCCATCGGAATTGGCATCATATGTTTCAAAAACAGCATCGACATCAAGATGTGCCGATGCCAGAATCGCCTTTTCAGGCAAAAAGCATCCACATTCAATCGCACGTTCAAGAAGTACAGTTTTATTCCCGGAAACCTTTTGATTTTTTTCTTTCAGTAGATTCTTTAATTTAGCAACTGTATTATCATTATAAAGTTCTGAGAATGATAAAACTACTTCCGGTTCCGATATTTTGACCTCTTCCTCGATTGGAGGGGTAGTCTTTGGTGCGTTTAGATTCAGATACCCCATCCAATTTTCCCTGAAGGCAATAACCACAAGTGTAATAGCGGCACTTATTGCTACAAAATCCGGAATTCCCATCTCTGGGTAAGGGGCAGACCATCCCAATTCATTGCCTATGTTAAAAATATCAAGCCAGTTAAGTCGAGTATCTTCAGCAACGCAGTTGTCCGAACTACAGAGGAAATTTAGCCACCCGAGGAACCCGAAAAGGTTCAGGAAACTTAACGCAAGAGTAGAAGTCGCAAAAACTTTCAGCGGGGTTTCATATTTCTCGGTCATGCACTGTCCAGAGCATCCAATTCATTATCACTTGCGTAGGGAAAGGACTTGATATTAGATGTGAAAGGCAACAACATGAGGGACCGTGTTATTCGTGATGAGATTCATCGCGACATCTTTGTTCCTGCTC
>Ga0315322_10004969_pt1 | contig 10214 bp, 4 predicted proteins | sample M110021515metaG_FD_203461 | JGI IMG/M metagenome (GOLD analysis project Ga0315322, IMG submission 203461) | Ammonia-oxidizing marine archaeal communities from Monterey Bay, California, United States - M1 100m 21515 | ecosystem: Environmental > Aquatic > Marine > Intertidal zone | place: USA... | reverse complement strand
TCGTTGAGGCAGTGTCGATTCCGGTCAGCGTCAAAATGAGACTCGGGTGGGACAGCACTCAACTGAGCGCCCCGACGTTCGCTCGGGAGTTCGAAAAAATCGGAGTTGTCGCGATCGCGATCCACGGCCGGACTCGTGCGCAGGGATTCAGCGGGAACGTCGATCTAGGCGGTATTCGAAAAGTTGCTGAAGCAACTGAGTCAATTCCTGTCATCGGTAACGGCGACGTTCGGACAGTCGCAGATGCCGAGAAAATGCTAAGCGAAACGGGGTGTGACGGAGTCTCCATTGGTCGAGGAGCGTTGGCGAATCCCTGGATTTTCAAGCAGCTCAGTCAGTGGGAAGAAACTGGTGAATGGTCGTCACCGGGTAGTTTCAATGATCGGCTGGAACTTCTGCTTCGACAGTTTTCGTATATGCAGGACCAGTGGGGGCCGGAAGGAGCGATTGTTCGGTTTCGCAAGATGAGCCACTGGTATCTGAAGTCGATGCGGGTTAAGCCGGCTTTGAGGCATCATTTTCAACAGGCGAAGACAGTCGAGGAATTCAACGCTGCACTCGCAGTCATCGTTGAAGCTGGACCCGTCGGAGAAAATCGGACAGGATTACTCCCCGACATGCACATCCCCGTGCCCTCTGGGCCGATCGAACATTGGTAGAGATCAGCGAACATTCAACACTGAGATAATCAACATCGAATTCGGAAAAATTGCACCATGCGACAGACCTTTGCCTGCACCCTGACCGCGTTGATCATCACGGCAGCTTCACTGGCCACAGTGACGATTTCACGCGATGCTGCCGACCCGTTGACGCCAGCTCGCGGAGTTGTCTTCCACGATGCGAATGAAAACAGAGTTCGTGACGCGGGTGAAAAAGGGCTGGCCGACGTTCGAGTGTCCAACGGTGTCGACATTGTCAAAACCGACTCCGATGGCAAATATGAGATCGGCGTCGATAATGACACGATCATCTTCGTGATTAAGCCGTCGGGCTGGCGAACGCCGATCAGCGAGCATCAGAATCCGCGTTTTTATTACATCCACAAACCGAAAGGTTCTCCTCCGCTCAAGTACCGGGGAGTTGCCCCGACCGGCGACCTTCCCGATTCGATCGACTTCGCAATGTACCCGCAGGCCGAGCCAGAGCAGTTCAACGCAATCCTGTTCGGAGATCCGCAGCCGCGCGATCAGAAAGAGATTGACTACATTGCTCATGACGTCATCGAAGAACTGGTCGGTACTGATGCGTCATTTGGAGTCACGCTCGGTGACATTCTATTTGATGATCTTTCGCTGTTCGAAGCGCAGGCTCGATCAATCGCACTGCTGGGCATTCCCTGGTACAACGTCGTCGGAAATCATGACATCAACTACGACGCTCCAAACGACTCGATCAGCGACGAAACGTTCGAGCGTCACTTCGGGCCAGCGTACTACTCATTCGATCATGGCCCTGTGCACTTCATCGTGCTGGACGATATCGAATGGTGCGTCGCTGAAGGTCAGGAGAAAGGACGTTACCGCGGCGGCTTTGGTGCTAAGCAAATTGAATTCGTCAAAAATGATCTGGCGATAATTCCAGAAGACCAGCTTGTTGTTCTGCTGATGCACATTCCGTTTGACGAAGTTCATGACCGGCAGGGCCTTTACCGATTAATCGAGCAGCGTCCATTCTGCATGTCGGTTTCCGGTCACACGCATTATCACCAGCATCGAATGATCACCCGCGAGGATGGCTGGATGGGACCGGAGCCTCATCATCACATCGTCAACGTTACAGTCAGCGGAAGCTGGTGGTCGGGCACGCCGGACGAACGCGGCATCCCTCATACAATCTGCAAGGACGGAACGCCCAACGGTTACTCGATCATTTCTTTCGACGGGGCCGAATACCGACTCGACTACAAAGCCGCTGGTCGTCCCGCTGATTATCAGATGCAGATTGACGCTCCTGAAGTTGTCGCGATTGCGGATGTTGCGGAAACAATGATAACAGCAAACGTGTTCAACGGGCTGCCGACGTCTGTGATCGAAATGCGAATCGGGTCAGGCGACTGGGTCAGGATGGCAAGTACATTGCGACCGGATCCAACCTACAAACGTATTTACGATTTTGAACTTTCCGTAACACAGAAGCCCTGGTTGAAGTTGCCGTCACCGGGAAACTCATCGCACCTGTGGGAAGCGATGCTGCCAGAAGGGATTGCTCCGGGCAGTCACCTGATTGAGGTCCGTGCGTCAGACGTCTTTGGCAAAACGTACTCGGGCCAGCGAATCGTCCGAGTCACGAAGTGATGGGAGTGTTGACTTCAGCCGACGAGCAGCCGACTTCGTCTTCCGGTCGACGGCGAGCCGCCAGGGTCTGGCTGCTCCGATGCCTGGCGATCGTGTGCGGGCTTTCAATCTTCGTCGTAGTTGAAGTTACGTGCTGCCTGTTGGGGGTCGGCGAACCTCGGCTGGATGACGATCCGTTTATTGGATTCAGCAACCAGCAGCAGCTCTTCGAAAAAAGCACGAGCGGCGATAGGTTTCTAACTGCCAAATCTCGGCTGAAATTTTTTTCGGCTGAAGAATTTACGGCATCAAAGCCGGCTCGCACTAAACGAATTTTCTGCCTCGGCGGGTCGACAGTGAAAGGACGCCCCTTCTCCAAAGAGACCTCATTTACAACCTGGCTGCAACTGGCTTTGCAGGAAGCACAACCGAATCATGGCTGGGATGTGATCAATTGCGGCGGCATTTCCTATGCAAGTTATCGACTGACTCCGATCCTGCAGGAATGTCTCGCCTACCAGCCAGATGCGTTCATCGTCTGCACAGGGCACAACGAATTTCTGGAAGACCGATCGTATGGTGAAATCCGGAAATTTTCACCGCTGATGACGGGCGTGTTTTACGAATTGTCGAAACTACGAAGCTTTCGACTGATGCGGCAAACGATGCTGACAGATCCACAGGCCGAAGCCGATAGTCGAGATCAGCTTGGTGCCGATGTTGACGCGTTTCTTGACTATAGAAACGGTCTCGCTGCATACCACCGTGATGAAATCTGGCGTCAAGGCGTTGCCGAGCATTTTGAAAGCAATCTCGAACGCATGATCAATCTGGCTCGACGAGCCAACGTACCGATCATCCTGATTCACCCCCCGTCAAATCTTGCGGACAGTCCGCCTTTCAAGTCTGAACATCGATCGAACATGACGCATCAAGAGATTTCCGAATGGAAAACCGCGATTGATGCGGCGAACTCAACTTTAAAAACGTTTCCGGCTGCGGCTGTTGATTCTTTCCAAGAGGCAATCTCAATCGATGCTGACTACGCGGATACTCATTTCGAATTAGGTCGACTGCTGGAGCTGATCGGTAATTTCGACGCAGCTCGTGATGAGTTTCTTCTTGCACGCGAACATGACATTTGCCCGCTGAGAATCATCGTTCGATTGGAACAGGCTCTGTCACGAGTCGCTGACCGGAACCGTGTGCCGTTGCTGGACGTCCACCAGCTCCTCGAGACAGAAACGCGAAACGGAATTCTCGACGGTTCGATACTCGTCGACCATATCCACCCGTCATTCGCAGGTCATCAGTTGATTGCGCTGGCGCTTGTCGAAGAGCTGGAGCGTACCTCACTGGTGACTCCGCAAAGTGGGTGGGAGAACCTGGCTAGGGCATCGTTCAAACGTCACTTTGAGCGGTTGCCTGATATCTACTTTGCACAGGGTGAGCAGAATCTGGCGAATCTTCGGTTCTGGACGCAGGGCATGGCTGACGGGTCACCCGTTGAATCACGCAGTCCACAGAAAGCGATGTCGAGCAGAGACTCTGAGTGACGAAGTTTTGTGCAATGCCAATTATCCATACACATTGGGCAACTACTCTGCTTGCGGATGCTATTCTCTGCCGACTCTGTCACGATGTGTATCTGCCACTTTTCGATTTCAAACATTTCTCCATGAAACCGGAGACTCCTGTGATGCTGGTTCTACGACTTAAAGTTGTGTTTGTCCTTCTAACCGCTTCTGCATGCTTCATTTCGAGCCAGGTGGCGTGTGCTCAATTGCCCAGGCTGACGCCAGCAAAGCCGGTTGCAGAACCGCAAGCAACTCTTGGCCCATTCGACGAGTGGGTCGCTTCTGTCGCCATCAGTCCTGACGGCAAGCACGTTGTAACGGGCACTTACGACGCGATTCAGATTTCGCCCTCGGACTCATCTGGCCCCAGCCGTGTCGTGAAGCACAAGCTTGGCCGCGTCCGTTGCCTCTCATTTTCGCCGGACGGTACCAGGGTATTTGCCGGAGGATTTCGGAAGATCGCCGTGCTGAATGCGAAGTCCTGGAGCGTCGAACAGGAACTGACCGAGCATCGAGCATACGTCACTGCAATTTCGGTTTCGTCGGACGGAAAAAGTCTCGCATCTGCCAGCGAAGACGCGACTCTTCGTGTCTGGAATCTTTCAAACGGTAAGTCGCGTGTGCTACATACGGAAAAAGAAGACCCAATCACCGGCGTTGCATTTTCACCAAACGGCAAGCAGCTTGCGGTCGCTTCGGGAGATGATACGCGGCCGACGCGGCCAGGGCATGTTCGATTGATCGATGCAACTTCCGGCGACGTCATTCACGAATTTGGAAAGCACGACAGAGCGACCACGGGAGTAGCGTTCTCACCAGACGGAAAACTGGTAGCTTCGACCGGATTCGACGAGAGGGTCAAGTTGCACTCGGTCGAGTCTGGAAAAATTCTGCAGGACTACGATGGCCATTCACGACCAACCAACAAAGCAACGTTTCTTCCGTCAGGTACTCACATTGTGTCGGCCAGTGGCGGACGGGCCGTTGGGAAGAACGAAATTCACGTCTGGGAAGTTAAAACGGGCGAGACTGTCAAATCGATCGAGTCTCATAAAGGTCCGGTATTTGACGTGGCTGTGTCGCGCGATGGCAAACTGATCGCGTCAGTAAGTCGGGACGGCACTGCGAAAATTTGGAAATCAAGTACGCTTACTGGTGCCTCCGATGAACCGCATCTGGTCGTTGCTGGAGTAGGCAACCTGGCGACTCTTGCGGCTTCCTTGATAGAGAAATCCTCGCGCGAAACCTCGGTGACTCCGAAGGTGGAATCGACAGAAGTGGCAAACGCGGAAAAGAAGGTCGTCCGCATTGGAATGATCGGGTTGGACACTTCGCACTGTCTCGCGTTTACGAAGCTGTTGAACGATCCGAACGCGACTGCGGATGTTGCTGGTTTTCGAATGGTCGCGGTTTATCCGAAAGGCAGCCCCGACATTGAATCCAGCACGAGTCGCGTGCCGGGTTACATCGAACAGATGAAGAAACTTGACGTAAAAATCGTGGACGATCTGGATGAACTTGTTGGCCAGGTCGACGCCATCCTGCTTGAAACCAACGATGGACGGCCTCACCTGGAGCAGATCGTTCCAGCGTTAAAAGCTGGATTGCCGGTATTTGTCGATAAGCCAATCGCCGGTTCCGTGACAGACGCCGTTGCGATGTTTGAACTCGGACGCCACTTTAAGACACCGTTGTTCTGTTCTTCGTCGTTGCGTTTTTCAGACGGGCCGCAGGCGTTGCGAGCCGGTTCGATCGGAAAAATTCTCGGATGCAGTACTTACTCGCCTTGCTCGTTGGAAAAGACACATCCGGATCTTTTCTGGTACGGAATCCACGGCGTCGAAATGTTGTTTACCGTGATGGGTACCGGTTGCGAATCGGTGACTCGGGCCAGTTCAAAAGATTTTGAACTTGTCACCGGAACCTGGAACGACGGACGGATTGGAACTTTCCGTGGGATCAGATCCGGCAAGAGCGGATACGGCGGCACAGCGTTCGGCGAAAAAGGAATCGTCCCGGTTGGCAAGTACGACGGATACAAACCGCTGGTTGTCGAAATCGTGAAATTCTTCAAGACCCGGAAGGTGCCGGTCACGGAAGAGGAGACTCTCGAAATCTACGCTTTCATGGAAGCTTCGGACGAAAGCAAACGCCAGGACGGGGCACCAGTGACGCTTGCAAGTGTGATGAAGAAAGCCCGCGCAGAAGCCGCTAAGAAAGTGAAAGAGATTCTGGCACGGAACTGAATATTAGGTTGCGTTCGGATCTGTCATCTGACTCCGTTTTGTCTGGTTAATCCTGTACAGACCGTGGATACGGGCAGCGAGAATCCTGTTCCAATCTGGTTTGCAGTTGCTATCCTGCATGTCCGAAAAGTTGTCAGGAATCCAGGCTCTTTTCGGGACCCGAGACAATTCAATCATCACTCCGAATGTGACTCACTGCGAGCCCGGACGTCCAATCTGCCCCGCATAGTTTCGAGTTGAGTTTGCAGAATCACGAGGCAACTTTCGATGTCGATCGCGTCACTTCTTCCTGGTTCCATGTCATCTGGAGAAATTCAGATCATCGACCCGGATCGTGGCGCCGAAATCCTGAGACGACACGATCTGCTTTCGCAGTTTATGAAGGAGCAGTCTTTCGACGGTCTGCTGCTGACTAGACCAGGTAATTTCGCCTGGGCCACGGTCGGTGGAAACAGCACTCGCGGAAGTCTTTCTGACACAACGGCGGCCTTGTTCGTTTCTCCGGATGCTCGCGTCGTACTGACTCGAAATACCGACTCCGGTCGACTCTTTGACCGCGAAGTCAATGGGTTGGGTTTTCAACTCAAGGAGCGAACCTGGCAGGAAGATATGCAATTGCTGATGGGCGATCTTTGCCGTGGTCGCAATGTCGCGTGCGATTTCCAGTTCGAACGTTGCCAGGACGCGTCGCCGCATCTCGACGGCATGAGACTGCCGCTGAGTAAGACTGAACGCACATCGTTGCGGGTTTCGGGCAGCCAGGTTGCTCACGCGGTTGAAGCGACGGCTCGCTCATTTCAGCAAGGCGATTCGGAAGCGGAAATCGCGGGACAACTTGCCCATCGACTATACCGGCATCAGATTATTCCGGAGCGGATTCAGATTCTTGCCGACGGGCAGGGGCAGCGATATCGGCACTGGAGTTTCGGTGACGACAAAGTAGAAAAGTTCTGTACGATTGCAGTAATTGCCCGCCGCGAAGGCTTGCATGTTGGAGCAGCTCGTACGGTAAGTTTCGGAGCGCCGCCGAAGGAAGTTCGCAAAGCTCATCTGGATACGTTGCTCGTTCAAGCGACCGGAATGTTCTTTTCCCAGGATCAATGGGAAGTCTATGAAACCTGGAATCGGGTCGAGCGCATCTATGAAAAGTTCGAACATTCGGAAGAGTGGCACTTCGCCGATCAAGGCTGCGTCACGGGATACGAACTGTGCGAAGCGCCCATTGTCCCGCAAAGCCAGTTAAAGCTCGCCGCAGGCATGCCAATCTTCTGGCAATCCTCGATCGAACAGGCCATGTCTGCTGACACGATCCTCGTGAGCAAGAAGGGCTTTGATGTTCTGACACCGATGGAAAACTGGCCGGTTGTTAAAGTGGATGTCAAGGGTGTATCGATTCAACGGCCGGACGTGCTGATTCGATCTGAGGAAACGTAATCTCATCTGGGGACGTTTATTTGACGACGGCCGGATTATCGCCTCGCGATTCTTTCACGGATTCTGGTCGGTCTCCTGGCGACACGAAGCATCTGGTATACTCTGCTGTACAGTTCTCGCGACCGGTACTGTTTTCCAAGTCCCGTTCAGTCAGATGCAGCTCAAGGAGCACTGATGCGTGCTGTCTGTTTGACAATCAAACGATTGCCGAGTCTGCTGATTGCAGGCGCTATTGTTGGCTGTCTGCCATTCGTTCTGACACGGCCGGTCGTGGCACAGACGCCCCCAAATATCAAACTCAACGTGAACGTTCCTCCGCAGGCACCAGGAAACGTTGCGAAGGAGCCTGTTTTGTCGGCCGCCGAGATCATGGCCCTCCGCGACGTCGTCTACTTTGAACGTCGAGCCACGATTCTGCTAGAGCGGGCTCGTCAGTATCTGAAAGATGATGAGCTAAGCCTGGCCTTCGAAGCGTTGCAGTCACTATTAGGTGATCCTCAGGAATTGCTGGCACCAGCGCAGGACTGGAATCGTGCCCCGTCAGATAGTTTTGTTCTGACGAACGGGCGGCTTCGCAGCGTCCGCCGCGAAACCCTGATGGTTTTCGAGTCGCTGACTCGCGACCAGTTGAACTTCTACGAGAAGAAATATTCCGAAACGGCCAGCAGCGCTCTGCAGGCTGCTCGAGCGTCCGGTCGGTCGGCCGCTTATCTCGAAGTTGCCCGACGATGTTTCCCGACACTGGCTGGTGCTCAAGCTACTGACGAAGCCGCCACAAGATTGCTCGATCGCGGCGAGGCTGCTCTGGCAGCGAAACTATGGCTTCGTATTATTCATTCGACTATCCATCGAAATCGACTAAACCCTCGGCTGTTCGAGAAAGCTGCGACGTCACTGTTCCTGTCAGGTGACAAAGACCAGGCTCGAACGGTGGTTGCCGAAGCGGTCGCATTATTTGGCAGCGTCCGCTTCACAGCAAAGTCGATCGAAGTTGTCGCGAAAAACCATCCACACTTTGCGACCCCAGTAATGGATTCGCCAGCAAGTGACCCATTTGGCAACCCCACGAACAATGGCGAAAGTTGCGGCTCCGTCCCGTACCTCGCACCCGTCTGGACCAAGCCACTCTACGGAAATCGACCTTTCGATAAACTGGCCATTTGGGAACAGCAGCGTTCTTACGATGAACTTGCTGAGACCGGCGCGTCAGTCTTTCCCATCATCACGCAGCAGCAATTAATCGTTCGCGATCTGTACGGCATCAGGAGCTGTGACCCAAAAGATGGTCGCCTCAACTGGCGGTTCAATGCGACACTTTCAGTACCGGAATTCGTCAGTGAGTTACGACAGGCAACTCCCGGCCGCTCGGTGTCATTGATCGAAACAGCCTGGGCTGAAAATTCCGCCCAGGGCATCGTGACTACAGATGGCAAACGAGTCTTCGCCATCGACTGGCTCAAGTTCGAACAAGTAGCCATCCCGGGCGGCGGATCTTCAATACGAGCATCCAACCGGCTTGTGTGCCTGAATATTCCAGCCAGGGCGGACGACCATGACGACGCAGCCGAGATCGTCAAGCCGTCATGGTCTGTCGGCGGGTCGGCCGATACTGGTCCATTGGCTGATCAGCTTTTTCTCGGTGCTCCTCGTCCGGTCGACGATTCGCTTTTTGTGATTTCGGAATCGCGACGTGATCGAGAATTAAATCTCGTAAAACTCGAAGCCGCAACGGGGCGCGTCGTCTGGATCCAGAAAATCGGCCTCGTTCAACAGCCAAGTTTCGAAACGAGTCAGCGTTCACGAGATTTGCCGATGGCGCTGCCGACAATCGCAAACGGACTGGTTATCTGCCAGCCGGACGCAGAAATCATCGTCACAGTCGATGCCGCGCAGGGAGAATTGAAGTGGATCTATTCATACGGTCGTGATGGCCTGCCCGGTCGATCGAGGCGGTCATCCTTGACCTCGCGTGGAGGATTTCGAGGGTTTCCTTCCGCGCCGATTATTCATCGCCATTCCGTTTTCTGTCTTCCGCAACATTCTGAGGATATTCATCGCCTGGACCTGCATACGGGGCAGCGAGTCTGGAAAGTTAAACGCGACAAAGATGCTTACCTGGCTGCGATTACAGATCAGACTGTCGCCAGTGTGCAGAATGATGGGATGCGAGGTCTGTCGCTGACCGACGGAAGTCTTCTGTGGACCGCTCGGACTGGCCTGCCATCGGGCCGCGGCGTCAGAATTGAAAATCAGTATGTTCTTCCACTGAAGTCAGGCGGCATCGCGAGTGTTGACCTTGGAACTGGCCAATGGACGACATCTTCCATCGTTCCTGAACTTTCAAATCAACGCTACCTGAGTTCACGCCGTACTGATGACGGAAGGTTGATCGGGCTTCGTGAGTACAACCTTTCGCTGTTTGGTCTTGACGATCAAAGAGTTCCCAACGAAGTTCGGCCGGGCAATCTTTTGTTTCATGACGGCTTGGTTTTTTCGGTGGGGCCTCAGCATCTGACCGCCTTTTCCGAAGCACAATCGATTCTCGACGAGTTGCTGAAAAAAAAAGACAGCAAGCAACCGGTCGACGAATTGCGTGTTGCTCAACTTGAAGTTGCGGCCAATCGAGAAGATGCGGCGGTAGATCGTTTGGCGAAGATGATTGCATCACCGGATGCTAATTC
>Ga0315322_10004965_pt1 | contig 10218 bp, 7 predicted proteins | sample M110021515metaG_FD_203461 | JGI IMG/M metagenome (GOLD analysis project Ga0315322, IMG submission 203461) | Ammonia-oxidizing marine archaeal communities from Monterey Bay, California, United States - M1 100m 21515 | ecosystem: Environmental > Aquatic > Marine > Intertidal zone | place: USA... | reverse complement strand
GGCCCTTGCTGAATTTCGTGAGTCTCACAGGGAGGGGTTTGATATCATCATTGATGATGGTTCTCACGTCATGAAGGATCAGCAAACTAGCTTGGCAATGCTGTTTCCATTGCTGAAACGGGGGGGGTGGTATGTGATCGAGGATATTCATACATCCACCGGAGAATCGGAAAAGTGTTTTGAAATTTACGGATTGGAAAGGGACTTGAGCAATTCGACAGTGGGAATGCTCAAGGCGTTCATCGAATCGAAGAAGATTGCAAGTTCCTATTTCGATGAAGCGGAAGCGGATTATTTAAATGAGAACATATTGTCCTGCGAACTGTTTAACCCGAAGCGATGGTCGGCGACTTCAATGATTAGGAAAAAATCATAATGTTTTTAACTTTGTGCTGGTTTTGGAAACCGGAACGTACTAATTGGATTCCTGTGCGTCCGAGTTCATTTGCTGGGTGACCTTATTTGGTCGATGCCCTCAATTTAGGAAATGAAAATACGTTTGCTGTCTCTGGATGACTTTATCGCTGAGGGTCATGGCTTCGAATTGGATCGCGAGAAAACACCTCCACTCAATGCCGCCATTCCTCTTAAAAGTTTTTCAAATTCAAGTGAAATCAAGATTAAACCGTATCAGGCAAGGGACGATGTCTTGTTGCGGATCGGGGATGCAACAATTGGGTATTTTGGAGTGCTCCGGTGTGGTGATGCAGTTCTTGATCGAAACAACCACTACGACACAGGGTTCAGCACACAGCATAACATCGCGGGGTTCGCCCTTCGGCGGAGCTTTTTCTCAGGCTATCAAATGGGTTTCGGAGATTCACAGGTTAAACTGCAAACCGCTTGCTACATGGTGGCACACAGAAACTATTCCTCCTGGATGCTTGGCGAGGTGCCACGGCTAAAGCAGTACGAGTCATTGATGCGATCGGGCGTTAAGCTTGCGCTTCATGGTCAGATCCGTCCTCATCATATGGAAACCTTGGAATTGTGTGGCGTGCCGCCAGACATGATCGTTCATGTTCCGGAAGAAGTGGATTTGGTGGTGTCGGAGTGTTATTTTGCGACTCCCACTTGTTCCTACCATATTCCATCACCGTCCGGAGTTCGTTATTTGCGTCAAGTCAAGGATAACATCAAGGGATCCGATGCTTTCAATGGAGGCCAGTACTATGTATCTCGCTCAAACGCTGCCGCTCGAAAAATTATAAACGAAACCGAGATTCAGGAGCACTTGGAAACCAAGGGTTTTACGACGGTACATCCAGAACAGTTAAATGTTGCTGATCAAATTCGGATATTCTCCACTGCCAAGATGATCGCAACCCCCTTTGGGGCAACTTTGGCAAACATGGCCTTTTCGAGCCCCGAAACCGAAGTTTGTGTGATTCGAACCAAGTTCACAAACGAGTTTGCCCGTCTAGCTCACATGACCGGTGTTCGGCTTTTTGTCTTTGACTCCATGAAACGGTGGCGTCATGGGATTTGTTTTTCTAAGTTGAGCAAGGAGTTGCACCGGCGTTTCCGAATAAACGTTGATGATCTCTCTCGGTTTGTCTTGGCGGGGGCCGGATCCAAATCCAATGGTCAGAAATAGGCCCGTGACGGTCAATTGCGGCACCGCCCTTTGAGCAGTTTACCCCGGTTTTTGGATCGGCCTTTGGCCGACCCTCAGTCTTATGAATGTTTAAGCTCCAGCCCGCGCTGCTCTGGGTTGGCAACTGGGCAGTATCTGCCCTCAAGGTTTGTGCCCCCCAGTGTTGTCTTTGGATAAGACTTTTGGTGGCAAATATCAACAGATTCTGTCGGCTTGATTGTGGGAGGCTTTGCCATCAAACTTACCGCGAATGTGCGGCATTGCTGGATTTGTGGGAGCCGATGCGGGGGATGAATCCGATGCTCTTCTCCGGAAATTAATAGCTGGCATCAGCCATCGCGGGCCTGATGACGAAGGGTATTTCCAAGCTTCCGGGGTGGGACTTGGGATGAGGCGCTTGAGCATTGTTGATATTGAGGGCAGCCGCCAACCCGTTGCCAATGAAGAGGGCTCGGTGCACGTTGTTTTCAACGGGGAAATTTACAACTATGTGGAGCTGCGTGAATGGCTGGAGGCGCGCGGGCATATCTTGGCAACCAAAGGAGACACGGAGGTGTTGGTGCATCTCTACGAGGAACTGGGCACGGAGATGCTGCACAAGCTGCGCGGGATGTTCGCGTTTGCGCTTTGGGATTCACGGGATCAATCGCTGTTTCTCGCGCGGGATCGGCTGGGGAAGAAACCGCTCTGTTATGCGCCAGTGGGCGACGGACTGAGGTTTTGTTCGGAGATTGCACCTTTGGCGGCAAGCGCCGGTATCTCGCGCGCGATCAACCCCGCAGCCTTGGCACAATATCTCACATTGGGTTATGTGCCCGCCCCGCTCACAATGTATCAGGGCATTCACAAGCTGCCACCGGGGCATTTTTTGACATGGCGATCAGGGAAAACTCGGGTAGAACGCTATTGGCGGTTGTCATTTGAACCGGGATCCATCCGAAACCGTTCCGAGGCGCTGGAGCTGGTCCGTGAGAAGTTGGATGAAAGCATTCATCTGCGGCTGCGCAGCGATGTGCCTGTTGGGCTGCTGCTCAGCGGCGGACTCGATTCCAACGCCGTGCTGGCACGCTTGGTGCGGGGATTGGGTCAACGTGTGACGGCCTTCACGGTGGGATTTGAAGATCCCGATTATGATGAGAGCCGCTTGGCACGGCGTTCGGCGGAACATTTCGGAGTGGAGCATCATGTCCTCTCCGGGCAGGCCGAGATGCTGGATCTGTTGCCAAAACTCATACGCCATTACGGCGAGCCCTACGCCGACAAATCCGCATTGCCCTCATTCTTCCTTTGCGAGTTGACCCGGCAGAAGGTGAAGGTGGCATTGAACGGGGACGGCGGCGATGAAGCCTTTGCCGGTTATAGCAAATATCGGGTTGCGGCAGGCCGGCGAGCCTTGGCCGGTTGGATGCCAACCGGATTGCAGGCAAGGTGGGCCAAGGCCTCACTGCAAGGGAATGGCTTGGCCGGTTCCAAGCCTTCGCGCAACCTCCGCCGCCTGTTGCTGCCCGAAACGGAAAGCCTGTTCACCAGTGAATTTTTCGGCGGCAGATTGTTTCGCGCCTTGTCGACACGCGAATTTCAGGAACAGGTGGCCGAGTCCATGAATCAATCATTGGACGGTTACTGGGATACATCAACTGATCCAGTGAACCGGATGCTGGCTTGGGATTATGAGCACTATCTGCCAGATGATCTGCTGGTGAAAATGGATATCGCCAGCATGGCTCACGGGCTGGAGGTACGTTCCCCGCTGTTGGATCACGAGCTGGTGGAGTTGTGTGCCGGTCTGCCATCCGATTGGAAGGTGGATGCCCACAATGGGAAAAAACTGTTCCATGAGATTGCGGCGGAAGATTTGCCCCCTGAGTTGTTGTCCGCACCCAAGCGGGGATTCTCTGTCCCCCTTGCCAAATGGTGGCGCGGCGAGGCCAGAAACAGGTTGCGAGATGGGCTTGCGGACTTGCATCCGGATCTCCGTGCTTTTATCAATCCCCGTGTCGTGGACCGACTCTTGAAGGAGCACCAGCAGAGCCAACGCAACCATGCCCAGCGTTTGTGGGCACTTTGGGTTTTAAACGCATGGGCTTGGGACACACTGGGATATTAACGGGAGTGAATGTGTGCTTAATTGGAGCATTAAAGCAGCCGGAGGGTCGATCCCAACAACAATGAATTTTGCACTAAAACATTGGGGTCGCCTCAAACGCAGCTGGGGCCGCCGATACCGTGAATGGCGGCTGCCTTCCGGGTATGAACGATTGGGGACCAAATACGGAGGGTGGTGGCTCGATTCCAGCTTGATTGGGGATCAGCCTTTGCTTGTGGACTGTGGCTTGGGGGAGGACATTAGTTTTCCCGATGCTTTCCTTGATCGATTTGGAGGCCGGGTCATTGGAGTGGAGGCCAACCCGCGCAGCCTGGACTATTGCCGAAGGCATTGCCCCGAAGGTATGGAGATCAGGCCTCAGGCAATGTGGAAAACCGCTGGCGAAACACTGACGTTTCATTTGCCCCGGCCGCAGGATCAACTGCCCAAAGGAGCGGATGGCGTTTCCGGGAGTTTGATGGACAGCCATGAATATGTCGAAGGCGGGCAGCAGGTTAACGTGACCACCACCTCATTGCTAGAGTTGTTGTCCGATACCGGTCGGGCACAATGCGATGTGCTGAAACTGGATATTGAGGGGGCGGAATACGAGGTTTTGGAAGAATTGTGCCAGAGTAGTTTCATTCGGAAAACACGGCAGTTGCTCGTGGAATACCATCACGCGGTCACCCACCACTCACTGGATGAAACCGCCGCCTCGGTGGTTTTGATTCGAGATGCCGGATTCGATCTGGTGCACATTGAAAGTCGAAACCATATTTTCAGGCGGACCGGCTCAGCAGCCCCTTGATTTGATGTGCGGACAATCCACCATCATTTCCTATTGCGCCACATTTTTGCCGCGTGAGATGTTGCATGTCTATCGGCAAGTAAAGGGGTTACGAAATTTTAACAATTGGGTTTGTACACGAACACGTCTCAATAAAGAGAGCTTTCCATTTTCACAAGTTTCCGTGATTCGCAAGAGCCCTTGGCGCGGCCTGCGCCGGTTGTGGTATCGGATGCGGGGCCGAAGGGTGCCATTGGGACGTGGAGAGATAGATCAGGCCCTCGCGCTGGCGAGAGAGCAGGGCGCGCGTTTGATCCATGTGTATCTCGGTAGTGAGGCGTTGCGCGCGGTTCGCTTGCTGGGGCGGTTTCCGGGGGCGCGGATAGTCTCCTTTCATGGGGCGGATTTGTCCCATGAACATAGTGCGGAGGATTATGCCCGTTTATGGCCTAATGTGGAGTTGTTCCTCTGCCGCAGCGAGTCATTGCGACGCGCTCTAGTGGCCAAGGGATGTCCGGAATCCAGAATTCGGATCAACTACACGGGAGTTCCCATCAAGGATGTGCCCAAGAAGGAACTACCGAACTGGCGGAATGGGAAGCCTGTACAACTGCTTCAGGTTTGTCGCCTAATTGAAAAGAAAGGCTTGGACATCACACTGCGCGTCATGCACCGGCTGAAAAAAGGGGGAGTACCGGTTCATCTGGTGCTGGCGGGCGGTGGGCCGGAGGAGGAGCGACTGCGTCGACTGGCGTCCGAATTGGGACTGGCCGATGAGGTTTGTTTCGCAGGATTTGTTTCCGGCGTGGAATTGGAGGGGCTGTTTCGTGCCAGCGACATTTTCATGCACCCCAGCCGGGAAACGACCGGTGGTGACCGCGAAGGGATTCCCAATTCTCTCTTGGAAGCCATGTCCTACGGGTTGCCGGTCGTATCCACCTCTCACAGCGGCATCCCAGAAGCCATCACACATAACGAGAATGGCTTGTTGGCCGACACTTGCGAAACAGAAACCCTAACCGCCGAAACCCAACGACTGCTTGAACAAGATGGCCTTTTTGAGAAAATTTCGGCCGCGGCACTCAAAACCGTGGAGGATCGTTTTTCAACGGTTCGGTGCGTCGAGCAACTTGAAGCATCCTATCATGAGGCAATGGCCATGCGGAACCTTGTTTAACAATGTCATCGGCTCTGTCATTGCGGATTGTGCATTCTGAGGCATCCCTTGGTTGGGGAGGGCAAGAACATCGTGTGTTGGCGGAATTGAAAGGGTTCCAGCAACGCGGCGCATGGGTTGCCTTGCTGGCCCCGGAAAATAGTGAGGTTTTCCAGCGCGGTCGGGAGATCGGGATTGAGGTTCAATCACTCGACACCCGCAAGTCCCGTTACCCCATTACCGCGATACGCCTGAAACGGTGGCTGCGCGCGAATGATGTCCAAGTGGTCAATACCCATAGCTCGCGGGATGGCTATCTGGTGGGTGCGGCTGCCCGATTGGCACGGGTGCCGTTGTTGATTCGCTCGCGGCATATCGATGTGGGCTATCCTAATCCGCGGATCAGCCGCCATGCCTTCACGACTTTCTCGGATCACGTGTTGACAACCAGTGAGAAAATCACCGGCCACCTCAAGTCCACATTTTGTCTTCAGGACGACCACGTCTCCACCGTCCCCACCGGGATTGATTTGGCAAGATTTGCGCCCGACGGCCCGAAGGCGGATTTATTTGAGAATGGCAATCCGGATCAGCATCCAGTTGTGGGAATGGTCTCGGTCTTGCGTTCATGGAAAGGGCATTCGGTTTTTCTTGAGGCGGCGAAATTGCTGAAGGCTCAGGGCGTCAAGGCCCGTTATGTCATTGTTGGTGAAGGCCCGGTGCGAGAATCGATTCTCCAGACAATTTCCGAATGTAATTTGAATGCGGAAACCTCACTCACGGGCTATCGGGAGGACATCCCCGAAGTACTGCGCGCGCTGGATGTGTTGGCCATTCCCTCCACTGGCCACGAGGGCATTCCCCAGATTGGACTGCAGGCACTAGCTTGTGAAACTCCCGTGGTGGGGAGCGATGCGGGGGGCATTCCCGAGATCATCCAACCCGGGGAAATGGGACGGATTGTGAAGACAAGTGATGCCGGGCAGTTGGCCGATGCTATTGAAGCCGCGCTCACGAAACCGGAGACCACGCGCCGAATGGCGGAAAATGGGCGGAGACTGGTCGAGCAACATCACGGGCTGGAACACATGCTCGATCGGCTGATGGAAATTTACAGTCGGCATCTCGAGCCAGGCAGGGAGGCGGTGAGTCCATGAACATCGCCTTGGCACGTAGGGAGTTTGGCGCGGTCGGAGGAGCGGAGTTGTATTTGCAACGGCTCATCGGTGCTCTGCGGGATGAGGGGCACGGGGTGGTATTGGTCACCGCGGATGCGAAGGCAAAACCGGAGGGTGTGGAGGTGCGGCCGGTGCCGCTATCCGGCAGTCGTTCGGCGCGTATTGCGCAGTTCGACGAAGGCGTGAAAACGGTGCTGGCGGGCAAACCGGTGGATTGCCTGTTCAGCCTCGAGCGTCTCAGCCGACAGGATGTATTGCGTGCGGGTGATGGGGTGCATGCCTCATGGCTGGAACAGCGGCGGCGGTTTTCGCCTGCTTGGAAGCGCTGGTTGGTGGGACGTGGTGCGTTTCATCGGGCGATGATGGATTTGGAGACGCGCGCATACTCGCCCGCCAATACCCGCCATCTGATTATCAATTCCGAAATGGTGGGGCGTGATGTTCGCGCGCGGTTTGGGTTTCCGGAGGAGCGCATGCACTTGGTGCGCAATGGGGTGGAGGGGGAGCGTTGGCAGCGGGGTGACCGCGAAGCTCAACGCGCAAAGTGGGGATTGGTGCCGGATGAATTTCTGCTGTTGTTCGCCGGCTCCGGTTGGGAACGGAAAGGGTTGCCCTTTGTCATTGCTGCACTGGAAAAAATGTCGGATGCCAGCCTCAAGCTTGTGGTTGCCGGAAAGGGACGACCACCTCGTAATGCACCGTCGGGCGTCCGGTTTGTGGGGCCGATGGCAGATTTGGAAAATGCGTATGCGGCGGCGGATTTATTTGTATTTCCTCCCATTTATGAGCCTTCGGCCAATGTGGTGTTTGAGGCATTGGCGGCGGGGTTGCCGGTGGTGACGAGCGCTTGCAACGGCGCGGCGGAGGTGATTGAGGAAGGAATCAACGGTACCGTGGTCGCGGATTCCTCAGACATCGGAGCACTCGTTGATGCGATCCAATCCTGGCGTGCTTGTCCTAATGCGCGACCGGTGCCGGTGAAGGCGGACTTGAGTTTGGAACGCAATGTGCGTGAGACTCTGGCGGTGTTGGAATTGGCGGCGGCTGAGAGGGCCGCGGAGGAACGATGAAAATTTCACTTTGCATTATTACCAAGAATGAAGAGTCGAATTTGCGGCGGTGTCTTACGAGTGCGGCGTTGGTGGTGGATGAGATTATTGTGGTGGATTCGGGGAGCACGGATGGCACCGAGGAGGTGGCGCGGGAATTTGGGGCGCAGTGGGTGCATCAGGATTGGTTAGGGTTTGTGGCACAGAAAAATCACGGGCTGAGTTTGGCGAACCACGATTGGGTTCTTAGCCTCGATGCGGATGAGGCGTTGTCGGCCGATTTGTTTTCGGAATTGCTTTCGGTGAAGGAGGTGCGGTTTCCGGAGGGCATCAAGGGCTTCAGTTTTCCGCGCTGTGTGTTGTATGAGGGCAAATGGATTCGGCGTGGGGATTGGTATCCGGATCGGCTGGTACGGCTGTTCAAAAATGACGCGGGCAAGTTTGCCGGGGGCAAGGTGCACGAGCGGCTGGAGTTGGAAGGCACGGTGCAGGAATTGGAGGGCGAACTGGAGCATCATTCCTTCCGCGACGCGGCCGATCACTGGGCGCGCTGTGAAACGTATGCCCGGCTTTGGGCGGAGATGAAGTTTGAAGAAGGGCAAAGGGCTCATCGGCTTGATGGACCGATTCACGCGGCGATTCGTTGGGCGCGCGGTTATTTGTTTCGCGGCGGCTTTTTGGATGGCGCGCAAGGTTGGCAAATTGCCCGCCTCAACTCGCGCGAGGTGAAGCTGAAATATCAACTCCTGCGGCAGATGAACATTGCTGTGCGGGCGTGAGTGGATTACAAGGCGGGGCGTGGAAAATATCCGGCAAATTTTCGATTTCGGCTGGCCCTATGTGCGGCGGTACTGGGGTCGGCTGGCGCTGGGCATTTTGCTGGGCGTGGCGTTCGGCCTCTTCAATGCCACCTTTGTTTGGGGCACCAAGACGCTTTTCGAGCGGCTGGAGCCGGAAATAGCGGAAACCGTCGTAAAAGCCCCCCAAGCAGCTGCCGTGCCGGGGGCCTGGAAGCAGAAGCTCACTGACTTGAATGATCGCGTGATGACTGTGGCCGATGCTTGGTTGCCCCGGGCGGAACGTCAACTCGACACGCGCCAAATTATCGGGGGACTGATGTTTCTGCCAATCTTGGTTTTTTTGCGCAGTGGCATTGGCTATGCCAGCGTTTATTGTCTCGGCTGGGTAAGCGAATATGCGGTGCGCGACATCAAGCTTGATACCCAAAAAAAATTGCAGGGGCTTTCGATGGATTATTTTCACGCCAAGCAATTGGGCGACCACACGATGCTGCTTAATCGCGGCGCGGGGTCATTGCACAAGTGCCTCACTTACGGCGTGGCCGATGCCATCAAGGAGCCGTTTACGATTCTCGCTCTGGTGATGGCGATGTTTCTGCTCGATTGGGAGTTGGCTTTGTTTGGCGTGATGTTTGCGCCGCTCAGCGCGATCCCCATTACTTTGGTGGGCCGCAAGTTGCGCCGCATGGAGAAGGTGTATTATGCCAAGGGCACGGAGCAGGATAGCCTGATGGTGGAGGTGTACACCAATATGCGCACGATCAAGGCCTACGGGCTGGAGCGGCTGCAGCAAAGCCGGTTTGCGAAGATTTACCAAAAGCTCGCGCGGGTGGGAATGAAATCGTTGCAGGCCAAGCATCTGCAAAACCCGATCATCGAGTTGCTCAGCATGTTTGGCGCGGGGGTGATTATTTTGTTTGTGTTCCACACCGGAAAATCTGCGCCTCAACTGGTGGGCTTTCTCACGGGCATGATTATGCTCTATCAACCCATCAAAAAACTCGGCGGCCTCAATCAATATTATCAGGAGGCCTCGGTGGGCGTGGGGATGTTGCGGGTGGCATTCGACACCCAACCCTCGGTCAAGGAAGTGACGGAGGCGAAGGCATTGCCGCGCTTGCGCGAAGGGCTGAAGTTTGAAGTGGTGGATTTCAGTTATGGCGCCGAACCGGTGCTGCGCGGGTTGGATGTGGATTTGCCCAAGGGAACCAAGCTGGGCGTGGTGGGCGAAAGTGGCGCGGGCAAGAGCACACTGGTGAGTTTGTTGCTGCGGTTTTATGATCCCACGGGGGGGCGCATCACCCTTGATGGCGCGGATATTCGCGAAGCGACAATTGAAAGCCTGCGCGGGCAGATGTCGCTGGTGAGCCAGGAGATTGTGGTTTTTAATCAATCGGTGGCCGACAACATCGCGTGCGGCAAACTGGCCGCCACACGCGAGGACATCATCACCGCGGCCAAGGCGGCGAATGCGCACGAGTTTATCGAGGGCTTGCCGGAGGGCTACGACACGCACTTGGGCGAACAGGGCACGCGGCTTTCGGGCGGGCAACGCCAGCGGA
>Ga0315322_10004954_pt1 | contig 10225 bp, 5 predicted proteins | sample M110021515metaG_FD_203461 | JGI IMG/M metagenome (GOLD analysis project Ga0315322, IMG submission 203461) | Ammonia-oxidizing marine archaeal communities from Monterey Bay, California, United States - M1 100m 21515 | ecosystem: Environmental > Aquatic > Marine > Intertidal zone | place: USA... | reverse complement strand
TCTCCATGCGCACGCCGGTGAGGTGGACGCCATCGATGCCGTAGCGGTCGGGGTCGCGCACCTGTGCGTAGACCACCGGGATGGTCTTTGGCAGGTTGTTTTGCGCGATCCATGCCGCCTTTGCACCCAGTGCAAGCACCGCGATGGGTGGGTCCGCGGTGAGGTCGGCGGCGATGCGCTTGGCCCGCTGCTTGTCGCCTCGCAGCTGGTGTACCGTGACGGGCTGGCTGATGGCGCGGCTGAACGACTCGATGGGGGCGTCGTAGACCGGCAGCTCGTCGGACTGGAGGATGACCACGGTGTTTGCGGCTTGGGCCAGCGAACTGAGCAGCAGTGCGAGAGAGACAAGGCTCGGCATGACTTCACTTCTTCGCGGAGATGTGGGCGGGTTGATTGGCGACGATCTGCACGCCCTGCTCGATGGTCTCACCCGATACGGGGTCCCGAAACACCACGGTGTGGGACCCAGCGGGCAGCGGATGGTTGCGCAAGGGCGTGAGGCCCAGCTTCTTGCCGGCGACCCAGACCTCGATGCCACGCGGGCGCGAGGTGGCAAACAGAAAGCCAACCGCGGTCGGCGGGGCTTCGTTCGCCTCTTCTGCCGGTGGGTCGGCGGCTTCGACCGGCGGGGAAGACTCGGGGCTGGTGCTGGAGTCGGGCACTGGCTTGGGGTCGGAGGCCGTCTTCCTGGGGTCGTGCGTCGAGTTGGGAGTAGGGGGCGTCTTCTTCGGAGGACGCCCGTTCTGCGGCTTGGGAGTGGCGCGCTTGGGGACGTCTGTTGCAGCTTCTGGGGACTCAGTCGGGGGGACGGCGGCCTTGTCGGGCGGGTCTTTGGCCCCCGCAGGTGTGTCCGTGGTGTCCGGGGGGGGGGGCTCCGCCGGTCGGCTGCCGGTGGGGGCGTCGAGCACGGTGGGCTGGTCGCCGGACTGGGTCATCATCACGAAGCCCATGGCCAGCAGGCCAATGAAGAGCAGGCCCAGGCCGCCGCCGATGCCGAGCGCCCCCACGACCGACAGACCGCGACGCGGCTCAGCGTCCATCACTACGGAGCTGGCGCTCTGCGACTCTTCCGGCGGGGCGAAGGTGTCTTTGGAGTTGGAGCCGAGAGGGTCTGCGCCGGTGTGGCCTGAGGGGTCCGCGACGGTGCCGTCGTGGGGGTCCACCCAGTCTTTGGGGACCTCGGCGGTGCGGGCATCCGATGCCCAGGTGTCGTCGGGAATACCGAGGCTTTCGCCATCATCGACCTGATCCGGACGCAGCGGAGCGGGTGGGGAGCGGGTGTCCTTCCAGTGCTGGAGGCGCTGGGAGATGCGGTCGGCAGTCTCGGGGTCGGCGCGGCGGAAGAAGCCGGCCAGCTCAGAGCGACTGGCGAGCCCACCGATGGGCGCAGCGAGGCGCATCAGGTCTTCCTGCAACGAGCGGGCGTCGGGATGGCGCATATCGGGGTTCGACGACAGCACTCGGTTTCGCACGTCTCGCACGGTGGCGGCATCGAGTGGGGCTGGGGCGTCGGGCATCGGCTCGATGCGGTCCGCCATCAGCCGATGGATGATCTGGATCTCGCTGAGGTGACGGAAGGGGTGGGTGCCGGTGAGCAGCTCCTGGAGCAGCAGCCCGACCGCAAACAGATCGGTGCGACCGTCGATGGGCTTGCCACTGTCGATCTGCTCGGGGGCCATGTAGGCGAATTTGCCCTTGATGGTCTGCCCGGTGGTCTGGTCGTGGCGCGTGTCCGCCTTGGCGACCCCGAAGTCGATGAGCTTCACCTCACCCCGCACCGAGATCATGATGTTGCGCGGGTTGACGTCGCGGTGGACAATGCGCATCGGCCGGCCGTAGGTGTCAAAGCGGTCGTGGGCGTACTGAAGCGCGGACAGCACGTCGTGGAGCACCCTCAGGGCGATGCGCGGGGGCAGCAGGGTACCGGACTGCTTCTTGGCCAGGGCCTTCTGGATCTGGCGAAGGTCGACCCCCGGCACGTACTCCATTGCGAGATACCACTCGCCGTTGTTTTCGCCGAAGTCGTAGACCTGGGCGATGTTTTCGTGCTGAAGCTCCGCGTTGATGCGGGCTTCGTCCATGAACATCCGCACGAAGATGGGGTCTTGGTGGTTCTTGCGGAGAATGCGCTTGATGACAAGGAAGCGCACATAGTTGGCACTGTCGACCGAGCGCCGGGCCAAGTCCACAGCAGACATCCCGCCGCGGCCAAGCGACTCCAGGAGGACGTAGTCGCCGTAGCGACGCGGGGCGGCATCAGTCTTCAAAGCGCCGAGTCAGTGGAGAGGGGCACGCTGGGACGGAAGGGTACGCGTCCCGTGGTGCACGGGCAAGATACCCCTCCGGATGCGCGCTGTGCCGTCAGCCCCACACCGTCGCATCCCGGCCTGGCCATGGCGCACCCTCATTGCCTGGGATCGCGCTGCCGTCGGGTGCCTTCACGAAGTTTCCGAGCTCTCCGAAGGCCCGCTCCTGGTTGATGCGGTCGCCGGCCTTGCGCATTGGGCGGTGGGTGCCGTCGCCGCCGACCACCGTGACGACCTCGTGGGGACCGGCTCGGAGGTCCACCAGCGCCCCCTTGCGGGCCGGATTGAGCAGCTGCTCTTCGTTTCCGATGGGGTCGGCGATGGTCTTCGCCTTGAGGGTCCACACGAGCAGCGAGACCGGGTCGCGGCCGGGATGTGCGCCAGCGAGGAGGTCGGGGTAGCCGTAGAATTGCTTACCAATGTCGTTTTGGTTGACGGGGCCGGCCATCAGACAGGTGCCGGCCATTAGATCGCAGGACTCTGGCAGATCGATGAGGCCGGACAGCTCGCAGGTCAGCGCGCTGCGAGAGGCTGCGGCTCCAGCCGCTCGGACGGCACGCTCCCACGACACCCCCCGTGCGGTGACGTCCTGGCGGTCGAGTCCACCGATGTAGATGCGCTGGCCAGCGAGAGCGAAGGCTTTGCGTCCCTTGGCGGCATTGCGCGACAGAAGGCGTCCGGTGGGAAGGTCGGCCCACAAGGGCAGGTCGTCGATGAGCTTGTCGGTGATGTCGCCCAGCTCGCCGCGAATCTGCCGGAGTCGTCCCTTGCCGCCTGCGGTCTGCACATCGACCCGGTCCATTACCAGCATCGACTTGGTGGCTGGACGGTCTACGCCGAGCCACCGCATCGCGGCGTTGTAGCCGGCGCGTCCGGCGTTGATGGCCAGCTCCTCGGGCACGTCCATGTCTTGGCGTACCTGGTAGCCACCGGGTGCCTTGTCCTCCATGTTGACGCCGGGCTGGATGCGCTCACTGCGCAGCGACAGCAGGTTGGCGCCGAGCTTGCGGGCAGTTTCGGGGCGCAGTGCGAAGGGCTCGGGGAGCGTGCCCACCTGAACGGCGAGCTGAAGTCCCCAGCCCGCGCGTCGGTCGGCGCTGGAGAGACGGCAGAGGTCCTCCAGCTCGCGCATGACCTGGGCGTTGGTCCCGCGCATCTCGGGCCCGGACATGGGCGCCATGAACACCTGGGCGCCGCGCGTTCCCCCCGAAGCCACCACCGCCGCACGCTCCATGGCATCGGCGAGAATGCCGGTGTGGAGGTGGGGCAGGTAGCCGATGGTGGGGATGTCTACGGCGTGATGCCGCCACTTCTGCCAGGCGCGCATGGGCACCGTCGCCAGCGACGACACCGACTTGTGGCCGATGAAGGTCAGCAAGAAGGTGAAGGGGGTGCGGTAGGGCTGGCCCAGTACCAGGTGGGTGTGGGTGGCGTGGCTGAGCACTTCGCCTTCGCGACCATGCAGCCGGGCGAGCAGTGGCGCGATGCGGGCGCTGTCTTGGGGACCGAAGGTGAATTGTCGGTAGCCACGGAAGTTGGTGGACTGGCGACTCGACAGCACCCCTAAGCTCACTTCTTCAAACAGCTCCCCTTCGGTGGGACCGCTGCCATTCTGTGAAAATGACGAGGGGGGCGTCATAGACAGCAGCGGTGCGGCTTCGTCGGCTTCGTCGGACGTCAGCGAGATGCGCGTGCGGTAGCCCACAGGCGAGCTGGACTCTAGCCTGCGCGGAAGGTGGTAGCGGTTGGGCTTTTCGCCTTCGATGGGCCACCGGGCCTCGCGCCGCATCTGCTGGTCGGCGGGGGGCGGAGGGACTGCGATGAGGTCGACGGGGAGCTGAGCGTGCGACAAGGACGTCTCCGGCGAGGGAGTGGGCCCGCTAGGCTACTCTGCGCGCGAGAAGGCTTCACGCAACATTGGGGCGACGCTGCGGGAAAGTCATAGAGGCGGACGGTCTCGTAGGGCGCGTCGTTCTGCCCTGTACGTCGACAAAGACAAGCGCACGGAGTCGTGCGTGCGATTGCGGTCCTCGGGGGCCAGCATCGAGTCCTCAGCGGCCCCGTTGTGTGTGGCGGAGGGGGACACAGCCTGTCACTGGACCGTTGCGGTTTTTCTTCTCAGCTCCACGGTCCTGACACTTTGGAGAAGTAGCTTCCGGACAGCGCAGGGAGGCCCCGTGCTCACCACCTTGACGACGATCGGATCGCTACTTTCGACCACGCCCGCCCTCGCCAAGGAGGTGGTGGATCTGAGGCCAAAGACGGGCTTTGAGCGGATTCGCTACGACTTAGGTGGCTTCGTACAGCCCCGCTTCAACTACGAGCCCGAGGATCCCCAAGCCGGCACTGACGGTGTGGTGGGCTTCCAGCTTCGTCGAGTGCGGCTCGAGCTCAAGGGAAAGTACGAGATGGCGGGGGACGTATCGCTCCAGCACAAGATGAGCTTCGAGTGGATGAGCTCGCCGCGGCTCGTGGACACCTACCTCGACATCGGCAAGGGCAAGACCCTTCGCTTCCGGGTGGGCCAGTACAAGACACCCACCAGCCGCAGTGTGCTGGTGTCCGACCGCCGCACCATGTTCCCCGACCGCGCCGAAATTCTCGACATGACACCCCAGCGCGACATCGGGGCGATGCTCCATGGCGCCATCGGGGACAACCATGTCGAGTGGGCAGCCGGTGTGTTCAACGGCGAGGGGACCAACCTGTCGGAAAACGAAAACCGCAAGATGCTCTACGCTTGGCGCACCGTGTTCAGCCCCATCGGCGGCCCTGGCACCCGCTCAGAGCTGATGTCGGTCGACCAGCGCACCACCTTTTCGATCGGCTACACCGGCTTTCTCAACCGCCTCGGTGAAGAGAAGGACGAAGTCACCATCGCCAACCATGGTGTCGAGGCCTTTGCTCACTGGCGTCCCCTCACGGTGCAGTCCGAGTGGCACTGGGGCGAAAGGACGACCACCACCTCACCCCCGTCCGACTCCACCTTTGGTGGTGGCTACGTGCAAGCGGGACTGTTCACCCCGCTGGTGCCGTGGGCGCAGGAACACATCGCCGTCGTGGGCAAGTACGAGACGGTCGAGACCTTCAACCTCATCGGCGGAAACGTACCGCTGGAGGGCTACGACGACGAAGCTCAGGCCCGTGAGATGATCTGGACGGGCGTGGGCTACTACGCTGGCAGCCCCTTGTTCAACAGCATTCACAGCTTGCGTATCCAGGTGCTCTACGGAAAGAAGACCGAGCTGGAGGGCATGTCCTACGACAACGACCGCGTCATGGTCGCGGGCCACATGAACTTCTGAGCCGTCGGCCTCTGGTCCCCCTTCAGATCGCCCGTCTCATGCCAGCGCCAAGGGGAGCTCCCTTGCGCCTGACCCCACAAACCACGGCGCGGGTTGTGGGTGCCGAGGTCATTCCGCTCTTGGGCAGTGCGCTGGCGCTCGCAGTCGGCGACCACTTGCAGCGGGTGGCCTGGCTCAATGCCGACAAGGTGCGTGGTGCGGAGAGGGACCGCATGGTGGTGCGCGGTGAGCGGGTCCACCTCGGCGCGCTTGTGGTCGCAGCCCTCGCGTTGAGCGGGCCTGGCCTCTGGGCGGTCGGTCGGTCCGCTGGATACCCGGGTAACGATTGACGGGAAGTCCGTGCTGGTGCGCAATGCGGAGATATTGTCAGACCTGACCGAGGTCTGCCTTCCCGAGCTGAACGGCGACGCCTCTCCAGTCCGGTGACATCAGAGTCATGGTCTGGCGGATCGCAGCGTGCTCCGCGAGAAACAGTGTTCCACGGGTCTCTTTGTCTCGTTTTGTCGAGACGAATCACAAGCGCGCAGCTCTCGCCACCTGCCCTGCCCGCCGGCCTGTCGGGTCTGTCGGATGTCTTTGTGACGGCAATGTGATGTTCTGTGGTGAGCCTTGGCCCCTTGCGACGGTGCGACTTGGATGTCGTGGTTTGGGGCTGGCGCAGGTGGGGTGTGAGCGAGGTGCAGTCCCAAGACCGTTTAATGATGAGTGTTCTCATGGTCTGCACATATTTGGCACGTCTGCTGCAAGGGGTCCGCGTGAGACGCAGAGGCGGTCCGGCTGCTTTCCCCGACGAATCCAGTCCCATCGCGCTTGATGCCCGGCCTTTACTGGCCGGGCATCATTCTTTCTTGGGGTAGTCTTCGCGCGATGATCGGCTCCTGCGCGGTGCATTGCGGGCGGGTTTCGGCGGGCGGGTTTCGGGAGTCACACGTGCCTCCTTGAGTCACAGGTGTCTCCTTCTGAGGGTCCCCTTTGCCCCCGCCTCTTCATTGCCAGAAATCAGTCCAAGCGGTCCAACGGGGTGGATAGGAAGCGCGCGGCCCCATCCGGGGAGTCGATTCTGGAGAGCTGATGTCGCGCGTGTCTTGCTGTCTCATCGCTGTGTTGGGCCTCGGCTGTGACCCCGCCGTGCCCACAGAAGCCGAGGAGCCGGCCTCGTCGCAGGTCCCTTCCGCCCGCCCCAGTGTGCTGGTCATCACGCTCGACACCACCCGAGCCGATGCGCTCACGCCCTACGGTGCCCCGAGCGGCCTCACCCCCACCGCCTCTCGACTGGCCGCGGAAGGAGTCCGCTTCGACCGCGCCTACACCGTCACGCCCCTTACGATTCCGGCCCACTCCAGCTTGTTCACCGGCCTGTGGCCCCCTCGACATGGCGTGCGGGACAACGGCGACCACTTCTTGTCCGAGGAGGCAGACACTCTGGCTGAGCGCCTCCAAGGTGCTGGCTACGCCACGATGGCAGCCGTGGGCGCGGAGGTCACGTCGGCCCACTGGGGCTTTGGGCAGGGATTCGACACCTACTTCGACGACATGGGAGAAGCCGCGCTGTCGAGTCGCAACCGCTGGGCGGTCGAGCGTCCTGCTGAGGCTGTGGTCGACGATGCCATGGGGTGGCTGCGCGCCCGTTCACAGGGTGAGCCTTGGTTTGCGTGGGTGCATGTCTTTGACGCCCACCATCCCTACCGTCCCCACGACCCGTCCCTGTCCCCCGACAACCCCTACTTGGCGGAGGTGGGGCACGCAGACCGTGAGCTCGGTCGCATCATCCAATATCTCGACGAGTCGGGCCAGCTGGAGTCTACCTGGGTGGTGATGCTGGCCGACCATGGCGAGGCTCTTGGCGCCCACGGCGAGCGCACCCATGGCGTGCTGCTCTACGACGACACCACCCGGATTCCGCTGATTGTGCGTCCGCCCGGTGGCTTGGCCTCTCCCGCCGTATTGGACTTTCCGGCCACCATTGCCGACGTTGCTCCGTCTCTGGTGGGCGCATTGGGTCTGCCTATGTTGGACCCGGTCGATGGGGCCGATCTGTCGCCCTGGCTGCGCGAGCCCACTCTGGACTCTAAGCTTCTGCTTCAGCGAGCGGTCTACTTGGAGAGCCTCTACGGCTGGCACTACTACGGCTGGGCCCCACAGCGCGCGGTGGTCGACCCCCGCTACAAGCTCATCGACTCTACGCGTCCCGAGCTCTACGCCCGCGACGACGTCGGCGAGACCTTGGACCTCGCAGCGGTTCAGTCCGGCGTGGTGGGTGGCCTCCGAGTCCATGTCGACAAGATGGCCGAGCGCATGACGCCCGTTTTAGACGCCACGGTCAGCAGTGAGATCGATGCCGTGCAGACCGCCCAGCTGCAGGCCCTCGGCTACATCGGCGGCGGAACCCAGGCTGGAGAGCTTGTGCCCTTCCGCGGCGAGCTCGAGGACCCCATCTCACGGATGCCCATCTTCCAGCGCACCGAGGCCATCCGGGTCGCCGTGCAGAGTGGCGACCTCGCTGGGGCGCGTCGGTTGGCCGAAGAGGTGCTGGAGCGAGAGCCGGGCATGGACACCGTGCGCTCTCAGCTCATCCGGATCCTGGAACAGACCGGAGACCTCGACGCGGCGGAGGTTCTCTTGCGGGCCCGAGATGCGGAGCGCTCCACCTCATCCACCCGCTTCGCGCTCGCCCAGCTGCTGATGACAAAGGGGGATGTCGAGGCGGCCATGCTGGGCTTCGAGGATGCGCTGCGACGGGACGTCAATCGCAGAGAGGTGTGGGTCACTTGGCTGCGGGCGCTGTTTGTCACTGGCCAGCACGCGCGCTTCGAGTCCGAGCTGGATCGTGCGGCCACGCTGTTGCCTGGAGACCCCCTCGTCGATGGTTTTCGCGGCGTGCTTGCCCTCCTGCAGGGCGACGGCAAGTCCGCCGAGCCACTGCTGGAAAAGGCCACCCACGCAGACGCCCACTTGCCGCTGGTCCACCATGCGCTGGGGGTGATTCTTCTGCAGCGACGCGACCTGTTGGGTGCCCAGGCGCTGTTCCGTGCGGAGCTGCGGGCCGACCCTTCGTCGATGCCCGCGCGGCAGGGCCTTGTGAGCGTGTTGGGTCAGCTGGGGGAGTGGGAACGCCAGCTGACCTTGCTGGCCGACCTTGCGCGTGCCACGCCGGGCGACCCACGGGTACACCACTCCATGGCTGTTGCACACACCCGCTTGCACCAGCTCGATGATGCCCACGCGGCGGTCAAGACGTGTATGCAGATTCAGCCGGTATTCTCGGAGTGCCACATCGCGGCGGCCGACATCTACCAGCAGCAGGGAAAGACCGACGAAGCGCGCGCGGCCTATGACGCTGGCTTGGCTGCCCGGGAGGTGATGAAGCCGTCTATGCCGAGGCCTCCTCAGTAGGTATTCGCCAGAGCGAGACACGCCTCAGTCACGGAAGACCGAGGCGTGTGCGATGGCAGTCGAAGCGTCGATGGCGTTCGAAGCGTCTACTACGGCGCTTCGGTGATGGCGCCCGTCAGCTCAAGCGACAGGGTGTAGACCTCCAGGCCGTATCGATCGGTTTCGTCTTCGATCTGGGTGAGTCCGGGGTCGGATGTTGCATCGACAATCAGCTCGTAGTCGCCCACCGTCTCGTCGGCGCAGCTGGAGTAGCCGCCCACCACGATCTGGTAGGTGCCGCCGGCGGTCGACGTGATGGAGCTCGCAGGGCAGCTGAATGAAGGGGGCGGGTAGGTGCACTCGAAGCTGTCATCCCAACTGTCGATGGTGCAGGATGAGCCATTGTTGACCCACATGAAGGGGTCGAAGGCCGTCGCCGAAGAGGTCGTGTCGACGCCGATGTTGACTGTGTCGCCCGCACTCAGCGTGACTTCCCACACATCCAAGTAGTCGCCGGTGTACCCATCTGCGCAGTTGACCGAGCCGATGCCTGAGTAGCTGCCCACGGGCACATAGTAGTGTTCAGAATAGGAGTCGGTCGATGCGCAGTCGCTGTCCTCCCACAGGGATGCATAGTCGTTGTAGGAGTATTCGTAGCCTGAGAAGCTCAGGTTGGTGCCGTCAAAGCTGAAGGAGGTGCCATAAGAGTAGTCGTAGCCGGTGTACGTACCCCAGTAACCAGAGTAGTAGTAGTACTGGTTGTAGTGGAGGTCTTGCCAGGCTGGCTCGGCTCCATTGGGAGCCCCAGTCGAAAATGCGATTCCTTCATACCATTCAATGTAGGTGTTGCCATAGTAGTCGGTGTAGGAGCCGTAGTTGTAGGTGTTCCGATAGGCCATCACTATGCTGGAGTAGGTGCCCGTGGGATCGTAGAAGGCCAAGCTGGGATCGACCTCGCAGTCTGTGTCGCTTCTGTCGTCGAGCACTGTGCCGATGACCTCAAGCGCGAAGTCGCAGTCGGTGCAGCCGTCGGTGTAGTGAAAGCCCTCTAGCGAGATGTCTAGATCGCAGACCACACCGTTGAGGTCGGTGTAGTAGGTCAGGTCGCCAGTGAAGTTGGGGTCGGCGTCGGTGTCGGCGTCGGTGTCGGCGTCGGTGTCGGCGTCGGTGTCGGCGTCGGTGTCGGCGTCGGTGTCGGCGTCGGTGTCGGCGTCGGTGTCGGCGTCGGTGTCGGGGTCGGTG
>Ga0315322_10004953_pt1 | contig 10225 bp, 5 predicted proteins | sample M110021515metaG_FD_203461 | JGI IMG/M metagenome (GOLD analysis project Ga0315322, IMG submission 203461) | Ammonia-oxidizing marine archaeal communities from Monterey Bay, California, United States - M1 100m 21515 | ecosystem: Environmental > Aquatic > Marine > Intertidal zone | place: USA... | reverse complement strand
CCCCTTCACCACACTGGTCCCCAACCTTGGCGTGGTCGACATGGGACTCCAAGGCACCTTCGTGGTGGCCGACATCCCTGGTCTCATTCGGGGTGCGGCTGATGGCGTTGGCCTCGGCCACCGCTTCTTACGGCATGTGTCCCGCAACCGACTGCTGTTGCATCTCATCAGCCTGGGTCCTGACGAAGCGGAGTCGCCTGCCAAGCGCTATCATGACATCCGCGGCGAGCTAGAGCGCTTCGACGCTGCACTGCTCGATCGTCCGGAGGTGGTCGTCCTCACAAAGATCGACACTGTCCCACCTGAGATTCGGGAGGAAGTCGTTGCCGAAGTGCAGGCGGCGGTTCCCGGAAAGCTGGTGCATGTCATCTCCGCTCCCACCCGTCACGGTATCGACGGACTGGTTCGCGCGGTCTGGCAGAAGCTGTCTGAGCTCCCCGCCATTCCTGTGCCGCTGGCCGAGGAGCCCGCTTGACTTCCCGATGGCTGGTGTTGCTCGGGTGCGGCTGGATTGCTTGCACCCCTGAAGGGCCACCAGCAGACGATCTTGCGAAGGCATCCCACGATATTCAGTTCGAGTCTGTCGACCGTCTGGGGCCGCATCGCTTCCTCGCCAGCATCAAGCATCGCGTTGTGCGCGGCGGCGGGGACATCGACCGCACCGACGAAGCCATCGAGATTCGCTGGCAGGACTGGGACACCTTTGAGTTCCGGCGGGTGGTCGATGCAAGGGTCCAGAGTGCTGTCGTGGCCGTCAATGGGCGGCCATGGACACTCCGAAGCCGAGACCGTTGGGAACCCCGCGAGGATGCGGAGCCCTACCGCCTCGATCTCCGCCAGTCCTGGAACGCCTGGGAGCAAGCTCTCGAGCCCTTCGGCGACCGAGTGGTGCTCGAAGAAGCCGGCCAAGAGCTGTTCGAAGGTCGGCCCGTGCGCCGCTACCGAGTGTCGCTCGCGCCCGAAAAGACGCCTGTCGAGACCACGAAGGCGGGAAAGCGCCGGGGAAAGGCCCACGTGCCGCGTCACAACGACTCGCTGGACTCACTGTCCGGACTGGTCTGGATCGACGAAGGCACAGCCGTCCGCCTCCAAGCAGAGGTGTCCGGCGAGCTCACTCAGCGGGGCCGCTCCCGCACCATCGACCTCCAGCTTACCCGGTCGGGCATCGGCCTCGACCAGGGCATCACGCCGCCAAAGGGCGCTCGCAGACGGGCAACTCCGTCCAGCCTGCCCGATGCTGCCCCCTCTACTGACTCTGAGCGTGCCGATGGCGACACGACTCCATCGAGGACCCCATGAGTGAACTGACGACCAATTCTGACCTGCCCCCCCAGCACGAGCAGGAGGAGGTGGAATCGGCCGAGTCAGATCGGGAGTTCTCGGCCGACGATGTCGAAGTGGCCGACGAGCTCGATACCGGCGATGAGCTGGAAGAAGTGCCTGACTTTGGGCCGCTCGACGACATTCTCGTCTCGCTGGTGCGGCTTGCTGTCACCACCGTCAGCGAGGTGAAAGCCGAACATATTGTGGTCATCGACGTGCGCGGCCGCACCTCCTACTGCGATGTGTTGGTGCTCTGTACTGCCATCACCGACCGCCAGGTGCGAGCCATTGCCAACCAGCTGCTCGGTGCTCACAAGCGTGCCGGACGCGGGCGTCCCCTTGGCGTGGAGGGGCTCGAATCCGGGCGCTGGGCGCTGGTCGACATGGGCGACGTCTTGGTGCATGTCTTCGATGACCCGTGGCGCGGCTACTACGACCTCGACGGCCTCTGGATGGACGCCCCGCGCATCAGCATGCACGATGTCGGCCTCACCGAAGAGGGACTGTTTCCGCGTGAGACCGAGTCGGACGAGGAGTGAAAGCGGTCCTGCTGCGGGTCGGGCGGGGAAAGTCGAGCTGGGCGGACTCCGCGGTCGCCGACTACACGAAGCGGCTGCGGGCCAAGATGCCCTTGGAAGAGGTGCTCCTGCCGACAGCCAAGTTCCGAGGTGACATCGACGCCGTGCGATCCGACGAGGCCGCGCGTATCCTCGCCAAGGTCCGCTCCCGTGACCGGCTGATTGCGCTGGATGAGCGGGGCCAGTCCCCCACGAGCGAGGGCTTCGCGGGCTGGATTGATGCTGCAGCCAAAGCGGGCACCGGGCGCCTCGTGTTTGCCATTGGGGGGCCCTATGGCCATGGGGCCGCGGTCCGAGATGCGGCCTGGCGCTGTCTGGCTGTGTCCTCGATGGTGACCAACCACGAGCTTGCGCGGGTCTTTCTGGTGGAGCAGCTCTACCGTGCGTCGACTCTGCTCTGGGGCGGCAAGTACCACCACTGAGCGACAGTACGTGACATTCACTGCGGTCTTGAGACCAGACGAGACTGGGCACAGCTGTCCCATCGCGTGAAGACGCTGGCATGAAGTGGCTGGAGCTCGGACTGGACCTCATCCTGCCGGAAGGATGCGCGGCGTGTGGATGTCCTCCATCGCGTGGGCTGGCGCTGCCCTTGTGTGCGTCCTGCGCGCATACTCTCCGCGACCTGCCCCGGCTGCTGAGTCCCATCGAGGGCGTCCGCACCCTGTGGACTGTCGGTGCGTACCGAGGACCGCTGGGGCGCTGTCTTTTGCAGGCAAAGACGCGGGCCCTGCCCGGTCAACTTGCCACGGTCGGCCGACACCTCGGGGTTCGACTCCACCGTCGTACTCCAGCTGTAGAGGCGGTGGTGCCCGTCCCTTCGTCGCGCGCACGAGGCGTCGACTCGGCTCACATCCTCGCCACCGAGGTGGCTCGCCAGCTCCAGCGACCGCTCCGTCGGCTGGTCACGCGGGTGGAGTGGGATGGTCAGCGGGGGCAGAGCGTTCAGGGGCGGCGCTTCCTGGCCTCTCAGTCGTACCGGGCAGCAGCGGTGCCCCTGGATGGGCAGCCGCTGCCTCGCTCCGTGCTGTTGGTCGATGATGTGGTCACCACCGGGGCGACCCTTGCAGCATGTGCGCAGGAGCTCTTGGGCGCGGGGGTGTCGATGGTTCACGCTGTGGCTGCGGTCGAGTCGGTGCGCCAGCGGTCTGTCGCGGGTGCACCTTCCGACGCGCAGGCTCAGGGGGAGCAGTCCTCGTTGTCGGCACCGGGCGAGCCGTAGTCCCCACTGTCCCACTGGATCGTGGGGTTGCACCAAGCCGCCGCGTCCTCGTTGTCTGGGACATCGCCGTCGGCGGGGTAGCCAGTGGTGGTGTCGTTATCGAGCTGCAGCGAGTAGCCGGTGTTCTGGTCCCATGTGGTGTTGTTGTAGCCGACGTAGTCGACCAACACGGCTGTCGAGTCGTCCTCGGTGTCGGTGTTGGCATCTTCGGGGTCGAAGTACATCGCGCTCAGCTCGTCGTTGCCCGAGTTGTTGAGCTGGAATGCCGAGTAGGCGTAGTCCACGGCCACGTTGCCGTTGAGCGAAGTGTCCGAGCTTCGTCCGAACACCACTGCGGTGCCGGTCGGGATGTCGAGCTCAGTGGTGAGGGCGAAGCCGCTGCCGCTGCCATCGACGAAGTACCAGTCCTCATCGATGGTGATGTCGAACGTGTTGGGGTTGTAGATCTCAAACCACTCCGCATTGGTGTCGGTGAAGCCGCTGGGGTCGATGAGCATCTCGGTGATGAGCACGTATTCGCTGTCTGCGGTGATCAGCCCCTCGTCGTAGTCGTCGTCACAGTCGTTGTCGATACCGTCGGCGGTGGCTCCTTCTGTGGAGGCTGTGTTGATGCTGATGTCGCTGTCGTCGCAGTCGGTGTTGTCTTGCACCGCGAGGGTGGGGAAGCCGGACTCGCCGCTGGGGTCGTCGCAGGCCAGGTAGGTGCCTTCGGCTTCGTTTTCATCGCCGTAGCCGTCGGTATCGCCGTCGGTGTACCAGCTGTCGGTGGCACTGACGTAGCTGATGCCAGCATCGTCGTCGTCGATGTCGGTATTGCAGTCGTTGTCCACTCCGTCGCACACCTCGGTGGCCTCGGTGTTGATGGCACCGTTGTCATCGTCGCAGTCGCTGGAGTCGGCCACGTAGCCAGTCGGTGCTTCGCAGGCGTCGGTGGTGGACGTCACGTCGCCTTCGCCGTCGGTGTCCGTGTCGGCGTAGAAGGTGGAGGTGCCGGTGACGGAGACATCGTCGTCGTCGTAGAAACCGTCGCAGTCCTCGTCGGTGAGGCCGCCATCACAGACCTCGGTGCCGAGCGGGTTGACACTGGAGTCATCGTCGTCGCAGTCGCCGTCCACAAGGATGTGGCTGGTGCCCAGCAGAGTGCTGGGGTCGTCGCAGTAGTCGACGCCGGCCGCATTCTCACCGTAGCTGTCGCCATCGGAGTCGGGATACCAGGTAGTCTTGGTGGCGGCCGCTGCGTCGCCATCATCGTTGTCCGCGTTGCCATCGCAGTCTTCGTCGGTGTCGGAGGCGTCGCAGATCTCCTGAGCCCCTTCATTGATGGCGCCGTCGGTGTCGTCGCAGTCGTGGGTGAGCGCGGTGCCGGTGCCCGCAACCGCGAACGGCAGGGCGTGGGTGGTGCTCGTGTAGGTGGACAAGCCGCTGTAGGCGGAGTCGACGTAGCCGTCGAGATCGGCGTCATAGTCGTCGTCGCCGGCACAGTCGTTGTCGTCGCCGTCGTACCAGGTGTCGGTTTCGCCGGGAGCGAAGGCGCTGTCGGTGTCGTTGCAGTCGCCGTCGGGCAGCGCGCCGGTGCCCGAGACTGCCGTGGTGCCCACGTAGGTGACTTCGCCCGAGTCGGCGTCCTCGACGAAGCCATCCGTGTCGGCGTCGAAGTCGTCATCGTCGGCGCAGTCGGTGTCCTGACCGTCGTACCAAGTGTCCGAGGCCGTGGGGTAGAAGTCGGAGGGCGTGTAGCTTCCGGTGAGGTCTTCATCCATGCAGTCGCCGCCGCTCAGTCCGCCGGAACCCGCCACCAAGTAGGTGGAAGAGGTTGACACGAAGCTCTGGTAGGTCTGCTCGCCAACATCGGCGTCGTCGACATAGCCGTCGTCATCGGCGTCGTAGTCGTCGTCTTCGGCGCAGTCCGCGTCGACGCCGTCGTACCAAGCGTCGGTCTCACCGGGATTCACGTCTTCTTCTGCGTCGTTGCACTCTCCGCCTGAAGCGCTGGCTGCGTACACTACGACTGCGCCCACGGAGGTGTCTTCGCCCACGTAGGCGTCGTCGACATAGCCGTCGGTGTCGGCATCGTAGTCGTCATCCGACTGGCAGTCGTGGTCGAGGCCGTCGTACCAGCTGTCGGTGACACCGGGACTGTAGGCCGCGCCGGTGGTGGGGTCGTCGTCGCAGTCGCCCGAAGGAAGTGCGGCCCCAATTGAGCCGGTGCCGGCGCCCTGGGTGGTGAGGTCGCCGTCGTACATGTCGAGCACATAGCCGTCGCCGTCGACATCGTAGTCATCGTCGTCGCCACAGTCGGAGTCCACCCCGTCGTACCAAGTGTCGGTCGCGCCATCGTAGACCGAAGCCACTGCGTCGTTGCAGTCGGTGGTGGCCAGTGAGCCCGTGCCTGAGACGGCCCAAGTCGACGCGGTGGAGGTGTAGGACTGGTAGGTGGTGCCGTAGCTGCCGGCTTCATCTGAAGAGGCTTGGCCGTCCCCATCCGCGTCGAAGTCGTCGTCCTCGCCACAGTCGGAGTCCACCCCGTCGTACCAGGTGTCCGAGTCGCTGGGGCTGACGTCGTCTTCTCCGTCGTTGCAGTCGTCGACGGGCAGACTGCCGGTGCCGGACACCACGGCGCCGTCTTGCTTGGTGGTGGTGTAGCTGGCCGTGTAGGACTCCTCGGCGTGTCCGTCTGCGTCGGCATCCCAGTCATCGTCGTCGGCGCAGTCGTAGTCCTCGCCGTCGTACCAGCTCTCCGTCTCGCCGGGGTTGTAGGCCGCGTCGCTGTCCACACAGTCGTCGCCAGGGAGTCCACCGCTGCCGCCGACCAGGTAGGCGCTGTCGAGACCAGAGTCCTGGTAGGTCGCCGAGCCCACGTAGGTAGTGGGGACGAAGCCGTCAGTATCGGCGTCGAAGTCGTCGTCTCCGCCGCAGTCGGAGTCCACGCCGTCGTACCAGCTATCGGTGGCGCTGGTGTTGACGGCCGAGTCGGTGTCGTTGCAGTCGTCGGCGGTCAGCGAGCCGGTGCCAGAGACCGCGGTGCCGCTGCTGCCGTAGTAGGTCGTGGCGTAGGTTGCGCCGGTGGTGGCCGACCCGTCCCCATCAGCATCGAAGTCGTCGTTGTCGCCACAGTCGCGGTCGAAGCCGTCGTACCAGGTGTCGGTCTCATCTGGGTTGGTCGCCGAGTCGCCGTCGTCGCAGTCGGTGGTCGGCAGGGAACCCGTGCCCGATACGCTGGCACCAGCATGGGTAGTCGTGGCGTAGCTGCCCGCGTGGGTCTCGCTCGCGAAGCCGTCGGCGTCCGCGTCGAAGTCGTCGTCGTCGGCACAGTCGTGGTCGAGCGCATCGTACCAAGTCTCGGTAGCGCCAGGGTTGTAGGCCGATCCGCCGGAGGGATCATCGACGCAGTCATCGCCCGGAAGGCTTCCAGTGCCCGCGACCTCGTAGCCACTGTCGAGGCCGGAGTCCTGATAGGTGACCTCGCCCACATAGACGGTGGGCACGAAGCCGTCGGCGTCGGCGTCGAAGTCGTCGTCGCCTGCGCAGTCGCTGTCGACGTTGTCGTACCAAGTCTCGGTCTCGCCCGTGTTGACGTCGGCATCGGTGTCGTTGCAGTCGTCGTCAGACAGCGAGCCGGTGCCGCTCACGATGTAGGCGGAGTCCTTGCTGGAGTCCTGGTAGGTCGAGCCGTAGGTGTAGTCGTCGGAGGCTGTGCCATCCTCGTCGGCGTCGAAGTCGTCGCGACCATCGCAGTCGTGGTCAATGCCGTCGTACCAGTCGTCGGTCTCGTCGGGGTTGACGGCGTCGTCGGTGTCGTTGCAGTCATCGACCGGGAGGCTGCCCGTGCCGCTGACTGTGGTGCCCGCGTGGGTGGTCACGGTGTAGGCGCTGGCGTAGTCCTCGTCGGCATGGCCGTCGTAGTCGGCGTCCCAGTCGTCGTCGTCCGCACAGTCGTGGTCGAGGCCATCGTACCAGGTGTCTGTTGCGCCAGGGTTGTAGGCACCGCCCAGAACGGGGCCGTCGACACAGTCGTCGTCCGGAAGGCTACCTGTGGAGCTCAGCAGGTAGTCGGAGTCAGCGGTCTCGGACTGGTAGGTCTGCAGGCCCGCGTAGACGGTCGGCACGAAGCCATCGCTGTCTGCGTCGTAGTCGTCGGCCTCATCACAGTCGTGGTCGATGCCGTCGTACCAGGAGTCGGTCTCGTCGGGGTTGATGGCTGCCTCTTCGTCGTTGCAGTCATCCGCGGAAAGCGAGCCCGTGCCGGACACCGCGTCGGTCATGCTGGCATCGTGGTAGGTGGTGCCGTATCTGTGGGCGTCGGTGGCGTGGCCATCGGCGTCTGCGTCGTAATCGTCGGCTTCGTCACAGTCGTGGTCGAGTCCGTCGTACCAGGAGTCGGTCTCGTCGGGGTTGAAGTCATCGTCGGCGTCGTTGCAGTCGTCGGTGCTCAGAGCGCCGGTCCCGGCGATGTCGCCGGCTTCGTTGGTGGTGGGGCCGTAGGATGATGCGTAGTCCTCGTCGGCGAAACCATCGGCATCCGCGTCGTAGTCGTCGTCCTCATCGCAGTCGTCGTCGTCGCCGTCGTACCAGATCTCGGTGGCCGCAGGATTGACGAGCGGGAGGGTGTCGTCACAGTCGTCCGTGGTCAGGCTTCCGGTGCCGGCCACCGCCACGGTGTCGTGCAAGGTGGTGGAGTAGCTGCTCGCCTGGACTTCCGAGGCGTAGCCATCGGCATCGGCGTCGTAGTCGTCGTTGTCGTCACAGTCGTGGTCGAGGCCGTCGTACCAGGTGTCGGTCTGGCCGTTGTTGTAGTCGGTGCCGTTGGCCGAGGGGTCGTCGACGCAGTCATCGCCTGGGGCCGCGTCGGTGTCTGCGACGAGGTAGGCGGACCGCTTGGCGGTGTCCTGGTAAGTTCCCAGGCCTTCCCCGGCTGCTATGACGTAGCCATCGTAGTCTTGGTCGTAGTCGTTGTCCCCTGCGCAGTCGGAGTCGACGCCGTCGTACCAGGGGTCGTTGGCACCGGTCATGCCAGGGTTGACGTTCGTGTCGTCGTCGTTGCAGTCGACATCGCTGCGGTACAGCCCACCGATGACCGACCACTGGTAGTAGGCCGCGCGGGCCTCGCCCTGCGAAATCGCAGCGGTCGGATCGGTGGCGTAGTAGTCGCCATCGCTGTCGTAGTCGATGTCGCGCTGGCAGTCCTGGTCGGTGCCGTCGCCGTAGAGATCCGAGGCGTCGGGGTTGACGTCGGTGGACTCGAAGCCCCCCGGATTCACCACCACGTCGGAGCCCGTGACGATGAAGTAGTCATCGTTGTCGCAGAGCTCTTCACACAGTGCGGTCAGCTCGGGGTTCGCGTCGGGGTCGGCCGCGGCGTCGGCGCAGTCGTCGCTGCAGTCCATGCAGTCGTCGCCTGACAACAGGTTGCCGCTGCCGTCGTCGTACCATTGGTACATTGAGAGAAAGCCGTCGCCGTCCCAGTCGAACTCGACCTCGGGTGTGGCGTCGCCCGCGCAGTCCTGGTCCACGCCGTCGTAGGGACGGTCAAGTGCCGCAGGGTTGACCTGCGCTGGGGTGAGGCTGTCGCCCGCGAAGGACGTCGCCCATTCTGCGACGTCGTCGGGGTCGCCGGCTGGGTCGAAGGTGAGCGCATCGACACCGGGAAAGTCGATGAGAGGGTCATCTTCGACGTCCCAGCAGTCAGTGAACTCCACGCCATCCAGGTCGAGACCGGGGTCGAGCTCGTCGGTGAGGCGGTCGTAGTAGTCGCTGGCCCAGAAACCATCGTGATCTGCGTCGCCATCACCGTCTGGGGTGCCTTCCAGGGAAGGGGCGCAGTTGTCGTCGACCCCGTTGAACGGAACCTCTTCTTTGGTGGGGTCGGGGACCGCGTTGGCGTCTTGGTCGTTGCAGTCTCGGGTGACGCTCAAGTACTCGTCGCTGCAGAAGCTGCCGGCCGGGGAGTCGGGAATGTCGGGGACTGGAGCGCCATCGGCGTCCTGGTCGCAGTCCAGCAGCAGTCCGGAGACCTCGAGCCCTTCGTGCTCTACGCCCTGGCAGTCCTGGTCGGTGCCGTCGTACCAGATCTCGTCCATGTTGGAGTTGATCTGGTCGAGGGGGAGTCCGGCGAGGTTGACTCGGGGGTCTTCGCCGTCGGCACCCTCGGCGCAGTCGCCGCCTGTGCTGCCGGTCTGGTCGGCGTAGAGGCTGGTCTGATCACCATCCTCGTCCTGGTCGAAGTCGTTGTTGCCCCCGCAGTCCTGGTCGGGACCGTCGTACCAGGTGTCGTCGAGGTCGGGGTGGACATCCGCGGCTCCCACCTGGTCGCCCATCACGTTGATGAAGTTGCGATTCTCGATGTGAGAGGCGTCGTCGGGCGCGAGGTCTGGGTCGTCCCAGCAGTCCCCTTCGGCAATGTGGTTGGAGCCCGAGTCCGTGATGCCCAGCGTCACGAGCCCTATGTGGGCCTCATCGGTGACATAGCCGTCGCCGTCGAGGTCGTAGTCGTCATTGCCCGCGCAGTCGGCGTCGATGCCGTCGTAGGGCGCGTCGGGCATGCCGGGGCCGATGTCGGAGCCTTTGAGGCTGCTTCCAGGGGGACCTTCTGCGGAGTCCCAGCAGTCACCGTCTGCCACGGAGATGCCGTCGCCGTCATCGTCGATTCCCTTCCAGGTCTCAATACAGCCGGTCGCCAGCAAGGCAACGAGAAAGGAAGGGGAGAGAATTCGACTGGCCATGAGGGCTCCTCGGCCACGGAGTCCCAACGGACAACTGGGCTGCAGGAGGCTACCCGCCTGGAGGGTCAGGATCAACTTGGCGCGGTCTTGCTCTTCCCTTCACCGAAAACGGCGGCATCACAGACGTTTTCAGGTGGCATCTTTTGTCTGGTCTCGCGGTCAGTCCGGCAAGGGCGGGGCGTCTGCGGGTCAGTTGCCGCGCCCCAGCAGAAGGTAGGCGGCTCCATTGGCGGTTCGCGTGGTGTCACTCGCGCCGAAGCCTCCGATGAGCACGTCGTCGTAGCCGTCGTTGTTGACATCCTCACCACCCGCTACGGAGCCGCCCGCATACTCGGTGGCGCTCATGCCGGTGAATTTGGCGTCGGTGGAGGAGGACAGTGTGA
>Ga0315322_10004950_pt1 | contig 10226 bp, 4 predicted proteins | sample M110021515metaG_FD_203461 | JGI IMG/M metagenome (GOLD analysis project Ga0315322, IMG submission 203461) | Ammonia-oxidizing marine archaeal communities from Monterey Bay, California, United States - M1 100m 21515 | ecosystem: Environmental > Aquatic > Marine > Intertidal zone | place: USA... | reverse complement strand
GATGCAACAAACACGCCAGATAGAAACGTTACCAACCCCAATAAAAACAAAATCGGCACACATTTACGACACACTACGCAACTCCTTAATACTTTCCATTAATGGCCAACAACGCACTAAAAAGAAGACACTAATCGACCTGACCAAAACTACACCCAACGATGTAAGTTTAAACTAAGACTCCCCCGATGGTCTGAGATCTGCGATGGCTTGAGTCCACCCTCTCCCCTACAAATCAAGCAGCGTGCGCACAGCATGTGCTCACGTACCAACACACCAACACTTAACGCAGCACCTCAGGGCCGGTACGCCAACCGTGTTCATTTGCTGCGTCCCCACAGTCTACCGCCCCATGGCAATAGCGCCCCATGGCAATAGCGCCCCATGGCAATACCGCGCAGCCCTGCCACTCTGCGAGGATATACCCCATTCACCGTGCAAGCGTGAATCAGTCGACTAATCGCAACTACACGTTCATTGATTTCGGTCAACACAATATGTTGCCAGCAGTAAGCTCGGAAAACGCATCTCAATTGACTTGAAAACGGTATGTGCACGCTGATTGTGCTTCTCTAATTTGACTTTGTTTCAAAAGCAGCTTTTACCGCTTCCAGCCTAGCTGGCATTCCCTGATTCGTGTCAATTGCGAACCACCGCTTCGATCCTTTTCCCAGCGCTTGCACGGAAAACGACACACTTTCATTTAGTTCCCCGCTTTGTTCTCGCAAAGCGATTACGTAAAAACCTCCTGTATCAACGTCTGATTTCCACGTGGGCAGATAAAACAGTTCAACTCGCCCATCCTCGGTTGCCCACCGTGTCAGCTCACGCGTCACATCAAAACGAAGTTCAAATTTTTCGTTAACCACCAACAGGAACCCCTCCGTCTTTGGCTGTGTGACCCAACCGCTTCCTCCTGAAAAGCAGAATATCGAGAGCCCATTTTCTTTCGGACGTATTTTTGGCGAAGCCCATGTCAATTTATCTGTCTGTTTTTGCTGCCGGATAAAGGAACGCTCAGTGGCATCCCCGGCAAAATCGTTCCACCGGTCGGTTTCTCCGCCGGCTAAACTACCCTCCAAAATTGCAGGGCGAGCATTTAACACCAGAGGTTTGAACTGGCCAAGCAACTTTTCCTGTGGGCTATTTCTCTCGGCCCTAACCCACTTAGCCAATCTCGTGAAAGTCTCTTCGCGATGGTCAGGCCCCCAACGGAAGCCTTTTTCTGGCTGATGAAGATGCTTGGGTGGATGTGTCGCGCTGCTTGCGAACTCCGGCCCGGCAAGGCTCTTGATGGCGTCGATCAAAACACGTTCAACTTCTTCACTGTAGCGTGTCGGCTGGCCATAATAGACCTGAGAGAAATCCGCTTCATAGCCACCTTCGGCAAGAATGCGTTTAGACGGGATGTAACCAGGCATCGCGTTCGTCCACGCCGTGACCCACAGCCGATTCCAGTCCAATTCGGTATTCAGCTTCAATGCGTAGTCAACAACAACCTCGCCTCCCATGAATACAATCGCCAGTTCATTTCCAAAAGTGCACACTGAAACTGGATAGTCGACGGTCTGCGGAACCTCACCGTGTCGCTCAATGAATTCGAGCATCCTCTTTGCCAATTGATGATCAAACCCGGACGACTGCTGGAGTCGCTGTTCCCACACTTGTCGCGCCGGTGGTTTTGTCAGAGGCAATTGAATGCGTTTACTGATCACCTTTGGCTCTGAATTCAAGCGACTTGTTTCGCCCTCAAGCACGCGTTCAACTTCGACAGCAATGGTCTTTCCATGTTCACAAGCAAGCATCAAGCTACCAGTGGGTTGTGGTCCCACGTCTGCTCCACACCCTATCGACATCAATGAGGTTGCATCAGGGAACAAGGATTCGATTTCCGTATTTGCAAATCCCGCCCAATCACCACCCACCGCGTTGCGTGAACCAACTGTCGTGCAGTGACATGCGTAATTGGCCCAGACAAAACGCACATCCCCTGCCTCGTTTCGTCCTGCTAGCACTGGCAATGAGTGATCGACGGGGCCATCCGGTTGCAGCCCAAAGCCGCTCCAACCCGCATCTTGGATGACTCTTCGATTTCCGCCAAAAGTCACGCGTCCGCGCCCCCATTCCAGAAACATGGGCTCTCGATTCGCCAAAGCCTCGATGATGGCGAGTACCATCTTCTGCACAACAAACCGCGTGTATCTCGCCGACGCCTGATCCTCAGCATCGGTTGTACGCCCCGCCCAAACGATCGGTGCATAGCCCACTAGCGATGGGGCACAGTGAGTGTGGGTTGCCGCAATCATTAAACGATCTTTGCTGATTCCGTGCTCCGCAACACCTTCCGCGACAAGATCCGTGACACTTTGTGGAACTCCGCAGTTATCAAGCACTAACAACGCAACCGGATTTTTCATTCCGATCACGCACGCCCTCGCCCACAATTGAGTATCGATTTGTTCAAAAGGTTTAGTCCGTCCACCATAACCAGCGAGTACTACCGGTTCAGTGGGAGTGACATCAACCTTCGCTACGCCAACCCTAAAGGTGCGCGGACTCGCAGCAAGCATGTCTATTGGTGAGAAACATTGAAATAGTAAGACAACCATTGATAGGAAAAACCAGTTCAAGTAACAACCTCTCATGACTGCTGCTCCCTAGACTCAAGCCTCGAAACCAAAGCGGTGAAACATCAACCCCATGAACCTTGATGCTCTTACTTCCCAATTCCGGTGGAAGTCAAGCAAAACACACCGTCTCAATCCGCAGATAGAACGCTAAAAACGGCGAGGAAAGCGGACGAAACTGCCACGGGGAAACTGACTGGCAGATAGTTTAGCGTGTTCATCCTCAAGAAACCTGCGCGCAATGTCAGTTGCGTTCAGCTAACTCTGCCAAACTCTCCAGCCTGAGTGAGCAATGACGCATTTCACATTTTTAGCTGATAGAAATCTCAACAAAGATGCGTACAAGGCCGCTGTCCCGTTGAAACCTGACTCGAGAATTGTTGACTCGATTAAGGTAGCTACCCCCTTGTTGCCCATGTTGGCTGGAAAATGTTGCCGGCACTAGCCAAACTGGGGTAGGCAGACTGGACAGAGTCTCCTGTTCATGAACGCGTTGAACTTTCCCCAACTTTCCAATCCACCACTTCCACCATGAAATATGTTTCCGCAGCTCTCTTCGTAATTCTTCTAAGCAGTCAGGCCCACACCGATGCGGTGGGAGAAGACTATGTTTCCCAACTCTTTGATCGGGTGAAGCTCATTTATGAGGATGGCTTTGATATCGCTGGCAAGCATAAAAACACAGATCAGTGGGTTATTCGCCAAAACACGAGTTGGACCGTTAAGGATGGGATTCTTACGGGTGGGCTTGCGGACGTCGCCTATCAAAAAATGATGCAAGCCAAGCAAGATGGGCATGATGGAACACGCACCGTCATTTTCTTGAAGCCAGTTCCAAAGGCTTTCGTGATACAGATGCGTGTTCGTTACAACGAAACCGACAAACGAGGCCGTGATCGAGGCTCATTGCTGGATCTCGGACATCATGTCAACTCGTTCATTTTCCGAGCGAATGGGGGTCTCCTGACGCTGCAAAAGAAAAAGAGAATCAAACTTCCAAAATCATTCTTCCCGCTGAATCAGTGGAACGAAGTAACGCTTGAAATCAAGGAGGGCGCGATCCTGATCACCGTGAACGAAAAAACCAGACTCATCGAAGACCCATTAATCTCGTTGAAAACCGAGCAAGAATCACAGCAAATCGACTTCAAAGGGCAAGACTTTGGCTCCGTTCAACTGGACTGGGTAAAGCTTTATGAAGGTTTAGGATCAAAAAAATAAAAGCGATCACTATCTCAATGATCCGGTTTTCCCAATCAGTGTGTCCAAATCGTCCGTAAATTCGATAATTGTGCGATGGGAAAACTTGAAAACCTGCTAGAATTTTAAGGAGTGAATACGCACGTTTCGGTCTCACTTAAAAAGCTAGTCCGATCCCACCGGTCGCGTCTAATTCGCTCCCACCTGACACGACGACCAGCCACCGAGTCGTCACAACCCCTCATGGATCGCCAAAGAACTCTGGTGCTTACCTTGATCACAATGAAGCCGTTGATTGACGCACTCACAGCAAATGGCTCGGGCACCCTCATTGAGCTCTGTCAAATACACGAACTGCGTGTCCCCAATGCGCTCAAGCCTCATCTACGCCTAGCCGATGTTGGATCTCTCGCTCAGGCAGCTGGCGGACCCCACCATCTTACCCCGCGAATTGGATTCAAACTGGCGGCAGTGACCGCGATCTTGATTTCATTGTTGTCAGCCACTTCACCAGTCATAGCAGCGGACCCCAACCTGGCTGAAGGTAAAATCGCTTTTGAACAGTTGAAAGAGGAAGGACGCGCGAAATCGAGTTTTCTGAACCAAGCCACCCCACCCGCCGCTTTCGCTGGGATCCCGGAAGCCGACCTGCAGCAGTATCACGCAATGGTCGCACCGCTGCTGAAATCCAAGTGCATGGCCTGCCATGGCCCAGATGAAGAAAACGCCAATTTGCGTGTTGACGAAATCAGCCCAAATCTGCTCGCGGGCGAAAGCGTGGAGCGTTGGCGTGAAATCTACAAAGTACTGAGCAATTCGGAGATGCCGCCGGATGACGAACCGGATTTCGCACTCACCAACGAAGAACGCAAGCAGTTGGTCACATGGATCAGCACCGAGATGAACAAGGCGTCTTTTGTACGACGCAACAGTTCCGAGCACACATCGTTTCGTCGTATGACCAGAGCTGAATACAACTATGCGATTCAGGATTTACTGGGACTTCCCTACCCCATTGGTAACTCACTACCAACGGAAACAGCGTCGGAAGATGGTTTCATTAAGAATTCAGAGTTGCTGCAGATGTCGGCCATGCAATTCGAAACCTACCGTGATCTCGCACTTGACGCGTTAACGCGTGTGACGATCAGCGGTCCGCGTTCCGACCCCGTCATCTATGACATCTCGATGCAAGATCAAATCAGAACGCTCGCAAATGCAAAGAACGCAAAGCCATTCAACAAGTCCGACGACGATTACAAGAACCATGCGAAGCGGCAACACCTCTTCAACACTGAAACTGGTGACGGACTCTCGTTTTCTAATGGAAGCGTGAAGCCAACCACCGGCACCGGTGAGGTGTCCGACTCCAAACCCTCACCTGTTGTACTGGTGCTCAACCGCTCTCAGGAATCCAAATGGAATCTGGATCGCTTTCTTCCAGACGAGGGGATCATGCGCGTCAGCATACGTGTCGGTCGCACGACCATGGAGGAAAACGAGCACGCAAGCCTCCGGCTTATCTTCAGTGCGCACACCAGCAACAACGCGAACTTCACTGAGGTCATCAGTCAACGGGATATACCTGTCACCGCAAGTGCAAATGACCCACAGTACATCCATTTTGACATTCCGCTCAGTGAGATACAGCGAAACCCTTTCCGCAAGCTAGATACAGATTTCCCGCGACGCGATGAATTCATTCACTTTCGGAATGTATCGAGCACGAGAAACAACAAGAACCCCTTACGCCTTCACATTGATCACGTCCGAATCACTGCGCCGTATCACGCCCAGTGGCCTCCCCAAACTCACACCGACATCTTCTTTGCGAGTGAGATGAGCCAGGATGAGAATGCCTATGCGCGAGAAATTCTTGATCGGTTCTTGTTGCGCGTCTGGCGGCGTCCTCCTGAAACCGATGAGATCAATCAGTTCATGAAGCTGTTCGCATCCTTCCGTGCCGATCTTCCAAGTTTCGGGGACGCGATGCTGGAGGTCCTTGCCACAGCACTGGCAAGCCCCGAGTTTCTATACATCACGGAACAAGTCTCTGAACAATCTGCCGGAAAAGACATCGAACAGATCAATGATTTCGTTCTCGCTAGCAGACTTTCATTCTTTCTCTGGTCGAGCATTCCAGATGACGAACTGTTAAACCTGGCGAAGCGAGGGAGCCTCAACCAGAAAGCAACGCTGCACAGACAAGTCAAACGCATGCTTGCCGATCCGAGGGCAAGACGTTTCCAGGAAAGTTTCGTGAGCCAGTGGCTAGGTCTGGAGGGCCTGAATAGCATCACGCACATCGAGGATGCGGAATTGCTGTCCGCCATCAAAGAGGAACCGATTGCATTTTTTGCAGACCTGTTGACTCGCAATGGAAGCGTTCTTGATTTCCTGCACTCTGATCATGTGTTGGTCAATGAACGGCTCGCGAACCATTACGGAGTTCGGGACGTGTACGGCCCAGATTTCCAACGAGTTGAAGTAGCCCCAGGACAACATCGCGGGGGTCTGCTCACCGGAGCCGCTGTGATGGCGATGAACTCGGACGGTTCGGACTCCAACCCACTCAAACGGGGCGTCTGGTTGCTCGAACGAATCCTTGATGACCCACCGCCTCCGCCACCGCCAGACGTTCCCGAAGTTGACTTGACCGACCCTCGGATTCTGGAGATGACTCTCAAAGAACGGATCGCAGACCATCGCAACAAAGCGGCCTGTGCTTCCTGCCATTCTCGGATCGACCCTTGGGGAATCGCATTTGAAAACTATGATGCACAGGGCTCATTCCGAACTCACGTCGGTAAAAAACCCGTCGATGCAACCTCAATCTTGTTCAATCAGCAGGAACTGAGTGGGATCGACGGTCTCAAGGAATACTTGCTCAGTGCCCGCCAAGACCAATTCATTCGAGCCATCGTGCACAAAATGAGTGCCTATGCACTGGGGCGTCCCCTTACTTTTGCGGATCGAGCTGACGTTGACAAACTGGCGGTGCAATTCAGACAATCAGGGGATCAACTGGAAGACCTGATTCACCTCATCACGAACAGTGACCTATTTCATGCCAAACAGAAGACAGGATCGGATCATGAATGAGACTTCTCGGGGAATCAATCGCCGGAACTTTCTTCGCGGTTCAGGTATCGCCCTCGCGTTACCCTGGCTTGAAGCGACAGCGGGCTCTGCTAACGGACGGCAACAAACGCCGAAGCGGTTTGTCAGTGTGTACCATCCCGACGGGGTCGGGCTTCCACTCAAAACCGATCCGGCATGGCATGACTGGAGTTGGTTCCCACGTGGCGGAGAACGGGATTTTCAACTAACCAAAGTACTCGATGTGCTGGAGCCCCTTCGCAGCGACATCACGATTTACTCAGGCTTATCCCACCCCGATGCCAGAAAGGTTCACGGCCATTCCAATGCTGACCAGTATCTGACAGGTGCAGCAACGGGAGGACATGGTCCCTACAAGAACACTGTTTCCTTAGATCAAGTGATCGCCCAAAACACTAATGAAGCGACCAGGCACGCATCGCTGGTGATGTCCACCAATGGTGGAATTGGAGGTCCACGCGGTGCGCAGACACAATCATTCAATCAGGCGGGGCGTCCAATCCCAGCCATGAATAAACCAAAGCAAATCTTTGACACACTATTTGTTGCGAATGACAAAAACGCGGGGGCCAGGCTTGCGCGTTCAAAAAGTTCATTGGACTTTCTCATTGAAAACACTCGGTCGCTCGACAGAAAGATCTCGCAACGTGACCGCCGCAAACTGCAGCAATACCTCGATGCAGTGCGCGACACAGAAGTGAAACTCGAAAGAGCACAGAAATGGGTGGACACTCCTGTGCCCGTAGTCGATACGCAAAACCTGCACCTCGAGTCAGGCCCAGAGGAGGCTCGACTTTACTTCCAGACGATGTATGAGTTGATCTACCTTTCGTTCTTCAGCGATTCAACTCGAGTGGCCACGTTCCAATTGGGGCGAGAGAACGGCGGAGGCCCGCATAATCTCCTTTCCACAGCTGTCGATTTGGGCAATGCGCATGCGCTAACTCATGACGTCAAAAAGCCCGATGGATGGAAAAATCTAGGTACCTACAATCGCTATCAGGCCAGCGAATTTGCCCGTTTTCTTGATCGCTTGAAGGCAACACCTGAGCCAAGCGGCAATGGATCATTACTTGACAACACGTTCGCAATGCATGGATCTGCTTCCAGCAGTTTTCACCTCTCCCGCAACTATCCCATCATCTCGGCCGGCGGAAAGAATCTTGGCTTCAACAACGGACGTTATCTGAAATTCGGAAACGGCAATGACGATAATCAGGCAGGAGCAGGAATCGTCAGTGATGCGGGCTGGCGGGGAAAAGTTGTTGCTGAAGAAGAACCGCTTGCCTTATTGTTCACCACGATCCTACAGAGGTTCGGAGTGGAAACTGAGACGTTTGCCGGCGTCACAGGCACGATTGACCGCGTTTGAATTCGGATCGTACGTTGACCGGTTGCATGCAGAAGCACCATCAATGTGAGGCACGTCGAATCCTCGCGACGCAAAAGATCGTTGACTAAATGGCGACATGCGAATTGTCTCCGACGTTGGTGTGATGGCCAAGCGGGCGTCGTGAGCGTAACATTGTCCCGCTTTTCCGCCACAATGATCCCTCTTGAGAATTGAGTGTTTGATACAATACAAACCTGAATTCCAGTCGTATCGCTACTTCGCTACCAATTGAGCATCGCAGTTGAAAAGCCTTTTGCGGCAGCAAGGCAGCGCAAAAGTCACGACGGCTGCGTGTCGTTGAACGAGGCATGTTGTGACAATGCTTGTTTGCGGGGAATTGCTTCCTAGGCAGCGTGAACTGCGTTTACGTCGGACCATGTGCCGAACCACCGTGCACTGCGGGACAAAATGACTTCATATCGCCCACCGATGAAACCTCACTCATCTCACGTGCTTAAGGTACTTCTGTTGCTGACGAGCTCGATGGGAATTATCACGGGTTCCATTGCCGAACGAGCTCGTGCTGTTGATGCAGAACAAAAGCTGCAACTTGCAACCTACAACCTGGTTTTACGCGATGCGGGTGTTCCCGCAAATGCGGCAGGTGCAATCGAACTTATCAAACGTTACAAACCACGCACTACACCTGCGGAAAAAATAGAACATCTCATTTCCCAGCTTGGAAGCAAACAATTTCACTTAAGAGCCCAAGCCAAGGTCGAGCTACTTTCGATAGGCGATGCAGCCAAGAACCAACTTGCAAAGTCTGCCAACAGTTTCGACCTTGAGATCATCCTCCAATCGCAACTTATCCTCAACTCCATCAGATCCAATTCGGATCGTGAAGTGCGCGAAACTCATTTGCTCGCCGCATTTCAAGTGTTAGCTGCATTACCTCATGACGACGCAGTCGCAACGATTCTTTCCATCTTCCCCGAGTTACAAAGCAAACTGCTTCACAAGCATGCGTCTCTTGCACTATGGTTCGCTGTTTCGAGTGACGATGTAATGCAACTCGAACAAGCATTAAAAAGTCCAATTACCGCAATTCGGATCGCTGCGATCCCCGCGTGGGAAATCGTCCACGGAGAGAAAAGCCTTCAGGAACTTCGCCCCCTGCTGGCCGCGCCCATTCCTGCGGTTCGGCTATCGGCGGCTCGAGCCTTATTTGACTACCTGCCGCGACAGTGCATGGAAGTTTTGCTCGATTTATTGGTTGCGAATGAACAGTCGATCAAGCTACAAGCTGCTTGGTTGATCGCCAAAGCCATGGGAGACACCACTGTCTTACAATCGAAATACAGTTTCAATGAACAGGCTGCCAGATGGACTCAAATGTTTACACAAGATCGTTCGTCCGACACCGCCTACGTTCTTGGAAGTGCCCGATATAGGCTAGACAAATATGCGGCAGGTTTTCTTGAAGAGTTCAGCATCGCGACTGACTCAATAAAATCCAGTTACCGCAAGATGAAGTACGTCACCACTGTTGACGGGGCAACCGCCTCCGTGAGGGACGGGATCGCAAGACTTGATGGCAGACACAACGAGGGCGAGCAACGACTCCTGGTGTCGGCTGCTCAAGTGGTTGGCCAAAAGACGTTCACGGAAGCGTTCACCGTAGTAGCCAAGATTGGGGGAGAACAGGCAGGCGCTGGCGGATACCACGTAGGCGTGTCCATCGGAAATCTCAGAATTCTGTTCCACCCTGGGTACATAGGTGGAGGATTCCGGGTGCAGCGTGTCGACAACCAACAGTATCTCATAACAAATCAAACCATGCCATTCACGCCCATCGGTGGAAACCTTTACACGATGAGCATCGAAGTTTCCCCCTCTGCAAACAATAAACTTCGCCTGAAAACAACCATCGTTGATCACAAATC
>Ga0315322_10004944_pt1 | contig 10230 bp, 9 predicted proteins | sample M110021515metaG_FD_203461 | JGI IMG/M metagenome (GOLD analysis project Ga0315322, IMG submission 203461) | Ammonia-oxidizing marine archaeal communities from Monterey Bay, California, United States - M1 100m 21515 | ecosystem: Environmental > Aquatic > Marine > Intertidal zone | place: USA... | reverse complement strand
GGATCACCTTCTCCGAACATTCTAAAAACACTTTTGTCTCCATCTTCGGTTTCGACTATAAATTTACAATCAAAGAAACCTGTACGTTGAACTTCTTCGCTTGGCCCCTCTCCTGGCTTTGGCATGAAAGGTCTAACCAAGTGTTTTAAAGGAGTAATAAGAACAATGCCTATTGCAATTGTAGAAAATAAAGAGATTATTGCACTCCATCTAGAAGCATGGAAGGCATGTTCTTGATAAGTGAATTCTGTTCCATAATTCTCTTGTCTTTCTGCAAGCAGTGCTGCAGTTCGCCTAACCACTCTGGTATTAGCGGCAGCCATAACAAACGGACCTGACCACGCTTCAATTTCTTCTTTTTTAGCTATTCCAACCCTGTCACTGCTCAACTCGCGTTGTTCTTCAGAAAAAGAATCTTTTGGGTTGAGTAAAAAAGTGTCTTGCATTTCAGGTCCCAGCCCAAGACTTCCCATTGAAAACATGGTTTCAAGAGTACCTCCCGACGCCCCTCCTCTAAAAGAATGGAATGACTCCACTCTTTTAATAGGAACACCAACTTGAGTAGAAACAAAGTAAGTACCTAAGTCGGACGGAATAGAATCAAAACCACAAGAAGGAATTATTCTGATTCCTTTGGATGCTGCTTCTTCATGATGCCTTTCTATCAAACCTTTTACCCAGAAGTTTTCTCCGGTGATATCAACGTAGTGAGAAGAGTTTTTTACACAAGAAGCAACTAATTTAGATCCGTACCTATGGAAAGGTCCAGCAGTAGACAAAACCACCTTAGATCTTTTTGTTAACAACCCAAGAGCATCTTCATCTTCACAATCTGCAACAATAATTTCCACTTCTACGTCGTTGTTTTTAGCAACTTCATCTAACTTGGCCTTATTTCTTCCCGCTATAGCCCAAGTAATACCATCATCAACGGACTTTAAATATTTAACACACAGCTGTCCTGTGAAGCCGGTGGCCCCATAAATTACTATATCGATATCTTTATTCATAAATTCTAAATTTTTTTAACGACTCCTCCAAAATTAATGATAACTTTTTCTCCAACTGTAATATCTCCTTCGACAAAGCCCAATGATTTTCCAACTTTTGTTGGAGTAGCTCTAATAATTAGAAGACTGTCCTTCTCAGCTGGAGCTACAAATTCCGAATGAAAACTTACAGTTGTTATTAGACTGTTCCTGTCATTCATTGCGGATGAAGCCATGGCAAAATCTGCTAAAGCCATCAACATTCCTCCGTGAGCAGTTCCATAGCCGTTGCAATTCTCTGGTTTTACATAGAAAGCCATATACAAATTATTGTCTTCTCGTTTGTAATAGCCTGGCCCTAAAGTTTCTATGTGTGGTTGATTAAAAGATAACTCTTTATAACCTTCTGGTATTTCTACTTGACTCATATATCTTTATTATAATCATGAGATCACTTTTAGGGCTAATGAATCAATTTCTTTTAATAACAAAAATCTTTCTGCTTGGGATCGTGTCCTTCAATACCTTTGGTGTTGATAAAACTAATTTCTCCTCCCATAAAATTTTTTGGCAAGGAGAAGAAAGAGAATACTTAATTTATTTACCAGACGAATATGAAAATTCAAAAGAAGAAGTCTTTCCTTTGGTGATAGGCTTGCACGGATACGTAGGCACTTCTAGCGGTTTTGAGAGAGAAACCAGCAAAGGCCTTAATCTTCATGCCGAAAAAGAAAATTATATCGCCGTCTATCCTCAAGGATCTCATTTCAACACTTCAGAAGATGATAAAAGCACTTTTGTAAGCTCTTGGAATGACATTGTCAGTAACGCAGAGCCTACTCCAGGTCAGCCTCCGAGCTGCTCTCATATAACTAACCCAGCTCCTAGACCAAAAGAGTGCTCAACCTTTGGCTTGTGTGCTTGGACAAGTTGTTACGATGATCTAGGGTTTATAAAACAAATAATAGAAGTAATTTCACGATCCTATAAAGTTGATACAGAAAGAAGGTATATGGTTGGATTAAGCAATGGCGGTGCAATGACTCATAAATTTGCATGCACTTACCCTGGTTTATTGGCAGCAGCGGTCGCTGTTGCTCCCTCGATTGCAAAGGGACGTTCATGCACCCCTGATTCATCTCTTCCTTACTTACAGATTTTTGGTGAGAATGATAAAACCACTCCCACTGATGACTCTCAGTCTTCCGGGGGATATTTCTATGAAAACCCTCTAAACTCATTTAATTCATGGTCTGATTCAATGCAATGCAATAGCCAAGTTATAAGAGATGATCTTTTAATAGCAAAAAAAGAAGGGTTAATTTGTTATTCAAGAAAACAATGTGAAATTTCAACACACGAAGTAGTAAATTGCATGATTCCAGAAGGAGGTCATCATTGGCCCGGACAAACTCCAGATGCTGGCTATTGCAGGAATGATATACAGGCAAATACGGTCTCTAACTATTACAATTGTAAAAAAGACTACCCTTCTAAAGTGAACTGGGGAAATGATATGATCTGGGAGTTTCTTAATAAACATAGGAAAGTTAATGGATAACAATAATCATGGGATATTAGACGGAATAAAAGTGTTGGACTTTGGAAGGTACATAGCAGGGCCCTTTTGTGGTGCCTTGCTGGGTGATTACGGAGCCAAAGTTATTAGAATCGAGAGAGTTGATGGAAGTGAAGATCGTTTTGTAACGCCAGTAACAGACAACGAGGAGGGAGCTATGTTCCTTCAGCTAAACAGAAATAAACTTGGCTTCACTGTTAATCCTACAAAAGAAGAAGGCAGAGAGATAGTGGAAAGGTTGGTTAAAAGAGCAGATGTTGTGATAGCAAACCTGCCAGAAAACACGTTGCATTCAATGGGCTTGGACTACGAAAGATTAAAAAAAATTAATCCTGCCATTGTCTTAACTTCAAATACTGCTTTTGGGACAACAGGACCTTATGCTGAAAAAGTTGGTTTCGATGGCGTAGCTCAAGCCATGTCAGGTGCTATGGATATGACAGGAGATCCTGACCTTCCATCCAAGGCGTATTCTCCTTATGTGGATTTTTGCAGTGCGTCATTAGCAGCTTATGGGACTTTACTTGCATTAATGGAAAGAGAAAAAACTGGCAAAGGGCAAAGAGTACAAACTTCCTTATTGCAGTCTGCTTTAACGATGACAAACAGTCTGATTATTGAACAAGAACTTCTCAAGGTTAATCGAGTGGCTTCCCAGAACAGAGCACAAACATCTGGTCCATCGGACACCTTCAAAACCAAAGACGGTTGGATTCTAGTACAAACAGTGGGGCAACCGTTGTTTAAAAGATGGGCTGAGCTTGTAGGAGTAGAAGAATGGCTGAACGATGAACGTTTTAAAGACGATCTAAGTCGTGGGAACAACAGTTTGCTTATTAGTAAAAAGATGGCCGAGTGGTGTGCAAAAAAAACTAATCATGAAGCCATGCAAGAACTGGAAACCTCAAGAATACCGGTGGGTGAAGTGCTCAAAGCAAAAGATGTTATGAATGATCCTCACATAAAAGAGCAAAAGGTGTATAAGGATATCCAATACCCTGAACTGGAAAAGAACGTGCCTGTGGTCGGACCGGCTATCGAGCTTTCAGACAACCCTGGTGAAATAAGAACTAGAGCACCCTTATTAGGTGAACACAATATTCAAATCCTTCATGACTTAGGATACTCAGACGATGAAATTATGGAATTTAAAACGAACAGAATTATTTAAATTAGGAGATAAAAATGGATTTCACGCTAAATGAACAACAAATAGAATTACAAAGAGTTGCAAAAGATTTCGCTCAAAAAGAAATGGTCTCAGTTGCATTGGAAATGGAAGAGAAGAATATTCCTTTACCAAAAGATTGGCTAAAGAAATATGCTGAGATGGGTTTTTTGGGTATCAATGTAGGCAAAAAATACGGAGGTCTGGGACTTTCTAATCTAGAAGCTCTTTTAGTTATAGAGGAGTTTGCAAAAATATCTTCCGCCGTTGCTTTTCCTATATTTGAGAGTTGTGTAGGTCCTGTAAAAGCCATTGAACACTTTGCGAATGAAGACCTTAAGATGAGAGTTATACCGGAGGTGTGTAAGGGTAATATTATTATAGCCGTGTCCATGTCGGAGCCTAATGCAGGTTCGGCGTTAACTGACCTGACAACAAAAGCTGAAATTCAAGGGGATAAAATTGTTATCAACGGAACTAAGCGTTGGTGCTCGGGTGGCGGTCATTCAGAAGGATATGTAGTCTATTGCAAAATGTCGGATGCACCAGGAGCAAAAGGAATAGGTGCAATTTACGTCGAAAAAGATTCAAAGGGACTCTCGTTCGGGCAACAAGAGAATTTAATGGGGTGGAATGGAGTTCCTTCTGCAGATATCTTCTTAGACTCAGTTGAGGTACCAAAAGAAAACATGGTTGTAGATGCAGACGGAGGATTTAAAAAACTCATGGAAGCTTTTGACTTGGAAAGATGCGGTAATGCCACTATGTGCCTAGGTCAAGCCTCTGGAGCTCTTGAACAAGTCTTACAATATGTGCAAGAAAGAGAACAATTTGGAAAACCAATTGTAGAATTTCAGGCTGTTCAAATAAAACTTGCCGAAATGGCAATGAAAGTAGAGGCAGCAAGATTGTTAATTCAAAGAGCAGCACACAATGCAGAAGAAGGTTTTCCAAGTATATTTGAGTCTAGCGTTGGAAAGTGTTTTTCAAATGAAACTGCCAGAGAGGTTGTTGCCTCAGCAATGCAATTAATGGGCGGTTATGGGTTTAATAAAGAGTACACCATGGAAAGAAGATATAGAGATGTTTGGGGCTGGGGAATTGCTGGAGGAACTATTGATATACAAAAAATTAACATTGCCTCCGCGATGGTAGGAAAAAGATTTAATCAGAGGTAATTAGATTGTTATTAAAGGAATCAATAATACTTTCTAGACGAATTACAAGTTCCTTTTTTTCATCTTCTGTTAGAAAATCTCCAACGGGCACTCGCTCTCCTTTTGAAGTTATAACTATATGTGCTGGATACCATGGGTGCGTTGGCCTTTCTACTAAAAGATAGGACCACATCCTAAAAAACTCCCGTACCTTTTCAGATTTCCCAATATCTGTCTCAATTCTTAACTTGTCTTGAGTCATGATAATGACTTCTTGTCTGTAACCTTTGCGTATAACTAAATAAACGCAAACGGTTACAAGTATTACCTCTAAGCCTGCGAAAGGAAGAATTAAGGTGGCTCCTAAAAAAGCAAAAGCGATGCCTATGCTTAAACAGGTTATTGCTATAAAACCTATAAAAATTAAACTTACACGCCAGCTTGTTGATTGATTTGGTCTTAGTAATATACGATGCGTATTGGTTTCTTTATTACTTTCTATTTTGACCATGGATGAAGGGTTACTATAATACCTCTCCTTCAATGAGGTTACACCTTATGAATAATGATGTAGATAAAAATAAACAACTTAGAGATTTGTACGATGAGGTCATGCTGCCTAATTATGCACCTGCTAGTTTTATACCTGTTGAAGCAAGCGGATCTAGCGTCTGGGACAAGAACAATAAGAAATATATAGACTTAGGTGGAGGCATTGCTGTCACAAGCCTTGGTCACTCTAATCCGGAACTTATAACAGCATTAAATGATCAATCCAAAAAACTTTGGCATTTAAGTAATTACGTTGCTAATGAACCTGCCATTAATCTAGCCAAGCAGTTGATCGATCTAACATTTGCAGACAAGGTTTATTTTAGCAACTCAGGGTCAGAAGCTAATGAAGCAGCTATAAAAATGGCTAGACGTTATCATCACGAGAGCGGAAGTGAGAGAAATGAAATAATAGCATTCAATAATTCTTTCCACGGAAGGTCATTGCTGAATATCTCCTTAGGAGCTTCGGATAACCATAAAAAAGGTTTTGGACCGCTGCCAGGCGGAATACTCCACGCAAATTACAATGATTTAAGTTCTGTTGAAAAGCTTATAAGCAATAAAACCGCTGCGATTATTATTGAACCAGTTCAAGGCGAAGCAGGAGTGATAGCAGCCGAGCATGAATTTATGCTCGGGATTAGGGATTTGTGCACTCAAAATGGAATTATTCTAATTATGGATGAAGTGCAAAGTGGCGTAGGAAGGATGGGCCACACATTTGGGTATATGGCTTTTGGTATTGAACCCGATATCTTAACTTCAGCTAAAGGTTTAGGTGGAGGAATTCCCATAGGCGCAACATTAGCCAAAGACAAAATTGCATCTGCAATGAATGTTGGTTCCCATGGTTCAACTTTTGGAGGAAACCCCATGGCCTGTGCTGTAGCTAGCAAAGTTCTGGATATTATCTCAGAGCCATCTTTTTTAGATAAAGTTAAAGAAAAAGAAACTCTTTTAGTCAACCAGCTAGAAAATCTTTCTAAAAAGCACCAGGCTTTTAGTGCCATTAGATCTTCCGGACTTTGGGTGGGTTGTGAACTCCGAAATCACGGGGAAGTGAATAAACTCCTAGACAGGTGTTATGAATCTGGACTCATAGCTGTTTCAGCTGGGACTTCAACGCTTAGATTTGCACCCGCATTAAATATAAGTGAAGATGAGATATCGGAAGGTATAGAGCGACTTGAAGAAGCCCTCTCTTCTTAAATTGAATTATTAATTATGAAATATAGAAAACTAGGAAAATCAGGACTCAAAATCTCTGAATTATCATTTGGATCTTGGGTTACTTTTAATAAGCAAGTAAATTCAGGTCTGGCAGAAAGGATGTTTGGAACCTGCTTTGATGCAGGGGTTAATTTCTTTGATAATGCCGAAGGGTATGAAGCCGGTGAATCTGAAATTGTCATGGGTAAAGCATTGAGTGCCTTGAACCGACCCAGAGACAGCTATTGCGTTTCTTCTAAAGTCTTTTTTGGTTCCAATAAGAAACCTAGCCCCACTCAATTTGGATTAAGTAAGAAGCATGTTACGGAAGCTTGTCATCAAGCGCTTAAAAGACTGCAAGTGGACTATCTAGATTTATATTTCTGCCATAGAGCCGACCCTGATACCCCAATTGGTGAGACCGTATGGGCAATGCACAATCTCATCACTCAAGGTAAAATTCTCTATTGGGGAACTTCTGAATGGACAGCTGAAGAAATAACAGAGGCGTATGAGTTTGCTGAAAGAAACCACTTAAGTCCACCTACCATGGAACAACCTCAGTACAATTTATTAGATAGAAAAAGGTTTGAAATTGAATACAAACCTATATTTGAGAAATACGGAATGGGCACTACCACGTGGTCGCCTCTTGCTTCTGGTGCTCTCACAGGGAAATATTTAGAAGGAATACCGGAAGGCTCTAGAGCGTCTTTAGAAGGTTATGAGTGGTTAAAGAAATCAATGGTTGAATCTGAACGAGGTCAAGAAAGAATGACTAAGGTTGCTGCTCTGGCTCCTATTGCAGAAGAAATGGAAGTAAAACTTTCTAACCTAGCAATAGCTTGGTGTTTGTTAAATGAAAATGTTTCAACAGTAATACTTGGAGCGTCGAAAGTTGAGCAACTTGAAGAAAATTTAAAGTCTGTAGAAGTACTCCCTCTCTTAAATCAGGAAGTTATAAATAAACTCTCTTCTATTTAATTTTAAGCCTCAATTCAAAACCTACATCGCCGGCTTGAGCGTGTTCTTCTTTCATTGTATTTAAGTTGCTTAGAAGCCATTCAGGCATCTTTGAAGACTTCCTCGTGGTCATGTCAACGTGCGCCTCTACTGTTTCATAGGTGGCAGAAACTGCCCCCTCTTCCGTTAATAAAATTCCACCATAATGAATTAATTTAAGGTTTACATTTATTATCCTGTAATGCGGATAACACTCTTCGCCTTCTTTAATTTCCTTTAAGTAACTTAAGTTTGTTTCTAAGGTAAATGAAGAAAACCCTTTTGCAAAATAATCATGGGAAAAACCCATATCACGATATAGATCCGTATATTCTGAAAAAATATGATAATAATGAACAACATTCATATGACCGTTCATATCGCACATTTCTTTTGTAACTACTGCTGGTTTTCCTGGGTAGGGGAATTTATCTTTCATTATCTTTCCTTGTTGATGATTAACTCTGCTCCGTTTCCTTCAGATTCGTATAGACCAATACCACTCAAATCGGGAAGAGTTGGTATCAATTGAATACCCATCCATTCTACCAAATCCACTATTGAGGGATTGGTTAAATTTTTTAGTTCATTAAGATTTTGATGATCCATTTGTAGAAAAATAGGTTTAAAAATTTCTTTCATATCACCAAAGTCCATCAACCAACCTAAAACCTTGTCCAACGGTGACTCAACGTAAAGCCTGGATGTGTAACCAAAGCCGTAGATCTCTTCACCGGATTCGTAAGAGATTGCTGACTCTAATTTTTGATCTCTCCAGATCCTGTAATCTCTTCCATCGAAAGAGCAGCCAGCATGATCCGTTTCCATTACTTCCACTTTAGAAATAAAATCGTTGGATACTTTAATTTTTGCATAAACCCACGAAGCAATTAATTCACTCGTGGGGTTTTCAAGTCCAACTATATTGTTCAAGCATTTTTTATTTAACTCTAAGTAGATTGAATCGCTTAACAGATCCAAATCTAGTAAATTTTGATGACTTCCATCAGATGATTCTGCATAAAGTATTACTTCGAAGGTATGACCGTGCATGTTTCCACACTTATGTCCTTTTGGAACATTGGGTAATTTATGGGATGCCTGGAAAGAGAATTTTTTCCAAACATAAGAGTTATTTGGGCCTTCATAGCCTGCTCCTTGGGACGAACTGCTTGAAATATGAGAGCTGATTAAGTTTGCATTTCCATATATCTGAAACAATTCATTAGCTAAATTAAGATCTGATGGGTTCTGAATCCTTTCATTTAAAAAACTCAAATCCATTGGATTGATAACGTTAGATAAATCTTCTTTTATATCAGACAATGAAAGATTTGAGCCCTCTTTTAATTCAAGCCTTACTCCGCCTTTAAAAGTGTGACCATGAAGATTATTGGAGGGGTGATCTTCGGGTAATATTTTTAACTGCCTAGCGGCATTAAATTCTTTTTGACCATACAGAAGGAGCTTATTCTTCACGTCTGATTAAGAATTTTTATTCTTCTGAATCTTCAATAACATTCTTTGAAGTTACTTCTATTGCATCCAAATTTCTATAACCAGGAGGAAGTGAAAGGCCTCTTTTTCCTCTTGAGCTTAAGAAATTTTCTAAGTCTTTTGTTTTAGGAGAATAATGAGTCTTACCATTTATTAACTTAATACTAGAGCCATCTTCAATTACTGCTATAAATTTTAGAAACTCCTCGCCTGATTCAAACTTTGCCTTTGGTATCCCTATAATCTTATTGCCCTTTCCTCTTGATAATTCAGGCAGTTCTGAGATTGGAAAAACTAGAAGTTTGCCTATGTTGGTAATTGCAACTATCTTAGCATCGAGAGAAACGACGAGATGAGGAGGCAGAACTTGTGCTCCCTCTGGGACTCTTAGCGCTGCTTTTCCTGACTTGTTCTTAGTTTGCAAGTCACCCAATCTAGCTACAAAACCGTAACCCGCATTAGTTGCTAAAACTACTTTAGAATCTAGAGAGCCTGACACTACACCTGCAAAAGTCTCTCCTGATTCTGCGTTTAATTTACCGGTTAGTGGCTCACCCTGTCCTCTGGCCGAAGGGAGTGAATGACATGGTAAAGTGTAGGCCTTTCCTTTTGAATCAAGAAAAACGGCATTTTGATTATTTCTTCCTTTTGCTGAAGCAAAGAACTCGTCCCCTTCTCTGTAATTAAGTTTTTCTGCCTCAACATCATGGCCTTTAGCAGCCCTCACCCAACCACGCTTAGACAATATTACTGTTACTGGATCTGACGAAATCAACTCTGTTTCATCAAATGCACTTGCATCATCCCTAGAAACTATAGGGCTCTTACGATCATCTCCATAGACATCAATATCAGCTTTCAATTCATTTTTTATTAGAGTTTTGAGTCTTGCCTTAGAGCTTAATGTTTTCTCTAAATCTTTTCTTTCAGAGTCTAATTTACCCTGCTCTTCTTGAATTTTTATTTCTTCTAATTTTGCAAGTTGACGTAAGCGTATTTCCAATATGGCTTCAACTTGAATTATGCTTAGCTTGAATTTCTTTTGAAGAATTTTTTTTGGCTCTTCTTCATTCC
>Ga0315322_10004939_pt1 | contig 10238 bp, 11 predicted proteins | sample M110021515metaG_FD_203461 | JGI IMG/M metagenome (GOLD analysis project Ga0315322, IMG submission 203461) | Ammonia-oxidizing marine archaeal communities from Monterey Bay, California, United States - M1 100m 21515 | ecosystem: Environmental > Aquatic > Marine > Intertidal zone | place: USA... | reverse complement strand
ATCTGCTAAAGTGACCGCGGGCGAACGACAGCCTAGCGGAGCCTGAAGCGATGCCAGAATTTTACGACAAGCGCGGCCTTGCGCTTACTATGGCGAGCCAAGCGGCCGCTAGGGCACACGACCATCTGATCGATGGCTATATCGGTTTTCGGCAAGATACGGGCCCGCGCCTGAAAGCAGCCATGCAGGCAGACCCTGAAGCCCCCATGAACCAGTGCATGGCGGGCTATATCTTCCATCTGATGGTCGTTGGGCCGTTATTGGAACGCGCAGCTGCAGCCTCATCGAAAGCAACGACACTTGCTGAATCGCACGGCAATGCTCGAGAGAAATTGCATGCTGCGGCACTAGCGGCCTGGACCGATGGAGAGATCGGCGAAGCCGCGCGGTTGCTTGAATTGGTGCTGGTGCAATGGCCGCTCGATATCGCAGCGCTGAAGCTGGTCCACTACCTGCATTTCTATCTGGGCAATATCGCCGAGCATCGAGATTCCGTAGCCCGCGTTATGCCAGCGTGGACGGACGACACGCCGGGGTTCGCTAATGTCCTGGGTATGCGGGCCTTTGGCCTGGAAGAAGCCGGGCATTACGCCGAGGCGGAACGCATTGGTCGACGTGCCGTTGAACTGGACCCAACGGATGCATGGTCCGTTCACGCTGTCGCCCATGTGCTGGAAATGCAGGGCCGCTCGCGCGAAGGCATTCTTTGGATTGAGCGCGAGGAACCGAACTGGGCCGGTAAGGTCCATAATTTTGCCAATCATGTTTGGTGGCATAAAGCGCTCTACCACTTGGAGCTTGGCGAGCATGATGCAGTGCTTGCCCTCTACGATAACGCTTTTCGTGCGGAAGAAACGGACGATGGCTTAGATATTGCCAATGCCGCGGCCATGCTGACGCGCCTTAAAATCCGCGGCGTCGATTGTGGCTCCCGTTGGGATCGCTTGGCGGATGTAGCGGCGCCCAAGGCTGACGAACACATCCTACCGTTCAATGATCTGCATATCATGCTGGCACTCAGCGGCGCTGGGCAGGGCGCAAAGGCCGTGGCGAGCTGCAGTTCTATCGCGAGCCATGGCGGAGTGACTGGAGGCACCTGGGGGCCTGTGTATCGTCATATCGCCCGCCCCATGGCGGATGGCATCGCAGCTTATGGTGCCGGCGATTATGCAAGTGCTGCAGCTAAGCTTTCGTCTGTCCGGTACAAATGGAGTGCTATTGGCGGGAGCCACGCCCAGCGCGACGTATTTCAGCAGGTATTGATCGACGCCACGATCCGATCCGGTGATACGCGCCAGGCAAAAGCGTTGCTGGCGGAGCGCACAGGGTTAAGGTCCAAAAGCGCGTTCGATTGGGAGCGATTGTCTGTTGCGGCCAATGCCACGGGCGATAAAGCGACAGCAGCCATGGCTTCAGCCAAGGCGCAGCGTTTGAGAGCAGACTGAGGGAATAACCGAATATGCGCCTGTTTATTGCCCTAGAGCTGCCAGAATGGTTTCGTAAGGAACTTGTGAAGCTTAGGGGCGGCGTTCCAGGCGCTCGGTGGGTTTGGCAAGAGAATATGCACCTGACACTGCGTTTTCTGGGGCCAACCGATGGTGGCCAGGCGGATGACCTAGCTGGCGAACTTGGTCGTATTGATATGCCCTCGTTCTACATTGCGCCTAGCGGGGCTGGTGTATTCGAGTCCAAAGGTGATGTGCGCGCGCTATGGATGGGCATGAACACAGAAGAGCCTCTGGCTGACCTCAACGCCAAAATCGAGCGGGCATGCCGCCGTGCGGGATATCCACCGGAAACCCGGACCTTTAAGCCACATATCACTCTGGCGCGCTTTGACGGGTATTCCAATATCAATCGAGTCAGCCGATTTCTGGAGCGTTACGCACGTTTTCATCGAGAATCGATCCGAATATCTGGATTTTCGGTGTTTTCGTCCGAACTGAGATCACCGGCGCCGAGCTACCGTGTTGAAGCAGATTTTCCATTCTCTGACGCAGGCCTTGCCGATAGTCCATTCTTCGATGATTGGGTGCTTGCTGCGGGTCAAACGCCGATCAGGACGAAGTAGCACCGGCAAAAATATTGCTAAATCGCTGAAAATCATCATCGCTGACAAGAACGAATGTGACCCGCTCAATGGACGTTGCCCGCTCCAGTTCCATCATCGTGACAGCAATCGCAATGCGGGCCGCACGATCAAATGGGAATTGATACGCGCCCGTTGAAATCGCAGGGAAGGCAATTGTTTTGCAGTCGTTTTCCACTGCAATCCGCATGCTGTTGCGGTAACAGGCTGCAAGTGCTGGATCATCATCCCTGGCACCGGAATAAATCGGCCCAACTGTATGAATTACGTGCTTTACGGGAATGTTATATCCGCTCGTAATCCGCGCCTCTCCCGTGGGGCACCCGCCAAGTGCCCGACATTCTTTCAACAAGTTAGGGCCTGCCGCACGGTGAATGGCACCATCGACCCCACCACCGCCCAGCAGGGATGCATTCGCAGCGTTTACGATAGCGTCGACGGTGAGTTTGGTGATGTCGCCTTGATGCAACGCCATTCTGGTCGATAGGGCATTCATTGCAGCTTACTCGAACGCCGCCCATTCAGGCTTTTGCGGGGTTACGCTAGCGCTACCAGATGTCATTGGCCCACCATTGCGCCATGCATCCAACCGGATCAGCGCCAAGGCCCACTCACCAGCGACGGAGCGGATTTCGCCAGCGTCCCGACCATCAGCCTCAATCTTGGAGCCTGGTTCAGGTGCCACACCTTCAATACGAACAGGCATAAGCCGCCGCTTGACCAAGCCGCGGTATTTGGTACGCGCTGTTAGCTCCTGGCCGACGTAGCAGCCCTTCTGCCAATCGACGCCATTTAGTTCATCAAACCCGTTCTCAAGCAAAAAGCCCCGGTCTACGAGGATATCGCCAGAGCCTTCGGGAACGCCAAGCGCGAGCCTGTAGGCCCGGAAAATATCAAGGCTGGAATCGATTGCTGGCGACGGTGCAGTCAGTGCATCTGGAGCATCGATGATCCGCACACCGAGGACGGCAAGTCGAGGATCAACGTACGTCGTGCGGGTGCCTTCATTGAGCGCCGAGCCTGGTTGTCCTGCCAATCCCACAGCATCATGTGCGCCGTCGCCCCATAGGACAGCAACAGCCAAGTTCTCATCTGGCGCAATATCGATCTTGGCCCGAAGGCGGTATCGCTTGAGGCGGGTGACAAGATCATCCCGGCGTTCCCGCTCGCACTCGAGCAGAAAGCCATCTGGAATCTTGGTCAAGAATAGGTCGTGAAGGAACTTACCTTGTGGCGTTAGAAGTGCGCCATAACAGGCATGATTCAATTCTATTTTCTGGGTGTCTTGGGATATAAGGCCTTGCAGAAATTCCGCAGCCTCATCACCTGTCACACGAACAAACGCGCGATCTGGGCGTAGTGCGAAACTAGGGGTCGTTGAGTTTTCCGCAAGCATCCATATCCCTCCGGGGCGAGGACCGCCCACGGAATAGGATATAGGATGATGCGGCTAAAGTTACAGGCCTCGTTTTGATCCTAGTGCAACATCACCGATGAAGGCGAAAAGCGGCAGGCTGGTAGCTGTGATTCAGTGATCTCTGTGACCGTAACGGACCGGACTTGATAGTCCATGCTTTCCCGGCACCGGGACAAGAATGCGCGCAACCTTGGGAATCCGGGCGTGCGGTCATAATCCCGCCAAGTGATTGCCTCACCGTCTTCAGTCGCACCATCAAGTACGATTTCGGCGGTCATCATCCGGTAATCGCCAGCAATAACGGGTGCATCAATATCATCAATCTTGCTCATATTCGGTCGTCCTTCCCCTGCATGGGCGCCGGTCGGTCAACCCGTCCCGGCGAAATTTGCCTAGCGCTAGATTGAAATCCTAGGATTTCCGCCAATCTGGCATTCAGCTCATACGGACTACTGCTCGCGCCGTGCTAGATCGGCGAAGACAGCCAGATCCAAGGCATTCCGCCACAACTTCCCTGCCCGCAACGTATTTGGTACAATCTAGTGAAATTGCTTGAACGCAGTCAGCGGGGGATTCGCTGGCTGCGCTTTTATCTATCCAAATGGGGCGAGAAGTATGAGCGATGTAAGGGGCATTGTGCTCGAAAAGAGCGAGGATAGCGTCAGTGCCAGCCTGCAGCAATTGGACCGGTCAAGTCTGCCGGAAGGCGATGTGCAAATCCGCGTGCTCTATTCCACGCTGAATTACAAAGATGGTCTCGTGCTCAAAGGCCAAGGTGGTCTTGTCCGTAATTATCCGCATGTACCAGGTATCGACCTGATCGGCATTGTCGAGGACAGCCAAGCTGCTGGTTTTGCGAAAGGCGACCGCGTGATCTGCACTGGATACCGGGTCGGTGAAGCCTGGTGGGGCGGTTACGCAACCCATGCCAGCCTCAAGTCCGAATGGCTGGTGAAAGCGCCAGATGGCCTTTCTGACATACAAGCAATGGCAATTGGCACCGCTGGCTTTACGGCCATGCAGTGCGTTCTAGCGCTTGAAAAGCAAGGTGTTACGCCAGATTTCGGCGAAGTGCTGGTAACAGGCGCTGGTGGTGGCGTCGGCAGTGTCGCTGTCGCGATCCTTGGCAAGCTTGGCTACACGGTGACGGCGGGCTCTGGCCGGGCTGAATTGGCGGACTATTTCGTAGACCTTGGTGCCAGTGGCATGATTGGACGCGAAGAGTTGACCGAGTTGGCCAAGCGCCCATTGCAGACTGAACGCTTCGCTGGTGCCGTTGATACCGTTGGCGGTGATCTGCTTGCCGGTGTCCTAACAGCTATGAAGTATAAAGGCGTCGTCGCAGCTTGTGGTCTCGCTGGGGGTCCTAAGCTGCCGACGACCGTTATTCCCTTCATCATTCGTGGCGTGACATTGGCGGGTATTGATTCCGTTATGGCACCGCAGTCTGAACGCGCTGAAGTTTGGTCGCGCCTCGCAACGGATCTGCCGCTTGAGAAACTGGATGCCGCTACAACTGTTGTCGGGCTTGAGGAGGTCATGGGTATGGCCGATGCGATCCTTGGCGGCCAGGTGCGCGGCCGCACCGTGGTGGATGTTAACGGTTAGTTGGCGGATTGGCCGTAGATTGGGCGCGTATCAGAAGATGACCTTCATTTTATTTAGGGGACGCGCCCATGCGCTTCGCCGCATCCGCTTTCGCACTATCAGCGCTTTCCAGCGTATTTCTGTCTGCCTGTTTGCCCCAACCGACAGGCAGTCATTGGACGGCCAGGGAATGGGCACCGATTGGCGAAAAGCGGCCAGCGGATCCGCCGGCCATATGGTGCTATCAAACCATCGGAGAAGCGGACTGCTATCACGAGCGACTGCCTGGGCAGGATTACGGACTGATCGAAGGCGGCCCAGTATCCGATCCGAAGAACATGTGGGTCGCGGCAAAACCGGCGCAAGTTTCGGAACCCGAAATGGAACCAGCCCCTGTTCAGGAATCAGCCAAAGCACCAGAGCCTTCAATGTTAGACCGGCTTACTGGGCTATTCGATCTGTAGCTGTCGCAGGCGTTCTTGGGCTGGCGATTGCTGCGGTTCCGGCGAATGCACAAATTGCGCCGTTCGACGACTATAGCAAAGCGCCCGTATATTATTTCGACAAAGCCAATGCTGGAAATGCTGAAGCGCAGTTTCTGCTGGGGCTGGCGCTAGAAGAGTTAGGTCCAACATCCCAGGCCCGCTGGGGTACGGCAGAAAGCTGGATCGCTAAGGCAGCTGCAGCTGGTGTCCCAGAAGCACAACTCCGATATAGCCAGATCAAGCTTGCTGCTGGCGATGCAGATTCGGCGAAGCGGTTGCTCGCCGCTGCTGCGGCATCCGGTGTTCCAGAAGCACAGTTCAATTTGGGCGCATTGGCTGAACAAGCTGGTGATACCAAAGGCGCGCGCCGTTGGTATTGGCAAGCAGCCCGCCAAAGCTGCGGGCCTGCGCAATTCAACCTTGCCCTTTCCCTGATCGGTCTTGGTGGCGAAGCAGCACTGACAGATGCATTGTCCTGGCTGATCTTGGCAGCAGAAAATGCGGCCCCAAACGCAGAAGCTGCCCGTGACCAAGTCAAAGCTGCGCTGGATGCCGACGCGATCATGACAGCTGAAAAGCGTGCGAGCGCCCGGCGCTAAGCTTTACTCGTTTTCCTTGTCCAGGCCACGTGCGAGCATCGCTTCCGCAAGTGCGAAGTCGCTTGGCCTCTCTGTTGCTTGTAGGCCGTTAATGACCCCTGCCCGGTCGAGTTGCGCCCTGTTCTGACTAAGCTTCGCCTTCGCCTGAATGTCATCAACAATGATCCGAAACGCGTAAATCCCACCGAGCATCTTGCGGATGAAATCTTCAGGTTCGTCGTCAAGCCGCCACGCGCGTGGGCCGTCGCCTTCAAATCGCTCTGAGAGCAAAGTTACGCAACGGCGTTTGTCCGCAATGTCAGGCAGAGCTTCAATTCGGCCGGAGATGTGTGACGCGAGAAAATTCCATGTGGGAACAGTCTGCGCACCTGCATGCTTAGACGGGTACCAATTTGGCGAAATATAAGCGTTGGTTCCGGTGAACACCGCCAGGACGCCTGTTCCATCCGTCAACACTTTGCAATGAGGGTTCGCGCGGGCGATATGGCCAAGCAGCATAGGTTTGCACGGCTCTGCATCCGGATCAAGAATGATTGGTAGATGCGTCGTGGCGGTTGCGTCATCTGCGCCTTTGGAAATCAGCAGTGCGAACGGTGCCTCGCGGACAATGGCGAGGCCGTCGGCATCTGCTTCAGAAAAGAATGGTGGCGAGTACATGAAAGTTCTCCAGCTTGCTTGGGGAAGCGGCGCTCGCTGCCCCAAGGCCGGAAAGCAAGTGCCGCCAGGTCTTTAGCCGACGTGTTTCGCGAAGAACGCGAGTGTACGACCACGCGCTGTCTTGGCGCTTTCGGGGTCAAAATCGCCGCGATGGTCGCAATTGAAGCCGTGGCCGGCTGGATATGTGAATATCTCTGCGTCGCCATGGGCAGCGCGGATTTTGTCAACATCAGCCATCGGAATACCGTGATCATTCTCACCAAAGTGCATCATCACGGGGTTCTTCGGCGCTTCATCATTATACATCGCAATCTGGCCGCCATAATAGCAAACGCTAGCGCTGACACCGACGCGGGTTGCTGCTAACCAAGACATCGAGCCGCCCCAGCAATAACCGACTGAGCCGATTTTGCTCTGGCTTTTGCGCATTTCTGCAACGGTCGCCGCGACGTCTTTAACCGCATCGTCCCAAGCAACTTCCGCGCGGGTATCCCGGCCTTTGGCGATATCATCCGGTGTGTAGCCAACTTCGAAGTTCTTGGACGCCCGGTCAAACAGCGCAGGTGCCAAGACAGCGTAGCCTTCTGCGGCATAGCTATCCGCGACTTCACGGATATGCGCGTTGACGCCAAAAATCTCCTGGATAACCACGACGCCGCCCTTGGGAGCGCCCTCCGGGTCAACTTTGTAGCAATCGAATTCGTGGCCGTCTTCGGCTTTCAGCGTGATAAACGCACCCATGGCTTGCGCCCCCATTATGTGTGTTGAAACCTGCTCGTAGACGATTATACCGCCAGCGCGCGCTAGACGTAAATGATTTGTCCGCCACCTCGGTTCGCTAGAATATCCGTCAACCCAGTGACTTCGATGGTGATATCGGACCTGAGATCACCAGCCTCAATTGCAGCGAAGGCGAGTGCTGCATCGCAAACAGCAATGCGGCATTCCAGTTCAGTTAGCGCTTCGAGTAGGTCATGTATGCTAGCTACCCCGGAAGCTTCTAATTGCTTTGCAAAATGGGATCCATTCTGCAGTCCTGCCCCGCTTGATTCTAGAATGTCTGTCGTGCCGATTGCAAAAAACAATGTGACTGCACCGCCCAGCGCTGCGTTTGATGCGGCCATCATCAAGGCATAATGCACACGTTCAACGGCATTGGATTGGATGATGAAAGTCAGGGGTTGAACGGCCATAATTTCCGGTACTCCGAAGTTACAAACTGCGCGCGATCAATTCCTTCATGATCTCATTCGTGCCGCCATAGATTTTCTGAACGCGCGCGTCTGTCCACATGCGGGCAATTGGATATTCCGCCATATAGCCATAACCGCCATGCAGTTGAACGCAGAGGTCAAGCACCTCATTCTGCTTATCTGAAGCCCAATATTTGGCCATGCTGGCAAGTGTCGCGTTCAATTCACCGGCGAGCAGTTTCTCCACGCAATCGTCGACAAACACCCGTGCGACACGCGCTTCTGTCACAGCTTCCGCCAGTTTGTGCTTGGTGTTCTGGAAATCAAAGATTGCTTGGCCAAAGGCTTTCCGCTGCTTGACGTAATCTAAGGTCAGCGCAATTCCCGTTTCCATGGAGCCAACCGCCCCAGCGGCGATCAGTAAGCGTTCCTGCGGCAGCTGGCGCATGAGTTGATAGAACCCTTGCCCTGGCTCCTCTCCCAGAATATTGGATGCTGGAACGCGGACATCCTCAAAGAACAACTCAGACGTATCACCAGCGTGCAGACCGACCTTCTCCAAGTTCCGGCCACGCTTAAAGCCATCCCGCGTTGCATCAACCAGCACAAGTGAGACGCCTTTGGAGCGCGCTTTTGGATCCGTCTTAGCAACCAAAATAACCAGGTTTGCATTTTGGCCGTTGGTAATGAATGTCTTCTGGCCGTTAATTACCAAATCCTCGCCATCCAGAATTGCTCTAGTGGCGACAGATTGCAGGTCGGACCCCGTCCCCGGTTCCGTCATCGCAATTCCACAGATGACCTCACCGCTCGCCATTCTGGGTAGCCAGGCCCGTTTTTGGTCCTCTGTGCCATATTCAAACAAGTAGTGTGCGCAGATGCCGCTATGCACTGCGTCGCCAAAGGCAGAACCGAGCGTGATGCGCTCCAATTCCTCAATCCAGGCGATGTGATGCGCCACCGTGCCACCACCGCCACCATATTCTTCCGGGATGGATGGGCAGAGGAAGCCAGCCTGACCGGCCGCCGCCCAGGCCGAGCGGTCAATGATGCCAGCCTTGGTCCAGCGGTCCACGTGGGGCTCAAATTCAGCCTGCAGGAACCGGCGCGCCGCGGCCCGGAACATGGCGACGTCTTCCGTCTCCCAGCTAGGCCTGTGGTCCGCTACAAAATCGAACCCCAAGCCGCCGCCTTCTGAACCATCTGGCATTGGCTTATCCTTAAATGACTATGCTGGCTGCTTACGCGACCGCCATGACGGCTTCTGCACTGTCTTCCATTGTCGCCGCAAGTGCGATGGCGGGTGGCAACATTCGGGTCGCGAAGTAGCGGGCGATGGCGATGCGGTTTTCCGCGAATGCAGCATCGTCAGCCGCCCAGTCATGGGCCGCTGCCGCACCCTTTAGAAGCAACCAAGCGCAGACAACACGACCCGTCAGGTCAAGGTAGTCCGCCGCACCAGCGGCTGCGATGCCAATGCGATCATTGAATGCAGCCACTTGGCCAGCCGTCGCGCGCTCCATAGCGTTGACGCCTTCAAGCACCTGGTCCTTGGTTGCTGCAAGGTCACCGCCCATGCCATCCAGCTCAGCACGAATATCAGCAATGAGTTCGCCCATGGCTGCACCCTGATCGCGCCCCAGTTTGCGGCCAAGCAAGTCCATTGCCTGAACACCGTTCGCACCCTCATAAATCGGCGCAATGCGGCTATCCCGCCAGACTTGGCCGACGCCCGTTTCCTCAATGAAGCCCATGCCGCCATGGATTTGAATGCTGGTGGACGCAACCTCGACGCCACGGTCTGTCGAATAGGATTTCACGACTGGGATCAGCAGATCCAGCATCCGTTGCGCCTTAGCCTTATCTTCCGCATCAGGCATGAAACGAGACTCGTCCAGGCGCGCGGCGACCCAGTAGCAGAGTGCGCGCATGGCTTCCGTTTCGGCGCGCATGTTCACCAGCATGCGCTTTACATCCGGATGTTGATCAATCGGCACGTTGTCTTCGCCGGTTTGGATATCCTTGCCTTGCCGCCGTTCAGCCGCAAACGCAGTCGCCTGTTGCAGCGCCGTCTCTGCAACGGAAAGGCCTTGTAGGCCGACGCCAAGGCGAGCGTTGTTCATCATCGTGAACATCGCCTGAATGCCGCTATTCTCCTTGCCGACAAGCCAGCCTTTTGAGCCTTCGTTATCGCCGTAAGACATAACGCAG
>Ga0315322_10004937_pt1 | contig 10239 bp, 6 predicted proteins | sample M110021515metaG_FD_203461 | JGI IMG/M metagenome (GOLD analysis project Ga0315322, IMG submission 203461) | Ammonia-oxidizing marine archaeal communities from Monterey Bay, California, United States - M1 100m 21515 | ecosystem: Environmental > Aquatic > Marine > Intertidal zone | place: USA... | reverse complement strand
GTTGCTGGTTTTGGCTGTGTTGGTGGCGCGTTTGAGCGAAGAGAAGGCGGCCAACCTCAATGAACTGATGCGCGACTTCATTCGTAACAATCCGCTGCGCGATTGGCTGCGGCGTTAGTTAGGGATCCACCCGCACCGGCGTGCCAACGCGCACCATCTTTGCCAGCCGTTGGGCGTTCCAATTGGACAAACGGAAACAACCCAGCGACGTGGTACGCCCAATCTTTTCCGGATCCGGCGTCCCGTGGATGCCGAAGCCTTCCTGACTCAGGCTAAGCCAGGTGGTGCCCACCGGATTGTTCGGGCCGGGCGGCAGGATCATTTTACCAGAGCCTGACTGGGCCTCCGGTGAACTGGGGAAGTTGGTCGGATCAAACGTGTAATTGGCCTTCTCCGCAATCGCCGTGATAGTGAGGTTGCCGGCGGGCCGTTTTTCCACCTTGGTGGCAATGGAACAGGGGAACCGTGCGACAATATTGGTGCTGCCGTCATACACATCCAGCGTGCGTGCCCCGAGCTGTATGTGTACTAGGGCCGCCTGTACAGCGTGTAACTGTATCGCGGTATGCGGCACTTTAACCTGCGTGCCAGCAGTTAGCTGGTTCCAAACCACCGTCGGGTTTACACGCATTAAATAGCGCGGCGAACAGTGATGCTGTTCGGCAATCATCTCGAGGACACTTTCATAGGTCAGCGATTCCTGCTTGGCCTTGGCAGTCCACGATTCGGCCAATGGCCGGACTTGCGCTAGTTCATTGGTAGTAATGGTGCGGGTAACCAGTGCGGCTTCCTTGAGCAGCAGCTTTGCCTTGGTGGCGGCATCCGCTTGGCCAGTGATTGGCAGGCCGTTGCGTTGCTGAAAAACCATCAATGCCGACTGTGTTTGCGGTCCGGAAAAGCCATCAATCGATCCGGGCGAATAGCCCAATCTATCCAAGGCCACCTGCACTTCGAAATCTGTCTGCACCGCCCGGGAACGAAACGCACCGGAATCGACCTCAAATCCTGGGGCATCCTGCTGGCCGGGGTTTACTTGGGTAAGGCCCAGTTGAGACGCGGCGGTGCGGTTGGTAACCACGGGCACTCCGCGTGAGGCGAGAAACTGATTGGTCTCACCAGTTTGCAACGGTCCGGCTTGGACAGGGGTATTGCTGGTCACCGGCACTTGGATGGTATTCGTGCGATAGATTGTTTCGGTGACCTTTACCTCTTTAATCACCTCTACTTCGCGCACCCCCGGTTTCTTGAGCCAATAGCCCAGCATGGCCGTCGCCGCCATGCACGGCAACGCCCAGATCAAATGGTACCACCAAGGTTTTTCTGGCTCCGGGGGGAACATACTCCAAACACCTCCTGAATCAGGATGATCATAACTGGGGGTTTTTTGCGAGCCAGAAGTTGTTGTGCTGATTTATGAGCTGGGAGGAATATTGGACTTCAGCAGGGCAACATCTTCCTCTATTTTGCTTAATCGACGCCACACGGGATGATCTTGCCAGATGTGCGATCGGATTTCTTCGGCCGATTCCATGTCAGGAAAGTTTTTTGCCAATTCATCATCCAATTGCCTCTTTGTTTGAGCCAGGAACTCTTCATATTCCCGTTCAAGTCTCTTAATTTGAACGAATGATTCAACATCCTGTTCTTTAATTAGTATTTCTTTTTGACGCACGCGGTCATTGGAAATCTCTTCCAAACCAGAAGTGATTCGCACAATTTTTTCGATACCCTGAGCATCTAACACATTGCTTGGGTCATAATTCTCTTTAGGGGTTTGCTCCAAGTAATCAATTGCTACATCTTCGAGTATATAACCATTCAAATCAAATCGAATCATGTCGATGATCACCCGACGGAACGTAATGCGATCGGTGTATAGCGATTCAAAGTCCATCTCCTTAGCGACAGATTTCAAAGCTTCCGAAAATTTTGCCTCAAACAACTGCCTTAGCTGTTCAATTTCTGATGCCCGCTCGCAACCCACCTGTGTCGCCACGGTTTTGATATCGTGATAATCCGTTTTTCCATCTATCTCGCTCTTTTCGTCGTTCACTCGCACATAAAAAACCACCTCAATATCAGCCCGGATGTTATCCTGACAAATTAGGCCGTCCTTGCCTTTCCGCACCACCTCCAGTTTTTTCACAGAGAGATCCATGATCTGTAACTGCTGAAGAATCGGCAAACGCAGCATCCAGTCCTTCGCGACCCTGATACCACCGAAACCAGTTCGCACGCCGGCCTCACCCGGCTTGATTTTCTTAATAAATAGAAACAGGCAAATAATGGCGAAGAAAATAGATGCGACAATGAGAATTAGTTTAAAAAAAAGCATGATTGTAGTGGTTCGAGGGTGTGGATATTTGATCTAGCATTTAACACTTTTTAAATGCTCGATTTTTGAATCCCAACTGATTTGATATAATTACATAAAACCAATTTTTATGCTAGTACATCTTTAATTACATGCCCATGGACGTCGGTCAGTCGGCGTTCGAAGCCGTTGTGATAGTAAGTGAGGCGCTTGTGGTTCAGGCCGAGGAGGTGGAGGATGGTCGCATGGAAATCATATACGGTGGCCACATCCTTTTCCGCTTTCCAACCAAAGGCATCAGTGGTGCCATAGGTATGTCCCCGTTTAACACCGGCGCCGGCAAGCCATGCAGTAAATCCCTCGGGGTTATGGTCTCGGCCGCTGGCGCCTTTCTGAAAAGTAGGCATACGACCAAACTCAGTGCACCAAACAACCAGCGTATCTTTAAGTAATCCGCGTTGTTTCAAGTCGCGCAATAGCGCGGCAGCAGGCTGGTCCAACACAGGGCCATGCTTGGCGTATTGCTGGTGGAGTGCCTTGTGGCCGTCCCAGTTGCTGACGCCTTCGCCACCGGTTTGGTAAGCGCCGTTGAAAAGTTGTACAAAGCGCACACCTTTTTCGAGCAGGCGACGGGCAAGAATACAGTTCTTGGCAAAACCGGCCTTGATAGGGTTGGTTGCGTCATCGGCCCCATAGGCTTTTAGCGTTGAGGCTTTCTCGGTGGAAAGGTCGGTGACCTCGGGCACGCTGAGTTGCATGCGCGCGGCAAGTTGATAGCTAGAGATGCGGGCTGCCAGCTCGGTATCGCCAGGGAATTGTTCCAAGTGCCGCTCGTTCAGGCGCTGAAGAAAACTGCGCGTGGCAAGGTCGGTCTTGGCACTGACGCCGGCAGGTCGTGTGAGGTTGCGGAGCGGTTTACTGGCGTTGAAGTCCGTGCCCTGAAACGCCGCAGGTAAAAAACCGGGCCCCCAGTTATTGATACTGCTTTGTGGTGTGCCGCGGGGGTCAGGTATTGCCACGTAGGCCGGCAGTTCGTCATTGGCCGAGCCAAGCGCCCATGTAACCCAAGCGCCCATGCTTGGAAAGCCATCGAGCGTGTAGCCGGTGGACATGAAATTTTCGCCTGGCCCATGCGTATTCGTTTTACCGGTGAGTGAATGGATGAAGCACATCTCGTCGGCCAACTCGCCCAATTGCGGCACCAGTTCGGAGACCATCTTGCCCGACTGGCCGCGCGGCTTGAATTCCCACGGGCTTTTGGTGAGGTTGCCTTGATCGCCCTGAAAAGTTTTTAAACCTTCCGCTCCAGGCATTGGCTGGCCATGCCGCTTAATGAGTTCTGGTTTATAATCAAACGTATCCAGCTGACTGCATGCGCCGGAACAGAAGATCACGAGCACCTTTTTCGCCTTTGCAGGGAAATGTCCGTCCCGCGGGGCAAATGGTTTGGTCGGATCAATCTTCGGCCGGATGGGGTTCTCATTCGCCAGTGCCCCTTCCTGCGCCAGTAGGCTGGCCAAGGCAATCCCGCCCAGTCCTTGACCGGTGTTGCTGAGGAATTGTCGGCGATTAAGAGGAGGGTTCATGGCACAAACAGAAATTCATTTGCATTCAGTATTGCCCGCGTGAAGGCAGGGAGGCTTTCGGCTTTGATGAACGCGGTAGCGTCTTTTAATTCGGAGTCGGTGGGCGGGCGGTTGAAGCAGAGGGTAAAGGCGCGGGTGATTTGTTGGTGGAGATCTTCGCCGGCGTCATTTTGTAGGCGCTTGGCAAATAGGCCGGCCTGTTGCATGATGAACGAGCTGTTGAGTAGGTTCAGTGCCTGAAGTGGGGTGGTGGAGCGGCTGCGTTTGGGCACACCTTGGCTGGCGTCCGGGCAGTCGAAGGCACCGAACACGCTTTCCTGTTCCTGCCGGACCTTGGTCATGTACACCATCCGTCGCCAGTCGGCGGGGCCATAATTTTTCTTAGGAAAAAAGTGTCGGACATTTTCCATCTGCACCTCAAACCCGCTGAAGCCCGGGCCGCCCATTTTCAAATCCAGCACGCCGCTCGTGTGCAGCATGGAATCGCGGATGGCCTCGGCTTCTAGGCGGCGGGTGGGGAAGCGCCAGAGCAACCGGCTGGCGGCGTCGATCTTCAGCGCCTTGGCGTGGGGGCGGCTGCTTTGTTGCCAGGTCTGCGTGAGGAGAATGCGGCGGTGCAGTTTCTTGAGCGACCAGCCGTCGGACACAAAGGTGGACGCGAGCCAGTCGAGCAGTTGGGGATGCGTCGGAGCCACGCCGTTGCGGCCGAGATCGTTGGGCGTATCGACCAGCCCGGCGCCGAAGTGATGCTGCCAGATGCGGTTGACGATCACGCGCCGCGCAAGCGGGTTGGTGTCGCTTACGATCCAGTCGGCCAAGGCGAGCCGGCGTTTTTGCTCGGAGGTCTTCGCGTCAATCTTCAGCGATACAAACTTCGCCAAGGCACCCGGCGTGATGGCGTCGCGCGGAGACTCCGGATCGCCGCGATAAAACAACCGGGTCGGTCCCGGTTGAGCGAACGTACCGACGTACGCCTTGGTGCTGTTCTGCAGGATCTTGAGTTGCTGTTCGGTCTGTTGCAGTTCCGCCAACAGCTGTTGGCCGCGCTCGGCCTCCGCCTTCGGTAGGTTGTTGAATGCATAAACCGGTTTGGCCGGTTGGCCGCTCTTGAACGGCTCACGATCCGCCGAACTGGCGATTGTATTCCATTCGCCTTCCTTCAGGCCGACTTCGATGCGGTAGCCGATCGGCACGCGATCCCCGTATTTTCCCTGTCGATCGCGCGCCCATTCGATTCGGTCGATATGCGCTGGCGCGGCCAGTTCGATCTGCACCCAGCCGGTATTGCCGGCGGCGATCCAGCTCTTGGCGTTGCCGTATTGGCCATCGTTGATGTGCGCGAGCTTGTGCAGCGGATGTTTGAAATCCCCGCCCGAACTCGCCTTGGCGCCTTGGCTGGCGAGCGCGAGATTTTTGTCGCCGGAAAAAATTTCCAGCTCATCAATGCACGGCTGGCTGGAGGTGCTGCGTGTGATGGTAAAGCGCACAAACCGCGCCTCCACGGCAGGGAACGGATCGATGTTATGCTTGGCCGTCACCGCTGGTCGTTTGCCTTGGCCGGCCGGCGCGATGAACTTGGCCAGCTGGGTTTTCAATTCCCCAACCTGCTGTTGCATGGCGGTGGTCTTGGCCTTGGCGGCGTCGTTGAGCGGCAGATTGCGATCGGCGTGTTTCACGCCTTCGAAGATGCCCTTGAGCGCGTAGTAATCCTGCTGCGAAATGGGATCGAACTTGTGATTGTGACAACGTGCGCAACCGGTGGTGAGCCCCAGGAACACCGTCCCGGTGGTGTTGATCATGTCGTCCAGTTCATTGGCGCGCTGCATGCGGCCGAGTTCGGGCGATTGTCCCTTCACGATATCATGTGGCCCGGCGACCAGAAAGCCCGTGCCGATGGGTTCGCCCAGCGCATCGCCCGCCAGTTGCTCGCGCACAAACTGGTTGTACGGCTTGTCTTCATTGAGCGCGCGGATCACCCAGTCGCGGTAGGGCCAGGCGTGGATGCGTTCGCGGTTTGTTTCGAATCCCTGTGATTCCCCAAAGCGCACGAGATCCAGCCAATGCGTCGCCCATCGTTCGCCATATCGCGGGCTGGCCAGTAGATGATCCACCAGCTTGGGGTAGGCGTCGGGCGCCGGATCGTTCACAAACGCCTCAACCTCCTCCGGCGACGGCGGCAGCCCGTGCATCACCAGATACAACCGCCGAATCAAGGTGCGCTTGTCCGCGCGCGGATTGAACTCCAACCCCTTCGCCTCCAGCCGCACCTTCACGAAGGCATCGATCGGATGCATAAACCGCGGCGAGCCCGGCCACGTGATTTTCTTGAACGCCCAGTGATCCATCCGGTCCACCGCCTTGACACCGACGTCTTCCGGCCAGTCCGCGCCCTGATCGATCCAGGCCCGGATAAGGCCAACGGCCTTGGCGTTGAAGGGATCGCCCTTGGGCGGCATCACGACTTCCTCGTCCAGTCCGGAAATGAAATGGATCAACGGACTTTTGGCGCTGTTGCCGGGGATGATGGCCTCGCCCATCTCGCCACCTTCGAGAGCTAATTCGGCGATGTCGATACGGTAGCCGCTCTTTTGCTGGTCGGGGCCATGGCACTTCACGCAGTGCTCCTGAAAGAGTGGCCAGATTTCCTTTTTGAAATCAACTACATGCTTGGCCGGCGGCGGCAGTTCCTCTACATCAATGGCGAACGTCCACAGGCCGGCGGTTAAACCGGCGAACAGTAGAGTGCGGGCACGGCCGTTCATTCCGTCATTGTGCGGCAGGTCAGTGGGGCGTCAAGGTAACAGTTGCTCGTGGCTACCGTTGTGACCGCGTTGGGTTGAGGTGATGAACTCAGCCCTCCCAGCTATGGCCGTCCCAATCGCGGGTGCGGTTCAGGAAGTTGCATACGCCGTCGGTGAAGCAGGTGAGTAGCGTCTCGCCTTTCTCGGCGGTGGCGGCGGCGGGCGTGCCGATGTGGCCGAGCTTGCTACGATCGGGCATTATCCAGCCGCGCGTGGCGGAGGGGAAGGTTTCGCCAAAGGGCACCTCGGGAACGGCCTGATGATCGCCCACCAGCTCGGGCCGGATGACCAACATCATCGAGGTTTCCCATTCGCCGGCGTGGCCCATTTGCGTTTGCACAAAATCATCGCGCGCGTCGGTCGGGTCGCCGTTGTCCCAGTAGGTGGTGGAGAGGAGTAGTAGGTCGGAGCGATCGCGAAGCCGTTGGCGCAGCTCAAACACCACCTGCGCGCCGGGTACCATGTTGCCGCCGTGGCCGTTCAATAATATCAAACGCTTAAAGCCGTGGTGAATGAAATTCTCAAGCTTCCCGGTGAGCAGATCGAGGTAAGTGCGCGGCTCGGCGGACAGGGTGCCGGGGAAATCCATATGATGATGCGAATTGCCCAGCCACTGTAGCGGCGCAAACAGAATATCCCCGCCCACACGCTCCTCGGCTCGCTGGACAATTTCGCCCAGCAACAGGCTGTCCGTATGCAACGGCATATGACGCCCGTGCTGTTCGTGGGCGGCCACGGGAAACACCACCGGCGTATCCAGCGATAACGCCTCCACCTCTGGCCATTTCATCTCAGCGAGTTGCACAGAAAACGAAGCTTAAGCAATTAGGCCGGTGGCGATTTTGCCGCCTTGGGGTCCGGTGAGTCGGTGGTGCCGGCCCTCGTGGTGGTAGGTGAGCTGGTTGTGGTCCAGACCCAGCAGGTGGAGGATGGTGGCGTGCAGGTCGCGGAAATGGACTTTGCCGTCGACGGCGGCGGCACCGGTGTCGCTGGTGCGTCCGTGGACGTAGCCGCGTTTCACGCCGCCGCCGGCCAACCAGAAGGTGAATCCACGGGCGTTGTGGCCGGTTTCGTCCTTGCCATTTCCGGGCACTAGGCCGGGTCGGCCGAATTCTCCACCCCAAACGACTAGGGTTTCATCCAGTAATCCGCGCGCCTCAAGGTCGCCGAGTAGGGCGGCGATGGGGGCGTCGGTGGTTTCGCAGTTGGCGCGGAGGTCGCGTCGGTGCCATTTGTGTTGATCCCAGCTGCCGTGGTTGACCTCAATGAATCGTACGCCGGCTTCGGCGAAGCGGCGGGCTAGCAGGCATTGTCGGCCGAAATCGGAGGCGCGGCAGGTGCCGACGGAATGTTTCACGCCCACGCGATAACGCTCGAGGGTGGCCTTGGATTCGGTGGTCAAGTCGAGCAGCTTGGGCGCGAGGGTCTGCATGCGAAAGCCGAGTTCCAGATTGCGGATGACAGATTCGAGCTTGGCGTCGTACGGGCGTTGCGCGGCGTGGTCGCGGTTGAGCGATTGAACTAGATCGAGCTGACGCCGCTTGGCCTCAGGAGAAAGATGGGGGCTGTTGATGTTCGGAATGGTGGCCTTGGAAAAGTCTTCGCCATTGATACCAATGGGCGTGCCTTCGTAGACGGGCGGCAGAAACGCCGACGAGTAGACTGACGGCTTGGACGTACTCAGGCTGATCATGCCGGGCAAATCCTGATTCTCCGTGCCGAGGCCGTAAGTGATCCAGGCGCCCATGCTCGGGCGACGGCGGAGCCGTTCGCCGGTGTGCAGTTGCAGGAAGGACTGCGCATGGTTGCCGGTGTCCGCGTGCATGCCGTTGATCACGCAGAGCTTGTCGGCGTGCTTGGCGGTCTCGGGGAGCAGCTCGGAAACCCACAGGCCGCTGTCGCCGTGTCGTTGGAAATCAAATACCGAACCCGGATGCGCCGCCTGCGTGATCTGCGGTTTATAGTCGAAGGTGTCCAGATGCGCTGGGCCGCCGGACATGCACAGAAAAATCACACGCTTGGCGCGGGCGGGCAGTGGCGGGGTCTTGGGCGTGAGCGGATTGGCGGTGCTTCCGTGCGTGGTATTCGTCAGTAACGCGGACATCGCCAGATAGCCAAAGCCGCACGAAGCCTTTTGCAGCATGTCGCGGCGGCTGATTTCAGTGGCCAATTTCATTTCAATCCAATCAATCGATATGAGAAAATTCGTTTGTATTTAATAGCGCCTGACCCACGGTTGCCCAGACGGTCTTGGCGGTTTCCGCACTTGTGGAATCGTGCCCATTTTGAATCTGTTTCACAAGCTCAATGACGCGGGCGGTTTCGTCGGCGGAGGGGGCGCGCTGCAGCGTGCTGCGGAAGGCCCAGCGCGTACGGCCGACGGAGTCGGCGGGCGCTTCCTTTAAGAGTCGGTCGGCAAAGTGCTGCGATTGCTCGACGACCATTTTGTTGTTCATCAAATACAACGCGGCGGGCGGCGTGGTGGTGGCGTGGCGTTGGCCGATCGGCTGAGTGGGATCGGGCAAATCAAAGGCGGACAATTCCGGCGGCGGCGCATGGCGCAGGAGGCAGAGGTAAATGCTGCGATGATTGCTGGGCCGGTGGATGACGGCGGATTCGCCGGGCGGCCAGTTGATGAGCACATCGAGCTGGCTGACATCGGAGCCCTCACGCGGGGCGCGGTTGAGTTGGCCGCTGGCGGCGAGGATGCTGTCGCGGATGCTCTCGGCATCGAGCTTGCGGCGGTTATGCCGGGCGAGCCATTGATTTTCTGGATCGGCCCTCACCTGCGCGGCGGTGAGTTGGCTGTCGAGTTGATAGGTGCGGCTGAGCACGATGGCGCGGATGAATTTCTTGAGGGACCAGCCTTCGTCCATGAACCGTTGCGCCAGGTGATCGAGCAATTCGGGATGCGACGGGCGGGCACCGTACACGCCGAAATCATCTGGGGTGGTGACCAGACCGCGCCCGAAGAGATGCAGCCACACGCGGTTGGCCATCACGCGCGCGGTCAGCGGGTGCTGCGGATGCGCGAGCCATTGGGCAAGCTCTAGCCGGCCGCTTTGTTTGGCGTTCACGGGAACGGCCTCGGCCATTTTGGTGGCGGTGAGGAATCCGCGCGCGACGGCATCGCCGAGCTTGTTGGATTCGCCGTTGCGATTGATCTTGGCGTCGCCAATTTTCTTTGCTTCCCGCACGCCCATAGCGAGATTCTTCGGCGCGGCCGCAGGCGGCCGTTGGGGCGGGAGCACCTTGCCGCTCCCCTTGGGGCGGCCGGAGTCGGTGTGCAGCCCGATCGCCTCGCCGGCACTGAGCGCGCGCGGGAAGAGGGCGAACTGCGTCATGTTGCCGGTTAGGGTCTGCGTGAAAAAATCGTTTCGGCCACCGATGAGGATGGTTTGCGCGCCGCCTGTGGTGACGGGTACTTCGCCTTCAAACTCCGGCTTGGGCTCGCCGTTGAGATACAGCCGCGCGTGTTGGCCGTCTCGCACCAACACGAGATGATTCCACGTGCGCGGCGGGATGATCGTGCGGCCGG
>Ga0315322_10004930_pt1 | contig 10245 bp, 9 predicted proteins | sample M110021515metaG_FD_203461 | JGI IMG/M metagenome (GOLD analysis project Ga0315322, IMG submission 203461) | Ammonia-oxidizing marine archaeal communities from Monterey Bay, California, United States - M1 100m 21515 | ecosystem: Environmental > Aquatic > Marine > Intertidal zone | place: USA... | reverse complement strand
GCCAAGCACCTTCATCCATTTCGATCCCTTGGGGACGAATTAGGGCGTTACTTCAGCGATCCCAGACTGGTCATCTCGTTTGCTTTCCAATCAAAGTATCTCGGAATGTCTCCGTTTCAATGCCCAAGTTTGTTCAGCATTCTTTCGTTTCTGGAGTACGAGCATGGCGTGTGGCATCCTTATGGAGGTTGTAACATGGTCAGCGAAAAGATGGCCGAAATCGCCGAGTCGATGGGAGTCAATATTCGACTTTCGGAATCGGTCGATTCAGTGGAGTTAAAAGGACGTCGTCTGACGGCCCTCAAGACGGATCAGGCGACCTACAAGGCAGATGCTTTCGTCGTCAATGCGGACTTCGCTGATTGGATGTCAAAGACCATTCCTAATGAGTCAAGACGCCGTTGGAGCAACGAGAATCTCGCAGAAAAGAAGTATTCATGTAGTACATTCATGCTGTATCTTGGCATCGACGGGGTCTATGAGGACTTGCCCCATCACAACATTCACATCAGCAGCGACTACGAACGAAATCTGGACGAAATAGAGCGTCAACATGTTCTGAGTGACGATCCATCGTTCTATGTTCAGAACGCGAGTGTTACCGATTCAACGCTGGCTCCGGAAGGTAACAGTGCCATGTACGTGTTGGTGCCCGTGACGCACCAGCACGAGAATGTTGACTGGTCGGTTGAATCTGACCGGTTCAGAGAACTGACGCTCGATAAATTGTCGGCGATTGGTCTGAGTGACATTCGAGACCGTATCCGCGTCGAGCATCGGATCACGCCGGCTGACTGGGAGAGTAAGTACGCGATCTACCGGGGAGCGACTTTTAACCTCGCACACAACCTTGGGCAGATGCTTCACAAACGTCCGCACAATCGATTTGAGGAACTTGACGGAGTTTATCTGGTCGGCGGGGGTACTCATCCCGGCAGCGGACTGCCAGTGATCTATGAATCAAGCCGAATCAGCAGTCGCTTGCTTTTGGACGACCTCGGAATGGATGGGAATTTCATTGACGAGGCGTGCACTTGTGAGGAGGAAGATTATTCCGACTATGAAACCACCCCACCCAGTGGGGCAAAGCAAGCGGTTCGCAGTTCTTAGAGTGGCTTGATCGAAACGTCTTTGAGCCAGACAACTTGGCCGTGGTTCTGGAAACCGATTTTTCCTGTCTTGGGAAGTTTCTTCAGGGCGGTTTTGAATTTGTTGGTTGACCCGTCAGGGTTTTTACCCGCTGTCTGCCAATGGTCGATGTTCGCTTCGTTAACAACGACACCATTGATCTCGAGCTTTACCAGCGGCCCAAGGCAAGTCAGTTTCAATCGGTTCCATTGACCAACTGGCTTGGCAGGATTTGAACTTGCTGCCTGAGCATCGTAGAGGGCACCATTAAGATTCTTGGCATCCTTTGGTCCTTTGACTGCTTGAAAACCTTTGTCGTCAAGCAATTGAATCTCAAATCCCTTTTGTACAGGGTCGGATGAGTCAGAACGATAAAAGACTCCGCTGTTGGCAGAGTTGGACAGTTTGTATTGAAGTTGCAGTTCAAAGTCGCCATAGGTCTGACGGGTCCAAATGTATCCCATGCCCCGTTTTCGAGTGGTTCCATTCCGAGCTTTGACTTCCTCCATGCGGCAAGAAAGGCTCCCGTCTGAATCAATGAACCAAGCATCCTTGGCGAATTCCCATTGATCGGTATTCGTGCCATCAAAAAGTACCTGAGTTTCTGTGGCCAGCAGCACGCTGGGTAGCACAAGAAGACTCACAAGGGAAATGAGGTTGCGTTGCATGCCCTGTTCCTAATTCGTGTCAAGCTTTTTGTTTGATAGATGACGAGTCGCATCACGCTTTGTTTTTTTGTCCAGATTTTTCTGCAATGCATCTGTCAGGTCGATGCCAGACTGATTAGCCAGACAGATTGTGACAAACAGCACATCAGAAAGTTCGTCTGCCAGATCACCTGGTGACTCACCGGGCTTACTGGATTGTTCACCAACGGTGCGGGAGAGAATTCGAGCTACCTCACCCACTTCCTCTACAAGCTGAGCGAGGTTTGTCATTTCGTTGAAGTAGCGGACACCAATCGTGCGGATCCAATCATCCACATTCGCTTGTGCCTGTCGCAATGTGAGTTCTGTTTCCGGTGCCGGTATTGGAGAACTCATTTTGCAAACAGGATGTAGGTGCCGCTCTTGCCTGCGACTGCAACGTCACATTTGTTGTCTCCATTGAGATCAGTCGTAACGATTTGCAGGCCACATCCAACATGCCCCTCTTCGATGGTGTTGCGTGTGAATTTCTGTGTCTTGGTATCCCAGTCGTAGTAATACAAGCAGGGCATTTCCTTGCCACCGGGATCATTACCGTTGTGGCCGTAGTAGCGTTTGCCTGTGATCAATTCCGAATCACCATCGCCATCGATGTCCGCCCACGCCAAGGTGTGTGGTTGGCTAAAACTCCGATCAATCTCATGCTCTTTCCATTGGATTTTTCCGTTGGCATCAACACCCTCGTTCTGCCACCAAAGCAAGCCATAATCGTGCCCTTTGCCAAAAATCAGATCACCGTCCCCATCCTGATCCAGATCGGTAACGATCATTGGAACGCTGGCATGTAATTTCCAGTCTGCATGAAACTTCCATGGCTGACCCCAAGCATTGTCCTTGGGTTGTTCGTACCAGCCCTGACCTACCAAGACGTCCGTCAGGCCATCACCGCTAATGTCTCCGACGGCCAGTCCATGCCCATTCGCCTTCTTGCCAAGTTGGTGTGGTTGCATCTCATAAATTGCCTGAGATGTATTCGGCTTCTTGTTCTTGGCTTTGTCAATGAGTCGCCAAATCACGGTTGGCACATCCTTTGCCCAACTATTAACGATCCACTCGGGGCGACCGTCGCCGTCAATGTCTTGTAGTAGTTGTCCCTCGTTACGAGTGTTTTTTGTGTCGACCAGTAAATGCTGTTTCCAGTGCTTGCCAAGCCGAAGGCCTTCTTTGCCGGGGTTCTCATACCAGTGAATCTCGGTGGGTGTGAATGAACCTGCGATCACATCCAAACGCCCGTCACCATTGACATCCAGCAAATAGTCGCCATTGCTTTCTACGTAACCATTCCAGTCAGCAATGTTTCGTAGTGGCCGTGCAGCCCACTCACCTCCGCGGTACCAGTTGCGTCCGGCAACCAGATCCGGCTTGCCGTCACCATCAACATCACCAGCAGCAATGCCCTCGTTCGCGTCGACGGTCAGCAGTTTCACTTCATACTGAGGTGTTGAATCCTGAGCTAGCACTGAGGTTGCGATGCATGCCACGGCGAGCAGGGCGTTGACGGAGCGATTTAACATGATAAGTACCTGATTTTCAACAAGCTGCGGGATCTCACCAGTGAATGGCAAGAGTAAGGCGGGAAGGTGGAAGCTGATCACGTGTTTCCCAGATTGCGTGACCGGTATGTTTTTCCTTTGGCCAGAAAACGCCAGTAATTGTGTTTGTTTTGCGGCTTAGGCTGTTAGACTCCTGTCCGAGATCAGAGAATACCGCCATGATTGTAACCTGAGGGCGAAGCGATTCCGATCTCGGTCGCGAAAAAACCCTGCTGTTTTGCCATCCTCGCGTGAGGCTGGCTGGCCAGCCGTGAGAACCCGTTAGTTTCCCATTCAGTTATCTCTTTTGCGTCGAGGAAGTCTTGGAAATATCCACCAAAGAATCGACGCAAATCCAGCGACTGTTTCTCGAAGACTTGCAGGTTGGTGATCATTGGGTGAGTGATGAACGTGAGATCACTGCTGAGGACGTTGCAGATTTTGCGTTGCTCACCGGGGATCACGATCCACTGCACGAAGATAGTGGCATGGCGTCACCGTTTGGCGAGCCTGTTGTACATGGACTGTTAGGACTGAGTGTTCTAGCTGGCCTCAGCAGTTCGCGGCCTGCTGTTGCAACTCTGGCCTTGGTGGGGATTTCTGATTGGCAGTTCGAATCTCCCGTCTTCTTTGGAGATGTCGTTTGCGTACGCACCGAAGTTCATGATGTGCAACCACACGGCCGCAGGGCAGGACGCGTTACGTGGAACCGCGAATTGATCAATCAACACGGACGGGTTGTCCAGCGGGGACGATTTGTAACACTCGTTTCGGCTCGCACACGAATCCGCCGGGATACTAAACATCAAACAGCATCGCCTCGCTCGCTTCCGCCCCGTTGAACGCTTTCGATCTAGAAAATTCAAGCGTGCAGCAGATTACAGATAGCAGAATTACTCTGTAACCTCTCCGTTCTGGCCATCAAATGCATTCGATGCTTGCTGGGTCATGTTGTTGAATGATTGCGTTGACTGTGCGTATGAATGATAATTGTCAAAGTGGTGCGTTAGGGACGATTTTTTTGCAGCGTCTGAAAGTGTACAAAAACCCGTTTCGCGATTCCTGAAAATCTACTGCAACGCGATTGGAACCATGCTCAAGCAACAAGTTCAGAAGGTAAACATGAAAATGATACTTGGGCGACTCGGTCTCGTCAGTCTGATGGCACTTGTTGTGTCTGTGGGTTCCATGGTTGCAAGAGCGTCACCACCGCACATTGTGCTGGTGATGGCAGATGATCAAGGCTGGGGGCAAACGGGGTATTACAATCACCCCGTTCTGAAGACGCCCCATCTCGATGCAATGGCGGAATCAGGTTTGCGGTTTGATCGGTTTTATGCCGGCGCACCCGTTTGTTCACCAACACGCGCCAGTGTGTTGACTGGCCGAGCAAATGATCGGACAGGGGTGCTCAGTCATGGCTATGCTTTGCGAAGACAGGAAATTACTCTTCCGGCCATTCTTTCCAAAGCAGGTTATCGAACAGGTCATTTTGGTAAATGGCATCTGAATGCCTTGCGCGGTCCTGGTGTGCCAATCTTAAAAAGTGATGACCATAACCCTAGTGAGTTTGGATTTGAAGCATGGCTTTCAGTCACGAACTTCTTTGATCGGGATCCGATCCTCAGTCGCTTAGGCCAGTTTGAAGAATTTGAGGGCGATTCGTCTGAAGTGGTCGTAGAACAGGCACTTGCGTTTTTGCAGAAGAATGCCAAACAGGCACCGACATTTACCGTGATCTGGTACGGCACACCTCATAGTCCATTCAAAGCAGCAGATGCTGATGTGGCCGGTTTTGAAAAACTCGATGAAGGTTCTCGAAATCATTATGGTGAACTCGTGGCGATGGACCGCAGCATTGGCGCACTGCGTAAAGGGCTCAGGAAACTTGAAATTGCGGACAACACTGTGCTGTGGTTCTGTAGCGACAATGGTGGTTTGCCAAAGATCAAGCCCGATACTGTGGGTGGCCTTCGTGGAAACAAAGGAACCATTTATGAAGGTGGGTTGCGAGTGCCGGCGATTCTGGAGTGGCCAGAAGAAATTAAAGAACCACGCGTTACCAACTATCCGGCAAGTGTCCTCGATATCTTACCGACGATTCTTGCAATCACTGATGTTCAATATCCAGAGCCAAAACGACCGCTTGATGGGGTGAGTCTGGTGCCACTGATGGGGGGGGGAATCGGCGCACGCAAGAAACCAATTCCATTTCGCCATGTTGGACGGGCAGCATTGATCGACAACAACATGAAGTTGCTTACCAATAGCATGCAAAAAGGTGCGTTCGCTTTATATGACCTTACGAAGGATCCCACAGAACAGAACGATATTGCCAAGAAATACCCTGATACTTTCAATGAAATGCGACAACAACTACTGAAGTGGAGCCGAGGTGTTGACGCGAGTGCTGCGGGGAAAGATTACCCCAGCGGAAAGGTTGATGCGGGAGAGCCTGAACCGCGTTTTTGGACAGATGTTGATGAGTACAAGCCGTATTTTGACCAGTGGCGAACTCGTTGGGAATATTCATCGCGTCTGAATCAGCGTAAAAAGTAGCTTGCGCATTTTTTCACAAGTGACGTTGAGTAACTTGGAAAAAAATTGACTCCGCTTTGTGTGACTCCTAGATTGGGGTTGGGCGATTTTTTTAATCGTCTGCTCACTTGCCCCACAATGTCGAAGGAGTTGTTCATGTATGAGATGAAAGCTGTCCGCGATTTCATGCGGCGTCAGTTGATCACGCTTGATGGGGAAGATCGCGTACTTGATGGCATTGGGAAATTATTGAAGCACAATATTTCAGGTGCTCCGGTCGTTGATTTTCAGGGAAAGTACCTTGGCGTGTTCAGCGAAAAATGCTGCATGAATTGGTTGACAACAACGTTGGAATTTGGCAGTGATGCAGGGTTGTTTGTGCCGCGAGTTCAAGCTTTCATGGCAAGTGAATTAATTACATTGAGCCCTGACACGGATGTGTTCATTGCCATCGATCACCTGTTGGAAAAACGAATTTCCGGAGCACCAGTCGTCAATGGTAAAGGCGAGTATCAAGGTGTGTTTTCTGAGAAGACTGCGATGCAGGCACTGATTGCTGCGGTCTATGATCAGCTTCCGGGCACATGTGTATCACATTATATGGATCTTGATTGCAATCGATTGTTGGGCGAGGAGGATCTGTTGTTGGATGTGGCGCATCGATTTCAACAGACACACTATCGACGTTTTCCAGTCCTGCGTGGAAAGAAACTTGTGGGGCAGGTGAGTCGTCGTGATGTGTTGCGAGCCGAACAGCGATTGGCGATGGAGGTTCGTGAACGTATTCAATGTGCTGGTGACACAGCTGAATCGAGAGTGGCTGTAATAACGCAATTCGTTGGCGACTACATGGATAGTGGTGCCCTGACGACATGCTTGGGGGCAGATCTGTTGAGTGTCGCGCAGATGTTTCTCAATTCTCCTTATCGGCGTCTTCCCATTCTGGACAATGGAATGCTTGTTGGTCAGGTGAGTCGGCGTGATGTTCTTGAGTCAGCCGCTGCACTATTGCGACCGGCAGTTGCTCGATACGCCTCAGATACACTTTATCTGAGTCCGCTGCACAAGTCGGTGCCAGCCTCATTGCGTTAACCAAGATTGTCATGTTGGCAGCAACGAAGGAAAAGCACTGCAAGACAGGCGTTTGGATTCGGTGCTGCTTTGGGCGGCGAGATTGATGACATCACGGGTTGTGGGCGCGTCGCGACACCTGATGTCTTGCTATTTCCCAGTGGAAATTGCGAAGTTACTTGCGATTCGTTTGCTTTTTGGGTTTGGGTCGCCTGGCACGCCCGGGGTCATCATCAGGGCTGACAGCATACTGTTCACGAAGACGTGTCAATTCAGACTCCATGTGCTGTTGCACCTCGGCGTAGGCGGGGTCACCGAATACGCTTCGCAATTCATTCGGATCTTCTTTCAAGTCGAATAATTCCCAGTCATCAATCTTCTTGCCTTCCAAAGCATAGAAGTGAATCAGCTTGTGCTGGCCATTAGTGACACCGTAATGGCGAGCCACATTGTGTCCGCCTGGGTTCTCGTAGTATTGGTAGTAAAACGATGTTCGCCAGTCATCGGGGGTCTGGCCTTCGAGTATCGGGACCAAACTTTTTCCTTGCATGTCAGCGGGAACGTCAACGCCCGCAACATCCAAGAACGTCTCGGGGAAGTCGAGATTGGATACGATGTCATCATTGATGGTGCCGGGTTTCACACGCCCTGGCCATCGGACCAACAACGGAGTCTTCAATGACTCTTCGTACATCCAACGTTTATCAAACCATCCATGTTCTCCCAAATACCATCCTTGATCTGATGAGTAGATCACAATTGTGTTGGCAGTCAGGCCTGCTGAGTCGAGATAATCCAGTACTTGCCCGACACCATCGTCGACACTCTTAACACATCGAAGGTAATCCTTGGCGTAGCGTTGGTACTTCCATTGCAGGATTTCCTTTTCGGTCATTGTCGATCGAGTTTTTTCAAAAACTGCGTTCTTGGGGCCGTAGGCAGCATCCCAGACTTTGATCTGTTCAGGTGTCATTGTCCCATGGCCCTGCAGTTTGAGATCTTTGGGATTCAAATGCTGACGCATGGTCATGGTCTGCCGCCCAGCAGCTTGAGTGCGGCCCGAGTAATCGTCGTACATCGTTTCCGGTTCAGGAAGCGTCACGTCATCGAGCCAATTCAGATACTTGGGTGCAGGCATCCAATTTCGATGCGGAGCCTTGTGCTGGTACATCACCATGAAGGGCTTTTTGGGATCACGCTTCTCTGTCATCCAATTCAGTAATTTGTCAGTGATGATTTCAGTTGTGTACCCAATGTGTTTGCGTGTGACAGGTTGGCCATCTTCGCCCGCCGTGAGCATTGGCGGGTTGTAATACGGGCCCTGTCCCTTGAGCACGTCGTAGTAGTCGTAGCCTTGGGGCGTCGAAGCCAAGTGCCATTTGCCGACCACGGCGGTTTGATAGCCGTGGGCCTGCAGAAGTTTTGGAAACGTCTGCTGGTCGCCATTGAATCGGTTGCCGTTCCGGATGAACCCATTGAGGTGGCTGTATTTCCCGGTTTGGATCACCGCGCGGCTGGGACCACAAATCGAATTCGTCACATAGCAACGGTCAAAACGCATGCCTTCGTTGGCGATGCGATCAAGATTTGGAGTGGTGATGCGAGAAGGATCATAAGCGCTGAGAGCCTGTTCGCAGTGATCATCAGTAAAGATAAACACGATGTTGGGTGGCTGGTCAGCTGCATGGGACCATGATGTGACGGACAGCAATACCATGAGTGCTGTCGGATTGAAAATCAGTCGCTGCATCGGGCGGGAACCTGAGAATGGGGCTTGAACGGGTAGGTTTGAAGCCGGGCTGCATGCCCGCCATACCATGATAGCGGGAAAATCTGGCGATGATCGATCGGAACGTAGCATATTTTCCGCCTAAGGTAGCCGCTGTTTTGGCTTCCCGATCGTCCTCCAGTGGCATCTGACGGACGTTGAACTAAAGTATCAGTGATGTCTTTCCCGCTCTGGATCCTCTTGCTCGTGACTTTTGCACCCATGCGATACCTGCTCACCACCATTTTTCTGGCGTTTGCTTGCACCTCTGCCCTGATCGCTGCTGATAACAGGAAGGGACCAACCTTTGCTGAACCACCCAAAGGAGACAAGGACTTTGCCTTGATGGGTGAGTTCTTGGGTGAGATCACGCCAGTGGACGGAGAGAAAGAACAGCTCGGTCTGCAATTGCGTGCGCGAGGAGATGGTTCGTTTGATGCACAATCATTCCTGGGTGGTTTGCCTGGTCAGGACAAACACAAGTCGGAAGCGATTCGCATGATCGGCCAACGATCGGATGATTTCGTGGTCCTTTCAGGTGGGCCGTGGGTCATGATTGTTGAGAAGGAACACTGCCTGCTAGTGGATCGAAAAGGCAACAAGATTGGAAAATTGAATCGATTGCACCGTACGAGTCCCAGCATGGGAGCTCTTCCCCCCGAGGATGCAATCGTCTTGTTCGAGGGGAAGAACGTTGACCAGTTCACGAATGCCCAAATGACGAAAGATGGGCTCTTGATGGAGGGTGCGGACCTGAAGCCGATGTTCCAGGATTTCAATCTACACGTGGAATTCCGAATTCCATACATGCCAAAAGCCGAGGGGCAGAGTCGAGGCAATAGTGGTCTGTACTTGCAAAGTCGGTATGAGTGCCAAGTACTCGATTCATTTGGGCTTGATCGACTCTACGACGGGTTGGGTGCGCTTTACCGATTTAAGAAACCTGATGTGAATATGGCGTTTCCACCATTGAGTTGGCAAACTTACGACGTGCAGTTCACTGCTCCACGTTGGGCGGCGGATGGATCCAAGGTGCGCAACGCCCGGCTCACGTCATGGATCAACGGAGTTAAAGTTCAGGATAATGTCGAGCTCCCAAATAAAACGGGGGCCGGCAGCCCGGAAGAACCAATCCTGCTGCCGATACGTTTTCAAGATCACGGGGATCCCGTGAGGTTTAGAAATATCTGGTTGGTGGATCGTGGTTTGGCAAAAGGTAAGTTCCCCATCCATCCTACGAAAGAGGAATTGGAAGCAGCAAAGAATGCCAAGCTAGCCGCAGACAAGAAAGCCGCAGACAAGAAAGCCGCAGAGAAGAAAGCCGCAGAGAAGAAAGCTGCAGAGAAGAAAGCTGCAGAGAAGAAAGCTGCTGCGGAGAAGGCTGCTGCAGAGAAGGCTGCTGCAGAGAAGAAGCCACAAGCTGATGTAAAAAATTAGTCCCAGAAGCTGTTAGCCTGTAGGGGAATCCAATTCCTCGGCTTCTTGTGTTTGGCTTTCTGAT
>Ga0315322_10004929_pt1 | contig 10246 bp, 5 predicted proteins | sample M110021515metaG_FD_203461 | JGI IMG/M metagenome (GOLD analysis project Ga0315322, IMG submission 203461) | Ammonia-oxidizing marine archaeal communities from Monterey Bay, California, United States - M1 100m 21515 | ecosystem: Environmental > Aquatic > Marine > Intertidal zone | place: USA... | reverse complement strand
GCAATCGATTCTCAGGATCTTCCTCGAATTCTTCCCGACTCGCATCCGAGCTTTGTCGATATGTATTCGATGTCACCATGCTACGGAGTAGACCTTTAACGTCCCAGCCTGAATCCATAAACGAAAGTGCAAGATCATCCAATAGCTGAGGATTGCTAGGCCATTCTCCCTGAGCACCGAAATCCTCGGACGTCTTAACGATCCCCACACCGAAAAGCTGTTGCCAAAACCGATTAACCGTTACGCGAGCGGTAAGCGGATGATTGGGAGCGACAAGCCACTCAGCTAAATCCATACGCGAATACGAGCCCTCAATTTTTCTCATTAGAGGCAGAAACGATGGCACATTCCGTTCGACGATTTCTCCAGGAGCATCGTAAGCGCCTCCGACCAAAACGGCAGCCTGACGGGGCGGATTCAATTCGCTCATAATCATCGCCGCCGGAACCCCCTCCCAAAATGCTACGCGTTCCTTTTCCGAGGCCTCTGTCCGATCGAGGATCTCGTGAGCTTCCCGCGTACGAACCTTAGTCGTCCAATCATTTCGCTTCGCGAGCTCCTTGATCACTTGAGCAGTTCCCCATTGAGAGTCCGATTGAGCTTTTGCCTGCCATTGCGAATTGGATACAAACGTAGATGTTTCATTCCCAATTCGATATTCGAGAATAAAAGCAAACCCTGCTTTGCCTGAAGCTTTCGCAATAATCTCATTGTCTCCGGTTTTTAGGAAACTTGTCGCCTCGGCAACGATTCCTTTATTTTCCGAGCGGGCTTTTCCAAAAGCGACGCCATTGATCTCAACTTCCGCATTCGACACTCCAACGTACCGAACCATCGCAACATCAGGAATTTCATCCAACGGCAGCGTTACTCGCAATTCCACAGACTTGGAATTCAATTCAGCATCATTCCAAATCCACGGAACTGATACCTTCTCATTGATATCGCCCCATTTTTCATTCAATCGCTGACGACGCGTCACGGACTCCAACTCGAGATCCAAACGCTGCTTTGCCGCCTCGAAACTGGCGATTTGCTGATCTTGTTTCGGAGTAGTGAGATTGATAAAAGGCGGCTGCATTCCTCGTTCCGGCCGCCGCACGGTCTCCGCTCCACCGCTGAAATTATTGAAGAACGCGTAGAGCTGATAAAAATCCTTCTGCTTAATAGGGTCGTATTTGTGATCGTGGCACTGAGCGCATTGAACTGTCAGTCCAAGAAACGCCGTTCCGAACGCCTCGATCCGATCGAGAACATTCTTGTGCAAGCTTTCTTCCGGCAAGGCCGTTCCCTTGTCGATGATCATATGCAAACGATTAAACCCAGAAGCGATCAACTGGTCGAATGTCGGCTCATCGTAGAGATCTCCCGCCAACTGGTAGCGAATAAAATCATCGAACGGCAGGTTTTCATTAAACGATCGAATAAGCCAATCGCGGTAGGTGGAGAAGTCCCGATGGAAATCCTTGTGCATGCCATTCGTATCGCCGAGCCGAACTAGATCCGCCCAATAGCGAGCCATGTGTTCGCCGTACGCGTCTTCGCTTAGGAGGCGGTCCACGAGGTTCTCATACGCCTTCGAGCTTTTGTCGGCGAGGAATGTTTCGATTTCATCTAGACTTGGAGGGAGCCCCGTCAAATCAAAGGTCAATCGGCGAATCAAAGTCCGCTTGTCGGCTTCCGACTTAGGCTGCCGTCCTTTGCTTTCGAGCTGAGCCATGACGCGATTATCGATCGCGTTTCCATTCCAAGCCGAATTTTCAATCCTCGATGGAGCGGATTTTTCCGGAGGTATAAACGCCCAGAAATCCTGATACTCCGCCCCTTCCTCGATCCATTGCTTGAAAAGCGCGACTTCACCTTCAGTGAGAGCCTCCTTACGCGATTTCGGCGGAGGCATAACCTCATCCTCATACTCCGATACGATCCGAAACCACAATTCGCTCTCCTCAATTTCACCTGGCTTTATAACGCTATAATCCTTTCTCGGCGTAAGGGCTCCAAATTCCCCGTCCGGAATATCCAAACGCAAATCCTCCTCGCGATACTCTTCGTCCGGACCATGGCAGTGAAAGCATTTATTAGAAAGGATTGGACGAATATCTCTATTAAAATTGATGCTTTCTTCCGCAACCAAATCGGAGACGATCACAAGACAAGCAATAGCGATTATGTTCTTCAACATTGGGGTTCTCATCTGACCGGTTTTCGTTTTCCAAGACTCACGCACAGCGAGATCCAACGATCCTAAAAAGTCAATATGGATCCTTACGGCATTCGGTCTGACAGTCGATAATCAGAGAATCGACCTACTCCCATTTTCTCTAATACGAATGGAACGTCCTCAAAACGAAATCTCAGCTTCGACCAACTATTTTCGGCAACGTTTTGCTTACCATTTCTTCAACAAAAAGCCGCCCATAATCCGAATAGCAGGCAGACGTATGTGGCGTCACCAACACATTCGGCAATAACCAAAGAGGAGAATCAACGCTAAGTGGTTCGACTTCGAATACATCCAAACCAGCTCCCGCAATTTCTCCTTCCTGCAGGGCCTCTACCAACTCGATTTCTCGTATAGCTAGCCCACGACCGAGACTATAAAATACAGCGCTTCTTTTCATCGCTTGAAAATGCTCCCGTCCGATTAAACCACGTGTCGACTCATCCCCCGGCAACAGACTCACGACATGATCGAACTCGCCAAGATTCTCTAATGCATCATCGAATTGCACCAGATTATTATTTCCCTCTTCCCCAGCCAAAGACCGCTTCGTCCCCCGAACCTTCAAACCCAAACGCTCTAAAAGCGCTGAACTCTCTCGGCCTAAATTTCCGTATCCAAGAATTAACACGCTCTGTCCTTCGAGCCTCCTCCGCCGAAAGGGCAACCCCCGTTCCCATTTTGAATTCCGCTGATTCTGCAACTGAACATGCAGTCCATTATTGAAGTGCAAAATCATCGCCAACAGAGACTCACTCATTATTTTGCCATGAAACGATCCATGAAACGTCGGAATCCGACCGCTTGGATCCGAATGAACCCAGTCTTTTCCCGCTGCCGGAGTGACGATGGCTTTCAGATGACCAGCGGGCGGATAATCGCTAGCAGCCATTCTCCATGTAATACCAATATTGCATTCCGATAGGCTACCAACAAACTCGTCGTAAGTATCCAAAAATCGTATCGCTACCGACGGATGCATTTCTTTCAACAACGCAAACGCCTCAGGTCCTATCGAAAACTCCGGCACTTGACTTTTCAAAAAAACGGAAAATCTCAATCCCATCCCTCAATCCATAAAACCAAGGTCGATTTTACAACCCGAAACGAAACTGCCATCGTATTCAAAGAGGATCCCAAAAAACCGCAGCTGGATTTTTAACCACTGATGACACTGATGGCTAAAACCCATTCCATCATATCGGTGTTCATCAGTGTCATCAGTGGTTAAAATCGCTCTAAGATCATTTGTGTCTACGAAGTTCTTAGAATGATGCACGAAATCATCGGTCAACTGAACGGGCCATCAATTTGCGTACAGAATCAAGCGAACCCATTTGCTCAACGCCATTCATGTTTCGGATAGCGTCCCTTTAAGTCCTTTTTGATATTCGGATAGGACGTCGTCCAAAAAGCTTCCAGGTTATCGGTCAATTGAACCGGTCGCCTATTCGGCCCGAGGATTTCGATCATCGGCTTGCAACGTCCTTGGCATAAGGTCGGGTCTGTATCCAAATCATACAGCTCTTGCACTTTGGCCGACAATACGGGACGAGCTCCTGCTTCGTAGCGAATCCGAGCGGTTCGCCCGTTCGTAAGCTTCAACCTCTCAGGTGCTTCGCTTTCCACCAGTCGCTCCACCTCGACTCCGAACCATGTCTTCACATGCGGCAAAACATCCTGACATTTCAGGTCCCGAATGCTTTTCGCTCCATAGCAGCATTGCTCTATCAACAAGGCCCGGGAATCATCATCGAACGCCCCAATTTCGTATTCGGTAAACTGCGACGCTATAAAACCCACGCGCTCGATAAACGACTCCACGGCCGCATCCCATTTATCAAGTTTCGCTTTGCCTTCTTTGACCAAACAAGCCAAAGACTCCGCTGCCGCATCTAGGTCGACATCTAAATTCTCTTTCGCCTCGATCGCGAGATCCCGGTAACGAACGAAGACCGTCTCAACGACCCGCTTTTTGCGTTCATCGAACGCCGTCTCGCGGCCGGATTGAAAATCGCCTGGAAACAAATCCTCCAACCAGGAACGTTGGATCTTCGAGCACAGATTCAGTACCGTCGAAACTTCCCCGCTCTGCTTTCCAATCTCGCTAATTTCGCAAACGACCAACAGCTCCGCATCTCGAGCCAAACTCTCTCGAGCCAACATTCCGCGAAGCCCCCCCGTCATCTCGCAACGCAAGGTCCCCCGATCCAAACGTCGACACACACGATCCGGAAACCCTGACAGCAAACTCTTCACAATCGCTTCCTCAGTCGCCGGCGCATTTTGGATCAGCGAAAGGTCCGCATACTTCGCGTATCCAAATATCTGCTTCGACAGATTCGATGCTTGCCGAGCACTCTGAGCGTGAATCCCAAGTTCTTTGCAAAATCCGATTTCGAAACGATTCGCGTTCGCCGCGCTCCAAGCCCGCATTTGGGCGACCAAGTCGCTATTCGCGCAATCGCCCAGCAACGACTCCCGGCGATTCAAGACCGACTTATCCACCTTCCGAATCAACAACCCACGCGTCTGCGTCACAGCCGCCGCCAACGCCATTTCCTGCACGCAGCCAAACCGATCCGCCGCCAACATCATCGCCGCATAACGCGGGTGCAACGGGAAGGAACTCATCCGTCGCCCATTTCGCGTCAGCTTCCCCTCCGCGTCCATTGCCCCCAGCATTCGCAATAAACAACGCGCCTCGTCCATGCGTTCTGACGACGGCCGTTCGAACCATTCGAAACTTTCCAAATCTTGCACGCCCGATGCCATCAAAGTCAAAAGCGACTCGGCCAAATCCATTCGCAAAGCTTCCGGTTCGTCGAACTCCAAGCGATCGCTATGGTCGCGTTCCGTCCACAGCCGAATACAACGTCCCGGTGCCGTTCGACCCGCTCGTCCCATACGCTGCTTTGCCGAAGCATGACTGATTTTCTCTATCCAAAGCGTATTCAATCCACGAAGCGGATCGTAGCGAGCGATCCGAGCCTGGCCGCTGTCGACCACGATACGCACGTTATCGATCGTCAGCGAGGTCTCCGCTACATTCGTCGAAACGATAACCTTGCGACGCGGACACGGATAGATCGCCTCGTCCTGGTCTTTCGAGCTGAGTTCGCTATGCAACGGAAGCAGCTTAAAATCGCTCGAGGACAACCTCTCTCCCAAAGCCCGAATCGTCCTCCCAATCTCGAACGCTCCAGGCATAAAAACCAAGACATGCCCCTCTGGTTCAGCCCGTGTGGCGTCCTCGACTGCCTTCGCTGCCAAATCCCAGATCGGAGCGTTCGTATTCGCCAGCCGACCATCGATATGATTTACGTCCACTGGAAATATTCGCCCTTCTGAAAACACTATTGAACAGGGACTTAGGTAAGTCTCCAACGCCGTCGCATCAAGCGTCGCCGACATTACGATGATCTTCAAATCCGGACGGTGGCTTTTTTGAAGCATCAGAGCCCGGGCCAAGGTTAAATCGCCATGCAGGCTGCGTTCATGAAATTCGTCGAAAACGATCCCTACCACGCCTCTCAATTCCGGGTCGTTGATAAAACGCCGTAGCAGTATCCCTTCCGTCACAAAACGAATACGCGTTTTCGCCGAAGTCTTATTCTCGTTACGGATTTGATAACCAACCCCATCGCCAAGGCGCTCGCCCATTTCGAAGGCCACGCGTTGAGCCAGCATGCGAGCGGCGATCCGACGAGGCTGCAGCACGAGTAGCTCTCCTACCTCCAAAAAGCCCGCTTTCGAGAGCATTTGAGGCGTTTGAGTCGATTTACCCGAACCCGTTGGAGCTTCCAGAATAATCCGCGAATTATCGCGAAAAGCCTTCAGGAACTCTATTTCAATCTCATGGATCGGTAAACGCATACTGTATAGCGGAATAACCAGGCTCAAATCCCCCAAGAAATCAAAGCCAACTTCCTTTTACTTCTCTTTTAGAGTCCAAGGTCATCAATCCGCTTGCCAAAGCAGAACCGAAGCGCCATGTCCATCGCTTTTCCAAAAAGGAGGAGTATTCCATGAAAGTTAATAACGACATCCGCAATATCGCAATCATCGCACACGTTGACCACGGCAAAACCACATTGGTCGACTGCTTGATGCAAGAAGGCGGCGTCTACCGCGAAAACCAACAAGGCGAGGAACGCGCCATGGATTCGATGGACCTCGAACGCGAAAAAGGCATAACCATCAAGGCCAAGAATACTTCCGTTCATTGGCAGGGCAAGACGATCAATATCGTCGATACTCCCGGTCACGCGGATTTCGGCGGCGAAGTGGAACGCGTAATGAAAATGGTCGACGGCGTATTGCTGCTCGTAGATGCCAAGGACGGTCCTCAAGCCCAAACCCGCTTCGTACTACGCAAAGCCCTCGCACACGGACTCAAGCCAATCGTAGTGGTCAACAAGATCGACCGCGACTTCGCTGACCCGGAACACGTACACGATCTCGTTTTGGAACTCTTTTTAGAGCTCGACGCCGACGAAGAGCAGTTCAACGCCCCTTTCCTCTATGGATCCGCCAAAAACGGCTTCATGGTCAAGAACCTCGAAGATCCTCAAGAAAACATGCAGCCGCTCTTCGAAACCGTGGTTGAAAATATCCCAGCCCCGGAAGCGGATACCGAGGGCGAATTCCGCATGCTCGTCAGCAACATCGACTGGGACAACTACGTCGGACGCGTCGCAGTGGGAAAAGTCCTCAGTGGCAAAGTGGAAACCCGTGGCAAAATTTTCCGCGTCTTGAAAGACGGAACGCGTGAACGCGCCAAGATCACCAAAGTTTTCGAATACACCGGTCTGGGTTCCAGTGAATCCGCCCTAGGCGAAGCAGGCAATATCGTTGGCATCGCCGGATTCGAAGAGGTGAACATCGGCGAAACCCTCTGCTTCACTCAAGAACAAGAGGCCCTACCTTTCGTGGAAATCGATCCGCCAACGATCCAAATGCAGTTCGCCGTCAACGACGGTCCGCTTGGAGGTCGCGACGGCAAACTCGTCACTTCCCGCCAAATCCGCGAACGCCTTTTTCGCGAAATGAAGACCAACGTCTCCATTCATGCAGAAGATACCGAGAAGAGTGGTGTTTTCAATGTATCCGCTCGCGGAGCAATGCAAATTTCCGTCCTCGTCGAAACGATGCGCCGCGAAGGCTTCGAACTCCTCGTATCCCGACCGACCGTCATCACCAGAGAAGTCGACGGCAAAACCCACGAACCTTACGAAACGCTCTGGATCGAGCTTCCGGAAGATTGCATGGGCGGCATCATGGAAAACCTTTCCAACCGTCGCGGCCAAATGACCAATATGGAAACCCGCAACGGAACGATCTTCCTCGAAGCGGAAATCCCGACACGCGGCATCATCGGCCTCGAAATCGATTTGGTCAACGCGACCAGCGGTCACGGTATTATGTCCCATCTCTTTAAAGACTACCGTCCGATGGCCGGCGGAATAACCACCCGCCTGACCGGAACCTTGGTTTCCATGGCCCCTGGCAAAACGACCGCATACTCGCTCGCTGCCCTCGAAGATCGTGGCAAACTTTTTGTCTCCGCTGGAGTCGAAGTTTACGAAGGCATGATCATCGGCGAGAATCCTCGCGCGAACGACATTCCAGTCAACCCAGTCAAACCCAAGCAATTGACCAACTTCCGAAGCCAAGGCGACGGTAAGGCTATCCAGCTTTCGCCTCCAATCCATTTCTCCCTGGAACGCTCCATCGAATACATCGCTCCCGATGAATTCGTCGAAGCAACGCCAAACTTCCTTCGCATGCGCAAGCGCGTTCTTAACGCGACACTACGCAAACGTGCAGCCCGCGTTTAGGAGGTTTTCAGACAAGCCTTCCATCGCATAGCAGAGGCGGAGAGCTATCCGCCCTGCTCGCCTAATTATCCTCGGATTCTCGAAAAGGGATCGCTTCGCGAAGGAGCCAATCCCCTTTGCGTTTCGTATAAATCTCTAATTCGGTCGCTCGACATTTAAGGGGAAGCAGATCTCCGCTCAATAGGTGAAACGCCTCTAGCAATTCGTACTCGCCGAGCTCGCTTCTTAAAGCGAGGGTTAGGCGCATTAGGTGAAGATCTCTAATGTCAGGTTCTATCCCAAGCGCATCCATAAGAGCCTTGCGCAGTTCGAAAAACGGTTCGACCGGATCTGGCTCTAAATACAGCGCCTTCAGAGCTTCGTCCCAGTTCAAACGAGACAACGTATAGCCGAATGTCGAAAGCGAACGACAAAGAGTCGCCAACCGATTAGTAAGCTGCAAACGTTCTTCGGAGTTACGCGAAATCGAACACAACTCGAGGTGAGCAGGGATCATCGCTTTCGACGAATGCATGTGCTTTGAGCGAAACCCATGTAATCCAGGAGTCCACACCTTCATGGGCATCACGATTGTCAGTGTTTCGTTCATACAAATAGAATTTCCTTACAATCAGCGTTCGATCGCCAACAAGATCATCGCTTCGCTACCAATTTCTGCAAGCGCTCCCATTCCTCTATATAACGTTCGAAATGCGTTTTCCCTTCGGCGATTCCCTTAACCATCAAATCGCGAATCAAAGCCTGCTCTTGTTCGTAAGCCTCATCTCCCAACAAGCCCCCGAAATGGGCGACTCGCGCCCAAAGCAAGTGCGTCGTTATCGCATCGAATTCATTGTAGTTAACAATTCCCTGCAAGTCGCCTTGCAGCCACATGCCGGAAACGCTTCCGCCATCCGTATCCACTTTCCCAGGTATTCCGCACAAGGTGGCGATTTCGTTAAGCTTCGGCGTTTGAGCGAAACGTCCCAGTATCGGAGCCAAGTCCACGTTGAAATCCCCGCTCTGAGCAAAATAATCGACGCCTTCCCAAGGTTTATCAGGACGCTCCCCCATTCCTTCGCCGAACAACCCATTCACGATCGAACGCTGTATGATAATCGGCACATCGGCGTTATGCGAGTTGTACCCAACCAATTGCGGCTTTCGAGAGCCGATCGCTTTGAGCATCGTCTGGAGAATCGACTTCTCCTTTATTTTCTCGCTATCGCCCGTGTCCGAGGGAAGCGAAACCAGTTTTAGTTTCACTTCGCCCTGGGACACCTCTCTAAAAATGCCTGCTATCGAAACGATACGACACAGCACCGTTTTCAAATAAGGCTGCGGCTGCTCTTCCGTTGCTCCGGCTTCCGCCCATAGGCGCTTCATCCCATCTTCGTAGGCTTGGACCCCTTCCCCGCCTACGCCGTGCAATATTTCGGCAGATAAGGGATCGGGGATCCACTCAATATCGAAAGAAAAGAGACAGGGAGCGATGGTCTTGAACACGAAAAGACTGCTAGCAAGTCGGAGCCCATTTGTTAAGGCAATTCTTCCTGCACCGTTGTCCTTGCATAGAAATTGGAAATCGATCAACACAACAAGCCATGCCATACGAACAAGAACTCGCCATTGCCTTAGAAGCCGTTCGCCAAGCCAGCGCCCTTTGCTCCACCGCTCAAGCCGGTTTAACTTCCAGTGAACACATGGATAAAGCCGACAAGTCGCCCGTAACCGTTGCTGACTATGGAGCTCAAGCACTAGTCCTCAATACCTTGGCGAAAACCTTTCCCAACGACCCCGCAGTAGGCGAGGAAGATACAGGCGATCTTCGAAAAGAAGAAAACTCTATCCTCTTTTCCAAAATCGTTAGTTACGTCCAAGAAATCGATCCATCGATGAATGAAGCGACAATCCTCGCATCGATCGACCGTGGCGCCCATTCTGGCGGGGCCGACGGACGCTTCTGGACGCTCGACCCCATAGACGGCACAAAAGGATTCCTACGCGGACAACAATACGCGGTGGCCTTGGCGCTCATCGAGGACGGCGAAGTCGTATTGGGAGCTCTTGGCTGCCCGAACCTTCCCGTCGATCCATCGAATCCAGAAGGAGAAAAAGGCTGTCTGCTTTACGCCGTAAAGGGACACGGCGCTTTTCAGGCCCCGCTCAGCGACTTGTCAAAGGCGGTGGCTGTTAGCTGCGA
>Ga0315322_10004928_pt1 | contig 10248 bp, 8 predicted proteins | sample M110021515metaG_FD_203461 | JGI IMG/M metagenome (GOLD analysis project Ga0315322, IMG submission 203461) | Ammonia-oxidizing marine archaeal communities from Monterey Bay, California, United States - M1 100m 21515 | ecosystem: Environmental > Aquatic > Marine > Intertidal zone | place: USA... | reverse complement strand
TCGCCTGTGTGCGTGATTCAGATAGCCCTGGTGTGAATATTGATTGCTGTGAGGATTTCCCTCGCCAGCGCCCGTTGTCGTTCTGGAGGGAATCTGTCCGTGTCGATAATCGAATGAACACACAATCCTTCCGTGAAGCATAAAATCAGGTCCGCTTCGTCTTCCGGGCTGAGAACCGGGTCATGCCCTGACAGCTTTCGGTCTTCGATGATTATTTCAGTGAGTGACGACCTGACATACAGCCACCTTTCTCCCGTCTGCTGCTTGAGTTCGTCGCTGGTGAAAGTCTCGGTGAGGAAAGTAAGCCAGACCTTTTCGTTGTCACGTCGCGTCTCATCAGTCGGTAGCAGCGCTTCAATCATCATCATCAGTCTGGATGACGGTGGCGCCTCAGCGACACTTTCAAAGCGATCCTTCAACCGCCGGCTCACAGCGATCTGCGCAAATTCCAGCAGTTGATCCTTGTTTCTGAAGTAATGTGTGAGGGTACCGACGGTGACTCCAAGATGGTGTGAAATTTCCCGCATGCTTGCACCCCCGAGCCCCTTTTTCGCTATGACTTCCCAAGCCGCATCCGCGACCTCCTCCTTGCGGCGCTCTGCCTTGCTCAGAGATCTATCAAATTGCTTCTCGTCGCTACTACTCATCTCTTCCGGCCAACCCTCTTTTCAAGTCTGTTAGAAGGACCATACCACAACGTTTGACATACATAATAACAATTGCTATTCTTTTAAAACATAATAATAGTTATTTTTTTATCTGCCTGGAGAACGATCATGCCTGTATCTGCTCTTAGAAGCGGGAAGAAAAAGAACCAAATTATGGCTGCGGCCGCTCTGATCTCGCTGAGTTGCGCAACCTTGTCAGTAGTTGCCCAGGAGGAATCTGCCCCGCCAGACGAAACCCGGCCCATCGAAGAAATCATCGTAACTGGCTTAAAGAGAACCCAGTCACTGCGGGATATCCCATCAGCCGTCTCGGTGATCGGCTACGAAGAACTGCAGAACAGGGGTATCAAAGATATGTATGGTATTCAGTTTGCGACACCCTCCCTGCACTACTCGGAGTATCTTGGCGGTGCAGATATAACCATCAGGGGTATCGGCGATTTCTTCGGCAATCCAGGTGTTTCCGTAGCTACCGATAATGTCTATCAACCCACCGGACTTACTGCGAAACTCTCGCAGATGGACATCGAACGGGTCGAAATCCTGCGCGGCCCTCAAGGCACATTGTATGGTCGTAATTCTAATGGTGGCGTCGTGAATCTCGTTAGTGTCGCCCCAACATTCGAATCCGAAGGATATCTCAGTGTCGGTTACGCGGAGTTTGATGAATACAAACTAGCGGGCGCATATGGTGGCCCACTCACTGAGCGAACGGCATTCAGAATTGCAATAGATTACACCGACAGAAACGACGGCTGGATAGAAAATTTCGATCCCGAAGAGGACGACCTCATGTTTGGGGAAAGTGCGTCGGTGCGGCTGCGAACGACTACTCAGTTAACGGACGATTTTGAACTCAACCTCATATACTCCAGAAACTCTCAAGAGGGGTCGCTCAATCACAGTGCATTCTTTACTGATAATCGCGATCTGGCAGACCCTCTGATAACCGCATCAGATATCACTCTAGAGCCTCTCAAAACCTTCTCGGCCATTGATGATGACTACGATATAAACTACGAACACTTCAGCATTGACATCGCCTGGGATCTGCCCTTCGGGACCTTGAATTCGATCAGTGCCTACCAGGACTATGAAGAAGTTCGTATACACGACAGCGGCGCCACAAGCGATCTGATCATCATCCAGCAAGAAGATACATCGCAGGAGACCTACACTCAGGAGTTACGGTTGAGCAACAGCACCGATGCTATTGACTGGATCATCGGTCTTTATTACATGGACATAAACAGCGAAAGCCTGAGCCCTTTCACTTTTCCGCTGGGTCTTCAGGGGCAGGGGCTGCCACCAGGAAGCATGTTGACTTTCGATACGGGGAAATACGATACCGAATCACGGGCGCTGTTTGCTGATGCCACCTGGAAGGTGACTGACAAAGCGAGCCTCAGCTTTGGCGCCAGACACACCAAGGACGAAATATCCATGACAAGCCTCCAAACGATTTTTATCCCCGCTTTTGGGCTGACCATCGTCAACTGTGACGTATCAAGAGACGTTGATGATTCGTCAACTACCATCAGGGCTTCCGGCAAGTACGATATTTCACTCAAAGGTAACGTCTACATGTCCTACTCCGAGGGATTCAAGGCTGGCGGCGTCGCGTACTATGAGTGCAACCCGCCCTACGACCCTGAAAAGGTCGATGCCTATGAAATAGGCACCAAATGGACACTTTTCTCCGGCACCACAACCGTCAATGCAACACTGTTTCACTACGACTATCAGGATTTTCAGGTCCAGCAGGTCATCGGGCTCGGGACAGTCGTGAGGAACGCCGGCGATGCCACCATTGACGGTTTCGAGCTGGAGACCTGGTCCAACCTCAATGAACACTGGTCAATCAATGTCGGGTTAACCTTGCTAGACAGTGAATACGAGGACTTCATTAATCTGGATGGCATACAGCCTGAATTGGGTTTCCAACAACTCAAGGGTAATCCTCTCAACGCGACACCTGATATAAGTGCCAACCTGGGGGTTGTCTATTCCACCCAACTCTCGGGTGGCAGTTCGCTGAAACTGCGGGCGGATATCGCATACCGATCCAGAACCTACTTCAGGGAGTTCAAGGAAAAACTGGATTCGCAGGAGGCGTATACGATTGTCAACCTCAACGCGAGCTGGGAGAGTTCCGATGGGGCCTGGACCGGCCGCCTGTACGCCAACAATGCGACGGACGAGGAATACATACAGTTTTTAACCGGAGCAGCCACCAACGGTGGTCGCCTGGGATCGTGGGCTATGCCGGGGCAACTCGGGGCAGAGCTGACTCGCAGATTCTAGGAGTCAAGGCAGGGATCACATGGACATGACGGTACACACGATCAACAGGGAAACCCTTGAGAAATTTTCACGTGGCATAATCGAGGCCCAGGTATGACTGATACTTCTAAGCAAGAGCACCCGGTGGATAGCGCGTTTCGCCGCTTCAGTCCGATCTCGGAAAAATGCGTTGAGCGGACTACCAGGGTTTTTCCGGGCGGCGATACGCGCGCCAGCGCCACCTATTTCCCCTACCCGCTTGCCATAAAGTCCGGGGAGGGGTGTCGATTAACAGACGTCGACGGCAATGTATTGAACGATTTCATGAACAACTTTACCTCTCTCATCCACGGCCACGCATTCAGCCCGACCGTGGGCGCAGTTCAGACACAGGTTGCGCTTGGTACTGCGTTCGCTGCGCCCTGTTCGGCACAGATCGAACTGGCAGAGCTTATCGTTGATCGAATCCCGTCGGTCGAGCAAATCCGGTTCACCAGTTCAGGCACCGAGAGTACGCAGATGGCCATCAGGTGCGCCCGCGCTGCTACCGGTCGACAGAAAGTTATGAAAATGGAAGGCGGATACCACGGAAGCTACGAGATGGCGGAAGTCTCGATGCTCCCACTACCGAATGAATGCGGCCCCATCGAGGCACCAGTCTCGCTGCCAATCGATGATAGTTTTCCGGATAGCGCGCTAACGGAAACCATAGTGTGCCCTTACAACGAACCGGACATTGCTGCAAACCTCATTGCAGAAAATGCCGAGGTGCTCGCCGCAGTAATCGTAGAACCAATGCTCGGCTCCATGGGCATGGTGCCAGCGACGACCGAGTTTTTGTCAGCTCTACGACGCGAAACCGAGTCAAGGGGTATCGTACTCATCTTCGACGAAGTCATAACGTTTCGTCTCAATACTGCCGGCATGCAAGCGCTCCACGGCATCTCACCCGACCTTACCTGTCTGGGTAAAGTGATCGGAGGGGGACTCCCTATCGGCGCCATTGGTGGAAGGCGAGACCTGCTCCAGTTGTTCAGCCCGGAGCAACGAAAGGTGGGGCACGCCAGTACTTTTAGTGGCAATGCACTATCGATGGCCGCAGGACTCGCTGCCATGACGCACTATAACGAGAACGACATTGATCGGCTCGATCATCTTGGGAATCGGTTGCGCCAGGGGTTCAATGATGTCTTTCGCAGCACGGGAATCAAAGGCCAGGCGACCGGAGTCGGGTCTCTTGTGAATATCCATCTGACCGATCGCACTATCATGAACGCGCGTGATACTTTCCAAGGCATGATCGACGCTGGGGAGATTGCGCGGCTGCTACACCTGTCGATGCTCCAAAACGGGGTCATGTCAGCACCTCGGATGATGTATTGCATCAGTTCGCCGATGACAGAGCAGGAAGTCGACCACGCGATAGCTGCGCTGGAGTCGTCGCTGACAAATTTGATGCCCTATATTGCGGCAGAACAACCAAACCTCCTGGCAAATGGCTGAGTACCCATCGAAAGGGTCAGTGACAACTGCTGCGACCCCCACCTCCTTCGACCGGTCAATCGGCGTTCCCGGCGCCACGTTTGCCATAGTCGGATTTGTCGTCGGCGGGTCTATCCTCGTGCTTCCGGGCGAACTTGCTTCACATGCGGGTCCCGCCGTCATCCTCGCATATCTCGCCGCGTCGATTATGATCCTGTTTGTCTGTCTCATGTCGGTGCAAATGAGCAACGTATTCCCGATAACCGGAGCCGGCTACGTCTCGATCAGCCGAGTCCTCTCTCCTTTCATGGGTTTCCTCGTCCTGTGGATGAGTATTCCTCTCGTCGGGCTCGGACTCTCACCCCTGCTCTTCGGCATCAGCGACTATGCTGCGGCCGTCTTCCCATCACTCGAAGACCGTCGTCAGGAAATTGCATGGGCTTCACTACTTGCAATCTACCTCCTCAATCTGGCGGGCGTCAAGACGACTATTCGGGTACAAACCATCATGGTCGCTGCCTTCATGGTCGTATTGATCCTGTTTGGCGGATTCGCGCTGGTTCACGTGGAACCAAGTAACTACCAACCCTTTGCGCCAAATGGCGGCACCGCTGTGGCGGCAGCAACGGTCGCTGCCTTCTATTCGTACACTGGATTTTCAATGATCACCTCACTTGGGGGCGAGATAAAGCAGCCCAGAAGGAACATTCCACTCGCCATGGGCATCTCCTACTTTATCGTTCTTCTAATGTACCTGCTGATAACGTTTGCGGTGACGGGCGTGATGGCCTGGGATAATCCGGAGATTCAGCGTGCTCCCGTGATCAAAATTTCTCAGATGATAATGCCGGAGTTTTTCATCGCAGTAGTTTCGTCCGCTGCACTTCTTGCTATCTTCACATCAATCAATGCCGGTTTGCTCGCAGCGAGCAGGGAGTTGTTCAGGCTAGCAAAAGCCAGAGTGTTGCCGAAACCCTTCGACTATATCAGCGAGAAAAATCACGAACCGGTGGGCGCCATCACACTTCTGACACTGCTGATTGCGGCAAGTCTCTCACTCGACTTTAGTTTCTCGAAATACGCAACCCTGGCAGTGGTACTCGCGATGTTGCCGCAGATTCTCACCGCCATATCGGTAATGGCCATCCCCTATCGGGTGCCCGACCTCTACGACAAAGCCGAAATTCGCCTTCCTGTTATCACTAACCTTATCGTGGGCCTGATCGTGATCGCGCTCTCGTGCGGAATGATATTTGTTGGCATTGAAAGTTCGGGGGTGCCATGGTTTGTGTTTTTGAGTTACATCTCCTTTGGCGGTATCTGCTACGGATTACGCTATCTCTATTTACGAAGGATCGGCATCAATATCAAAGAACTGCTGCTAGTCGATACCGCTGAATTGGAGGAGGTCTCGTGAACCTCTTTCAGTACCTGTCTGCCAGGGTATTCCTGTTCTTCGCCAGAACGAAGGGTCGCATCGATCGTAGGTTCAGTGGAAGGTTCTCGACGATCGACTCGTCCGGGGTTCCCTTGTGCTTCTCCGACGACGGGAAAGGCCCCGTCGTCGTCCTGCTCCACGGCATCGCTCGCGACGGCTCGGACTGGAACTCCACGATCAAACGTCTGAAGGACCGCTTTCGGCTGATCACGCTCGACGCCAGGGGGCAAGGAGGGAGCGGCAAGCCTGAAGACCCTGCTTCCTATGGAAAAGAGATGGTGAAAGATGTCCGAGCGGTTCTTCGCCACCTCAAGATCGAGCAGGCCTGTCTCATCGGTGTGTCGGCCGGAGCAGAGATTGCTCTGCGATTCACGGTGGAGCATCCAGGGCTCGTAAACGGCCTCATCGTGATCGGTTCCGGCTGGTCGGGTGAGAACGAGTCCGCGAACTACTTGAGCGCCGGAGAGACCCTGAAACAACATCGGAGTCTCGGCCCCTGGATCAAGGCAACTGGAGGCGAGGGTTACTTCCCGACCGACCGTCTCGGCATCGCGATGGCGGATCTGCTCTTCAAGGGTCGAAATATTGACGCATGCGCGGCGACCTTCCTGGGCATGCGGGACATCATCCATCTCTCCGAAGAAGATGTGAGGAACATCGGCGTTCCCGTTCTGGCCATTTGTGGTGAGCACGACATCGAGAGGCCGAGCACGGAAAGAATGATGGGCGTCGTACCCGATCTTTCCCTAATAGTGTTACTGGGTAGGGGGCACATGGACATGGACGAGGATCCCAAGCAGGTCACAGCGATTGATGACTTCCTGTCCAGATACTCGACACCGCGGTGAGCGTAGGCGGGCGCGATGGATGATTGGAGGCCTTCCGGCCGCACCCTGGCCGGCTACCGGGATCGCCTCTCGGCGCGGCCAGGCGAAACGGTGCGGTTCAACGTCAGCAGCTTCGACGGCCTGCCGTTCGTAGCAGACCTGGTTCGCATCCGCAGCGGGAACACGCTCGCGGGCTACGCCGGGCTCGAGCTCGATGAGGTCGCCGCGCCCTTCGCTGGCGAGCACGTCGGCGTCAACCAGATCGTGCAGTGTGGGTCGTGCGGGGTCGTCGACGAGGACCGCGTGCTTGTCGAAGCCGGCGGCGCCTTCTCCATTGCTTGTGCCGTGCAACCAGGTACCCATGGAAGGGGGAGCGTCGCTTTGTTCGCCCTGTCCGATGTCGAGAGTGGCAGCCAGGCTGTGCTCGGGATCAAGCCGGCGGGACACCTTTGCTTCCGACGCCTCGCAAGCGATGGCTCGCTCGTATCGGAATCGTGTCTATCACGTGCGCTCCCCCTGCGGCGTTGGAGCGTGGTCGGTGTCAGTCTCGACCCCCGGACCCGCGAACTGCGCTTGTTCCAGCGACCTCGTGCGCAGGGCTCGTCCGACCCGACGCCGGTAGCTAGCGAAGAATTAGTCGTCGAGGACACGCAGCGCTACGGAGGGCTTGCGCGGGCGACGTTTGGCGCGCGCTGGAACCCTGGCGAAGGCGGCCTGCACACGCTCGAGCACCTGAACGGTCGACTCGACTCGCCCCGGCTACTGACCGAGGCCCGCGGCGTTGAGGCGCTCGTGGCCTGTGTCGAAGCGGTTGCGCCCCCGGCTGAGGACGCAGCGGTAGCGGGCTGGTGGGACTTCGCCCAAGACATGGGTGGAGCGACATTCGGCGACCGCTCACGCAACGGGCGCCAAGGCCACTTCCGCAATCTGCCGACGCGGGCCGTTTGCGGGCTGCGATGGACGGGCCGTGAGAGCTGCTGGCGACACGCGCCCAACGAGTACAGTGCCGTGCACTTTCACGAGTACGACCTATACGATGCCGAGTGGGACGAGAGCTTTTCGTACACGGTGCCCGCGACGCTTTCGAGTGGCGTGTACGCCGCGCGCGTCCGAAAGGGTTCCGAGGTTGATTACCTGGTCTTCTACGTGCTCCCTCCGCGGGATGCGGACAAGGCTGACGTCGTGTTCCTGGCCTCAACGGCGACCTACCTTGCGTACGCAAATGAAACCCTCGCCCTGGTAATTGATCAGCTCTTCGGGGCAAATCCGCCGCTTCAACCCGAGGAGAGGCTGCTGCTCGAACGACCTGAGTACGGGCCCTCGCTATATAATAGTCACGTCGACGGGTCTGGTGTGCACTTCTCGTCGTATCTGCGTCCAACCCTGAACTGGCGACCGGGTGGACGGGTGTGGTGCCTTAATGCCGATTTTGACGTGACTCGCTGGCTCGATTCTGAGCTGAAAAACGACGCCTACGACGTGATCACCGACGAGGCACTAGACCTCGAGGGTGAGGAGCTGCTCGACGGCCACCGCGTGGTCGTGACCGGCACACACCCTGAATACTGGTCCGAGCGCATGCGCGCGGCGCTGGAGGAATTCCTGGCAGGTGGCGGTCGCCTGATGTACATGGGCGGGAACGGCTTCTACTGGAAGGTCGCATCCTCAAGAGCGTGGCCTGCCGCGGTCGAGCTGCGGCGTGCGGAGGATGGCACACGAGCCTGGATGTCGCGGCCGTGCGAGTACCACCATCAGTTCGACGGCCAGCTGGGTGGACTATGGCAGCGAAGCGGTAAAGCACCCCAGCAGCTCGTCGGCGTGGGCTTCGCGGCGCAGGGTATGCCCGGCGCGTTGCGCTTCCGTCGCGCGGCCGGCGCCGAAGACCCACGCGCGTCGTTCGCGCTGCACGGTATCCATGAGGAGGTGCTCTGCGACTTCAAGCGCATGAAGGCGACCTGCAACGGCGAGGAGGTGGACCGCGTTGATGCGATGCTCGGCACTCCCGAGCACACGCTCGTACTTGCTCGCTCCGAGCGTTCACGCGCCGACCTGATCCGGACGAAGGAGGAGCTGCTGACCGGACTGCCCTGGCTTCCTGACCCCGAGATCCGCGCCGACGTGGTCTTCTTCGAAACCCCGGGCGGCGGGGCCGTCTTCTCGACCGGGTCGATCGGCTGGTCGAGCGTGCTGGCCTGGAACGACTATGAGAACCCGGCCGCCCGACTGAGTGCGAACGTGCTGTACCGCTTCTGTGACCCGGAGCCGTTCGCAATGCCCGATGTCGACAACACCGCCCTGGATTCCGAAGGGCCCGATCCGCTACCCGGGCTCGGCATTAGCCGGCTCGGCTGGCGGGAGATCGCGAGCGGCGCATTGCACCGCGCCGTTCAGCTGCTGGGCCTGAGCGTAATCGCGAAGATCCGGGGCCTGGAGGCACCGCCGCCGCCTGCGCAACACCGGGATCGTCTCGACCCTCAGGATCTGCCGCCTGTCCACGCCGACGAAGCCTGTGCCGCGGGCCTTGCTACATCAGTGGTGAACTCAAATCCTGGCTCAAAAAGGAGGAGGTAGAACACTCTCGAGGCGCGCCGTATGACCCACAGACCCGTTGACGAGCGTCGCCAATTGGAACAGATCAATAAATGGAGAAACCTATGTTAAAACTGCACTTTGCCCCTAATTCTCGAGCAGGGCGAATAGTCTGGCTACTTGAAGAGCTACAGTTGCCTTATGAGATAAACAAAATGGCCTTTCATCCAAAGGATCTTAAATCGGATGAACACCGTGCTCGACATCCGCTTGGTCGAGTTCCTGTATTGGATGACGATGACACAACAATATTTGAATCTGGGGCGATTGTTGAATATATCCTCACCAAGCACAAGAATGGAGGCTTAAGGCCTGATTTAGATGCACAGGAATATGCCGCCTATCTGCAGTGGTTCCATTACTGTGAAGGGATGGTAATGCCTCCTGTCAATACTATTGTAGTACAAACAGTTTTGTTGCCACCGGAGAGACGTGATGAAACTGCACTTAGCCAGGCACAGCGATTATTGGCCAAAGCTCTGCAACCCGTCGATGAGGCGCTCGAAGGTAAGGATTACTTGATCGGTGATTTTTCTGGTGCGGACATTATGCTCGGGCATGCCTGTTTTATGAGTAATCGACTCGGCTGTGTTTCTGAAGATATGGCCCATCTGAAAAGCTATGTCGCCCGAATCGCTGACCGCCCTGCCTTTAATACGGCCATTACCATGCAATAGTGCCTGCCAAACTGACTGCGCACACCTTGTTAATAAGTGAATAGTTATTTTTAAATAGCTCATATACTCGGGTAAATAAAAAATTGGAAAGTTATTTCAGGGAGCAATAAATAATATGAAGGCATCGTCAGAGTTACATGAATTTGATTCCGAAGTTATCGGTCTTGCTGTCGAAGTTTCTGTTGTTTTGCCTCCTGATTTTGAACAAATAGAAGAGTCACCCCCACTGTTCTAATATTGTTGGTACTGTGGACATATGGTAGCAGGCTAATTTGAAAAACGAC
>Ga0315322_10004927_pt1 | contig 10250 bp, 9 predicted proteins | sample M110021515metaG_FD_203461 | JGI IMG/M metagenome (GOLD analysis project Ga0315322, IMG submission 203461) | Ammonia-oxidizing marine archaeal communities from Monterey Bay, California, United States - M1 100m 21515 | ecosystem: Environmental > Aquatic > Marine > Intertidal zone | place: USA... | reverse complement strand
ACTCACCGTGGAATGAGCGGGCCGGCTATCCTGAAACTTTCCGCATGGGAAGCCCGTGCTTTTGCCGAGCATGCCTATGATCTCGAGGTCGAAGTGAATTGGTTGCCTGAATGGAAACTCCAACAGGTGGTACAAAAGTTCGGGGAGTTGCGCAAGCGAAAGGGCGATTCCTTGGTCAAAAGCAAGGTATTCGAGGAGATTCCGAGAAGATTGTGGGAAAGCCTGTTGTCTGCAGTGGGCGTTCATCCCGAGGACCAATGGGCCCGCTTGAAGAAGACCGGCGAAGATGGATTGATCAAGGAATTGACCGCCGGGCGCTTTGCAGTGAAGGGAAAGACGACGAACAAGGAAGAGTTCGTAACCTGCGGAGGGGTGAGCCTGAAGGAAGTCGACTTTCGAACCATGGAAAGCAAACAACGAAAGGGGCTCCACTTCGCGGGTGAGTGCCTCGACCTGGACGGCATCACCGGAGGTTTTAATTTTCAAGCGGCTTGGACGACCGGACGAATTGCCGGTCGGGCGATGGCCGGGGCAGGGGAGTAGGTTTTCTTTTCGATTGCCTTTGGATTATTGGTTCCTGTTCTGTATTCAAATGACCATCCAAAGACGTTTCCCTGCAATCCTTTTGCTCCTGGGGTACGCCCTTTATTCGGCTCCACCCACTTTTGAGATATCCAAGATCCCAGATGGAAACTTCGCACCCTTGGGTAAGGAACTTTCTCATTACATAGACGTCTTCGGGATTCCCGTCTTGGCCACCAAGTCGACTCCGTCCGATAAGGTCAAGTACGCCGCGATCGTCTTGGCCGAGTACTTGGACAACGACGAGAATGGACAACCCGACAACTCTTTGGTTCTCGCCACTATGGTCAAAAGAAAGGCTTTTTTGTTCATGACCGAAGACGAGCGAAGTTTGGACCGCTTCGATTACGAGGTCTTCGTGGAGCACGACTTACATCATGGTCAGGGGCAGTTCGCAACCGAGACTAACCCGGGAAACGGCGAATTCGATGCAACCCTTGAAGAGGTCCTGCACTTAATCACTCACGAGGGGTATGCCCATGCGTATCCCAAAGTCTTCGGGGACCGGCCTGGAACGGTTTTGGCTGCTTGCTTGGATCGTGCCCGAGGGGGACATTTTAAGCAGGTGCCCCGGCGGTATCCGAAGGGGGCATGGTTTACCTACGACGACCGATCCTGCGATTACGGATGCCAGTGCGCGGAGTATTTGTATTGGGCCATCACCTCGGTTCTCGGGGCTCAGAACGATCCCAGACGCATCCGTGATATCCGTCATGAGTGGAAACTCTATGACAAGGAGTTGGTGAAAAAGTACGACCCTCATGTTTTTGCCCTTATCACTGATCCCAAGTACAAGCTCCCGACCCGTTTGCCCGATGGTAAATACCGCTGGAAACAGTCGAAGTCCAAATAGCTGATTTTATGAAGAACTTACTCCTCGTCCTGACATTTGCATTTCCATGCTTTCTTTGGTCTCATGAAGGCCCCGATCCCCTAGGTCATTGGATGGGCCGAACCGACCGAGTCAAGGAGGGTAAACTCATGGCTCGTCTTGGCCCCGACGGAACTCTCTCATTCAAGCCGAACTTCATCAAGGACCGTTTGGGGGAATCGATGTTGTTCGAAGGTCCGAAAGCCAAGTGCCTCTTGGCGGCCGACTTCAAGACAGTCCTCAAGTCAATGCCCCGCAAGGCTGTTACCCTTTCGGCCTGGGTCAGTATTTCCACACCCCGGGAGTGGGGCGGAATCATAGGTGCCCTCCAAGATAATGGGGATAACGAAAAGGGTTGGATTCTGGGCTACGACGCCTCCACTTTTTACTTTGGCCTGTCGACTGCCGGGGCCGACGACGGGGATGGGAAAATGACCTACCTGAAAGCCAAGACCAAATACCGATTGGGCAAGTTTTACCACCTCGCCGCCGTATACGACGGGAAGACCATGGAACTTTACGTAAATGGCAAGAAGGAAAGCCAGAGTAAGGAGCAGAGCGGAGACCTCCTTTACCCGGATTCTGCCCCTTACGTTATCGGGGCTTATCAGGATGCCAATGAGTTTCATCCCCACCATGGGAGAATCCGCGAAGTCCAAGTCTTCGGGGAGGCGGCTAAGGCGGAATGGGTGGCCAAGGAATTCGCCCACAACGAATCTCTTGCCACCGAGAAATGGAACGAGGCCGAACCGACCTTCCAAGTCCTCGTCGAGCCCTACCTGCAATTCGCCACCCAAACCTCCATGACCGTCATGTGGCATACCAGTCTCCAAGCTTCCTCAGTTGTCCGCTTCGGCCCGACCGACGCCTGCAACCAGACCATCGAGGGCAAGGCTTCCATAATCCATGAAGTGGTTCTCGAGGGACTCGAGCCGGAGACCCAGTATTTCTACCGGGTCGAGTCGAGGACTCCCGCGGGTACTTCCTACCTGAGCGAGCCTGGAACCTTCAAGACGGCGGTGAAGAAAGAAACCCCCTATGCCTTTGCTGTCATCAGTGATACTCAGGGTAACCCGAAGGTATCGAAGCAAATTGCCGAGCTCGCCTGGGGGCAACGGCCGAGTTTTCTCCTTCATCCCGGGGATTTGGTTTCCACGGGAAAGAACCGGGAGCACTGGCTGAAGCATTTCTTTCCAGGCATGCGCCCGCTGATCAATCACGTTCCCTTCTATCCCGTCCTCGGTAACCACGAGCAAAACGCGAAGCATTACTACGACTACGTATCCCTTCCCAATCCCGAGTATTACTACGCCTTCGACTTCGGCAACGCCCGCTTCTTCATGGTGGATACCAACCAGAAGGTGAATCCCGGTTCGACCCAGTTCAAGTGGCTGGAAAAGGAATTGGTCGCCTCCAAGGCAAAGTGGAAATTCGTCTGTCACCACCACCCGCCTTATTCCTCGGACGAGAACGACTACGGGAACTTATGGAAAAGCAATCAGGGAAGCCACGGCGACCTGCGGGCCCGCGAGCTAGTCTCCCTTTACGAGAAGCACGGAGTGGACTTGGTCTGGAACGGACACATTCATTCGTATGAAAGAACCTGGCGGATACTTGGGGGCAAGGCGGTGGAATCGGGTGGTCCTTTCTACATGATCACGGGCGGTGGAGGAGGAGGCTTGGAAACCCCGGCCCCGACAAGACCCTTCTTTCAGAACAATGTCCGTCGTGGGCATCATTATGTCATGGTCCACATCAACGGGGGAACGCTCGAACTGAAAGCCTTCACTCTGGACGACCGTCTCTTCGACTACCACAAGATTGAGAAGTAGAGAGCGGGATTATTTTTTCGCGGGCCGGTTTTGCTTGTTCATTCCAAGTTGCACGGCATGCAAAAGTGAATTCTTTCCCTTCGCATCCTGCCCAAGCTCCCAGATCATGATACCGCCAAAGCCTTCCTTTCGTGCATACACGGTTTTCCGAAGGATGGTTGCCGGTCCGTTAAAGTGATAACCACCCGCCAGGTCGGAATCCTTGGTTGGCTTGAAACGCCGTAAGATCTCATCATAAGTCATCGCCTTCTTCTGGGCGTTTCTTCCGTAAAAAGGAAGGCCGAGGACCAGTTTTGATTTGGGGACTCCTCGTTTCACCCAATGCTCCAGGTCGCTTTTCGCCCCGGAAAAAGATGCATGTGGAGTGCCCTGATCGTAGGCCATGACCAATATGCGGTCGATAGAGGGGATTGTTCGAGGCTTTAGGTAAGTTCCCCAACCTGCCACGGCAATGGACAATTCAAATCCATGAGGAGCGAAAGCCTTCTTTAGTTCGATGAGGAGTTTTTGGAAGTTCTCGATCTCTGCTTTGCTTCTGGGGTGTTCCCAGTCGACATCGGCGCCGTCAAGCTGATGCTTTTGGAGAAAGACCGTGAGGTTGCGGACGAAGGCAAGCCGGGTGGCCGGATCCGCCGCCATTTTCGAGAAGCCTTTGGACTTTCCCCAACCGCCTACACAGAGGTGGACTTTCACACCCTCGGGCTTGGCTAGCGTCGTAAGTGTCTTGAAGGTTGCCGGCTTGGCATCGGAGGAATCAATCGAACCATCGGCTCGTGGCTCCACGGAAAAGAAGATCAGGTCGGTGAGGATCTCGTAGGGCAGGGCGTCGATGGATCCGACCCTGTAATGGGGAAGGTATCCGATTACCTGAGCCGACTCGACCTTGGCAAGAAGGGCGAAGCTCAAGAAAAGCGTCAATAATCCAAATCGCATAAGTGATACCTAGCACCCCCTTAAAAGGAGTGCAAGAATTGCAAACGGAATCGAGGTTAGTCTTTGACTTCTTCGCCGTTTTTGTAGGTGGTTCTAGATTTCTCCGATCCGTCTAAGTTGTATTCAACCTCAATTCCATTTCCATTCTTTAAGTTTGTGACGGCGCACTTCTCTCCATCGGGTTTTATCCGTTCTTGGGAAGGTTGAGAAAAGACTGAACTAGAACTTTTTTGTTTAGAACAAAACGAAAGGGTCGCGTTCCCTCTTTTGCCTTAGGTCATATTCTGAGTTCGGATACCAACCAAGTTGATGAACAAAATGATGATACAAAAAACAAGTAAAGTGAAGGCAGGGATTATCTTATATAAGTTATCCTTGGCTTTTAAATGCATCCAAATTGCCCCGATCATAAAGATTGTAGTAAACACCATACAAGGCAGAGTGAAAGGTCTGTAAACTAAACCGATTAATAGAAAGAATGCGAAAAACGGTTTGATGATCTTGATGATGTCGTAGAACCAATCGGGCAAACCAACCTCAGAAACCTCCTCCCTTAGCGTAGCAGCCTCTCCAACTCTAAAATTTGTGCGTACATGAGATCGTACTAACCATACAACAAGTATTGATACACCTACTGATAGTTGAAGTATGTCTGAGAAATCTGTCATTCTGCGCCTAGTTTATTAATTATTAAAGCCTATGACTCACCTTTAGGATTATCATTACAACATGAAAGTCGTTTATAATAACCTTGTTTTTTTTAAACTCAAATTACCCTATTTACAAAAACAGGAAAAGGAGTGAGTCAATCGTTTCGTAGAGTTACACTCTCAACTTTATCTAGACACGAGTTTCTTGTGTTAGCAGGAGTGCACAAAAGCAAAAGTGAGGAAAACAAGGGCGACCCAGATAAGGGCTTAGGTATTCGGCTAAAGATAAAACACGGGAAATTACTAGAAAACATTTTTAAAACCTTACGGGAAGCTGTTCCAATAATACTTTTCGTCGTATTTTAACTAATACACAATATACTTGACTAACTATCCCAATCTAAATTTTGATGTTGGATTAGACATCCCTTTTAGTTTGAAACCCCACCCTTTTTTACCTTTTTTAACCGCAACTTTTGTTGGTTTGTTTTCTTTTGGGTCCTTAGCAGGTCAACCTCTTTCCAGTTCCCTCCAGTTGAACCCCAAAAAGCTTACTGGCTTTTACTTTGCGATGCCTTCATCAGACTTCGATTTTTTTGGAGCCGAAGCACCAAATCAAGGTGCTATACGTTCGACAATGAGCGAATTCGCTGAGAATTCGGAAGGGCTTCAATTGGTTTTCATATCGAACGATAGCAATGTCGCCAAATTTAACGAGTTAAAGTCATCAAGCCTTTCAAAGAATGCTCATTTATACAAGGGTTTCTTCGGAATTGGAAGTCAAACTCAGATTGGCAAGGTACTCGTTCAGAATTTCAAGGTTTCCGTCTTGCCCACTCTTTTGATCTGCAACAATAGCGACCGTATCCTGGATGCCAATGGTCTTTCCTCGCTGAAATCGAAAAGCGATCCCTATGCCTACTGGAAATCCTTGGACACTACAATTAATCCAACCGCAATAAGTAAACCCGCACCTCAAAAGACCGTAACTTCTGTTTCGTCAACAAAACGTCCAATCGAAGATGAAATCAATAAATTGAAAGTTAGGAAGACCGAAAGTATCAAGAGTATTGCTAAAACTGTTTCCGATCTGCTCAAAAAACTTGGGAGTGAAGGATCAACCTCTCCTAAATTGCTGTCTAATGCCTCAACTGGTGTTGATGTGTGGCTCGATTACTCACGTAAATGCCAGACATACACTAAGTCCATTAGGGAAAGTCTTTCCACCAGAATTGAGGAACAAAAACGGGCAGATGATGAAGATGATGAAGTGTTTTCTTCTTTGCTTAAAGTCAAAATGAGTCAGCAGCACGCTGAGTTAGTCAAATTGGAAGAGGCATTCTCGGAAATTTTGATATTGCGTGCCGCGTTTCGGACCCTGTTTGTAAAATGTGCCAAGTATAACGATAACATTGATGTCCTTGGCCAAAAAACGATAAGCGAATTGATTGAAAGAGATATTGGTAACTTTCAACAGACTCACCTTAACCCCTTGTTAAATAAGCAACAAAATCAATCCCCCCCTAAATAATTATAAGAAATGAAAAAAAATATCCTACTACTCGCTTCACTCCTTCTTTTTGCTTTGGCAGGGGCATATGCCCAAGCCCCATCGAGTGATCTTTCACTAAAGGTCGTGACTACCATTGGAAATAAACCTGAAAATCTCAGCGACAAGGAAAGCCTTGAGTGGGACTTGGCCGTAATGAAAAGAAAAGTCGAAATCGCAGTGGATAAATTCGACAAAGCCGGCGGGAGTCTGGATGAACGCATGGCCGAGTTGACGGTTCTTGAAAATGATATTAGGGAATCGTTGGTTCCTCTTCAACCCGGTGGTGCTCTTCTTGTCGCCGTAGAGAAGAATAGGAAGCAAACTGAATCGCTCCAAAAGAAATACGCGGCCAAGGCAATCACGGCAGGTCTCTCATCCAAGTTGAGGATCAAGTACGAGAACTTGGCTCAAAGATACGAAAAGAACATAGATCGTGCTTACGATAACACGGGGCTATTGGATAAATCCAGGAAGAAATTGGAAGAAAGGCTTGTTGAGTTGTCCCAAAACAAAGAATTCATTGCCGACCTCATGCAGGCAGATGAAACAGAGCTTGCCCTAGAAGAGTTCGAGGGAATTATCGATGGAATTCAAGGTATCGAGCAAACCATAGGGGAGATGGTCGATAAAATAGGCGAAGGAGGTCAGTCTACAACGCAGAAAGATTAATTTTAGCCTCAAGCAAGCATGAAGGCTTTTTCACTTTTTGTTTTCTTTTTCTTTACGACTTTTGTCGGAGCAGTCCCGGGAAAATCAAAGGTTCCGACTGTTAAGGAAACCTTGAGGAATCTGTCTTTGGCGATAAACGACCTTGATGGGGCAAGCGAACCAATCGAGTTTGTGGATCAAATCAAAGCTTGGGAAAACCTTGTCCTGTCCTGCAAGTTTCTGGAACAGACCCTTTCCCTCCGCATCCAAGGGTTGTCCGCTCAGTTGGAAGATTATGAGGCTAAGATCGAACGATACCCTGCTAAGCGTAAGTTTTATCAATCTCTCTCTCAACGTTCCGAGCGGCAACTCGACCAGCTCTACGGAATTAAGGAAATTATTGTAGTTCAGGCTAAGAAGCTAAGCGATAAAGTAAGGGTTCTACGCTCAGATCCTCAAGTTGCTGAAATTCTCGAATTGGAAGCAAAACAGGAAGAATTGGATCGCCAACTGTCCTTACCCCAAGACTTAGTTCCAGCTTCAGTTAAGCGCGCCATTGATAAAGCAACTGATTGAGTATCTCGGAGCGATTCCCATCACTTGCAGGGGAATACTCTTTCTTCTTTTGTGTATTTGCTTCGGCTTTTTTGGCCTTTTAGAAACTGAGGAGATAACAGGATGGCTTGATTTTTCTGATGAAATAAATTCTTCAACTCAACCTGTACAACAAGCAGTCAGTAACTCATCGCTTCCTGCAGGGAACCCATACTTCTGGGCTTGGTCGGTTGCCGCCTTTTCCTTTTGGTTCATTTGTTTTCTTTGCTTTTGGTTCGCGATTATTTTTATTCGTACTCATGTAAAGATGAGGAAAGGAAATGAGCAAATATACATAAGTGCCAACGGACAGTTCAATCAGACTGGTTTCCGATTACCACCTATGATTGTTTTTTTCCCTGTACAGGTAAGTGTTAGGTGGAGTTCCCTTGAAATCCTTGATGCTTGGGGGATAGTTGAATTGCGTAAGGGTGTCGAATACTTGAGCTTACGAAGACGGGTTAAGCTTAATGAGGTAAAGAGAATAGTTATTATCAAGGATCTGTGCGGCTTCTTTAGTTTTAAATTTAGCCTGCAAACAAGTGGAGCGGTTATCGCATCTCCCGTAGAGGTTGATGTCCCTAACAATCTGAAAATCGCTCAATCTTCTGGCGAGGAGGACTTGCCGTCGGGAAGTCCTGAAGGAAGCTTTCTTGACATGAGAGCTTATCGTCCTGGGGATCCCATAAAGCACATGTTATGGAAATTGTGGGCGAAGACCAATGGCGAACTGAAGTTTGTGCGAACTCCCGATCCAGTCGGTGGCGAGCAGTTGGCCTTTTTTCTTTTTTCACATCCCTCGGATGAAGCGAATGCGAGGGTTCTGAAAAAACTCCTTTCAGTGAAAATGAACCACCTATTGGGTGTCGGTTCAATGAATGGCAATCTCCAGGATAAGTGTATTAGCGAAAATGTCTTGGATTCGATGGAGTTGCTTCAGCAGAGTGGTTCTTGGTCCGCAACCAATGATGAAACTTGCTCTTACGATAGTTTCTTGAAGATAGTGAAGAGGAGACGCATTGACAAATGCTGGGTCTTTTTCCCTCCGGGTGGTGAAAAAGAGGATGCCTTGCACTCCTTGGTGAAGGCGAATTCAATTGGTGAAGTCAACTACTTCGTCTCTTATTTCTCTGATCTCATTAGCGAGAAACGAGCGGGTGAGGAAACGGTCGAGTTCTTGAGGTCCTCCTCTTTGTCTGCCGTAGTCGAGCATCATCCTATAGAGTCTGGTTTTGCTGATTTCTGAACATATGTTAGACAAATCTACCAGTCTTTTTTCTGTTATCTGCCTTGGTGCAATTTGGGGGAGTGCCCTGACCTTTGCCTTTTTTCCTTATTTGCTTCTGGATTCCGGCGGAATTGGAATCATCTTGGGTTCGCTTTTTTGCTGCCTAATTGTGGAATTCAATTTTCGGCTTGTTGGGCTTAAGTCCGAGATATGTGAGAAAAAAGCATTTGTGTTTCCACTTACTCTTACGATTTCATTGACCCTTCTTACTTTCACTATTTTTGGGGATGGAATGCTTTTCCGGGTGCTCGATTTCTTCGGGCTATCTCTTGCATTTAGGGATGCCATCCATTGGTTTCTTTTTTCCTTTTCCTTGGTTCTTTTTTTTAGAGTTCTATCCTTTTTCTTTGATTCATTTCGGGTGTTGGAGGTCGCCTTTATTGTTCTTTTAATTGTAATGCCAATTTACCTTTCCTTGGAAGAGGGTAGGTTAGAACCGCAATGGTTGTTTGATCCATTGATTGAGAGTGGGGTCATTGATCCTAGAGGATTTGGAAGCGAGATTTTTTGGTGGTTTGCCGCCCTCGCATCCATTCCGATTATTCCCTTGTTCTTGAAGTTCGATGATCTTTCGGCGAAGTCGGATAAAAAGTCCGTTTTTTTATCTTTTTCCCTTAAGTTTTGTGCACTTTTCGTGATTCTTTCGGCGGCATTGGCAACGAGTTATTTTTTCCGCAGTAATGAGAAAATTAGTGACACCAAGGATTTTCAACCACCTGCTAATCCTCGTAAACCACCACCACCTCCTCCTCCTCCAAGATTAGCACTGGTGGTTCTCCCTGAGATAGAATGTAATGATAAGGAGGGGTACTACTTCCGTTGCTCAGTGCTTGTAGACTTTAACGAGTCGCTGAGGTCCCTTAAATTTCATACAATTGAGAGTCCTAGGAACAGGGAACTGATTCATTCACCAAGCCAAAAAGCTGAAGGGGCGCAAGGTGATCGCAATTCTTCCCTAACCTTGACCAAACTGGGGATTGCTAAGGAAGTTGCTATCCACTTGGATTCTTTGGGATATTCCAATCAGACTGCTTTCAGGGGTATGCAAAAGAAAAAAATGGTAGAATTGGGTCTTACCCTCCCAATAGCTGAGGATGTCTTGGAAAAAACAAATAACCGAATGTTATCTAAGATTTATTTGTATGAGAAAAACCTTCCACCTTTTTTGCTTAGCAATGCGCTCTACATGCAAAAGATAGATCTCTCTGGAGATAGCGACTTTGTGGATGCCTACGAAGTGATATCTAAAAAAACATTCAATAATTTCAGTTTTAAAGAAAAGTTCGATTATTTTATCACA
>Ga0315322_10004918_pt1 | contig 10258 bp, 12 predicted proteins | sample M110021515metaG_FD_203461 | JGI IMG/M metagenome (GOLD analysis project Ga0315322, IMG submission 203461) | Ammonia-oxidizing marine archaeal communities from Monterey Bay, California, United States - M1 100m 21515 | ecosystem: Environmental > Aquatic > Marine > Intertidal zone | place: USA... | reverse complement strand
TAAAACAATCTTGATCAAAATTGTTATAGCTGGAGGTATGCCAATATTAAAATGTCTTCTTAGTGTTTTTAAGGAATTTAATTATACTATAAAAAAATATAAGACAAAAAGTGAAAACATACAAATACTACAAAATATACGACCTGAAACCGCAATAAAAATAGAACAATCAAATTACGAAAATGATATTTGGCAAACATTGTTTTTTGAAAAAAAATGATTAATAATAGACTAAATTTACAAATTAAAAATACTCCAACGTAATTTTTGAGATTTTTTAGTTTTTCTTTTAGTTTTTCTTTTAGTTTTTCTTTTAGTTTTTCTTTTGTTTTTTACTTCAGTTTGTTTAGGTTTCCAAGATTTTGCTAAATACTTTTTATAAATAGCTTTTGTTTTATCACTCCACTGATATACATAATAACCTTCCTTATCTTTGTAGATATCGCTTCCGTCTTTCCATGAATCATAAACTATTTTACCATTAGATTTGATGGGCATTTTATATAACTTTATATAAAAAGATACTGTCTTCATAATACATACAATGGGATACATTTATAAAATCGTAAATAAGATTGATAAGAAGACATATATTGGACAAACCGTTAGTGATTGCGAAACAAGATGGTCACATCATCTAGCCAAATCAAGTAATTGCAGATATCTAAATTCGGCACTAAAAAAACACGGTATTGATAATTTTGATTTCAAAATAGTGTGTATAACCTTTGACAGCAGCTTAGATGACATAGAAATAGACTATATCAAAAAATATGATTGTTTAGTACCAAATGGATATAACCTAAGACTTGGAGGTAATTCTGGACGACATCATGCAGACACGAAGAAGAAGATATCGGATACTTTGAAAACTATATATAGAAATGGAACTACTATTCATTCTAAGCCTCAATTAGGAATTCCACATAATGAAATAACTAAGAAAAAGATAAGTGAATCTTTAAAGGGAAAACCGAAGAATAAAGAATCGGGTAAGAAAGGAGTTGAGACGTTAAGAATGAAAAGAAATCGGAAAATTATACAACTAGATATTCACGGGAATAGGTTAAATGAATTTCTTACTTGTAAGGAGGCAGGTGAATATGTTGGTGGTTCAACAGGAGGCGTGTGTCAATGTTGTCTTGAAAAAAAGAAAAGTTATAAAGGATATATTTGGAAATATGAAAGTATTGAATAAACATAATAATAAGAATGCTTATTATGTTTATAGACGCTCTCATTCGGAGTCGAACCGAAGGCCTTATGGTCCCAATTAGCATTATATACGCTATTAACAGCCATACGCTCTAACCAACTGAGCTATGAGAGCATATGTATCAGAGCGTGGTTTCGATCCACGGTCCCCTAGGTAACTCACGTTTATAAGTTATGAGCCTAGTGCGCTGCCTCTGCGCCACTCTGATAGTGTAACAAGCCCCCATCCATCGCTTGTTACTGTGGGACACCCTGTGCAACTTAAGTCGCTTAGTATAGTGTTTATGGTTGTTTATGTACATGTTATGTCCCTCCATTTCCTCGTTCGACGGTCTTTAAAGGCGCCTCTCTTTCCTTTTTATTAACTTGTAATGAGCCCCTACAACCTCGCCCATTACTGTGGAACACCGAATCCGTCATCTAACTCAAAACTTGTCAAACGCTCAGAGGTTCATTTTGTTAAATAATCGGCACCATTAACAGAAAACCACTAATGGAATATGTTCCTCCATTGCCTCATGTGACGGTCTATAATGGCACCTATCGTTCCATTGAGACTTCAGGATTTAACCAAGGGATTGTCTCCGCCCCCACCCGATGAGAGGCTCGAACTCTCGACCACATGCTTTTTTTATCACACGTAAAATGATGTAAAAGGCATGCGCTCTACCAACTGAGCTAATCGGGTATAAAGCTCTTACCGAGATTCGAACTCGGGTTTGTGGATTTTTGTAGATACTACTATATATTTCAAAGTCCACAGTGATAACCACTACACTATAAGAGCAAATGACCATTCGGTGCCAGAATATTTTTTAGGGAAATATCTAAACCTGTGCACAGAGAGGGGTTCGAACCCTCGCGCATTATGCAGTGGGTCTTAAGTCCACCCCCTTAGACCACTCGGGCATCTGTGCATGTGGGAGTAACGCCCCCTCACAGTATAACCTACTACAAACTCTCTAAATTAATTTCTACCTTTATAGTATATAATGTCTGCAGCATCTCTCAAGTGGACACATAAAAGGCCTGTGTCATATTTTCCATCATGTATAGAGCAGTTTGGACAACCAACTGCAATCAGTCGAGAAAAGCACGGATTTGCTTTATGGAAGACCAAGGGTCTTTTTAGTGAGCATCTTCTTCGTGATGAAGATGTGAAACATTGTGTGCCTCGACCGCATCATGATTATTTCTATAGTAGTGTAAAGTTTTACGTTCCAGACGACAAGTTTTGTGATGTTCTCAAGGTTAGTGGTTCCATTGCGTACGATGGTCTAAAAAAGTTATTAACAGCGCGTTGTGGCGGGATCGGTGCAAATTACGCGACGTTATATTTAGGTATGATGATTGCAAATGGCAAACTAAGTTTGAAACAGGTTCAGGCTGGAGATATGTATCCAAAAATGATACGCGGCGAACTCATTCCTCACGATAAGCTTCATTCCATTATGTATAAATTAAAGAAAGAGAACCATAAAAGATATAAGAAACAACTTGTAGACGATTTCGCACATTACGCATTCAAAAAGTGTTATTCCAAGACAAAGAAGCAGAAAGGCGGTAATTCGAGCAAGAAAACAAGAAAGCGTGTTGCAGAGCCAACTATTTCTAAAAATACCCGAAATCAAAAATGTTCCGAAAAGGCTCCCAAATCTAGCCACGGTTGGACTTCCTGTTGTCCCCATATGCCGTTAGACGAGCATGGACACTACCGCGCAACGAACGAGATGAATGTGATTAGTTACAAGGGAAAAGAATACGAACTTTGGACGTGTTGTCAAATGTGCGCTGATGCTATGAAGAAGTCTGCAAAAGAAACACCCATTACATTTAAGAACGACTACATACACTCATTTGAAGGAACTACTATGCTTGCCAAAAATAAACACACTGGAAAGATTGTTCAAAAAATGATATTACACAAAAAGTAGTTAAAAGTATTCATTAAGCATATTATCTATATATATTTGTTCATTAGACTCACAGAACTTATTGTATTCCTCTGGATTAATGATATGAGATTTTGTATCATGAATTGCAATTGTATCATATATTTCATTAGATGGTATAACTGGTCTAATATATTTCATAAAATCTATATTATGTTCCTTTTCAATTTCATAGTACTTTTTAATATGGAAATTACTTCGTGCTCTATTAATTTCTTTAATGATAGGAAAACTGTTACCTAGACGATCAATATCTAATTTCTTATCAGTTTCCCAATCACTACTGAAACAAAATAAATGTTCATTTTCATATATATGGTTCAATAAATTATATGGAACATTGTTTTTGAACATGTGGGACCATAATAAAATCTCAAAAATAGTTCTAGCCCGACGTTTATCTTTTTTAGGTTTATTGGGTTCATTTGTGCGTGTTTCATAATACCTCTCATTGAGACTTTGCTTAACCAATATATTCATTACCTCACTCATTCTATTTTTTAAGATCTTTCTTGTTAGAGAATCAGGATCGGTATAATATTCATGACATACTTTCATTAATCGTTCACTATCATATGAAGTATGAAGAGAGTTATACGTTTCTAACCCTTTCTTTTGACTTTTCATATCTGCATTATCTTTGGTTATAATTTTACCTACAAAATAGTGATACAAGATAGCCAATGATACATTTTTTACTACATACTTATCAGATTTATTGTTACGTTTGAACCCACATATAGCTGTAATTAGCACAAGAGTATTGTTGACCGCTAATGAATATGAATTTGTATTAGGTGCCTTTAATTTGTCAGAAATATGTTCAGGACAAATCTGTAGTTTTACCTTAGTAAATATATCCATTACATATTCTATGTATTCAATAAAGATAGTCACGTTATCAGTTGTGATACTATTATTAAAATCAATACCATTTATGTTAAAAATACTTCTCCATACTTTAAAAAACAATTCATAATTTGATTTGGTATCTATAGGAGATTCGATAAATTTACATCTCTTATGACACCAAAGTTGGTATCCCATTAAAAAACCAAATCCGTCGAGAGGACCGTCCCTAGTTTGTTTATGACAATATATAAGTTCATCTTCGCTACGTTTTTCGTAGTATTCAATACATGCATCAATGATATTAGTTTCAACAGTCGTATCTTCGATGTTAAAATCTGTTGTTGTTAATAATGCAGCTGACGTGGCCGTATCTGTAAGACTGTTTTTAAACTGATTTAGATTGATGAATTCCCGTCGTTCTTCCTCTTCAGTCAAACCAATGGAATAACTTAATGGTGTTATTATATCTGTAAACTTAAGTTTCTCATCACATTTCGTCAGAAATAAATCTTTAAATGATGGAATATTCTCATGTTCATCTCCATGCCAAAAATTATCCCAATCTTCGACATGGGGTTTCATGTATTTCACGTACCAGTCAGCATCAAACTTCTTTGTCTTAAAAAAGCGTCTATAATTAAGATCAATTAATTCAGTATAATTGAAGTTGTTAAATATTTCTTTAAGTTTGTCGTGGATTTCTTTTTCATATGTTTTTTCTATAAACTTAAACAACAAATCATCGCGATATTCTTTAAATATTCCAAGAGGGTGATTATAAAAACGTACCTTAGCAAATATTCTATGATTTCCATCTATCGCGTATTCACATCCATCATCTCTTTTATTTACAATAAGGGTCTCTACTCCTGAACCCAAACTCAACAGGAACATAATATATTTTTGCGTAGATACCTTTTCTTTTGAACGAACCACTATAGGATGGTCAGGCCAATCTGTTGCATCACGTCCAGACTTTGGTTTTTTTAGAATATTAAATTCTACTTTATGTACAATATCTTTCACTGTCCATGATTGTGGTTCTCGTTTTCTTCTATTAGGATTAGTCGTAGTTCTTGTGGATTGTTCCATATCAGTTACTATTCCGTAGATATACTCTATATATACAATATCTACGGAAACCCCTTTAAGTTGTTCACATATAACATATACATATTACATGTGAATCGAGTTTTATTTGCTGCACCATGCGTAAGACAAAATAGCAACAGCAATGATTCCAACGACTAGTCCCATATGATACTGGAATTGCATCATTTTATACATCTTTAACCATGCACGTGTTTGTTGAGGTGTTTCAAGGTGGTCTAACATGTAGTTTGTCTTTGGTGTAAGAATGTAGTAGAAATAATTAACAATAAATGCAGTTGATGTTGTTATGCACACCATCGATGTAGTAGAAAATGTTTTGTCCAGCACCATATTATTGAATAGGATAAATAGCATCGCCACAAAGATCCCTATTCCATAACCAGTATAATAGATACATCTACGCTCTTCTACAATGTCTTGGTATAATGCTTTGAACTTGTTAGGGATCTGTTGTTTGTATTTGCGCATCGCTTCAGTGTCTGACATGATGGTAGTCATGTAAACCATTCCTATCAGAAAGACAAGAGAAATAGAGCAGCTTATTTTGCACACCATCTATACTATATATCTACATAAATATTATAACTTAACACTTCCATCGAGCTCCGCAATCAATACAACTCACAAAAGTCGTCATCGGCTCATCCGCCGAACGCGTTTGCATCTGGTAGTAAGTACATTTATTTGATTTGCACTTTCTACATGTAAACGTGTCAGTTGCTGCCTCAATCTGTGTATCATATTTTGTCTTGTCTCGGATAATCTTCTTCTGAATAAGTGGTTCCCACTTGGCCGGAAGCATCTCATGGTGACTCATAGACGCAAATGCTTGTGCGGTCATGGAGTTGTCCTGTAACTGTTCAAGAACTGCAGGGTTTTGCAGGTTGGTGTAAACGGTACGCAGGCGATCGATATAGAGTTGGACAAAATGTTCGTTGTCCCACTTACGAACAACCTTGCGAGTAATGGCCTCTTTAAGTGCATAATTATATATGCCAACCTCTAGATTTATGCTCCTTGTTTTGTTGTGCATATAGGTGTCAAAACGGTCTCGCATCTTAGAACGGAACGCTGTTGGGGCATCAATCTTCATATTAATATGAGATGAACGACTAGATAGATATATGTATAATTTACATAATGTTTATATGCATTCAATTTTGACAATGCCCGCATATTATTCAATGAGATATTCTTCCTCAACCAACTCCGATATATTACTGTCATCGTCACTTGATATAGTATTGTCATTCAGAACGGTAATATTATCTGTCTCTAATTCATTATTTAAATATCCATTGGTATTCGAAACTTTTGGAACAGAATAGATATTGTCATCAGGGTTGATTGTAGCCATTTCGGTTGTTAGACTATTCCAAAAATCAACGGTGAGTGATTCAACAATAGATGTCCCTGGACTGGAGTTGTCCTCAACATACAATACTAAAACACAGTTCCCAAAAAGAGATATTGTGTTAAGAGGTGGAGGGAAACTATAATTATTCTCGAATCCTATTCGCCCCGCATCTTTTCCATAGGCAGCAATAGTATAACATTTATCGTCTCTAGTGACACACCAGTCATATCGTTTATGAAAATTGGTATTCGACTTGAAACCACAACGCTTGTATAACTCAGTTTCGTTATAAATCTTTACACATAATGGCTTTAGTGTGCCAGCCTTTTCAACAATCAATACGCCAATATTTGTTGCCATTGTCTACTTCATATTACGATAAACGGTTTAGATGCTTTTGTGTCTATTAAGTTATTGATATGCCAAAAGTATACATCACTAATTTTTATCCATCTGAAATTGTACATAAATGGACAAACCTTGACCCATATTACATGAAAAAAACCACAACAGATATGATTTATTCAGATGAAGGAATTTACACTATGCGAAACAATAAACTATTTAGGTTATTTCCTATCGACATAACTCCCCAAGTAATTGATGGGGGGTTCACCCTAGACAATAGCCACTTTGTGGAAAAAACAGTAGACTCTCAAATTCCATATGACCATATTCGTATCAAGAAAGAGTTGTTGCATTTTTGTGTAGGAAAACGTTCTGGAATACATTTAATTGTTGAAGGAACGTACACAAGAAACGCATCTAATATAAGTTCAGCACTCACAGAACATGTTGAAGATAAGTATTATAAGTTTGTCCCCACGGACATGTATTTTTTTACACAAGAAAATGACATAGACAATAAGTTATTTATACGGGAAGTTAATATTTTACTATCTATAATACGCTAAGAATAATCGAATGGGGATTTTTATTGTAATAAAGATTGCATTTGTATCATTATTAGTAATTTATGCAGCACATATGTTATGGGATTATTACACAACAAATACTAAAAAAAACCCTAATGGAAATGGAGGAGAGAGAATAAATAGCGCATTACGAGACTCTAAGAAAATGTATGAAGACATGGCTCGCATCATTCAAAATAGAGAGCAACCTGCAGATCTAAATACATCTCAATCCACCCACCAATCTATTGTAGCAACATCGGTTCAACCCGCATTGCATGAACCTACTACACTCAATAATAAAATTATTGTTCCGAATAAAGAAGACATGCAAGAAGAATTAAAAGTATTTATGGAGAATATCACATAGGTGTAGCATATCATACTGGGAACAGGTGAAATTGATTTAGACCTTTTATAGATATTACATATAACTATTGTTCTTAGTCATGAACCGACCAGATACATCACGCGCGCACAAACATGGAGACCGACAACAAAATACACAACAGTTTCAACGTCAACGACAACAAATGCGACAACAACAACAGACGCATCACAATCAAAGCAAAACACGTGTGCGATCAGATCATCTTATACATAATCGCGAAAATCAACCAGAATTATCAGGAATTCCACATGTTCATTTCCTCAAAGAAACACAGGGACATCAACATGTTCATAACGCAGACGTCATCGTCGCAATCCCAGAAGGCAAACGGTGTCTCCTGTGGTTCACAAGCACATCCTCTGCACAAACATCTGGACCTGAAAATACAGAATCTAATAACAGATGTATTCTCATTGAACTAACAGATGCGAACCGAATGGGTAAAAGATACCCTATCAAAACTTGCTTTCATAGCAGCCTTGCATACGGTAAAGGAACTGTTGTCATGGGTACGTTCTCACACATCACAAACTTGAAAACAGTTACGATACATGACGTATATTCATACAAGGGTACCTCATATAATAGAACTGACTATGTAAATAAACTACATTTATTTGAAACCATATTTCGACATGAAATCAAACAAATTAGTTATTTTCCAGACCAAGTTGTCATCGGTCTCCCGATGATGTCTTCAGGAGATACTATATCTCATGACGAACTACTCAATCAGTTACGTTCTATTCCGTATCCAGTAGCCGCGGTACAATACAGATATAGCAGTCGTAAAGACAACTCAGTAGTAAACGTATCCATGTCTAACATGACGATAGTCCCTGTCGAAAAACCTGCGGAAAAATGTGCTAGTTCGCACTCCAAATATATTGACTATAAAGGTATCCGAAACGGAAGAGTACGAGTTCCTGATGCAGTCTTCTTAGTCACACCTGAGATCCAAAACGATGTATATCGCATTGAAACCAGTGAAGGGTTTCACGGATTTGCAGCAGTTCAAAGTTATGAAACCAGTAAGTTTATGAACAAACTCTTTAGGAAGATTAAAGAAAACGGAAATCTAGATCTTCTAGAAGAAAGTGATGATGACGATGACTTCGAGAATGTTGCAGAAGACAAATACGTACATATTGACAAAGCGTATCAACTACTATGTCGATACTTACCTAAAATCAATAAATGGGAACCATATAAGAATGCATCCCGTGGAAGCCATATCGTAAACGCATCCGAAATACATGATATAGGTCGCGCGACAGCGAACACAGATTGTTCCTCCCAGCGACACAAATTATCATTCATGAAATAATAATAATAAATACATATAATATATACGACATCATGTCCAGTACTGATTTAGCCAAGTTGTCTAAAGGCATCAACACCTTGAAGAGAATGACCACCAACCTACTACACACCCGTAAAAGGAGAAGACCAAATAAAAAGTCAAGAGGCGTAAAAAAACCAAAGGCTGGTAAAAAAACGAAGGGAAAGAAGGGGAAGAAGGGAAAGAAGGGAAAGAAGAGCGGAAGACATACACGAGGTCAGAGAGGAGGTAGCACGATTTCTTATCAATTAGGTGGTCAAGAACTCAGACCCGAAGATCTCAATATGGCAACACATGCACCTATTTCTGCCAGTGTTGGTTCTAGTTTCTACGACATGACCAATGCGAAAGGCAGTGGTTCATTTATTTAGACGATATATTTTTACCATTATGTTATCGCGACCAACTTGGTCGCGATAACCAATACAAACTACACACTCTATTTCTTCAGAGAAATAAAACACTCAGAAAATATGGTATCTTCGGAGCCGATTTTTCCGGGTTCCAGTTCCATATCCAAATCCGCAGACATAGCTGCACCGCCTAACCCGTTTCGATTTAGTAGGGCAATCACCGATTCATGTGTAGTCGCCTTCGCGACTGTCTTGCATGATGCACTCGCCTTCTTGCTAGGTGTTCGCTTATTTGACCACTGCGACACATCAGGCGTATATGCATCGAACGAGGTCTGTGTAATTGTATACCCATTCTTTTTGTAGAATGCACATCGCTTGTACCATTGACGCACAAACACCTCATGACTATCAATAATATCTACTACTACTGGTGAGGTGTGCTTTTGGCGAAGAATACGACCCACGGCCTGTTCAATATCTGTCTTGGGCGTCGCCATGATCAGCGTGGTCAATGTCTTAATATCCAGCGCCTCCGACGCCATGCTGTACGTGGCGATGATCACCTTCTTCCCTTCACTCTCTTTTAGTGCGGCCTCTTTCATACCTCCAATATAGTAGCCAACGCTTGTGATCTCACGATCACGAATAGCATCGTGCAAATATTTCAATACTGATTTATTGTGTGCTAGAATCATAATCTGTTGTTCGGGGTTCTCCGCAACCATATCACTCAAGACGCGCAATATAAACTCAGAACGCGGCG
>Ga0315322_10004916_pt1 | contig 10259 bp, 10 predicted proteins | sample M110021515metaG_FD_203461 | JGI IMG/M metagenome (GOLD analysis project Ga0315322, IMG submission 203461) | Ammonia-oxidizing marine archaeal communities from Monterey Bay, California, United States - M1 100m 21515 | ecosystem: Environmental > Aquatic > Marine > Intertidal zone | place: USA... | reverse complement strand
CACCGTACACAGCCGGCCCCGGCGACCCCAACCAATTCGATTCACCTGCCCCCAATAACCCACCAAAAAAACGCGCCCCTTGGACGCGTTGCTATTGAATTGGGCTGGAGCCTACTTGATCGGCGAATAATCGACCGCTTTCATGTAGGTCGAGGCGGGGCGTTGGGCGAGGATTTTGCCGTCGGCCACGGACGCGGCACGGGCCTTTTTCCAGTCGGCATCGCCGATGAACCCGCGCCAGTTGGCGCCGGCCTGTTGTTGGCTCTTGTGCGAGATGATGTAGGTGAGCGTGTTGGCCTTGCCCTTGGCGGCGTCCATCGGGGTCCAGTAGGCGATGTTGGTCATGCCGTGTTTTTCGAATAACGCACAGGTGTGGTCGCGGAAACGGGCGTGAAGGTTCTTCAGGCGATTCTCCGCCGTCACATAAGTGCGCAGCTCAAACACGCGGCTGCCCTTGGCCTTGCCCGGCTTCACCTTCGGCGAGTAATCCACTGCGCTCAGGAAGGTGCTCTCAATCTTGGCCACCAGTCGACCGTTCTTGGTGGAGGCGGCGTAGGCTTTTTTCCAGTCTGGATCATTCAAGAACGCCTTCCACGATTTCGTGTTTGCGGCACGGTTGGGCGAGCTGATCACATAGATCAGGCGATTGTCCTTCGCATCCACAGGCACCCAGTAGCCGATGTTCGTGAGCCCGTGTTTTTCAAACAACGCACAGGTGTGATCACGAAAGCGCGCATTGAGCGCCTCGATCTTGCCCTCGGCCGCCGTGTAAATGCGCAGCTCATAACAACGAGTGTCCTCCGCCAAAACCCCGATGGCCAACAGCAGGAATGCAAAGAAAGGTAGAATGCGTTTCATGTGTGCGAGGATGTTGCGGCACGCTGTCTGAAAGGCAACTGAAAAGAGCCGTTTTCACTCCTTTGAATCAGCTTCGGGTTCTGGTTTTTTCGACTTTTTGGATCTTGCGGCATCAAAGGGCAGCATCACCGTGTCCAACGCGGCTGATAAAGGAAGATCGATCAAGATCAATGGCGTAAGCTTGCTTGGATGTTTCAATGCATCACCAGCATACCGGACAGACGGGTAAGTGACGTCCATTCGACCACCATTCGCCTTCGTTACGTCTCGCAATAGAGTTGATGCGCATCCTGATGTGAAAAACAAAGCACCTAACAGGGATGTCCCGAGTATTATTTTGGCTGACCAATTCATGTTGCTTAAAAAATACCCCAGTAAGGATCAAAACAGTTAATCGATAAAAAACAAGGAACTATCGATTGAATCAATGAACATGTTCAAATCTAAGGTCCTCCAGTCTGTATGGTAAACAAGCTGTCAAGCCGTTCGACGATATGGATCCGCAAGCTGCTGGCAGACTGGATTAAGACAACCGAGGATCAGGGACAAAAAACCGGAAGCGATGCGGGATTACTCGCCACTCTGTTGCGTTGGGGCAACAAATGCGTAAAACCTGAGTACGACCGGGCACGTTCAAAATTGAAAAAAAGTTTCCGGACCACCAAAAAAACCGCCCTAAATAAGGGCGGCTGGTAAATTTATTTCTAATTACACCTTCCACTGTCCGCGATAATTACGCGTGAGCCATCTGGGATCGCCGCCCTTAGCAAAGGTGTTCTTCTTTGGATCCCACGCAATGGCGGTTTGATTGTAGTAGGTCTGGTTCAAGAGATGACAGGCAATTGAAGTGTGAGCACCCACGACCTCATTGGTGATCGGTTTTTTGCGGCTCTTCATGGAGTTCAGGAAATCACCCACGTGGTTGTTACTATCATAAAGTTTCACCTTGGCATCCTTCAAAATCTCCGCCTCAATTCGGTCCATTTCCTGATTCAGATTTTTGCTCTTGTCGTTACGGTCTGACTTGCCAGCAATCAACTGGTCGCCCTTGTAAAGGCCGAGCAATCCACGGTGGCATTCCACGCGGCCATCGGTACCATAAAAAGTCGCGCCCTGCCCTTCCCCATGCATCATGGGGATATCACCCTCATACACCAGCTGTGCACCCTTCGTCGCCTTAGGATCCTTGGCGGGAACCGTGGCCACCGGACCACTGCTATCCTTGTTAAGCCCCCAATGGATAATATCAATCATGTGCGCACCCCAGTCACATACCATGCCTCCGCCGTACTCCTTGTAATTACGCCAAGCTGGGAAATGTCCATGCACGCCGCGTGGGCTCAGGACCGAGCTATAACCACGCATAGGGCCAGGGCCAATCCACATGTCCCAGTCCAGACCCGGCTCATCCTTCTCAGTCTTCAAGTCACAAGGCTTGCCCGGTCCCCCAATATTGACTGCAGTGCGTTCAACTTCCCCAATCACTCCATTACGCACCAGTTCACAGGCAATACGAAATTCACGTGAGGAACGCTGCATGGAACCGGTTTGCAGAACGCGTTTATTATTCTTCACCGCCTTCATCACCTCCACTGATTCATACACGTTGTGGGTAAGCGGTTTCTCACAGAAGACATCCTTGCCGGATTCAAGAGCGGCAATCGTCTGGATGGCGTGCCAGTGATCCGGCGTGGCAATGCACACTGCATCAATGTCCTTGCGGGCAATTAACTCGCGAAAATCCTCATAGGCTTTGCAGTCCTTGTTCTTTTGGCGGGCATTAGCCTTATCGCGCGCGGCATTACGGCGAGTGGTATCACAATCAGAAACCGCCACACAAATCGCTTCCTTGGCCCCGATAAACCGGTTCATGAGCCCGCCATTCTGTTTACCCATTCCAATGAAACCCACGGAAATCTTATCATTGGGCTTTACCTCGGCTGATAAAATGCCTGAAGGCAAAATGAAAGGTGCACTGGCAACGGCAGTGGTTGAAAGGAAACGACGACGCGAAAGATTTGGGGTCTGCATGCCTCGAAGCATACGGACTCACCCCACTTGGGAAAGTGTTTTTTAACCGAACATTATGTAACTTCTATTTAACCACCTAGACTTGCCATCACTTAATATCGATTAGAATCACGTTTAATTACATACAACTACGAGGGCCCACCACTTTTCCTGTTTTTGTGGATTGGAATCGGTAGTACAGTGCCCAATCGAAAATAGTTAAAATTGGGTTCAGAGATGACTCAGATAATTAGTCGTGAAGGTAACTTTGTAATCTGTGTCGAGAGATGTAAGATCTCCCGGGGGACTTAGATCTCATCGTGATTGATGATTTACCTGAGATGATCGGGTGGGTGAGGAGAGAGAGAAGGAGGCTATTCGTCTTTCAAATTCGTTTCTCTAATACGGATTTTATTAAAGGCAATCTGATGTTGGAAACCACTTTTGATCCCATGTTTATCTGTAGGTTTTAGAGCAATGAAACCTTTGCTGTTTGTTCTGTGGCGATCATCGGGAACCATAGTTTCAATAATAAACTCTGATGCACCCAAAAACGGGGACCATTCATAACAAAAAAATGTTTAAGCGAATGATATACATACTAGAAGGACCAAAATGTAAGATGTCCCTGGTCTTTGATCAAAATACCGTTCTTCAAAAGCACTGGTGCCGCCCAAGTGTATTCTTCTGAGATCATCCAGGAGGCTGCTTTTTGGTAGCCATCAGGGCTGGCGACTATCACCTGCAATTCCCCTTCGCCAAACAGCACCATTACATATCCCTTGAAAGCCAAAAAAGTGGCGTATCTTCCAGCACGTTCGGGGCCTTCCCAAAATACTTCACCAGTCTCAGAATCCGCGCAAAAAAGCCGACCTCGATTCAGATGAGATAAACCGTACAATCGACCGTCATTTACTACCGCTGTGCTCATATTTAGCGATGCTTTACGGTGGTGCCAGTGCATTCTGACCGACCATTTTCCATTTTTTTGTTTTGGTTCAAAACTATAGAGACCTCTATTCTCTGCTCCTAATAACACCCGCCCGTTCACAAATGAAGGGGTTGGTGTATTTTGATTCATGCCTATGCTTGGAAGTGGGAATTCCCAAAGTAATGTGCCGGTCTTACTATCCACAGCCACGAGTGCGCGGTGGTTCAATTCAATTACTTGCCGAATTCCTTCATGCTCCACCAATATAGGAGAGGAATAGCAAGGCCCGTCTGCCCCTTGTGTCCATACTTCTTTGCCGGTCTTTACATCAAGAGCCTTCAAAGCTCCTATTTGTTCATTACCAAAGTGAGCAATTACCCGACCCTCATCCACGACTGGTGAATTGCACATCCCCCACCTAGGGTAGGAAGGTTTGAAACGTGAGTTATAGTTTTTGCGCCAAATAAGATTTCCAGTAGATGCATCCCATGCGGATAAAGTACCCGTAATACTCATAACAAAAATACGCCCATCAGCGTATGCAGGATTAGATTTAGGTCCTTTACCGTGTGTCTCACCACCGCCTCCTACTTCAAAGGGTTCTTTATAACTTGAACGCCAAGCTTTTTTTCCTGTATTGAGATCCACACACCAAAGCACTTCTTCGTCACCAATTCTGGCGTGCTGATAAACCCGAGTTCCAACGACCAAAGGTGTCCCATAGCCCTCCCCCACCTTGAGTTGCCAAACTTGGTTAAGTCGTTCAGGCCATTTTTTAGGTGCCTTAAAATCTTTCACCCAGCCATCCTTATTCGGCCCTAGCCAACCTGGCCAATCAGAATCAGCACCCGATAGTGAAGCCGCTAAAATAATCAGAAAAAACGAGAAACCTCTCATTGGGAAAACGTGACAAAAGAACTTACTTCCAGTAAATCTGAAAAATCTCACATTGCAATCAGACGCATTTTTCACAATCCGGTTACATGAATAACACTGGAATCGGTGGGTTTCTTTGATTGGCTTTAGAGTGTGGGAGGAGGAAAATAAATTTTCCGCTTTTTATTTGGATGATTTTGAACGATAAATTGCGCCTGCCCCGCACGTAGTTGGGGTATTTAGATTAAGGTAAAAATATTATGGCAACAGGCAAAGTAGCTCGTTTCTTCGATCAAAAAGGTTTTGGCTTCATTCAACCCGACGGGGGAGGCAAGGATTTGTTCGTCCACGTCAACGAGGTTGATGGCGGTCAACTTCAAGAAGGTGACACCGTTGAGTACGAAGAAACTGAAGGCAGAAAAGGTCCACAAGCTTCCAGCGTTAAGGTTGTTTAGCTTAATTCAGCCAAAGTCGTTGGCTGATTCCATTTCATTCAACGTTCATTAAACCCCATTATTGGGGTTTGATTATTCACTTGCTGTTGATTTCCATATTAACAGCAAGTTTTTTTTGGCACAAGCTGTGACGCCGAATTGATCAACGCTCTGTTACTTCCGGTCAAACCTTATTGAGTAGACGTCGAGCGCGCCGGTTCCAACGATCTTGGTGGCAGTCAGACGCAATAGGACTGTTCCTTTTTTAATGGAAGTATTCCGAGTTTGAATGGCTTAAAGTCATTCGCGAAGATGGCCCGAGAAAAGTTGCCAATTAGCTTCAAAATCGTTAGAGATTCAAGTCGATTGATTCGCAAGGATAACTAATATCTGAAGAATGAAAACCCCTGTTAAGTTTGCCGTTGCCTCACTATTGGTGATTTTTGGCCTAGCGGCTTATATAACGAGGGATACCTCTTCCCTTGAGAAAACAGGATCAACCGATCCCAATTCATCTTCAAAATCTCGCGCGATTGAATTCTATTGTGCCGCGGGGATGTCCAAGCCCATGAGTGAAATCATCAAGGCATACCGCGAGGATTATCCGGGGCGCAAAGTTGAGGTAAGCTACGGTGGTTCAGGCACCTTACTGACAAAAATCCGGGCACAAAAAAGCGGTGACCTCTATCTGGCCGCTGATACCAGTTACATTCAGATTGCTCAGGAAAAGGATCTTGCCGAGGAATCGATTCCCGTGGCGCGTCTCTGGCCGGTTATCGTGGTGAAGAAAGGGAACCCAAAAAAAATACTCAAGATCGATGATCTGATGCGTGAAGATGTGCGAGTAAATCTGGGGAATCCCGAAGCAGCAAGTGTTGGCAAAAAGACCAAAAAACTAATGGAAACCCTCGACATGTGGGAACCGCTTAAGAAAGCAGTTGATACACGTGGCAACTTCAAGCCGACGGTTAATGAGATAGCCAATGACGTTAAAATTGATGCAGCTGATGCGGCTATTGTCTGGAACTCCATCGCCAGTCAGTATCCCGAACTCGAGCCAGTGGAGATTGAAGGGGCAGCACGTGGGACCGTAACCATTTGCGTGTTAAAATTTGCGCGTCTCCCACATGAAACACTTCACTTTGCACGGTATATTTGCGCCGCGGACCGGGGCCTGAAAATCTTCCGCAAACATGGCTTTGAATCAGTCGATGGGGATGTATGGGTAGATCGGCCCAATATCATGTATTTTGCAGGCGGACTCAACCGACACGCCACCGAGCCCATTATTTCCTCTTTCGAAAAACGCGAGGGTTGCACCGTGGAAACTGACTGGATGGGATGTGGATTACTGGTAAGCAAAATGAAGGGAGGCGAGACCCCTGATGTATATCATACCTGTGACGCTTCATTTCATACCATGGTCGAAGATCGGTTTGGACAACTAACCAACATTTCACAAACCGATATTATAATTTTAGTCCCGAAGAACAACCCCAAGAACATCAAATCATTAGAAGACCTGACCAAGCCAGGCATGAAGGTGGGTATCGGTGACCCGGAAAAGACTGCGATGGGTAAATTAACGATAGACCTACTGAAGGACGAAGGTGTTTACGAAGAGATTAAAACGAATATCGGTAATCCTTTCCCAGAAGCCCCGATGGTTGTGGGACAGGTAACCCAGGGCGCACTGGATGCGGGTCTGGTTTATGTGGCCAATGCACATGCCCAGCGAGACAAGGTAAGAATGATCAAGATAGAAAACCCCCTTTCGAGCGCCACTCAAACCTATGCCGTCAGTAAAACTTCAAAACACAAACACCTGATGCAGCGCTTATTGAATCGCCTGCGCTCATCGGCCGGGCAGGAGAACTTCGTTAATGCGGGATTTGAGGTAATCACAAGTCCCCGCCACGGAAAATGAGTAGCCTCGCGTCTCCGGACCCATCTCCTTCCCCATTTCGGCCCAAGTCCGACACCCCCTTCTTTTTTGGACTAGGCTCCCTGAGTGGTTTCTATTTATTCCTGATACTGGCCCTGATACTGGCTCTAGCCATCGTTCCGCGCTGGGGGAAAAGTGACGAAACCAAACTATTATTGATGGGCCAATCTCTTGAAGAGGCCGTCTATCACCTGAAAGTCGCATCAAAGAATGCAAGCGGCACTAATTTGGATCAAAAGGTTGAGGATGCTTTAATGGAAGCCAAGAAGTTGGCCGATCTAAAACCAGATGGTCAATCTAAAGCCGGATTGGTGAAGCAGACGACCACTGAAGCCCGGGCATTGGCCAATATTAGACTCAGTGAGTTGGTCAAAAAAGCAGAGACTGAGAAGGTCGATATTGTAAAAGAGATCGATCAGGCGAAAAATTCACTCCTAAACGCGGTTGCGTTTGATCGCCCCAGCGATTATGCGGCCGTGTTTAATGACCCCGGAATCCGCGCATCAGCCAAGCTCAGTTTTGTATCCTGCACCATCTCCGCATTACTGTCACTTTGGGTTGCTGCCCCCATCGGCTACACCATGTCCCGTTTCCAGTTTCGAGGCAAAAACTTCATCGACACCATCCTTGATGTTCCCATTGTACTGCCCCCCTTGGTTATTGGCCTAGGGTTGCTGATTCTCTTCAACAATATTTCCTTTGGCACCATGGAGGTGGTGTATTTTGATCGTGATGGAAGCCAATATATTGTGCAGGAAAACCGAACTATCGAACGGATGATCCAGCAAGTGGGAGCATCCATTGGTTTCCAGATGCGGATTACCAATGGAGCGGCAGGGGTGGTTTTGGCCCAGTTTATGGTAGCTTGTGCCTTTGCAGTCCGCACCATGCGAAACACATTTGATCAAATTAGCCCGCGGCAGGAAGAGGTGGCCATGACGCTGGGCAGCTCGCGCGGTGAGGCGTTTTGGAACATTGTGTTGCCTCAAGGTTATCGGGGGTTACTTGCAGCAGGCACACTGGCTTGGGCAAGATCCTTGGGTGAATTTGGTCCTATTCTGATTTTTTGTGGAATCAATGCTCATCGCACTGAAGTCATGTCTTCTTCAGTTTATCTTCAATTCAGCATTGGTGAGATAGAAAAAGCCGCCGTTGTCTCGCTCCTGATGATTGCGCTCGCCTTCGTGGTTCTTTTGCTTGTCCGTAATCTAGGTAAAAGCGACGCCATGCCCAACCGATGATCCAACTCGAAAATCTTTGCCTCCGCAACGGTTCCTTTGAGCTGAATGATCTCTCGATGACAATTGCTTCCGGATCTTACGGCATCCTCATGGGGCGCACCGGCTGTGGTAAGACGACCATTTTGGAGGCGATTTGCGGTCTCCAGCCCCATGTGAAAAGTGGAATTATCCGGCTCAATGATAGCGATGTTACACTGCTTAAACCCGCCGAACGCGGTATTGGTTATGTGCCTCAGGACAGCGCCCTGTTTGAGACCATGTCGATTTTTGAAAACGTGGCTTTTAGTCTCCGACTCCGCAAATGGATTGAGAGCGACATCAAAGAGCGCGTCCATGAGCTGGCTGAACTGATGGCCATCACCAAGCTGCTAGATCGCCGCCCTTTCGGATTGAGCGGCGGCGAAGCCAAGCGGGTTGCCCTAGCGCGTGCATTGGCCGCTTCACCGAATGTTTTATGCCTGGATGAGCCCTTGAGTGCGCTTGACGAGGAAACTCACGGCGAAATTTGTGACTTGTTGGGCGAACTGCACCGGGAGATTGAGGTGACTATTCTCCATATCACCCATAGCAGTGCTGAGGCTCATAGGCTCGGGGAAACTTTTTTGAGACTCGAAGAAGGTCAGTTGATAGAAGGGAATCTTGAATCATGAGTGAACCTATAGAGCTGCCTGAGTTGAGCGACATCGAGAAAGAAGTCTATTCATGGCAAACCACTGTGGATGGATTCGGAGAAAAAGGTCAGCGAAAACTCAAGAACGCCAGTGTTATGATTAGCCGAATTGGAGGGCTTGGAGGACTGGTAGCCTATGAATTGGCGGCGGCGGGAGTGGGTAGATTAATTCTGGCCCACGGTGGCGACCTGAAACCATCAGACTTAAATCGTCAACTATTGATGAAAAGTGAAGCACTTGGCTCTTCGCGAATTAATTGTGCCGTTGAGCGTTTAAAAGAGCTTAATCCTCGTCTGGAAATAACCCCGATCCCGGAAAATGTTACCGAGTCAAATGTGTCTGAGCTTGTTGCCGAGGCGGATGTAGTGGTGGATTGCGCTCCTCTGTTTGAAGAGCGGTATTTGATGAACCGCGAAGCATTTAAGCAGAACAAACCTTTGGTAGAATGTTCCATGTTCGAGCTGGAGGCGCACATCACCAGTTTTAAACCAGGATCCACAGGATGTTTGCAGTGTCTTTACCCTGAAAAACCCGATTATTGGCAGCGGCGTTTCCCTGTTTTTGGCGCCGTTTCGGGCATGGTTGGCTGTCTGGGTGCAATGGAGGTAATCAAAATTATCGCCGGATTGGGGGTTCCGTTGTTCGGTCGATTATTGACCTGCGATTTGAAATCAATGAAATTTCATCAGGTGCACTTGCACCCCAGTCCAGACTGCCCTGTTTGTAAGAACTCCGAATGAAACAACTGACTCTCATTCTCGCATGCCTTATTTCAATGGATGCTCTGGCGTGCCGGTTCAATGTCAGGGACGTGGGCTTTGTGGATCTGGGTTCTGATCCATACCGTTTGTTTATTTTCATTCCTGATGGCTCTCCAAAATCTGAAATTGAATTACTCAGATCAACTGCGTACGCCACTTTTCTGGACTCCAATGTAAAGGCAACGGTTTTAAACCCGAAGGAAGCTGTTCAGAGTAAAGCCGCTCGGTTTATCCCGAAGGATTTAAAGGAACCTCAAGCTGTTCTGGTCTCACCGGATGAAAAAGAGTCCTTGCCTGTTAAATTGACTGAGGAAGGAAAACCTCTGGCTGTTTCAGTATGGGATGGGATGGAGTCGGTATTCGATTCAAAGCGACGCAATTCAGTTCTATCAAAGGTATATGAATATTATGGAGTCATCCTGATCGTGGAAGGCAAAAACGTTGAAGAAAACCAGCGAATCGGAGACCTCGCCAATCGGGTAGTGAAATCCATCAGTAGCCAAATGGATAAACTGGAAAAGGAAATTCGTGA
>Ga0315322_10004907_pt1 | contig 10264 bp, 8 predicted proteins | sample M110021515metaG_FD_203461 | JGI IMG/M metagenome (GOLD analysis project Ga0315322, IMG submission 203461) | Ammonia-oxidizing marine archaeal communities from Monterey Bay, California, United States - M1 100m 21515 | ecosystem: Environmental > Aquatic > Marine > Intertidal zone | place: USA... | reverse complement strand
GTAAGATTTTCAAAGTTTTCTTCCATTCCATTCACCAAATTACTCCCGATACATCCATCATTTTTACCGTGCAAGTAAAGGGCTGGACATGAAATTTTTTGATCTCTTCGTTCCATTTGCTCTGCACTTAATTCAGAACCGGACAGAGTGGTTTGAAAAGTGCTTCTGTAGTAACCAAGTGCTTTATTAAGAACACCATTTTTAGATAAGACTTTTATTGTATTTTTTGAGAACTCTTTGTAGTCAGGCCAATCAGGTGACCACTCTCTCCAAAGCCTGTCTATAAATTCATAGTCATTTACCGGGACAGCCATATCTGCTAAATCAAGTTGAAAATAGAACATGTACCAAGATCTTCTTTGTTGATCTCCGTCAGTTAATATTGCTTCCACTAACTTGCTGCCATGAGGCACCGATAATGTAATTAATCGACTAACCATAGAAGGCTCCATGGAAGCCACTCCATAGGCTGCTGATGCCCCCCAGTCGTGACCAACCAAAGTAACAGGTCCAACGTTTAGTGAATTAATAAATTTTATAATTTCTAAAGAGATGGTAGTGGGGTCATAGGAAGATAATTCCTTATCCTCTGGATGATAGCCAGGCATAAACGGACAGAAAACTTCATAACCCAGCTCAGAAAAATAGTTTATCTGGTTATCGTAATTTTTTGGACAATCAGGAAATCCATGGAGAAAAACCATTGGCTGACCTGTGCCTTTAGAATAATAAAAATTGTTTGAATTAGATTTCAAAAGATTCATTGATTTTCCTCAATTATAAAAAGGTGAATAAGAAAAGTATTTAAATAGATGTTTAGAACAATGAAGCTAAAAACAGAAGTGAAGAAGATCAAACCCGGCTCTAGGACGTTGCTGTCACTGATAACCAAAGAAGATAAAGAGCTAATAAATAGTCCCCACATTAATACCATGCCAAATATAACCAAGCCAAGATTCCATGCCTTTTCTGACGTGATTTCCCAAGATAATTCTATGGATTCCAAAATACCTTTACCCCGTAATATTAGAAAGTATTGGGCAAAAATAAGTTTACCCAATAAAAATATACCAGGGAGTAGGAAAGCTACAAAACCAAGTATTAGAACAAATCCTACTATCAGACCGACAAGTAATAAAGGCATGATGTAAAAGATCGATTTGAAATAGTAGTTAATAACTGATTGCTGAGAATTATTAATAATATCTGCAGTCACCATCATCAACATGCAAGTTAAATGAACTTGTAAGAGCATGGATACAATAACCGGAACAATTGATGAACTGGAAGAAAGAAAAGGGGAGTTGGCTGATAAAGCACTCACCAGTATGACCGACAAAATGCACGTTTGAAAAATCCTTAAGAAATTATTTAAATAAAATTGATTCGATATCTTTATGGCTTGCAGTATCATTAGGTTAGTAATTTAAACCATAAACTATAAATAATAAACATGATTGAAATTTGGTCCAAACCTCAATGCATATTTTGCGATAAGGCAGTTCAGCTCTGTGAAATGAAAGGTCTAGAATATAAGAAGTACATGATAGAAGTAGATTATTCTAGAGAAGATCTCATGGCGCTATTTCCAGACGCAAGGACATTTCCACAAATTAAAATGGATTCTCAATATATCGGAGGATATACAGAACTAGAAGCCCATTTAAATAAATAAATTACGACAACAATGGAATTATTTACTTCAATTATTGATTTTTTAACTTATTGGTTGGTAGAACAATACTGGTTTCCTATTTTCTTGATAGGTTCTGGAATCTTTTTTACCCTTTATTTAGGGTTTCCTCAAATTAAATACTTTAGACACGGGTGGAGAATATTATCAGGTAAGTATGTAAAGGAAGATACCAAAGGAGAAACTACACCATTCCAGGCTCTGACAACAGCTTTATCAGGAACAGTTGGTACCGGAAATATAGGTGGTGTTGCTCTTGCTATTTTTCTTGGAGGTCCAGCAGCAATTTTTTGGATGTGGATTACAGCTTTTTTTGGTATGACCACTAAATTTGTAGAAGTTACATTGGCTCATAAATATAGAGAAACTTTATCAGATGGATCGATATCAGGTGGACCAATGTACTACATAGAAAATGGTTTGAAGATGAAGTGGCTTGCTGTGCTGTTCTCTGTATGCTTGCTCATGATGTGTCTCGGCACAGGGAACATGCCTCAAATTAGTAGTATCTCAGTATTGATGAATGACGCATTTAGTATACCCGGAATAGTAACAGGAACTGTTTTGTCTATACTTTTGTATCTTTCAATTATTGGAGGCATTAAACGTATAGCAAAGATTGCTACAAAATTGGTTCCTTTCATGGCATTCTTTTACTTAATAGGATCTTTCGCCGTAATAGTTCAGAATTATGATCAAATTTTACCTTCTTTGTCATCAATATTTATACATGTATTTACGCCGTCGGCAGCTATAGGAGGCTTTTTAGGAGCTTCTGTAGCAGCTGCAATACAAAGAGGAGTTAATAGGGGCCTTTATTCTAATGAAGCAGGGCAAGGATCTTCGCCTATTGCCCATGCATCTTCAAAAACTGAAAATTCAGTTGAAGAAGGGATGGTTTCAATTTTAGAGCCATTTATTGACACTATAGTCATATGTACCATAACTGGACTGGTTATTTTATCTTCAGGAGTATGGACTGAAAAATTTGAAAATGAGTTTGAACAATCTTCTATCGTATATGCAGAAGGAAATCTTTCAGAAGATGTTTCTGAAGATGCCACTAGTTTAAGAAATATGTTTTATGGAGAAAATGACGAAATTAAATTTACAGGGGTACTTGAAATATCAGAAGGTAAGTTAATTTCCTCAAATGTTACATTAACTCATAATAGATCAATAGCTGAAAATGTTCAGTACTTTCTAAAGCCTACTGCAGATAATTCTATAAAATCAGAAGAATCTTCTTGGTTTGAAAGACAGGTTCTAAATAGAATAAAATCTGTTTATATCTATTTAATATATAACTTCAATCCCAATAATTGGAAAAAAATAGAGGATATGAATTTGCAAAACTTTAGCGGAAATATCACTGTTAAAGAAGGGTATATAGTGGCACCAAATAATATAATACTAAAAGGAGATTCATTACTACTCGGAGCAGACTTAACAGGAAAAGCTTTTACCAGAAGTGTATTTGGTGATTACGGACAATATATTGTTGCATTAGGTTTGTTGCTTTTTGCATTTTCTACTGTGATTGCATGGTCGTATTATGGGGACAGAGCAACAGTTCATTTATTTGGTGAAGGCTGGGTCCTCTACTACAGAATAGTCTATGTAGGAGCTTTTTTTACAGCCTCTATAATTGACACAAAAATTGTTTGGGATATAGCAACTGTTATAGGGCCTATAGCAACAGTACCCAATTTAATCGCATTATTATTACTTCGGAATGAAATGAAATCCACAACTGACGAGTATGAGATGCCTTTAGATGCGAAGTAATAATTTAATCTAATACAGCTACTAGTTTTGAAATGCTACTTAAGTAGAGTTTTAGCACGCATCTATAGTCATAAATGACTTACCAAAGTCTCGATATACATTAAATATCAATAAAAATAGCTAAGTATTTCTATATATAGGGTATTTTCTATAAATAAGTACTATATGAAGTTATTATAAGTTCGTATAATATATATTATGTTAAATTAAAGATTTATCCACAGGTTTATCCTATTAGCTATCTACCAAGGTTAGTTCCCTACTTTCATAGCACCCTGTAGTACAATGCCGTTTCTATATAAATTGATGTCTTATGAAGCCCTTAAATGGAATTAAAGTACTAGATCTAACTCATATGTTAGCCGGACCTTATGCTGGAATGGTATTGGCAGACTTAGGAGCTGACGTAATAAAAATTGAACCTTTACTTACTGGCGAAATGACTCGTGGACTACTAGCCAATGACCCTGATTATTCTTTCAAAGGATTTGGTGCTTATTTCTTAACACTTAACCGTAACAAACGAAGCGTATCTCTTGATCTGAAATCTCCTGAAGGTTTACAAGTTTTTTACGATCTTGTTAAAACTGCAGACGTTGTCTTAAACAACTTTAGTGCTGGTGTTGTTTCTAAACTTCAAATTGACTTCAACACACTCAAGTCTGTTAATCCTAAAATAATATCTTGCTCAATAACAGGATTCGGCGAAACAGGACCTCACTCATCTCGACCGGCTTACGATCAAATAGTACAAGCTTACAGCGGAGGAATGTCTATTACAGGTCCAGATGAATCAACTCCAACAAGAGCAGGAATACCTATAGGAGATCTAAGCTCAGGTTTGTACAGTGTTATTGGAATACTGTCCGCCCTACTCTCAAAAGAACAAACAGGATTAGGCCAGAACATAGATATTTCACTTCTAGATGTACAAATATCTATGCTGACTTATATGGCAACTATGCAGACTTTATCAGGCAAGGACCCTGAGCCAATAGGAAATGCGCATTTTGTACATGTTCCATATAACACTTTCACAGCCCAAGATGGATTCATAGTAATTGCTGTAATAACTAATGCCTTTTGGCACTCTCTCTTGGATGTAGTTGATGTTGATTGTTTACGAGATCCTAGATTTAACGATCAATCAGGTAGGTTAGCTAATCAAGAATATATTGAACAAGAGCTTAATAATAAACTTATTACACAATCATCTGATCATTGGATAAATGCATTAAATAAAGTCAAAGTTCCCTGCGGTCCTATCAACAAGTTCAGCGAAGCCCTTTCAGACGAACAGGTTTTATATAGAAATATGGTTGTTGAGGTAGAACACCCAGATGGCGGAGTTGTAAAAATGCCTGGTAATCCAGTAAAGCTCTCTTACACCGATGAAGACAGTTATTCTCCTCCTCCTCATTTAGGTCAACACACTAAGGAGATCTTAACGTCTTGGGCCGGTTATAATAGTTCTAAAATTGAAGAATTAATTTCCAATAATGTAGTTCAGACGGATGATTAGTAAACTAAAAAAAATCTGTCCAAGATATAACTTATGAAAGCTAAAAAAATGGTTACAGAAGCCAGAAGAAACAATAATCTTCCTAATTTAAATTCTTTTTCTTTCATCTTTCCCTTTTGATAATTAACTAACTAAGGCAAAATCTATTATATATGGCAAAACAAGATTTAATTGAAATGGATGGAGAGATAATTGAAACTCTTCCAAACACCACTTTTAGAGTAAAACTCGAAAATGACCATGTTATAACAGCTCACATCTCAGGGAGAATGCGTAAACACTACATACGTATTTTAACTGGCGATAAGGTTAAGGTAGAAATTACTCCCTACGACCTTTCAAAAGGAAGAATCATCTTTAGAGAAAGATAGTTCTACTTATTTATCAAGAAACCTTAACAGACTTCTTTGTATTTTCTTCATACTTTATATTGATCTTGCCTTTTTTAAGGTCAACGAAAGCTATGCCCCCATTTTTTGATAAGTCGCCAAAAAGTATTTGTTCAGCAAGTTCTTTTTTTATTGTGTCTTGAATGAGGCGCTGCATGGGACGTGCACCCATATTCTTGTCATATCCATTCTCAACTAGCCACTCTCTGGCATTATCTGAAACTTCTATTTGAACTTTTTGTTCATCTAATTGAACCTGCAGTTCAACAAGGAATTTATCAACAACTGTTTTTATAACTTCTAAGGGCAGTGGATTGAATTGAATGATGCTATCCAATCTATTCCTAAATTCAGGTGAGAAAGTCTTTTTAATCATTTCAGAAGCATCAGAAGAATGATCTTGTGATTGGAAGCCCATTGACGCCCTACTCATATCTTGTGCTCCAGCATTCGTAGTCATTATCACTACAGTATTTCTAAAATCAGCTTTTCGGCCGTTATTATCTGTTAAAGAACCATGATCCATAACCTGGAGTAAAATATTAAAAACCTCAGGGTGAGCTTTTTCTATTTCATCCAATAGGATTACAGAATGTGGATGCTTAGTAACCGATTCAGTTAAAAGACCGCCTTGATCATAGCCAACATAACCAGGAGGCGCACCTATCAATCGGGAGACTGTGTGACGCTCCATGTACTCAGACATATCAAATCTAACAAATTCTATTCCCATTATTGAGGCCAACTGTTTACTTACTTCTGTCTTACCTACACCGGTTGGTCCAGAGAATAGGAAGGACCCAACTGGCTTCCCTTCAGTTCTTAATCCAGCTCTAGCAAGCTTTATAGTAGATCCAAGAGTCTCTATGGCTTCGTTTTGGCCAAATATCACTCTTTTTAGATTTTCTTCTAGTTTTTCTAACGAAACCTTGTCTGATGAAGAAACTGTTTTAACAGGTATTCGAGCCATCGAGGCGACTATTTTCTCAACATCTGTTTCTGATATAGTTTTTTTCTTTTTACTTTTAGGAAGTAAACTTTGTTTTGCGCCAGCCTCATCGACCACATCTATAGCTTTATCAGGTAAAAATCTTTCATTGATATGTTTTAAAGAAAGTTCAGCAGCAGCTTTTAGGGCATTATCTGTGTATCTAATCTTATGATGTTCTTCAAATCTAGACTTTAAGCCTTTTAATATATTGTATGTTTCATCAACAGAAGGTTCCCTAACATCTACCTTTTGGAATCTCCTCGAAAGCGCTCTATCTTTTTCAAAAATACCTCTAAATTCTTTGTAAGTTGTTGAGCCAACAAATTTCATTCCTCCTTTTGCTAAAGAAGGTTTCAGCAGATTAGAAGCATCCATAACACCTCCTGATGTTGCTCCTGCTCCTATTATGGTGTGTATCTCATCTATAAATAGAATTGCATTTTTATCTTCATCTAATTCTTTTAAAACTTTTTTTAAGCGCTCTTCAAAATCACCTCGATATTTTGTACCTGCCAACAAAGCACCCATATCAAGAGAATAGATACAGCAATCCTTTATTAATTCTGGAACTTTCCTATCAATAATTAATTTAGCCAGGCCTTCTGCAATAGCCGTCTTCCCTACTCCTGATTCGCCAACTAATAGTGGGTTGTTCTTGCTTCTTCTCGCAAGAATTTGAATGACCCTTTCAACTTCTTCAGATCTCCCTATCAGCGGATCAATAAGGCCATCTTTAGACTGTTGGTTGAGGTTTACAGTGTATTTACTTAGTGCAGAGTTCTGTTCTGTATCTGCTTCAGACTCTCCTCCAAATTCTGCGTCTTCTGAGAAATCATCATTTTGTTTTCCATGACTTAAATATGAGACGGCATCTAATCTTGATAAACCTTGTTGTTCTAATAGAAAAACGCTGTGACTTTCTTTTTCACTAAAAATAGCAACGATAATATTTGAGCCTTTTACTTCTTTCTTTCCAGAAGACTGAACATGAAAAACTGCTCTTTGAAGGACCCTTTGAAATCCTAATGTGGGTTGTATCTCACGATCATCAGTTTTTTCTATCTTTGGGGTAGTAGAACCAACGAATTCTTCCAAATCTATTTTTAGAGTATCAGTATTTATATTATTTGATTGAAGGAGATCCAGGGCGTCAGAATTATCTAAAAGAGACAATAAGAGGTGTTCAACTGTTACAAATTCATGACTTTGACCATGTGCCAATTGAAAGGCATCATTTAAGTTTTGTTCTAATTCTTTATCTATCATTTGTCTTCTTCCACTTGCTCTATGTCACTTACCAAAGGGTGTTCATTGTCTTTGGCAAAATTATTAACCTGTGCGCTTTTTGTTTCAGCAACTTCTTTTGTAAATATACCGCAAACTCCCTTCCCGTGTGTATGTATTGCTAACATTATTTGCTGCGCTTTATCTCTATCAAATCCAAAAAAGGCTTGAAGAACATACACTACAAACTCCATAGGAGTGTAATCATCGTTGAGCACAATGACTCTGTATAGTGGTGGTTTTTTTGTTTTAGGTTTATCTAAAACGGCAATAGTAGCCGTATTTCCTGAATTACTTTGCTTATCTTCTTTGTTGGCTTCGATATATTTAAAAATTTTATCGTCACTCATTAGTCCATATTATCAATAATAGCTTCCCCAAATTCTGAGCATTTCAATAAGCTAGCTCCACTCATAAGTCTTTCAAAATCATAAGTGACTGTTTTATTGCTTATTGTTTTCGAAAGTCCATCTATAATTAGATCTGCTGCCTCTGTCCAACCCATGTGTCTCAACATCATTTCAGCAGAAAGAATTAAGGAGCCCGGGTTTACTTTATCCAAACCTGTGTATTTTGGTGCAGTTCCATGCGTAGCTTCAAATAAGGCAATTTCGTCTCCGAGGTTAGCACCAGGAGCTATACCTATTCCACCTACTTCTGCGGCGAGAGCATCAGAGATGTAATCACCATTTAAGTTTAATGTAGCAATTACGTCATATTCGTCAGGTCTGGTTAGTATTTGTTGCAAGAAAGCATCGGCTATTACATCTTTGATTATTATCTCTTTCCCGTTTTCTGGATTTTTAAGGGAGTGCCAAGGTCCTCCGTCTATCATTTCTGCTCCGTATTTTTCGGCTGCTAATTGATAACCCCAGTCTTTGAATGATCCTTCTGTGAATTTCATGATATTACCCTTGTGGACCAAGGTAACTGATTCCTTATCATTTAAAATAGCATATTGAATTGCTTTATCGACCAATCGTTCAGTGCCTTGCTTGGAGACTGGTTTTACACCTATTCCACAATTTTCGAGGAAACGTATTTTAGCAACACCCATCTCTTTGGTTAAAAATTGTATTACTTTGTCTGCTTCAGGTGATCCAGCTTCCCATTCTATACCAGCATAAATATCTTCTGAGTTTTCTCTAAAAATACACATATCTGTTTTTTCAGGACTGACAACAGGACTTGGAACGCCTTCAAAATATCTAATAGGTCTTTGGCATACATATAAGTCCAGTTCTTGCCTTAAAGCTACGTTCAGTGACCTTATACCTCCTCCCACTGGAGTGGTTAAAGGTCCTTTGATACCTACCAGGTAAGTTTCAAGCGCAGTTAATGTTTCTGGGGGAAGCCAATTATCTTCTCCGTAAACTGAAAGTGATTTTTCACCGCAATAGATTTCCATCCAAGAGATTTTTCTTTTACCTTCATAAGACCTTTCAATCGCTTTATCAACTACATTTATCATTGCAGGTGTAATATCAGAGCCTATGCCATCTCCTTCTATGAATGGGATAATGGGGTTATCTGGAACTATGAGAGCCCCTGAATCATCTAAAGTTATTTTGGAACCATCTTTTGGTTCAGTTATGTGTTTAAATTCCATAAAATTACACTTAAATAGTTGTCGTCCTCGTAGGGGCGGCATTATATAGCAAAAATTTAATAAGGTTAATGAGCAAAGGTAAAGTATTAATAGGCCTATCAGGTGGAGTTGATTCTTCTGTTTCCGCTTTTATTTTAAAAGAACAAGGTTATGAAGTTGAAGGCTTATTTATGCGTAATTGGAAAGATGATGACGGCACTCCTTATTGCAGTATTAGAGAAGATTTCTTAGATGCTACATTTATAGCAAATCAATTAAATATCCCCATAGTTGAATTAAATTTTTCTAATGATTACAAACAAAGAGTCTTTGAATATTTTCTTGAAGAGCTAAAAGCTGGAAACACTCCTAATCCGGACATACTTTGTAACAAAGAAATAAAGTTTGATGTATTTTATGAATACGCCATGGAAAATAATTACGATTACATAGCTACCGGACATTACGCTCAAATCTCTCATAAAGACGGTATTAGTTTTCTGGCAAAAGGTTCTGATCCGAATAAAGATCAAAGTTATTTTTTGCATGCCATTAATGGAAGTGTTTTAGATAAGACACTTTTTCCTATTGGAGATATAAAAAAAACAAAGGTTAGAGGCATAGCTCGTGCAGAAGGATTAATCACTAGCGAAAAAAAAGATAGTACGGGTATATGTTTCATAGGGGAAAGACCTTTTCCTGAATTTTTAAGTAATTACATACAAGACAGTCCAGGGCCCATCTGCGATGAGAGTGGTGAAATCCTGGGAGAGCATAAAGGATTACCTTTTTACACTCTCGGTCAGAGACAAGGTTTGGGAATTGGAGGTCAGAAATCTTTAGAAAATAAACCTTGGTATGTAGCAAAGAAGGATATAGACAGCAATATTATTACTGTTGTTCAAGGAAATGATCACCCTCTCCTTTTTTCAAAAAGGTTATCAACAAAAAATCTCTTTCTCATTAATCCACTTAAGGCAGGTGACTACGAAGGTTCAGCTAAAGTTAG
>Ga0315322_10004902_pt1 | contig 10267 bp, 7 predicted proteins | sample M110021515metaG_FD_203461 | JGI IMG/M metagenome (GOLD analysis project Ga0315322, IMG submission 203461) | Ammonia-oxidizing marine archaeal communities from Monterey Bay, California, United States - M1 100m 21515 | ecosystem: Environmental > Aquatic > Marine > Intertidal zone | place: USA... | reverse complement strand
CCCAGGAAAAAGCCACTGGATCCGATTCCTACGAAATTCTCAATGAAGCGGCGGCCAAGGTTCCGCCGGGAGCCGAGGGCCTGCTTTTCCTTCCCTATCTCTCCGGGGAGCGTACCCCTTATCCTGATCCAAATGCACGGGGAAGCTTTGTCGGTTTGAGCCTTCGACACACCAAGGCGCATTTGACTCGAGCTGTCCTTGAGGGTGTCAGCTACGGGCTTAATGACTCTTTGGAGTTGATGCGATCGATGGGCATTGCACCGGAAAATATTGTCCTTTCCGGAGGCGGTGCAAAATCCCCACTTTGGAGGCAGATGTTGGCCGATGTCTTTGATGCCCGTTGCACGATGGTCAATGCAACAGAGGGCGCTGCCTATGGTGCCGCCCTTCTTGCCGGAGTCGGTGCCGGTGTGTATCCATCCGTTGAGGAAGCCTGTGATCGTACCATCAGTACCACTCAGGAAGTTGATCCTGGCGACAATGTACCTGTCTACGCCGATTTTTTTCCACGTTACAGGAATCTCTATCCTGCGCTTCGATTTGAATTCGAGCAGATGGCTGATACGCTTCAGGCGCATGAGGAAGGTCGCTGGTTTACCACGGGTTGAGGCAGACCACTAAAGATTCCCCGGGTTAAGGGTCACCATTTGCATTCATGCAGGAAGTCAACCTTTACACCGACGGTGCTTGTTCGGGGAATCCGGGTCCCGGTGGTTACGGTACGGTCATGATCTTTGGGGAGCATCGACGTGAACTTAGTGCAGGCTTTTCAAGGACAACCAACAACCGGATGGAGGTTCTGGCCGTGATTGCCGGATTGGAAGAGCTAAAGCGTCCCTGCAAGGTCGATGTATGTAGTGACTCCAAGTACCTTGTTGATTCGATGAACGGCAACTGGCCCCTGAAGTGGAAAGCCCGTGCATGGAAAAAGGTTGGCGGTGGAGGTGTTGAGAACATCGACCTCTGGGAGCAGATGGTTGTCTTGGCAGACATGCACCAACTCTCTTTTCAATGGGTCAAGGGCCATTCCGGCCATGCGGAGAATGAGGCATGTGATCAGCTTGCTGTTGCCGCCAGTCTCCAGGAGAATCTGCCTCCAGATGTTGGTTATGAGGAAGCTCTTGCCTTAAAGAATGCGCAAACGGATATGTTTGGTTAAGCGATTACTGCAACTTTTGGCTTTTTCTGTCGTTTGTTATATGGCATTAATCCCAAAGACGAAACCCAGTCCAGATTCACCTCCTGAAATATTATCCAATGCGCCGAGAAACATTTATCCTCATTGCCATGCCGGCCTTTTTTGCGCTCGGCTTCATCCTCGGAAAGAAATCCAACAAGGATTCATCAGTTGTCCCCGATGGAAACGATACTGTCGCATCTCAACAGGATGGTAAACCCAAGAAGTCAAGCGGTTCCATCTTTCGATCAAAACCAACTGTTTCACGGGTTGTCTACAATTCCGGGACTGAGCGATCGGATCGATTTCAAGGCGACATTGGGCAGGCGCTTATGCAGGCGATTGATGAACCCAACCTGATGAAACGACTTTCGGTCTTGGCTGGTTTGCTGGGGGAGTTGAATGAGGATAACCTGGATGAGGTTCTTGCGGCTTTTGAGAAGATTCCAGTCAGCTTCGAGACAATGCAGGAATACCGTTTACTAATGTACGCATGGGGACAATTCGATGCACCGTCAGCCATTCAGTTCATGCGAAAAAAGGCTGGCAGCGGCCCCGCAATCTGGTTCAGCGCTTCAGCCGCGATGTCAGGATGGTCCGCGCAGGACCCCCAGGCAGCCATCGATTGGGCCAATGAGCAGGATGACCGGCGCATGATGGGTTCTTACAATATGGGTATTGTTTCGGGCTGGGTGACGAAGGATGTGAAGGCTGCGGCTGAATACGTCACATCCCTGGACCGTGGTCGCGAGACCGGTCGCATGTTGAGCACGGTTTCCACGGAGATGCTTAAGCAGGGGAGCCAAGTGGCTAAGGCTTGGGCTGAGGGTCTTGGCGACGAGGGATTCAAGGAGGACGCGTTTCGAAGTCTAACCCGGTCGATGGCACGCCAAGATGTTGATGATGTCGCTGACTGGCTGCAGAAGCATGTGAACCAGAAATATAGCGACGACTCTTTTGATGAACTGGCCGAACAGTGGTCGAGGCAGGACCCGGAAGCCTCCCTCAATTATTTCCTAAGCCTTCCAGAAGGTTCATCCCAGAAGGAGGGAGTCATTGAATCTGTCCAGACCTGGGTTCGTGATGATGTTGAAGCTGCCGGTGAATGGATTAATAAACAAGATCCCGGATCTTCCACGGATTTGGCGGTTTTTTCATACGCCCGTGAGGTGGCCAGGGAAAATCCTGAGTCTGCCGTGGAGTGGGCGGCCTCCATCCAGGATTCGGATTTGAAGCAGAAGGGTCTTGTCGAGGTCGGTCAGCGATGGTTCCGTGAGGATGCAGAAGCAGCCAAGGCATGGCTTCCAAACAGCGGTCTTCCAGAAGAGGCGATCAAGGCGGTGGAGAATCCTCCCCGACATGATTGGCGTGGAGGTGGCCGTGGCCCCGGAGGTGGCCGTTAATATTCTCAAGGCACGGTGAACAGCGTCCGGTTGAGGCCGGGCTTCACCGCACCAATCCAACGGTTGCGGACCTGGGCGTGGAGGTCAACAAGATCGGCTTTGTTGGCAACCTTGAACTCAAGGGTCTTGGCATGGGTGGTGACCGGGTAGTCCTTGTAGACAAGTTTCTGGAGCTTGCCGGTGTAGGCAGGATTGATGCGGTCCAGTGGGTTGTTTATCGCATTGCGGGTTCCCGGTAGCACGGTGCTGGATTTCAGCGGCTCGGTATAATAGATGCGCAATTGCACGTTGCTGCCGGCGATGTCGATATTCATCTCTGTGATTTCAAAGGCCGTCGTGACGTACTTTTGAAGAGCCACGGAACCGATCAGGCTGGCCTTGCCGATGAATTCTCCGCCGGCCTCGGTGAAGCGCAATCCAAAGAGGTCAGCATTTGGAAACGCATTGTTCTGGACCTGCACGGCTGCGCCCAGTGTGCAAGGGAGGATTGTCAGTAGAATGAGCTTAAGAGTTTTCATTTATTCATTTTCACTCGCCAATTGTCCTTTGACCAGTTCAAATCAACTCAATGCTGCAATGTCGGGACTTGACGGTCCGTATCGGGCGGAAGAAGCAGACGATCCTGGACGGGGCGTCGGCTGACTTTCAACCGGGGACCATGAACGCCATCATCGGACCTTCCGGATGTGGCAAGACCACCTTGGTCAAGGCAATGCTTGGTATTCTCCCTGCAACAGGCAAGGTCTTCCATGACGGACGGAAGATTGGGTCACCGAAAGAACTTGTCGGTCAGGTTGGTTTCACGCCCCAGTTCACTATTGCGCACAAACCGCTGACGGTTCGTGAGGTGCTGGCCTACGCCTTGAAATTGAATGTCCGTAGCGGACAGGTGCGGCGCGAGCGTCTCGAATGGGTGCTCCAAACCATTGGTCTTCATGAGCATCAGGGGAAAAAGGTGGGTAGCCTAAGCGGTGGCCAACTGCGGCGGTTGGGTTTGGGTCTTGAGTTGACCAACAACCCGGCCTGCATGGTCTGTGATGAGGTTACATCCGGACTTGATCCAACATCAGAGGATCACATCCTCGGCCTTCTTCGCAACCTGGTTCAGGAACAGGGCAAGACGTTTCTTTGCATTATCCATAACCTGGCCAAGCTGGACCAGTTCGACTGCGTTACGGTTGTTCACCATGGCCACGTGATTTTCCAGGGACATTTGTCGGACCTGCTTGAGTACTTTGAGATTGAGGATGCCCTCCAGTTATACGGACTCCTACATTCTCAACCATTGGAACACTGGACCAGTCTATGGGCTGAATATGGCGGGGTACAAGATCTTGGTGAAGGGGATCATTCCAATGTATCGCGTATTGAAAGACCGATGCTGCTTGCTCAGTTCGTGACCCTTTCTTTTCGCCGGATGCGTCTTTTTTTCAGGGACTTCGGCCAGATTTTCCTGACGCTGGCCATCACGTTTGGTTTTCCTTGTCTTGTTGTAATCTTTGCGCTCGATGGATTGCCGCAACTTCAGGGTACGGCATTGCAGCCAACCGGTAATTTACTGGAGGCAATGCAGGATACCGGGCGTTACAAGATGGAGGCCGCAAAAACAGCTTCGCTGGTGACTTCCCTCATCATGTTTCAGGTTATCCTTCTGACCTTAATGGGGAGTAACACCGGTGCACGGGAGATTGCGTCTGAGCGTGACCTATATGAGAAGGAACGCCTTAATGGCTTGAGGCCTACTGCCTATGCATTGAGTAAAATTCTTTTTACGACCCTTATTGCGGCGGGCCAGGGGATTTGGATGATGTTTTTTGTGAAGCAGATTTGTGGGTTCCCGGGAAGCTTTCTACCTCAGGGGATTGCCTTGGCCATGACCTGCCTCGCCATGACGGCGGTGTGCCTTGGTATTTCCTCAATGGTCGGGTCTTCGGAAAAAGCATCCCTTCTTTCCGTGTACCTTGTGGGTTTTCAGTTGCCGCTATCCGGTGTTGTCCTTGCCCTTCCGGAACAACTGGTTTGGCTGACGCGTCCCTTCATCAGCGCCTACTGGGGCTGGGCCGGGTATCTCCAGTCAATCAAGGAAACCCGGTTCTGGGATGCATTCCGGGAGATGGATGAGGGTTTTGTTGCCCCGCCTGAATTGGCGGCAGGGGTTTTGGCCGTCCATATAACGGCCGGTTTTGCACTGGTCTTTTTGGGTTGCCAGCGCCGGGGTTGGCGGTGATGAAGATATCGATTCAAAGCGTGCTTAAATACTCAATAGTTAAGATTCTATTTATTGGAACCATTCTTGCCATCGCCCTGACTCTTGGCGGATGTGGAAGGAATGGCGGTGGCGATGGCTCGGTGCCTGCCGGGAAACTGGAAGTTTTCCCCTTGGCGATTTACCTTCAGAATCCCGGTGGTCTTCAAGGGAACCGTTACAAGACAAAGGCCCAGATCGATCGACAGCTTGGGTGGAAACCCGGGGTGGGACGGTTGATTCTTGTCCAGATTTCATCAGAGACAGGGCTTGCCAAGAAGGTTCCGTTTTTCTTTCCGGACGGGGTCGGTCCCGGAGTTCTTCCCGGCCAGAAGTTTTTAATGACGGTACTTGTCGCCGAGGAAAATTTGGTTACTGTGGAAAACTATGAAAAGTATTGATCGGCCCATCATATCGCACCTTTTCCATCTTTTACCTCTTCTGCTAGCCCCTTGTTTTGCCTTGAGCCTCTACGGGCAGGCTCCAATTCCCGGGACAACGCCTGCACCGGCTGCGAAACCTGCTCCAGCCGCTGCGCCTCAATCCCGTCAACCCGCTGGTTCCGGTGGCGGAGCCGGGGTTTATCACAATGGTGGATTCGAGAGTAACACCCTGCTTAAGACATCAGACAAGGTATTTGATCCCAACAGTGATTCCATTGATCCTGAAAACGGCACTTTCATCTGGAAAGGGAAGGGTTTCACCTTTGGTAATGATCGTCTTCTCGGTGGGCGTTTTGATCGCTACCTACAGACACCTGCCTCCGAGATTGAATCCCGAAACAAGTACGAGGCCTTGCTCGACAAGATCCTCAAGAACCTGTCTGTTTACGAGCAGAACGGAACATGGGACGGTGTTATTGACGCCTGGGATCTACTCGTCCAGGCCGGAGAATACAGTGAGTACGATGGAGGCATGAGTCTTATTCTCGGGGCCTTGGTCTACAATACCTGGCGCCTTCGTGAGGGCTTTCGCCAGAACTCGGATCGTCAGGCAATCTTGAGGGAACGCCAGAAGAAGCTTGAATTCGTTCTGGGCAACCGATACCGCCACCAGAAGCTGTCTCAGATCGTCCGTGCGGAAAGCCCCAATGGAGGGACCAAGACAGTCACCACGGAAGGTGCCGTGCCACAGAATTTATCCGAGGCGGGACTCAAGGTGAAGGAATACGGTGAGGTGCAAGCCAGGATCGCTGCCCTCAACACCCAGAAAGCACTCACGGGGAAGGAAGCCCAAATCCAGTTTCAGGCACAGCTTGCTCGGTTCCTTGTCGATCGTCGGTTCAAGCATGTCCTCCTTGGTGCCAACTTCTACCGGCTCCTTTTTAAGGGAACATCCCAGCAGGTGATAGAGGCCAAGCAGGAGATCGCCTCCTTCTTCCCAGATTCAAAGATGACCATTACCGTTGACCAACTGGCCTTCCTTGCCCGGGAGGCAATCAATGAAGTTGAGACCGGTATGCGTGCCGCCGACAACTCCTTTCGCCTGGGTAATCGTGTAACCGCCCTGAAGCGTCTCCAAGAAACCTTCTTTCTCGGGGAGCATATCTCTACCCTCCATTCCTTTGATGACGACAAGCGTGCCACCTTGTTCCAGCTCAAGCGTGACATGAAGGAGGCTCGTGACCTCATTATTGACAAGTCCTATGGGGAGGCCGAGGACCTCATTCTCGACCTGAAGGCAACGGCCAAGGATTTCGAATCCCGCCGGATTGAGGCGGGAATTCGAAAAGCCAGGAACGCGAGCGACAGCGCTCTCCTTGCCGCCATGCAATACCGCAACCTCAACCAACAGGACAAGGCGGAGCAGGCATTTCGTGAAGCTGCCTCAATCTGGCCGGACAATCCCAAGCTCAAGGAATTCCAGTTTCAAGGCACCCAACTCGTTGATAAATATGTTCAGGGCAAGAAACTCTTCGACCAACTATACGAACGAAAGCATTACCGGGAGATTCAGTCGCAGGCCCTGGAGTTTGGAGTTGCCCTCTCGGAGGACCCCGACCGAAGCGCGAAGCTAAAGAAGGTCGTCAACCAGATGGCCGAGCTCGACATCTACCTCACACAGGCGGATGCCGCCGTTAACATCAACAATCCTTACGCTGCTTGGGAAATCCTCCTGAAGGCGGAAGAGGTTGATCCCGATGATATTCAGCTGAACCGCAAGAAGGCCCGTCTTGCGGCACAGGTCGCGCCCTTTGTCGCTGAACTACAGAAAGCCTCGCAGCACGAGACTAGCGGCCAATTACCCTCAAGCCTCCTCTATTTTTTAACCGCCCAGGAAATCTATCCCGCCAGCTCCATCAGCAACGACGGAATTCAACGTGTATCCGCTGCCTTACTGGAAAAATTAGCCTCCAGGCAGTAGGAGTGTCGCCCCGTGATTGCAGGGAAATCCTTATTCATGGGCATCGTGATGTTTCTGCTTGGGATCAGATGGTTTTCCCAATGGGGTCCTTAATGTAGCCGATGCTTTCCTCCAGTCCGCCCACCCGGGCGCGCCGGAGCCAAATTTTGCGGTGTCGGTTGGCAAGTTCGGTACGCTCTTCGTTGAGTTCAGGGACTTGTCCGGTGGACTGGAAATCCCTGGCGCGCTGGAGCCCGAGGATTCCGAGATCGATTGCGAGGTTGAGTTCCTGACCGAGGGTGTCCGCATCAGGGCATTGGGGGTGAGCTGCCTCAAGCCAAGTGCGGATTTCTTTAAGATGGCGCTGACCCCTGTCAAGTAACCGGGGTTCGGTGTCTCCGAGGATGGTTGACAGTTTTTTCTCGGTTCCGAACAGGAAATGGAAGGTGGGACTGCAATTGATTAGGGGACGCTCGATGATGTAATCGGCATTGCCCAGACCGAAGAGGGTCTTGCTGAGTTGGCCGGTTTCATCTTGGAAGAGGTGTCGGTCAAGGATTCCCGGGAGGTGCACATAGGACGTTTCCCCGTGGTTCCACGCAAGCCCTGCATGATAAAAAATTGCCGGATACATTGTACCCCAGGGTTGGTGGTTGCCGTTGTCACCCCAAGTGGTAAGGAGACTGCCGAGTGCACCGTACTTCCGGGCATTGGAGATTGCCGCCCGGATGTTGTCGAGGGCATTGGGAAGGCGTCCATTGAAACTGTTCCAAGTCGAGGTTCCCGGTGAGACAATGTAATCAAGGCCACAGTCTGCAACCTGCCTGCACTGGTCGGCAAAGGGGTGATCCGACTCGTAGCCCCAGATGACTGGCATGGCATCTTTTGGGACGCGGTCAACGAAGTCGGGGCGTTCCAGCAGGATGTCACTCCAGAACAGCATGGTTTTACCACGGCCTTCAACAAGCTTGTGGATTTTCTGGAGGAATTCGATGTAGACGGTGTGCCTCCCTTTTCCTTCCACGAGGGGCCGGCTCCATCCCTGTCCCAGTTCCCAAGGTTCGTCGAGCCCCACGTTGAACTGGCCACTGGTGAAGTTTTCGAGGAACTCGTCGTGGAGGGGGCCAAGGAAGTCGAGGGTGGCCTGGTCGGGCCGAAGGGTTCCTCCGTGGTCTCGAACGATGCGGGGTTCCTCACGTTCGAAGCCGTCCGGGCATTCCGCAAGGTGCCTGTAGGGTTCATGGCGAAGCCATCGCTCGAAGTGCCCGAAGGAGTTGAAGTTGGGAACCAGCTCGATCCCGTGCTTGATGCAGAGGCTGTCAATTTCGCGGACTTCTTCCGGGGTCATCGGGGAGGACTCCCGCCAGACGGTCTCGTGGTCACGGAAAGCGAAGGTGTGCTCGGTGTATAGTTGTAGCTGGTTATAGCGGAGCCTTGCCAGCAGAAGGACGAGGTTGCGAAGGGTTTCCATGGTGGGCACCTTGCACCGACTGATGTCGAGCATGAAGCCGCGCACGCGCAGGCTGGGCTCGTCCCGGATTTCTAGGCAGGGCAGGGGCCCTTCACCAGCTTGTTCCCGAATCTGTCGGAGCGTGTCCTGTCCATGGCGGAGTCCGTTTTTATCGCCGGATATCCTGATGAGTTCCGGCTCTATGGTCAGGGAGTAGCCTTCAGCTTGAAGGGCCGTGGTTGGCTCGAGGATGGGGGAGGCATTGGCCGTGTGGTGACCTCCCGTGTAATTGAAGAATTTGGGAACCGGGAAAATATCCAGCATCGGGCAATCAGGATCGTGGCAAGCTGCGGTGCCCCCGGGTCATTGTGTTTTTCCCCAGCAGCAGACCGCACCCCCAAGTCAGGAATACAGTAACCGGCCAAGCCCAGGCAGCGTTGATCTTCGAGGCAAGCTTGCCGGCCTCGTTTACGGTGAAGGGTGCAAATCCTGCGATCTGCTCCGGGGCGTATATTTTAAAATTAATGAGGATGTTCCACAGGTCGGTACGAATGTACAGGACGAGGAGGAAGGACAGCACGAAGCCGAGGGTGAGGCCCCGGGCAGTTGCCTTCCCGTGCAGGGAGGCAAGGAACATGCCAAGCAATGGTCCGGTGGTGTAGGAGATCATGCCGAAGGCCAGCACGACCATGTTCACGTTGCCCCGAAGACTGTCGAGGAGGATGGCGAAGGCTGAAAGGGCGATGCCCCAGGCCACGACAAGGATACGTGATATCTTCAGGAGGCTTTTCCGGCTTTGCTCGTTATACAGAGTGTCTGTTTTATGGAAAAGCGAAAGGGTGGTCTGGGAGAGGGCGGCGAGAATGGAGTCGAGGCTTGATATGGCGGCTGCAAAGATACCTGCCAGTATGAGTCCTCGCAGACCCACCGGCAGGGTGGTGGTGATCCACGTGGGATAGATGATGTTGCTGTCCTCGGCGAAGTATGTGTTCATTGCCTCCCCCGGGTCATTGTGCGCATACCAGGCAAAGAGGCCGGCGCCCACGAGGAGCATGAGCAGGGTGACAAGCAGCGCGGCGGAGCTGGTGATGATTGCCTTGCGTGCATCCTTTTCGTTTCGACAGCAAAACATGCGCTGTGCGTTCAGTTGGTCCACGCCGAAGGCACTGAGGTTTTGGAAAGGGACGGCGATGATGGCGACCCAAAGGGTAAACCCGACTGCGGGGTCCCTTGACAGATTAAGCAGAGTGAACTTGCCGGCATCCCCGGCTGTGGTTGTCAGTGTGTGCAATCCGCCCTCGAGGTTCCCAAGAATCCAGCCCAGTGAGAGGATTGCCCCGGCGATGAAGAGAATAAACTGCATGACGTCTGTCCAGATGACGGTCTGCATCCCTCCCATGAGAGTCCAGCCCACAGCAAAGAGACCGATAATCCAGATGCATTGGTCAAAAGTAAGGGGTGTGACGACCTTGAGCGCGAGGGCGGCTACGAGGACACGTACACTTTGGCCCAGGATGCTCCCGATGGCGAAGATGACCGTGGCCAGACGCTTGACTCCTTCGCCAAGTCGATTGCCCATGTAGTCATAAGGGCTGTAGATTTCCTTTTCGTAAAAGACACGGACAAAGAACAGACCCACGATGACCCGC
>Ga0315322_10004900_pt1 | contig 10267 bp, 8 predicted proteins | sample M110021515metaG_FD_203461 | JGI IMG/M metagenome (GOLD analysis project Ga0315322, IMG submission 203461) | Ammonia-oxidizing marine archaeal communities from Monterey Bay, California, United States - M1 100m 21515 | ecosystem: Environmental > Aquatic > Marine > Intertidal zone | place: USA... | reverse complement strand
TGATTGAAGCGACCAAGTGCCAACTGCTCAGGAAGGTTCTCCGGTAAGTAGAACAAGTTGCCATGGCGCCACACATCCATCGCCCCTGCCTTACCAAACTCCATCAACTGCATCGCAGGGCCACGTTGCGCCGCAGGAAATCCGGCTAGCTGTTTGGCAGTGGGCAAGTGCCACGCCGCTGCGAATCGAGAACCAGATCCAGCTAAGAACAAGGTCGGGCGATGCCAGCGCAGAAACTCGCCGTGGTTCTTAGGCTCAAGTTTGCGGCCATCTGGCCAATCAACGATCACGACATCCGTATTCCAAAACGCAGAGGGCTCGCAATGGTCCGGTGTTAATCGCTGCACGCGCACATCAACATCTCGCAACCCTTGAACAATGGCCTTGGCGCGTTCGCTCACTGAAGATGCCACTACGGCAACACGGAGTGCTGGCCCCGCCGTCGAACGGTCTGAGTTATCGGTCTGCGCCCGCAAAACTGCGGCAAACACAACAAGGCTGAGGGTGACTAGAAGACGCATAACGATGCGATAACCATTACAGCATTCAGCCAGTGTCGGCGCGCCCAACGAACTTGCGGATAATACGGCGCGATTACATCACCACGCAGATGCCCAACATCGAAACACGCAACTCACAGACTCAGCTCCCGAGACCAAACCCTAACTGTGCCAACTCGCCAGCGAGTATTTCTCGTGCTGTAGCATACTGACTATCGCCACCCCACATGCGAGCCATGCGATCTGTCCAACCCTTAACTTCGTTAACCGGTCGGCCTGCATAGCCCCCTCGCTCGGCATTGGTCTGCTTAGCCCAAGCGCGCATGCCATCGTCGGTATCTTGCAACACACCGTCGATACAACCTTCGTCGTACCGATCCCAGTGCAACACACCTTGCAGCGGCATACGGCCGCGTGCTATCGGATCGTCCTTGGGCACACCCATCGTCATGCCAAAGATAACAATGCAGTGCTTCGGCAATCCCAAGCGCTCAGCAATCTCAACCGGATGGTTGCGGGCCGCCCCAATCATGCATCCGCCCAAGCCCTCGGCTTCGCCGGCTAACTGCAAGTTCTGTCCCAACAACGCTGCATCTATCGTCGCCTGCAAGCACAACTCGAGGCTCTGTGCCTGGACTGACGTACCCTGCTTGCCGCATGCAACGGCGATCTTGTGCAGGTCCGCGCAGATAGCGAAAAACACCGGGGCCTCATTAATCTGCTGCTGATCTGCACACAGTCGCGCACAGTCCGCTTTGATCGCAGGGTCACGAACAGCGATGACCGAGTAGGCCTGAATAAAGCTCGAGGTTGACGCATAGCGCGCAGCATCGACAAGGCGTTCGATCTGGTCTTGTGGCACTTCGCTCGACTCAAACGAACGGTGACTGCGATGACGAAACATCTGTGCCACTGCATTCCACGGTTCACCGGTCAAGGAACACCGCGCCGCTCGCAGATCTTCTGGATGGTCCATATCGGCTCGCACCCACGGGTTTGCGGTCGCGACAACCGAAACGCGCTCCTGGTCGCGACGAACCACGTCGGACAACATGGCACCATCACGGTCGATTTCCGCGAACACCGTACGCGTCATCGCAATCGGGTGGCCTGGCTTACCCCGGTATAGCGGTAAGGCCATCGCGCTGTCATCGCGCAACAACTTGGCACGCAATGCCAACACCGTGTCCGCTTCAACCAAAGCGTGGTCAACAGGAAAGACCAACACTGCTTCGGCGTCGCGCGGCACCTTCAGATACGCAAGGCGCAGACTGTCTGCCATCTCACCTTCGCCACTTGTCGTCACAACAAGTGCATCGAGATGGTCAGGTATCGGCGCCGCATCTGTGCGCCTCACAACAATGACTTCATCAACGCCAGCCGTGTGGCAGGTCGTAACTATGCGTTCGATCGCAGTAACACCACCGAGATCGAGCAACGCTTTGTCCTGGCCCATACGCGCACCAACGCCAGCGGCCGGCACAATCGCGACCGTACGCATGCCGGCATTGCCGATCACGAGGCGCGAATCTCGCTCAGGGTCACAAGGCACTCAACCTTGTGTTCTGCCCTAAACGGCGCAGCATCGGGATCTTCGCGGTCAGCAATCGCCATCACGACGACTGGTACAGCGCCAACTTCGAGCACAGCATCAATGGCCTTCTTAGCTGAGCCGCCGGTCGTGACGGTGTCTTCAATGACACACACCTTTTGGCCGGCTTCTAGGTCACCTTCGATACGCGCTCCGAGACCATGCCCCTTGGCTTCCTTACGGACCAAGAAAGCACTCAGGTTCTGGCCCGATTCCCAGGACAGCGCCGCAACAGCGCTGGCAAGCGGATCCGCTCCAAGCGTCAAACCACCAATGGCGGTTATCTCAGGGTAGGCTTTGAGCTTATCTAGCAACAGCTTTGCGATCAGCCACAACCCTTCAGGATGTAGCGAGACCTTCTTACCGTTGATGTAGAAGTCGGAGCGCTTTCCCGAGGCGAGCACAATGTCGATGCCGTCCTTGTAGGCTCGTTCGCGAACGAGTTCGAGGAGGCGGGTCTTGGCAGTAACTGGGTCGAAGGTAGTGGTCACATATGCATGGATACCGGCTTTTGCTCCGCCGACCAAGCCGCGGATTGCTACGCAGCCAAGTTCTGCCTCTCGATCCCCCAACAGACGGTCTAGTCTTGGGCCATGTCTAAGACGAGCACCCCAGTCGATGAGCGCCTGTTCGCCTACTTAGCCACCCGGACGATCCCGGAAGACGACTACCTAGCCGGCTTGCGAATAGCGGCCGCCAAGGCTGGATTGCCCGAAATCCACATCGCGCCCGAGCAAGCCGCCTACCTGCAACTACAGATGAGGGCCATCAATGCGATGAATGTCATCGAAGTAGGCACGCTGGGAGGCTATTCGGCGATTTCGATGGCTCGCGGCATGCCCGCCGCCGGCCGCGTAGTCTCCCTGGAAATCGAGAGCACCCACGCCGAGTTCGCCCGCGACTGGATCGCGAAATCCGACCAGGCAGGCAAAATCGAAGTCCGCACAGGTGATGCCACCAAAACGTTGGTGGACCTCCCAGATGGCGAGGCCGACGCCATCTTCCTCGACGCAGAAAAACACGATTACGTCACCTACCTAGAGCACGCGCTGCGATTGCTACGGCCAGGCGGCGTTTTGCTAGCCGACAACGTGCTCGCAGGTGGCTGCGTTGCCGATGGCAACGGTCCTACCGAAGTAGCCATCCGCGCGTTCCTCGACGCCTCCATGACTGCCGACAACTTGTCATCGGTCATCGTGCCACTCGGCGACGGGATCTTCTTTGGCGTGAAGAACGACTGAGGCGCAGCTTTCAACTTCGATCCAATAAGCGCCCGAAGTTAGACTAGTCTCTGTCCCTCAACGCTCGCTCCCCCATCTCCTCCCCCCCGTAGACTGTGGCACAACCCGCACGCGATCCGATCCAGCAGCCCAAAGTCACGGCGCTCCAGAGTGGGCAGCCGAGACCACGTGCGATTACCGAACCACTGGTCACCGCCAAAGACTTCGCAGAAGTCGAAGCGATGGTTAGCAGCGGCATCAACAGTGCGCGCATTGTTGTCCTGCAAGAGCAGGGTCAAGCTGCCGCACTCGCATCTGCAGAAAAGCACGTAGCCGATGGTCGTGGCCCGGTGCCGACGCGCCCACACAAAGCGCCATGGCGCACGCTAGTCGTAATCCCAACCTACAACGAGAAGGGTAACGTCGAGTCAATCGTGCAAGCGGTTCACAGCTACCTTGATTGCGATATCTTGATCGTCGATGACGGCTCGCCAGATGGGACAGGCGACATTGCCGACCGCATGGCAGCTGACGACTCACGCATTCAAGTAATGCACCGCGAAGGCAAGCAAGGCCTTGGAACGGCCTACCTAGCTGGCTTCGCGTTCGCAATGCAACGGAACTACGAACGCGTCTGCGAAATGGACGCCGACTTCAGCCACGCTCCTTGGGACCTCCCACGCCTCGTGTTCGCATCCGAAGAAGCCCAACTTGTCATCGGTAGCCGCTACGTCAAAGGCGGCTGCACGGTCGGCTGGGGCTTCCGACGCCGCATGCTCTCGCGCGGAGCCAACCTCTACACCCGCATGATGCTGAGCTCCGGCATCCGCGACAACACCGCTGGCTTCCGGTGCTTCCACACCGACGCGTTGGGCAAACTAGACCTCGAAGCCGTGCACGCCCAGGGCTACGCATTCCAAATCGAAATGGCGTTCCGCATGCGCCGCAAGGGCTTCCAAGTCCGCGAAGTCCCGATCCACTTCGTCGACCGCCGCGTCGGCCAATCCAAGATGGATGGCGCCATTGCGCGTGAAGCCTTGGTGCTGGTCCCACGCCTTCGCGGCCGTATCAAACGCGGCTAGCCCCACTTCGGATTGCGGCTAGCAAACGGCTATTTACAGCTTCCTGCCGCCACGCGATCTTGCTCAATATCGCCGAGCATTTGGTCGGTGATATCTCCAGTCGGATATTCGCCTTCAAAGCAGGCCTTACAGAACTTGAGCTTGTCGTTGCCAGCGGATCGCACCGCCTCCTCCATCTGCTGGACCGTCTGATAGACCACAGCGTCGGCACCGATCTCCTTGGCGATCTCTTCGTCAGTGCGGTCACGGGCGATGAACTCGCGTTTCGTGGCCATATCGACGCCATAGAGGCACGGGTAAAGAAGCTGTGGCGAGTATGAAGCTAGGTAGACCTTCTTAGCCCCCATGGCCCGAGCAATCTTGACCATGTGGCGGCTCGTGTTGCCGCGCACGATCGAGTCATCCATGATGATGACGGACTTGCCTTCAAACTCCGAACGGATCGGGTTGAGTTTGGTGCGGATCGTGCGCTGACGCTCCTCATCGTTGGGCATGATAAAGGTGCGACCAACGTAGCGATTCTTAACGAAGCCTTCGCGACAAGGCAGCCCAAGTCCTTCCGCCATCGTTTGCGCAGCACTACGCGCAGACTCTGGCACAGGAATCACAGAGTCAGCCTTAAGCCCCGTCTCCTTAAATCGCTGCGCCATGCGGCGCCCCATCTCCATGCGAGCTTCGTGCACCGAGACACCGTCGAGGAAGGTGTCGGGACGTGCGAAGTAGACGTATTCGAAGATGCACGGTCGGTGTGGTGTTTTGCCGACTTGGCGAAAGTGTGGCACCCGGTCTGCACCGATCCACAACATCTCACCCGCGGCGAGATCTCGGACGATCTCATAGCCGGCAACATCGAGCACCACCGACTCACTAGCAACAGCGTAATACGTGCCTTCCGGCGATTCACGCTTACCGAGAATGCATGGCTTGATGCCGTAGGGATCACGGAAGGCATACATGCCTTCCTGCGTGATGCCGACCACCGAGTAAGCGCCCTTGACCTTCTCGAAGACCTCAGTGACGCCGGCTTCGATATCGTCAATACCGACGCGATCCGACTTACGGCGCATCAATGCATCAGCAAACACGTAGAGCACGACCTCAAGGTCGCAATTGCTCCCCAAAGTGATTTTGCGGTCACCGAAGAAAGTGCGCTTGAGCTCGTGGAAGTTGGTGACGTTGCCGTTGTGCGCCATGACAACGCCAACGGGGTAATCCAACCAAAATGGCTGCACGTCAGTGTCTTCACCAAGGCCAACCGTCGGGTAACGCACGTGGCCAACGGCCAGAGGTCCCTTCAAGCGCTGTAGATGCTTGTCCTGAAACACCTCACGGACGAGCCCAAGGCCCTTCTTGGCCTGGAACTTATCCGTGAAGGCAACCGCGCCGGCAGCGTCCTGCCCCCGGTGCTGGATGGCCACGAGGCCGTTGATGACGTCATGGATAACGTTAGATTCGGGAGGACCGAAGATCGATATGAAGCCGCACATGCAGGCTCGGGAGCTTACCATCGCCGCGACATATGGCGAACCTGTGCAACGTTGATGGGCAGATCAGTTCTGAGTCTGACGCTCGTATCCCAGTGCTTGACCGCGGCTTCCTGTTCGGCGACTCAATCTACGAAGTCGTCAGAACTCACGCTGGCGTGCCTCTAACGTGGTCCGAACACTGGAATCGGCTAAATGCCTCCGCCGCCGCGCTGGCCATGGAGCTCGATTTGAGCGAAAAAGACGTCGCCCGCCGAGTCGCAGAAACCTTGGCCCAAACCGATCACGGCGACAGCTACGTACGCATCATCGTGACCCGTGGCACCGGTGACGCTCCGAACATCGACGTCGCCTTCGCCAATAGCCCCCCTCGCTGGGTCCTGATGATCCGGCCGCTGCAGCTGGCCGTCGGCAAACCCGTGCATCTGGCCATGGTCGACCGCTTACGCAACGACCGCCGCGCCCTCGACCCAGCGACCAAGAGCGGTAACTACCTCAACAACGTGCTCGGACTCGCAGAAGCGAAAGCCTGTGGCGCCACGGACTGCATCATGCTCAATCAGGATGGCTCGGTAACCGAAGCATCGACCTCGAACCTATTTGCGCGCATCGATGGCATTTGGTGCACGCCCCCCCTGACCGCAGGGATCTTGGCGGGCATCACCCGCAGCATGCTGCTCGATTTCTTGCCGAAGGCCGGCGAACAAGTAGAGGAGAGACACCTCACCAGCGACGACCTCACGTCAGCCGAAGAGATCTTCCTATCGAGCACGCTGCGCGACATCGGACCAGTCACCCACCTGAATGGAAACGCACTGCACCCGAATCGACCCAATGGCGTTGGCGGTGAATCCACCACACGCTTGATACCGGCGTTTGGCAAGTTTATCGACCGTCGGCTAGCCGAACGCGACGGGCCGCATTGGCGCAATCTATTAAGCCAATAGAACGTGGCGTTGATCGCTGGTTGTCGCACCAGTGCCAATCACCTGCTACGAACTCGACATACAACCAAAGAAACGACAGCTCTGACTATTGCTCGGCAGTCCACGACTCGCCCGGCGCGAGTACCACGGACTTATGTGGGAGCAACGATCGCTGCAATTGGTGGAGATTGCCAAGCGTGACGCGAGTTGACTTGGCATCGTTCGAAGCCAAAAACGCGTCGTCAAACAAGATCACGCCTGGCGTAACTTTGTTAGCGATCGCAACGATATCGACATTCCGCGACGACGCGATCATGACGCCAACCGGCTTCTCTTCTACATCTTCAGCCTTCAGCGTCGGACCGACGATCATCACAGACGGACAATCTACCGCGTCAACTCGGTAGCTCAGATCATAAGGAACCGAGCCATCCGCCGTTTTTCGACCAATCGAGTGCACAGTCGTGCCCGTCTTGTTCGGCGAATTGGCTGATTCAGTGGCATAGCCTTTACCCACCTCCACAAGCGGTATCTTGTCCATCGCCACCACCGGCAAATGGAACACAATATGCGCAAACACTGGGCGCACAGGCTTCGCAGTGAACATGCGCAACAGCAGCTGGTCGTTGCGACGCATCATCGTCAACGGCTGCGTCAGCAAACACATCTCAGCACCACCCCACAACCATTCAGCAACGTCGTTACCGGCTGCATCAATCAAGTAGCTCTTCTTGGCCGAGCGCACTAACCAGCCCCCCATAGGCAACCGGAACAAACGCACCGCCCCAGGCATCACTACGTCCGCTGCTTGCTTAGAGACCGCCTGCATGCGCAAACGCCACCAATAGGGCAATCCACGCCCCATTAGACCAGCCACCTCACGATTCATACGGCGATGAATTCGGTGATACAGCTCGAGATTGTCAACGCGAGGAAAACGCGCGATGTCTTCATCTAACTCTTCAAGCACCTTCAGCCGCTTCATTCCCCCGGTTTCAGCAGGCGTCAACGTGCCATCATAAACCACCGCTTCGTTTTGAATCAGCCGTGCGCTTATTTCTCGCCAGTAAGCAACTGGCTTCGCGGCAGGCTCCGTAGTAGCCGGCTTCGCGGGAAACTCGGGCATCACCCCACGCATCGGAGAGCTGTCGCCAACCAGCATGATCGTGCCAAGTAAGCCTGGATCGATCACCGGGCCATGGCCGAACGTCCAACCCATTCGAGTCTGCGGCATGGCATCAGTCGACTCGTCAAAGTCGTTGAGCACCATCTGCATATCGACGCAAAGATCTACGTGCGGTTGCTTGCCCGGCGGCAAAATCTCAGACCACGGAATCAGCGCTTCGTAGGTTGTTATGCCGTGCTCCTTATCATTCAGCACGACGATTCGTGCCGGGTCAGGCAACACCCGGGCAGTCCCACGTAATCGATCCCACTGCACGACTTGACGCCCTTTCTCGTCAGCAAGCCAGAACTCTCGATCATCCCGACGACCCGGGTCGGGCCCGTTCGACCGCGTGTCGCGATCGGGATCGAACGACAACACCAGCGAGTCCGCAGCGGGAATCTCCGTCAACAACAGTGAATTCGCATCGAGCGCTCGATGCCATTCGTCTTGCGCCGTACACGAGATGTAGAGACCTTCTTCGCCCCACATCATGAACACCAATGCGCTCAAGTCTTTGAGGCCGCGCCACGCTCCATGACCAGTGCCCGATAATTGGCTTCGATCATTCAACTGCATCGCTGGCAACTTGGGCCAGTCGACCAAAGACCCATCAATCTGTATCTCGCTATCACCAATTGGCAACACCACCGCTTGTGGCAATCGCATTGTGTTGGGAGTCTGCCGCTTGTTGGTGTTCGGCCTGCCTTGCGACGTCACAGACGTGATCAAGCACGCAGCGACTACAACGACTACCAGCAAACTCGACCGGCGCAAATTGATCATGAATTCTAAATCCTACGGAGACTGAGATAGTTGATTACAGCGTGTGCGGTCGTTGACCCAAGCAGACCAAAGCCCAGATGCACGATGAGGCCAAGCACCATCGCGTGAAGGAACGTGAAGGCCAGCCACCGCAAGCCTCCAACGCTGCTATTAAGCAAGACGTAGATGGCAACAGAACCAAACAGACCAAATAGATCCTGCACGGCCAAACGAAAGAACAACTCCTCAGCGATAGCAGATATGAGCACGAACGCGATCGCAACGCCGTCACTAGCTCTGGCAAACAACCGGTGCGCTGCTGAAGCGACATCCTTGAGGCTCTCGAATCGCTTCGTTGCCTGACTAAGAATCCATGCGCCAATCAGGCCAACGCCGAGCCCGACGGCCGAAGCGGCCAATGGCCCATGCTCACCCACCGCCTGCTCACTCAAGGCATCTAAACGATCGCGTGCCGACAGCCACAGCAAAGCCGCCGCGCCCATCGCACCATAAACAAGCGTACCGGTCGCCAACACGATGGCGGGATCGGATCCCTCTTCGCCTTCTGGGTCTGGCTCGTCTGGTTCCATCATGAGCGCAACCTGCGCATGCGCGACAATGGGCCTAAGACATAGGTTGGAACACCAAGAAATCCCGATGATGGCTGAGCGCCAAAGCCCCGGCTATCAGTGCTGTTGAAGCAGTTGTCACCTAACAAAAACCAATGCCCCGGTTCGACGTGCACTGGCCACTTCGGTTCGCCCACGTTGAGTTGGTGATTACCGCGCGTAGCAAAAACATCTCGAAAGACCCGCAACGTACGAATTGTTGCAACGGCGTCTCCGACCACTCCAACGTGAAGCCAGGTTCGCGGCATCGGCGACGTTGCCTTACCAGGACTCGACAAAGGCAAGGTGTACGAATCGTCAAGCATGACGAAGTCTCGACCATCAAGCCGGCCAAACGTCAGCTTACCTTGCCACTTGCGTGACAAAACATTGGCCTGGTCAGTGACTGATTTGCCATTCAACCAAACAGACACCGTGTTGCCGGAAACATTCCAAACAAAGGTTGTCGTGAAGTCCGTGCTGTCGATCGAGCACAGCACGACATCCGGATGATCACCGAACTCCATTTCCATGCCACAATCGACAACCGCTGTACTGTCGCCTGTTTGGCTACGCACACCATTGAGGTCGAGGAACGTCGCATTGACTGGTTGATTGGTTCCGATCACGCCAACGGGCAAGACACCGTCGTCTAGATTCCGGTGCCGCGCCTTATGAGCGCGAACCCTAAATGCTGAACGAACGTTGGCCAAGTTTTCAGCGCATGGTGACAACTGCCAAGGACCAACATCTGCCACCGCAAGGCCCGGCTTCGTTACCGCGCGCATGTTCAAGACAGAGCGCGCCGCAACGCTGCCACCAGCCAACCCCCAGGTCACGCTACGTGACATAGCCTCGACCGGAATTTTGACTTCGCGCTGCAAGTGCTGAGGGCTATCGCCGAGATAGATGTCGCCATTAATGAT
>Ga0315322_10004889_pt1 | contig 10278 bp, 9 predicted proteins | sample M110021515metaG_FD_203461 | JGI IMG/M metagenome (GOLD analysis project Ga0315322, IMG submission 203461) | Ammonia-oxidizing marine archaeal communities from Monterey Bay, California, United States - M1 100m 21515 | ecosystem: Environmental > Aquatic > Marine > Intertidal zone | place: USA... | reverse complement strand
GCCCCCCACTGTTCCAGCGGGTGTCTCGTCGGCAGCAAGCGAGCCTCCCACTGTTCCAGCGGGAGGCTCGCCTGCTCTGGTTCTTGGGGTCACCGCAGCAGCGGCGGCGCCCATCAGACAGCCGGGTAGACTCGGTACAGCGGTTTGAGCGCGAGGCCTGTGTAGACTGCACGCCTCACCCCACCCCGGAGGACGACATGCACGCGCGAGTCCGCTACCTCCCGGTGCTGTTGTGGACTGCGTGCGGCTCCCCGAAGACGTCCACGATGGTGGTCACGCGGCTCACGACCGCCCCCGACGACGACACCCACGACACCCACGACACCCACGACACCCACGACACCCACGACACCCACGACACCCACGACACCGGCATCACCACAGCTCCCTGCGCACCCGACTCCACCGGCTGGCTGCCCACGCCAGAGGGTGCCTTCATCGGCTGGCACACCCCGGTGTCCACCGAGCGCCCGCCCTGCACCGGCGCCACACACGCCTTCGCGGGTCCTGCGGGGGCCACGCTGGAGCTGAGCCTCGACACCTTCGATGGCTCCGCCGAGCTCGTCATTGAAGATGTCACCGGCAGGGTGCTGGCCGGTCCCCATCGCCGGCGTGCAGGCGAGGTCGTGCCCCTCGTGATGCCCCACTCTGGTGAAGTCATCGCGCGCATCCAGCCCGCCGATCCCGCCGAGCGCTTCGAAGACATCCCGTCTCCCTACGCGCTGTCGGTGGCCTGCGTGTCCAGCTGCGACCGCACGTACACCCGCCACCCCATCGTGCTGATGCACGGCATGGCCGGCGATGACGCGTGGGTGGGTGTGGTGGACTACTTTCGTGGCGTCGAGAATACCCTCGCTGAGGCAGGCTTCGCCGCAGTCGCCCCGGGCGTGGACGCCTTCGGACGCACCGAGGTACGCGCCGAGCAGTGGCAGGCCCACCTCGACGACCTCCAAGCCAGCGGCATTGGCCGAAAGTTCATCCTGATGGCCCATTCCCAAGGCGGGCTCGACGCCCGCTATCTCGCATCCGTGCTCGAAGACGACCGGGTCGCGGCCATTGTGACCATCAGCACCCCCCACCACGGCACCGTCATCGCCGACCTCGGCCTGGGCATTCTTGACGGCGTGCCCGGGATGTCCTGGGCCGTCGACGCCGCCATCAATCTGTTTGCCGCCTATTGGGGCCTCGGATCCGCCGAATTCACCGAGCAGATCCGCGATCTGAGCAGCCTGAGCGCCGCAGAATTCAACGCCACCGTGCCCGACCCACCGGGGCTCTACATCGCAAGCTGGGCCGCACGCACCTGCGCGCGGGCCGACTACTCTTGTCGCAGAGACAATGAAAACGAAGTCGCGAGCGCCATCTTCGACCTCACCACCCAGGTACTCTCAGCAGTGGAAGGCGACAACGACGGGCTGGTGAGTTTAGACAGCGCCGCCTGGGGCGACGTTCAAGGTGTGCTGCCGGCCGACCACCTCGACTTGGTGGGCTGGTCAGACCCTCTGGCCACCGCTCCCCACGACCACCACGCATTCTTCATCGCGGAGGCAACCCGACTCGCGTCCCTTGGCTACTAATTCCGGGTATCCCAGATCGCCGTCACCGAGGTTTAGACCACGACACAGCACTCTCCCCCCGACTTGCGGGCCCATCCGTAAGGCGCCTAAGCTCCCGGCCACCCAACGGTTCGAGCCGCCTAGCGGAGCCCTTCATCACGCGTACCCTCCCAGCCTCCGTCTTGTTGATCACCCTCACGTCGGGCTGTGTCCGCGCGTACCAGCCTCTGCGCGGGCTCCACGACCCCCGCATCGTCGATCCCACGCTGCCCAACTTCGCCGACCTCAGCATCGACGTCTACTGCGTGCCCGGCGACGACCTCAAGCCCGCCCAGGCCAGCATTCTCTGCCAGAGAGTCGGCACCCTCTTCGAGAACCAGGCCGCCGAAGTGGAGACCTACACGGTCGATCCCCGCGTGTCTGGTGGAGACGGCGGACTCGGCCTCGAAGAAGACACCACGTCTCGGGCGCCCGCGGACCTCGTCGTGGAGCTGCGCACCGAAGCGGTCCACAAGAACCCCCACCCCTTGTCGTGGGGCCTCTGCTACATCACGGGCACCCTCGTGCCCGCCGTCCGCGAGTCCACCTTCACACAGCGTGTTGTCGTCCGCGACAGCGACGGCTTTCTGCTCGCCCAGTCCACCTTTGAAGGCCGCATCATCTTCTCGTTCGGCATCGGCACCTGGGGTGGCAACAAGCTGCTTGACCTCACAGTGCGCGAGCCAAGTGAGGAGCTCACCGGCGAGGGCGCCAAGGCAGATCTGTCCAAGGACCTCTACGAGCAGCTCACGCAGGTCGTCTACAACGCCAAGGTGCGAGGCCAGCTGCTCACGACGCCGTTCCTCCCGAGTGGGCGGTAGCCAGATGGGCGTCATCGTTACCGCTCTGCTGCCGTGGCTGTGGCCCGTCTACCCGGCGCCCGGCGTGTTTCGGTCCAAAGAAGAGGCCCGCGCTTACCACTGCGAGCGCGCGCTCCACGACGCGCCGTCCCACCGCACACTTACCCGGGTGGACACACCGCCCAACCGGGGCGAATTTCGCAAGAGTGACCTCATTGTGTGCACTCAGCCCGTGGTGCCCCCCCACCTGCGCGACCCCGCCGACGAAGTGGTCCTGCGCACACTCCAGGACCGCACCCAGCAGCTCGCTGCCGCCGCCCACGCCCTCCGGCCCGAGCTCCAGAGCCACACCTGGCTGGTCGAGGCCCACGACCCCAACACTGCCGTGGTCGCCAAGCTGCGCTTCGCCACTCAGAATGCTCTGATGGAGCATGGGCTCTCTGTGTCCGACCGCACTCCCGTGCTCGGAGCTGGCGACATTCAGGTGGTCACTCGGATGCCTCCGGTGGCCGCCCATCCAGCCGCCTGTGCCCGCTACGCCGGTACAGGCTCTCTCCAAGAAGACGACGTGCTGCTGGTGATTATCCGGCCCGATGCCCAGGCCACTGAGCTCGTGGGTGGGGTGTGTGAGCAGGGACGGTGGACGTGGCTGTGATGCGCGCACTACTCCTGCTGGTCCTCGCACTGATGCCCGCTGTGGCAACCGCCGCCGACGACGTCGATGCCGCGCTCACCGACGAGCTCGATAGGGCCCGCGCACGGGTCGCTTCGCAGGTACAGCTCACCGCCTACGACCTGGTCGATGAGCTGGTCTACGGGCTCACCCAAGAGCCCATCTTCGGCACCCCCACGCCAGTCGTACTCGCCGGCGTGTCCGTGCCGGTGGGGCTGGGCACCGGCATGCAGGCACTGCTCGAAAACCACCTGTCCAACGCTCTTATTCGCCATCCTGACACCCACATACAGCTGGTCCACTGCCCGAGCTGCACTGCGGTGGTGGTGCACTCCGGCCCCGAAGGCACCGTGCTCACCCGAGGTGTCGACGACCCCGCGCTACTCGCCAAGCTCGGGGAGTCCACCGGCCAGCACGCCCTGTTCATCGACGTCGAGGCCGAAGGCGCCTGGCTGGTGCTCCGCGCCCGAGTCACCCGCCTCACGCCCGAACGGCCCATCGTCTGGAGCCACACCCTCGCCACCAGCGCGAGCACCCCCGCACTGCTCCGCGACCCCACCGAGCTCAAGTCCGCCGAAGATGCCCGCGCCGAGTACCTCGCGATGCTCCACGATCGGGGCCATGTGGCCATTCCGCTCCGATTTTCGGTGCGCAGCTACGCCGGCGTCGAATACTATGGAGGCTCCGGGGTGGGTGCCCCGCCCTTCCTCTTCATCCAGTCAGGCGCCGAGCTCACCCCCGACCCCCGCCAAGCTTGGCTGTCGAGCTTCATCCTCGGATACGCCGTGATTCCCCAGGCCTACCAAGGCTTGATGGGACAAGCGCGGTTCGGCCGACTGCTCACCGGCAGCCAGCACTCGCTCACCCACCCCGACCTCTACGGGTTCATCGGTGGCGCGGCAATGACCGTCTGGGGTCCGGCCGCCGCCTCCTTCCGAAACCGGAAGCTCACCGCCGATGAGCTGCTGACCGACGAAGATGGCGACGACCCCCGCACCACGTTTTCCACCATCCAGTTCGGGCTCGATCTGCGCCTGGGCAACCGCGTGGGGCTCAGCAGCTTCCTTGAGACCATCCCGAGCCTGCGCAGCTCTCGAAACATCGGCAACTACATGTGGCTGTTCGGCCTTGAGTGGCAGACCTTCGGCACCGAGGTCACCTTTTGGTTCTGAGCACTGCCATTGCCCTCGCCATGATGGTCTCCACGGCGGCGGCCGACCCCACCGCCACGCGCGACGCGCTGGAGCGGCTCGACGAGGTTCTCACCTTGCGGGTGGAGTCGGGTCTTCTGCGCGAAGAAGCCGTGATGCCGGCCCTCCTGGTCTCAGCGGAGCCTCGCTATGAAGCGTCGGCCGACTGGTTTTCGACCCGGGTGATCCAGCTGCTCGACGGTGCGTTTGGCGATGGGGGACTGCGGGTCTGTCCGGCCTGCGCAGTGCCCAGGGTTGCGGCCGAGGATGGCGTGCTGGTCTACCAGAGCGGGCCAATGGGACTCGACGAGGTGCTGCGGCTCGATGCCCAGACACGTGGAGATGCGCCGCCCGCACGCAGCGCAATCTACGTCGAAGAGCACACCAACGGCGTGGCGGTCCGCATCATCGACCTCGCGACCGGACGGGTGCTGTTCGCCCAGAACATTGACCCCGACCTCATCGAGTACGGCAACACCCAGCGCACCTACGCGATGGCCGAGGAGCTGGAGCGCCGAGCCCGCGGAGACAGCCTCACCCAGGCGTTTGTCGACGTGGCGGTGGTCCCCGGCCAGCACATCTCACTCGACTGGACCGACCAGTGGGGCGCCCACAACCAGCGGATGTCCGGCGTCACGCTGTCGGTCGTCGACCCCATCGTGGGCGTGGGCGCCTGCCACTACCGGGCCACTCGACTGTTCAACACCGCCGTGGGCGGCAAGCTGCTGATGAGCCTGCCCACCGCGGTGGTCGACGCAGTTGATCCTGGAGGCGGAGGCGGTGGCGATGTCGTCGACCCCTTGCTCACCGGTGTCGCATTGGTGCGGGTGCCCTTTGGCCGTTCGAACTACGCGGGCGTCGCCACGGTGTCTACCAACGGCGAGTTTGCCCTCGGCATCTCTCTTCTCAACGTCACCCTACTCCCGGTGCTGCCATGAAGCTGCTCCCCAGAGTGCGTGCTCTCATGCTCGTCCCACTCCTCCTGAGCACTGGGTGCGCGTCGCACAACTACACGCACTACCTCATCGAGCCCGCACCCGTCGTGCATGCCGCGCTCGAAGAGCCCGAAGGGACCCAGCTGCGTCCGCTGGGCTTCGGCTCCACCACCGCGATGACCGTCCGCTGGAACGACGGCGACATGCTCACCGAGGTGCAGATTCCGCTGCTTGCGAGCGGCCAGCGCATCGTCATCGAGCACACGCCAGGCGCCACCAACGTCGCCACCATTCCAGCGACCCGCCTGCGTCCGCCCCCGCCCACCGCAGCCGACAAGACGCTCGATGAGGCCTACCGGGAGCGCGGTCTCCAGGTGGACCCCGATGCGGCCGCCGTCAGCCTGTCGGGCTCGCGCACGAAGATGCAGACCGCCATCGCAGACGGCAACTACCAGCTCGCCCTTGAGTGGTGTGAGCTGGTGCTCGACCGATACCCCGCCCACCCCGAGACGCTGCGGGCCAAGGGCTCCATCCTGTTGTTGATGGGCGAGCGCGACAAAGCCATCGAGGTGTGGGAGGCGGTCGAAGAGGTCGAATCCGACCCGGAAGTGCGCCGCCAGCTCGACACCCTACAGAGTCAGTGAGGTAGACGACCCATGCAGATCCTCGGACTGGCCCTGCTGGCCTTCATCGTGTGGTTTGGCTTCGGTGAACGCACCGACACCACCATCTCCGCTTTCGACACCCACGCCATGGTCATGGTGCTCGGCGGCTCCTTCGCCGCCATCCTAGTGTCGTCCACCACGATAAACACCCTTCGCACTTTCTCGTGCCTACGAGAGCTGCTGCCCGGCCTCGGAACACTGAGGAAAGGCACCACAGCCCTCGAAGAACAGCGGATGGAGCTGGTGGAGCTGTGGCGCGACGGTCGCCGGGCCCAGGCCGTGGATGTGGCCGAGCGCAGTGACTTCGCGACCATCTCGCGAATGCTGCCCCTGGTGCTGGAGCGCGCTCCCGACGAGGCAGTCAAGGCGGCCTTCACCGAGCTGCGCCATGCCGAGATGACCCGCTGGCAGCCAGCCATCGGAAACTGGGAGGTGCTCGCGAAGCTGGCGCCCTCCTTCGGCATGGTGGGCACCATCACCGGCATGATTCAGCTGTTCCAGAACATGGGCAGCGACACCAGCAACATGGGGGCGGCCATCTCGCTCGCACTGGTGGCGACCCTCTACGGCGTCGCCTTCGGCGCAGGCGTGGCGGGTCCGATTGGCCACTTCCTCCGAGGCTTGCTCGACGAGCGCCTGGGTGCGCTGGAGCGGTGTGAGCAGAGCGTCGGTGAGCTGATCGCCCGCGCCGGCCGAGGGGGCTGACCGTGAAGAGACGGTCCTACGCGAGCGATGAGGGCTGGCTGCTGTCCTACGCAGACCTCATCACCAACCTGCTCATCTTCTTTGCCATGCTGCTTGCGGCAGCTGACATCAGTCGCACCAAGATGCAACAGATTGCCGAGAGCCTGTCGGGAGTGGAGCAGCCCGAGAGCCTGTCGTCGATTCAGCAGCAGATCGAACAGCGCATCGAAGAAGAGGGACTCCAAGCTCTCGTGCGCACCGACCTGTCCGACGATGGGCTGAAGGTGTCGCTCAACTCGGGCCTGGTGTTCGGCTCGGGCAGCGCGACCATCCGCGTCGACCAGCTCGACACCCTCGATCGAATGCTCCAGACAATGGTGCCCTACGGCGACCAGTACGACTTCGCCGTCGAAGGCCACACCGACAACACCCCGATCGTCGGCGGCCTCTACGCCTCGAACTGGGAGCTGTCGAGCGGTCGCGCAAACGCCGTTCGCGGTCGTCTTGAAGGGGTCGGCGTGAAGCAAGATCACATCCGGGTAGAGGGCTACGCCGACACCGTGCCGCTTCCGGAAAATGAGCTCGATGGCCTGTCCGAGCCGGACCGCCTCGCCCGCCACCGCCGCGTCGTTGTGAGGATCTACTGATGCTGACCTTGCTGTTGAGCCTCGCCACACCGGTCTTCGCCGCGGAGGGCAAGCCGCCCCGTCGCGCGGTCCCCGTCACCGTACTGCGGGAAGTCGACGACCTTGAGGTGCGCTTCGAGCGGGCCCTGGCCCTCGACTGTGCCGAAGAGCGCTGCTTTCCCACCGGCTGCACCTACGTCGACCACGCCGTGGCGGACCGTCCTCGCGGAGGCTCTCTGCCTGGTCTCGGCGACCCTGGCGCAGGTCCTGGCTCGGTCGAAGCCCAAGCATGGCTCACCAGCGCACGCTGTGGCTACGCCCATGAGCCCGCTGCCACCGCCGCAGACGTCCAAGTGCTGACCCGCCGCCTCCAGGCCCGGGTCTCCACCGGCTGGACGTCCGTGTCGGTGAGCGCCCGTCCCCTCGATGAGCTGCCTGAGTACTTTCGCGATGCCCCCGAGACCGAAGGCGCCGAAGAAGAGGTTGTCGAGGAGCCTGAAGCACCACCGGCCCCCTTCACCGCCGGTCTCGCCGCCCGTCAGCTCTGGGATGCCCTGCTTCCCCATGCCTTCTGGATGGTGGGCATGGGCCTCTTTGGCATGCTGGGCGCCGCCTTGATGTGGTCGCTGCGCCGCGTGGGACAGCCCACAATCGAAGAGCGGATGCTGCTGGCCGAGCTCGACACGCCCACACCCGCCGCCGTCACCGCTGAAGAGCCCCCCGACGAGGATCCCTCGCTGTGGGTGGCCGCCCAGGAGCAGATCTGGCGAGACCGCTTGTCTGCAGAGCCCATCGATCCCGCGCTACGGGCCCTGGTACGACAGCGCCTCAAGGCCGGAGACATCCCACTTCTCGCCAAGGCGATGCTGCGCTTCCCCGACCACTTCCCCGCCGTCTTCCCAAGCGGCGGCGACGTGGCCAGCGCCAAGGTCGAGCTCGCCGACTTCCTCGAAGAGGTCAGCCCCGAAGACCTTCCGAGCGACCAAGACTTCTTCGCCGCCCTTCATCGCCACGCCGCTGCAGCAACCGTGTCCAGCCAGAGCGACGCCGAGATTGTGCGCCGTCTGCGCGATGACTTCGGGGCCGCCGGACTCGCAGACCTCACCACCCGCCTCTCCGGCCGGGCCGGCGGTCTGCTGTTCGCGCTCGCCCCCGCCCAGGCCCGAGCTGAAGTGGCCGGTCTCCTTGGACCGCGCGGCGTGGCCGAGATGGCGGACGGACTGCTGCGGTCCGCTCGGATGTCCACCGACGAAACCGACCACTTGTTCAGTGTTCTCAGCGGCGGGCCCACGTCTGACTCCCCGCTGCAGGTCACCGACCGCGGCACTTCCTTCGATGCAGCCGGCGCCCTGTCCACACTGCTTGAGCGCCTGGCGCCGTCCACCCGACACACCCTGTTCGCCAGCGCCATCCGACGGTCCAACAGCACCCTCCCCCGCTGGACCACCGGCATCTTCACCGCCGACATGCTCGATGCGCTGCCCCCCGAGTCGCGCGCCGACCTGCTGCTGGAGGTGCCCGTCGAAGGACTCGCCGCCTGGGTGGGCACCCTGCTCCCCAGCACCGCAGACCAAGTAAAGGCCGCCATGCCGGGCTCCCTGGCCACATCGGTGCAGGCCGTCTCGCGACAAGGCACACCCACCGAGCGAGCTCGCCACGCTGCAGAAGGACACGCCGCACTCGCCCAGGCCTTTCAGCGACAGCTGACGCGCCTCGACCTCCGCTTTGAAGACATCGTCGTGCCCCCAGAGACAGTGTGACGCGTTGCCGTGCCGTTGCCCTGCTCGTGGGAGTGGGCCTTGCAGCAGTCAGCTCCGGCTGCTCCAAGGTGCCGCTCTACGATGTGGCGGCAAGCTTCTCGCGTGCCGACGCCGCGTGGTTCGACGAAGAGGACACGCTGTTCTTCTTTTACGAGGTGAGCGCGGAGCAGGGCATCGGCGAGCCCTCGGTGGTGGAGGTCACCTGGGCCACCGACACCGAGCGAGTAGACTGGACTCCCATCGAGAACTTCCCCACCGTACACCGTCACGTGGACATCGACTGCGGCCTCAATGCCCGCTGTGGCAGCACCTCCATCGCTGTGTCCGACCCGCCCCGAGAGGTCGACATCCGCCTGCGCTACCACCGCGACGGCGAGCTGGCTCTCGACGCCGACACCGCCTTCAATGCGGTCGGTCCCGGTCCGGCCCACACCCACCGAAGCCTCGTAGTCTACGGCGTCTTCGATGAGACCAACCAGCTCGTGCAGTGGCGGGGTCGCCACCAATTCCCCACACTCCGCAACATGCAGGCCACTCAGCTCGGACTCCGCCGCCAGATCACCGTGAACGACATTCACTTTGGCTCCGCTCGAAGCGACGCCGAAAACAACCCCTACGACTATGGCGTCCCCTGCCCCAGCAGCTTCATCCAGACCCAGCTCGCAGCGGTCGACACCGACCTTCGCGCCGTCTTTCACCCCGAGCCACTGCCCATCGAGGCATCGACCGCTGCAGCATCGTGTGCGTCAGCCACCGTCAGCGACGCCACCGGAACCTTCACGACCGACGCCTGGGCCAGGAAGAATCCAGAGACCCGGCCCGCCTTTCCGGTGTTGCGCAGTCCGGTCGACGATGCGCGCGTCATCCCATTCTTCCTCGCGCCCTGCACCCGCACCATCCACCGCGGCCACGAGCAGATGCAACGTCAGCGGCTGCAAATGGACGAGGCGGACGTCGAGACCACCTGCACCGAAGGCTGGGACGACCCCGCCTGGGCCAGCTCCCTGGCCGCACAGTTCTCTGCCGCCATCGAAGCCCAGCGTCCGCGTGGCGACGACATGGTCCTCGTGGTGGGGGTCCATCGCGACGAGGACGGCGTCGCTGCAGCCATCGAAGACGCCCTTGAGCTCGTCGTTCCAGAAGAGCGCCATCGCAGCTCGCCCCGTGTATCGGGGGCGTTCGTGTTCGACAGCACCGCCCGCGGCCTTCAGCTCGACACCCTCACGCAGAGCGTGCTGTGGTGCCCCACGGTCTTCCCCGACTCCCCCGCCGATGTCACCAGCACCGCCGCGCTCACGTGCGCCGTGGCCCCCGACGAGCCCGACTTTGAGCTGGGCCCCTTCACCTTCG
>Ga0315322_10004888_pt1 | contig 10280 bp, 10 predicted proteins | sample M110021515metaG_FD_203461 | JGI IMG/M metagenome (GOLD analysis project Ga0315322, IMG submission 203461) | Ammonia-oxidizing marine archaeal communities from Monterey Bay, California, United States - M1 100m 21515 | ecosystem: Environmental > Aquatic > Marine > Intertidal zone | place: USA... | reverse complement strand
CTTCCGCAATCGATATGCTAAGCCCTGTTGCTGCAATCTTGAGTGCACTATTCTTAACGATATGAAATTCCGCTCCTCGGGAAGAAAGCTCACAACGAAGCTCATCGGACTCTTCGACTGTGATCCCGGTAAAATCGGTCAAGTAAACATAGTCAGATTTTTCAAGTTGCTCGGCTACTTCACGAACGAGGAATTTTTTTTCAGGTCTCATGACTCTAATGCTAAATAATTTAATACAGGGGCTGTTAAAGCTGAGTGAAGACCGATTTATCGAGAGAAATTCCAGGGCTCATGGTACTACTGATTGACATTCGGCGGACATATCTTCCCTTGAGACCCTCGGGGCGGACTTCTGAAATTGCCGTTAAGGCTGCAAGGGCATTTTCGACCAGTTGCACCGGGCTAAAGGATCGCTTACCTAAAATAACGGCGAATGCACCAGTTTTGTCCATTTTAAATTCGACCCGCCCGGCCTTAACCGCTTGAACGGCTGAGTTCACATCATCAGTTACGGTTCCTGCTTTAGGAGTTGGCATTAATCCTCGAGGCCCAAGTACCCGTGCAACAGACCTAACCTGCTTCATGGCCTCCGGAGTGGCAATGGCAACATCAAAGTCGCACCAACCATCTTTAACCTTAGTAACCAAGTCCTCCAAGCCGATGACATCAGCGCCGGCGGCTTTAGCTTCATCGGGTTTTTCGGTAAAGACAGCGACAACAACCTTTCGGCCACTTCCATGAGGCAAGTTTACCGTACCGCGAACCGACTGTGAAGTTTGTTTAGGATCGACTCCCAATGCAACTGAAAGTTCCACGGTCTCGTCAAACTTAACTTTTTCCATTTGGTCTAAAACTGCTATTGCTTGGTCGAGTTGATGGGGTTGCGAAAGGTCAGCCCTGTCAGTCGCGGAACGATATCTTTTACTTGGAGTGGACATAGTTATTCAAAAAATGAAGATGGGGAAACATATCAATGCTTCAAATAGTAATTAGTTGGTAATGTCGATACCCATGCTACGAGCAGTACCAGCAATAATACGACAAGCGGCATCCTCGTCTCTGGCATTTAAGTCTGCTTTCTTCGTGGCTACGATCTCTTTGACCTGAGCCAAAGTAACATTACCAATTTTATCCCGATTAGGCGTTCCTGACCCCTTGGGCACACCCGCCGCTTTCTTTAAAAGCACAGCAGCGGGAGGGGATTTCAATATGAAACTGAAAGATCGATCAGCATAAACGGTAATAACAACGGGCAGGATGAGACCGGATTGATCTTTAGTGCGAGCATTGAACTCTTTACAGAATTCCATGATATTAACGCCTTGAGCACCTAGAGCAGGGCCGACTGGTGGGGCTGGATTAGCAGCACCAGCAGGCAACTGCAAACGAATTTCTCCTACGGCCTTTTTGGACATGATAAATTTTAGTTAAATTAAGTTTCGTCAGCTTTTTCTACCTGCCAGAATTCTAACTCTACAGGAGTGAAACGACCAAAAATAGAAACTGAAATTTTCAAACTACCTTTTTCTGCGTCAATCTCCTCGACATCTCCCGTAAGATTAATGAAAGGTCCGTCTAAAATCTTGACGACCTGTCCAAGTTCAAATTGAACCTTTGGAACCTCCTTACCTTTAGCCTCTTCTACTTGTCTTAAAATACGCCCAATTTCGTCTTCACGAAGAGGCGTTGGGTTGTCGCGTCCAATAAAATTAATTACGCCATCGGTATCTTTAACCTTATACCAATGTTCTTTCAACAGGTTACCCTCTATGTCAAAAAGATGCATCTCGACAAAAACATATCCAGGATAAAATTTTCGGTCTCGTTGCTTTTTTTGACCATTTTTGACCTCAGAAACAGTTTCAATAGGAACAAGAATTTCCTTCAAATGATTGGAGAAACCCTCATCATCCTCTCGAAAACGAGTCAAAAAGCGTCGAACTTTGTCCTCGTGGTTCGAAAGACATTGAACTGCATACCACCGAGAATTACCTGAAATTGTTTCGCTCATCTTAATAAAAACTTAACTTCTGAGCAAGCTGGTGACATAATCGACCCAACTGGAAAGAGAGAAGTCGGCCACAGATATAAAAAAGCCCAAGACTGCTACACCTGCAATTACCACAACAGTAGATTCTCGCAACTCCGATGGAGTGGGCCAAGTGGCTCGTTTTAGTTCGGTTACGGTTTCTCCGTAAAAAGAACGAAATTTGCGAAAAGGATTCAATTGAAAAAAATTTAGAAAAGTGTGGCGGGAGAAGAGGGACTCGAACCCTCAGCCTACGGTTTTGGAGACCGTTGCTCTGCCAATTGAGCTATTCTCCCGAATCTCAAACACTAGAAGCATAAATCCCTAGAGACTCGGAGAGTTTAGTTAGAAAATAAAGAAGATATATTAATATAGATGCTACTCGACTACATCAGTAATGTTGCCGGCACCAATAGTCTTACCTCCTTCACGAATAGCAAAGCGTTGCCCTGATTCCATCGCAATAGGCTTTTGCAATTCTATGCTTACTCCTAAGTTGTCACCAGGCATAACCATCTCCACGCCCTCAGGCAACTCAACGACACCAGTTACGTCAGCAGTGCCAAAAAAGAACTGTGGGCGATAACCTTTGAAGAAAGGGGTATGCCGGCCACCTTCGTCTTTATTTAATACATAAATTTGAGCTTTAGCCTTGGCATGTGGTTTAATGCTACCGGGTTTAGCGATTACATGACCACGCTGAACATCATCTTTTTCGACTCCTCGAAGTAAAATACCGACATTATCACCAGCTTGGCCTTGTCCAAGTTCCTTACGGAACATTTCCACTCCTGTACAGGTAGTTTTACGAGATTCAGCTAGTCCCACAAGCTCAACCTCTTCGCCTACCTTAACCATTCCACGTTCAATTCTGCCTGTAGCAACGGTTCCACGACCAGTGATGGAAAAGACATCTTCAACGGACATCAAAAAAGGTTTATCTACATCTCGAACTGGCTCTTCAATAACGCTGTCGATAGTTTCCATTAATTGTTGAATCGCGGGAAGGCCAAGTTCACCCTCGTCGTCTTCTAAAGCCTTGGTCGCGGAACCGCGAATTATTTTCGCGTTATCTCCGTCAAACTCATACTTAGTGAGCAAATCCCGTATTTCCATATCCACCAACTCAACCAATTCCTCATCGTCGCCTTGCATGAGATCGCATTTGTTGAGAAAAACAACGACATTGGGAACATCCACCTGACGTGCGAGCAAGATGTGTTCGCGAGTTTGAGGCATTGGTCCGGTTGTGGCATCAACTACGAGGATTGCACCATCCATTTGAGCTGCTCCGGTAATCATATTTTTAACAAAATCGGCGTGCCCAGGACAATCAACATGAGCATAGTGACGCAGATCGGATTCGTACTCTACATGGGAAACGGCAATCGTTACGATTTTAGAGGAATCGCGGACAGTTCCTCCCTTTGCGATATCCGCATAACTTTTAATCTCAGCAAATCCCTTTTTGGATTGAGCGTGAAGAATAGCAGCGGTCAATGTGGTCTTTCCATGATCCACATGCCCAATAGTGCCGACGTTAACATGAGGTTTAGTGCGTTCGAACTGTTCTTTAGCCATTTTTGAAGTGTTGTTAGGTATTTAAAACTGTAATAACGTGGAGCCCACGAGCGGACTTGAACCGCCGACCTCGTCCTTACCAAGGACGCGCTCTACCAACTGAGCTACATGGGCAAGTATAAGCATAGGTCACTAGTAAGAAGGTTATCGAGGTTGGAAGAATGAGCAAAAGCCGGAGAGAGTAATGGGGTAAATTGAAGATAAATATTAAGAAGAGAAATAGGAATTTCGTCAAGAATATTCCAAACTTCATAAAAGTTCACCAAAATCAAGGGGCCACGGTAGCCAAATAGTAACCGTCCGGCAAACCCCAAGAGGGAGCAAGTTCAAGAATCTCGCTGAGCAAAAGTTCGTCGACTGTTTCGCTTCCTGACGATTTGGCTGATACTGGAGGGCCGGCAAGTGAACCGTTAAAGATCGTAAAGGCAAATTCAGCTTTGCGCCACAATTCATCTTCAGTAACTAATTTTAAATTTGCAAATAGAAAAGAGCTAGAAATCACGGGACTTTTCCGACCGTGAACATAAACCTTGATCACGGGATATGTATTGTCATGGTCGGAAAAATGTAGGTTATCCGACTTGCCAAAAGTTGAAAGAGGTTGCCTGAGGATGGTTGAGCTTAAAATATTACCAGTGGATGGCGGGGACCAAGTTTCAGGCTCAGCCAAAACTCTGGCCCAAGGATCACCAACAACAAATGAAAGAGGATATGGATCTAAACCTGGAGAAACAGGCAAGTGCGTTAAAAGCCCAGGAGAACCTTCAGATAGGTCACTTGGCAAAAAAATAAACGAAGAATTTAATAGTCGCAAATTATACAAATTAATTGAATGGCATGGCTCAACCCGAACCCACGCTTCAAGTCCTCGGGCTTCTGCATCAGAGACATTTTGCTTAAATGGTGCATAAATTTTTGCGACCGTAAAGGCACCAACAAAAAAAATAGATACTATAACAAAAAACAAGCCGTGACCAAACAATGCGTTCATTAAGGAAAAGATGTTTTGGGTTTTACTCCCACAAGAATCGTTTCGATCCCTCTAGCACGCAATATATCACAAATTCGCACGAATGACTCTACCCTGACATCACGATCGGCCTGAACCAAGAGCCTTATGCTTCCTCGCGCTGGGTTTTTTAAAAGAACCAGTGCCTGGTCTAATGTGTCGAAAGATAAGCGTTCTCCATTGAGAAAAAGCATACCGTTAATGCCAATGAAAAGATTTCCATGACATAATTCGCTGTCAATTATTTCTGATTGGGAAGAAACCGGTGCCAGATCGACTGCCATACCTTGAGACTTCAGGTATTGATGCTGGCTCAAATACAAGGAAAAACCGAACAAAATAATAAGATCCAAAAAGGGAACGGAAAATGGAGCTCGTCGAGCTCGAGTAAGGGCATTCGCAAACTCAAAGCGTGTGAAAATTGTTTTCAAATAGAACTTTCCTCCTCAGCATTTGAAAGAGACACACGTTGATCTCCTTGTGCTTCTAGCGTCAAGTACCTGTAAATCCCATGAGCAGACCATTCCATATCACGGATAATTGAATCCACTCGGCTACGGAGAAATTCTTTGCCACAATATGCAAGCATGGCAATAGACAAACCAAGTGCGGTAGTAAGAAAGGCCGATGTAAAATCGGGGTTAAGATTTAATTCAGAAACTGGTGATTTAAGTTTTTGAAGAGAGTCCAGACAGGCAAGAACGCTTCCAAGCAAACCGAGCATAGGAGACAGACCCGCAACCGTACCAAGAAGTCTTTGACGCTTTGATAATATAGGTATTTCTAGGATCGCAACAGATTGAATAGCCTCTTGAATTTCTAGATTGGTACTATTTCTATGAAGCAAGGCTGCCTGAACTATAGCCGGGACAGGTCCACGTGTTTCTTCGCATAGAGTAAGAGCCTCCAACGCTCTATTTTTTTTTAACAAGTTTGTAATACCATCTAAAAAGTCGCTCGCATTAATTTGCACTTTTTGGAAAAAAGTGGCTCGCTCGAAAAAAATTGTGACACCGAAAACAGCCATACAAATTAGAGGCCAGAGCACAGGACCTGCGACATCAAAAAAGTTAAGATAATTCATGGTGCTTGCGAATTTATTATCGTTGGTTCGGGAGAAAATCTAGCTTTTGCAAGATTGCGACCAGGTAAACCATGTGCCAGAAGAATACCGTATACATTTCTCGCACCATTAAAATCGCCCTCGCTGTCGAGAATCTCTCCTAAATCAAGCAAACTTCGAGAAATCCAATATTTACCTGAATCACTTATATTAGAAAATCGGTCTACGTCCGATAAAAAGAATTTAATTATGTCTCGAAAATATATAGCTTTCGCCCTAGGGTAATCTTTCATTCTTCGAAACACTAAACCTTCCTTAAATGCTGCCTCAGCGTGCATATCCAATGAAAAACCTCGGGTATTTTTTAGCTCACCATAAGCATCAGCGGATTCAAAAAGTTTTTGACGATCGTTCCGGGCAAGTGCAAAAAGACAGTCTGCCCTCAGCATATAAACTGAGTTCTTTTTAGGGTGATCCCTATATAAATTATTTCCCAGTAATTCCTTGCATAATTCAAGGGCGGATCCGAACTCATTCCTTCGTCGAAGTAAATTTGCTTGTCGGAGACGGGCATGGAATACAAGTTTATCCCTAGGGTAATCTTGGATCAAACGCTCCAGCAAGTCTATACCCTCTTTTAAATTTTCATCCATTCCCCGTCTTTCAAGATGAAGAGCTGCTTCATAGAGCGCTCGAGGTGCATATTGACTTTTTTTAAATCCATCTGCCAATCTGAGAAGGCTACGTTGTGCCTGATCAAGTCGATTTCTGGATGCGTGATTGTAGGCTTGAACTAGATATGAAAAAGCAGATTCGTCAGAATGAGGATAAATAAGTTGTAAATTCACAAAAGTTTTAGCCGCTTCTATTTGTTTATTTGATAATAATAAGGATCTACCTTTAGTTAACAATATTTGAGCTTTTACTTTATTATATATACCTGCTGAAAAACCTTCTTTATCATTTAAATAGGCAATGACTTTTTCCGATTTTTTTAATGAATCTTCTGGATTATTCATCTGAAATGCCAAACTTGCATCCATCCAAAGTAGACGAACCCTCAAATCTCGAGACAATAATTTGTTTTTGTTATTCAAAAGTTGATGAGTTCTTTGGACAGCAAGTTGTAGATGATTGTTTTTTCTCAAATACACTAGCAAATTCCACTCCGCCCGATAAAGCAATTGACTAGAATCTTCCAAATTAGAAAATTCATCTAGCAAATCCATTGATTTTTCTATATTACCAACTGCCAAGAATGAGTTTATCGCCTGAAAAATAGCTTGGTCGGAAATCTCTTTATTTTTGGCAGTTGAATTAACTTCAAGGTACAAAGCAGCTGCACTATCGTAATCCCGTGCGAGAAAGTGGCAATCTGCGACTTGTAGTGAAAGACGACTTCTTTCAATAGTATTTTCTTCGAGCTTACTCAACCTCCTCAGAAAATCCGCGGTCAAGCGATATCGGGGGGGCGTGCCTCTCCATGCCGCAGCCGCAAGTGCTCTTATTGCATCAGGTTTTTGTGGCGATCCAGGAAATTCCTCCATAATGCGAAACGCGCATCTCTCAGCTACTTCATTTTGCTTAAGTTCCAATGCAAGCTTTAACCTAACGACGAGAATTGTTTCAGATAATTTATGGACAGGTAATTTTAAGATATTGTCTAAAAACAAAGTGATTTTTTCGTTAACCTCAAACCGAGTCGTTAATAAACGAAGTCCCATTCCCATCCATTCAAGGTTTGTTCCTGTCTCGACGAGTGACTCGAGTACAGCACGACCGATATCATCATCAGGCGAAGACAGTACTCCGTAAAGCAAAAGCAAACGGTCACGCCGCATGCCTTTCGCATTACCCACCAATTCAAGCTGTCGCCTTAATTCCCTGAGTGCTTCATCTTTTTTGCCAAGAGAGTTAAGTACCATAACATATTGTACGGCAAATTCTTGGCCCGCAGGAAGGCTACGAAATTCTTCCATTTGTCGCTTGAGGTTCGCGGCCAGTACCTCACTTCCCCCTGTCTCCAAAATTTCATTATGATAACGCAAAAGCCTAAAATCTGCTCGACGATCAACTGTATTAGCAAATTTAAGCGCCTGAGAGTGGAGAGATTCTGATGCAATAGCAGAAGTAGCAACGATTCCTTGCAAAAACATAAGCCATGGACGACTTTCCTCGCTCACATCTTCAAGTTTTAGCTCTGCAATAACTTCATCAAGCCTAACTAAGTCTCTCTCTAGAAAAGAAATCAGTGCTAAGCGCAACAAAACTTCGCCACCATGCTCACCAGATTGCTCTAGCCTTTTCAACTCTTGCTTCGCGAGACCAATTTCTCCAATAGCCAAAAAGGAAGAAGTTAACCCAAGACGAAGTTTGTGGACTGCACTTTGACTAATTTGGGCCTTTTCTGAATTTTCCAAAGCGTCCCTAAATAATGTAATAGCAACACCTGGCAGACCAACGCGCAAAGCGTCGGTTGCAGCACTCTCATTTAAAGCAAACTGCAACTTCAATTCGGTTTCCTCTAACATTCCACTTAAAAAAATGCATGTAGTAAACATGGGAACTAAAAGAGTTTTAAGTAAAATCTTTAATTGAAATATACTTATAAGTCTTTTCATTTTGTAATAATCAAGTAAAGGTGCGGGTTATATTTAGCAAAACAGATTTAATTTTTAATCAAACTTGGGTTTAAACTTTTTCAATTGACGCAAGGTTTGTAATATACAGATATATCAAGATATTAAATTGCGGGCGTAGCTCAGTTGGTAGAGCACCACCTTGCCAAGGTGGATGTCGAGGGTTCGAATCCCTTCGCCCGCTCCATTGGGAGTCAAAAAAAAGGATTTGATATTTTGACTGCTGAATCACTGAGAAGCTACATTTGCATTTAGGAAAGAAATGACCCGACTATGTATTTCTTGACCTGCAGCAACCGCTGAGTCGCTACCTGCGGCATCTTCGCCAATCCAGTTTGTTATTTTACCTCCAGCTCCCTGAATGATAGGAATTGCACCATGAAAGTCCCACGGATTAACAAAAGGATCTAGCATTACATCAGCTCTTCCGGTCGCGACTAAAAAATACCCAAAGCAATCTCCCCATGTTCGACAGTACCCAACATTTTTTAAAAGATTGTTCCAGCCGACTTCATCTCGAAAGGATCCTATGTCTCTCTCATCTGACGTCAAAACGACCCAGTCTTCACATTGACCAGATTCGCGCACGGATACCCTGTTGCCATCAAGAAAGGCAGAGTTACCATCGCCAACAAGCAGCTGTCCTCCCAATGCTGGCAAGTGTATCGCACCAAAAACGGGTTTGCCATGAAATTGCAAACACAAGACTGTGCCGAAGATTGGAACACCTGACACAAAACTTTTCGTTCCGTCAATCGGATCCACTAACCAGGTCCACTCCGCTCCCTCGCGAACAGAACCAAACTCCTCACCGACAACACCATGCTGTGGAAAGTTTTCGCTAATTTTATTAACTAACAGTTGTTCAGCTTGTCGATCAGCTTGCGTTACGGGAGAAGCATCTTTTTTTTGGTCGACCTTGAGATCTGGATCTCGAAAGTGTTGCAAGATCAACTTGCCGCTTTCGCAGGTCCAATCAGATACAAGATTTTGAAATTGATCCAAGTTCATAGCCTAGAATATTGTTCCATGACTAATATGATGTCTTTTAAAAATTTGGCAACTGGATCCTGCCCGTGATTTGGACTCACTCAAAAATTGCAGTTCTAGATTTCGAAGGAGAAGTTAGTAGCGGCGTCGTTGAGTTCGGTGTAGTAATAATTAAGGATTTAAACATAATCTCAACTGAAACAAAATTGTGCAGTTCATTGGGAGAACTTCACCCAAAGACATCAAAAATACATGGGCTAAAACAGAATGATTTATTTAAGCTAAAGCCTTTTCGGAAAAACCAAAAACTTTTTACTCAACTTAGAGATTCAGTTGATGTGTTTTGTGCTCACCACGCAAGTGTTGAAGAAAATTTGTTGAAGGATACGTGGCCGTATCGCCCAATCCGGAACAAAGAACATAATATCGATTGGGGACCATGGGTAGATACCCTTCAACTTTACAAAAGACTTTATCCTGGGGTGGGCAATTATTCACTTGCCCATTTAGTCAGCACTTTTGGCATTGGAGAGGTTTTAGAGAAAAACGCAACGAAGTATTGCCCGCCAAGAAGACAAAAATATCATTGTGCCCTTTACGACACCTTGGCTTCAGCTTTGCTGCTAACTAGGTTGGCTGAGGAAGCCAAAATTTCCGAGGCAAGCCTTGAGTGGTTGATCGAAACTAGCACTTCGAATCAAAAGATGCAGGGCCTTCCGGGTCAATTAACCTTATTTGATCCCTAAAGGCACCCAAAGGGCAAGTCACTCCATTCAGACTCTTCTAATCCTCGACCCCGTCGACACTTCCTTCCGTATGCGGTAGTCGTGGGTCGGCAACATCTTCAGCGGCAAGGTCGGATGAAGCAAAATTACCTTCGGTGTCAATCCCCTCGTCGGGAACCGTCCCCGGAAACTGTTCTTGTTTCGACTCAGTATCAATTGAAAAACCTTCAGGGGCGTCACTATC
>Ga0315322_10004886_pt1 | contig 10281 bp, 8 predicted proteins | sample M110021515metaG_FD_203461 | JGI IMG/M metagenome (GOLD analysis project Ga0315322, IMG submission 203461) | Ammonia-oxidizing marine archaeal communities from Monterey Bay, California, United States - M1 100m 21515 | ecosystem: Environmental > Aquatic > Marine > Intertidal zone | place: USA... | reverse complement strand
CTTCGTAGCTGATGTCGACGGGCGCTGCAGTATCGCCATCGCCGCCATCGCCGCCATCGCCGCCATCGCCGCCATCGCCGCCATCGCCGCCGCCGCCACTGGAGTCTTCATCGGGGTCGCAGGCGGTACCAATGCCGTTGTCGTCGCCGTCTTCCTGTTCGGGGTTGGACTCGAATTCGCAGTTGTCCTCGTCGTCGGCCACACCGTCGCCGTCGTCGTCAAAGCGCTGCACGTCGGTGACGCCAAAGGCCGCGATCCCGTCGTCGAATCCGCCGACGTTGTAGGCGTAGAAGCCAAATGCACCCGGGGGCAGCGGGTCGTCGTCGGTGACGGTGATGGTGAGGTTGGGGGAGTCGTCCTCGTAGTCGCTGTAGTAGGCGGCACTGATCTCGCCGTCGTTGAAGGAGATGGACATCCGAAAGACGGTGTAGATATCGAAGGCGCCACTCTGGGTGTCGAGCACGTCGACTCGACCGTTGCTCACTTTTGCAAGAATGGCCTCGCCGAAGTCTTCATCGATGGGGCCATCGCTGCCGCGCTCATCGGCGGTCATGATGAAGAGGTAGTAGTCCTCGCTGCCCTGGTGACGCGCCACCAGGCCCATGGTGTCGTCGTCCTCGGTGTACATCAGCGCGGAGACTTCTCCGTCGTCGTAGTCCACACCGGTCTGCACCAACCAGTTGTCGCGCGGGCCGCCGTCGCCCCACTCGCCGCCATCGTCGTCGGAGGAGCTAAAGACCCATGTGAGGCCGTCGTCTCCTTGGTAGCCCCACCAGTCGTCGCTGCGGTATCCGGCCTCCCAGTCGTCGGTGTCTGCGTAGGAGGTGTCGTCGAGGAAGTCGTTCCAGCTCCAGTAGTCTTGGAGGTCCTGGGCTTGAGCAGTGAGTGCGGTTGCGAGCAGGATTGGGGCAAGCATGGTGTCTCCATAGATGTGTAGGCTAGATGCCTTCAGCTCATGGTTTCGATCTATCAAAATGATCTGTGGGTCGAGTGCCCGTCAACTTGATGATTCGCGGGCTATGCGCGCGCCCATGCTGAGTCCCTCCGATGCCATCATCGCCGCCGGGCGCACCCCGCCGCGTGGCCATCGAAATCCCCGCCTGCAGGTGCTCGCCAAGGGCGACGGCTGGCTGATTGTGGCCAAGCCTCCCCGTGTGATCTCCCACCGCAACAAGGCGCATCCCCACGAGTACGCCATGCTTCAGAGGGTCCGGGACCTCGTGGGCAGCCGCGTGTGGCTGGTGCATCGCCTCGACCGCGCGACCTCGGGTTGCCAGCTGTTTGCCACTCGCCAGGAGCTGGCCGGCCCCCTCTCGAAGGCCCTGGCAGCCGGTCAGAAGACCTACCTCGCGATGGTGCGCGGATACTTCGCCACAGAGGGGGTGGTTCGGGTGGACACCCCAATCAAGGTCGGGCCCGACAACTACAAGGACGCAGCGTCCACCGTGCGTTGGCTGGGGCGCAGCCATGAGCCCCGCTGCTCGCTGCTTGAAGTGAAGCCCGAGACGGGTCGAAATCACCAGGTGCGGCGCCATGTGCGCGACCTCCACCATCCGGTGCTGCGTGACGGCTACCACGGCGACTCTCGGGTGAACCGGTGGTGGCGCGAGAGCTACGGCATGGCTCGACTGGGCCTCCACGCCAGCGATGTATCGATGGAAATGCCAGATGGCACGTCGTTGTCGGTGACCTGTCCACTGTTTGTGGACCACGCGGTGCTCTTTCGGCGCATGCCTTGGTGGGACGACGCGGTTGCCCGTCACCAAGGACTCGATGGTCTCCCACTTCCCCTGATCGACCACGACCCGATGGTCGACGAGCTGGGGCCTCCGCTGGGCTGGACCTCCCGTCGCATCCTCCCCCCGGAGACGTCGCCATGAACCGCCGCTACCACGTGTCTCTCGACGTGGGCACCAAGACAATCGGGGTCGCTCGCTCTCCTGCGAATGGTCCGGACATCGCCACGCCCCAGTTTGTGCTGCGGCGCGCCGGCCTCAAGTCCGACATCCCCAGACTGCTCGCTACCCTGAAGCAGTGGGGCAGTGTGGACACTGTCGTGGTGGGGCTTCCGCTCGATCTCGACGGCAATGAAGGGCGCAGTGCCCGCCTCGCACGACAAGTTGGCGATGCCGTTGAAGCGCAGGGTCACACCGTGGTCTACCAAGACGAGCGGTTCTCCACGGTCGAGGCCTCCCATCGCCTCAGGCGCGGCGGGATGGACAGTCGCGCCCAGAGGTCCGTCATCGATAGTGCTGCAGCAGCCGTCATCCTCGAAGACTGGCTGAGCGCAGGCTCTCCAGCCTGACCACAGCGGTCAGAGGCGGAACAGCTTGGAGAACTTCGCGAAGATCACCTGCTCCTGCAGCCCGGTGTCGTCCTTGTGGGAGTTCCAGGTGCCGCCCAGGTAGGCCTCGGTGCCCGGTGACTTCAGCCAGGTGAGCAGGAGGCTCGAGAACACTTCCTGCACCTCGAGCTCGCTGCCGGTGGTGGTGGATCGCACCGCGCGCATGCCCCACTCGCGCGTGACTTGGTAGTTGACGCGGGTGTAGATGCTGGTGGCATGCGCGAGGTCGCCGCCGTCGGGCTGGAACCACTGGCGCTTGTAGAACGCGTCGACGCGCAGCCGGGTGGTCGGGCGCAGGGTGATGTTGCTGTCGGTGGTCCAGGTGTGGGCGGCTTCGAGGGTGCTGAAGTCGAGCCCTTCGGCTGTCCAGGCCCGGGTGGTGGCCGAGAGCCAGTCGGTGAGACGGCCACTGTAGCCAACACTTGCGCGCCATCCGTCGAGCTCCACATCGGACTCGCGGTAGCGCCGGAGCTCACCGGAGACGTAGGGGTAGTGGTTGCCCGAGAGGACCGCGGAGGTGGAGCCCCACACGTTGGCCTGTGCGTCGCCGTTGCGCTCTTCGACAAAGCCGGCGGCCATGCCGGGCTTGAGGGTGTGCTTGCCTTCGCCGAGCGAGAAGCGGTGGTCGAGGTCGAAGTTGCCCATCGTGACGCCCGACTGAGTGAGGTAGCCCACCTCGTTGCGGTAGCCGTCGGTGCGGTCGCTGAAGGTGATTTCGCCACCGGTTCCCAGGGGAGGGGACCGACGGACGCTGACCTCCTCCCACACGCCCTGCACGGTGTCTTCGCGGTTCGACGTGAGGCTGCCGCTGGCGTGGCTCGCGATGGTCCAGGACTCTCCGATGGGAATCTGGGCATCGACCACGGCCACGTTGTTGATGCCCTCGGTGGACTCGGGTGGGGCGCTGCCGTCGGCGGGACCGAAGATGGGAGGCGCCTCCAGCACACGCTTATCGGTGAGGGTCAGGCCGACGTAGCCTTTGTCCACCACATCGAAGCGGGTGCGCGAGAAGGTGGTGAGTGCGACCCGGTCTTCGACCTCTGCTTCGGTGAAGCCCGGCGAGCCCTGTTCGTGGACCGAGGCGTTGGGGCTTTGGTCTAGCGCGTGGAGAAGGCCCAGCCCGACGCGTCCTTGGCGCCCGGATAGCTTGAGACCGTAGACGGGGTCGACGACGGAGCGGGTGTACAGAGTGTCGGGGTTGTCGGTGTAGGCTTCGACGCCGTTGAGAAAGAAGGGGCGGCGCTCGGTATAGAAGAATGCGAAGCGCTGGTTGAGGTTGATCTGGCCCACATCCCCCTCGACTTGTGAAAAGTCGGGGTTGAGGGTCGCGGCAAAGCCGAGGTCGGGGGTCAGCGCCACGCGGGTGTCGACGCCGGGACGCACAAAGTCGGTCCAGGACTGGCCGCGGTTGGTCCACCCAAGCGGTCCGTCGGGCGCCTCCTTGGCCATGCTGTGGTTGGCGGCCAGCACGGGCATCAGCTCGACACCGGAGCCCTGGGTTGGTGGGGTCACGCCGTGGAGGGGGGCGGCTTGTGCAAACAGCCGGGGGTGGCTCGGCTGAAGCTGAGGCCAGGCCAGCTTGATGCCCTCGTTGGGAATCTTGCGGGTGACGATGAGGCCCCAGGTTTGGGCGTCGCCGGAGTCGCCGGAGTTGCCGGAGTCGCCGGAGTCGCCGATCTTGGGGTACCGCAGCGACCGAAAGGGAATCGCAATCTCGAGAGTGTAGCCGTCGTCTCGGAGGCTGCCCTCGGCGGCCACCACGGTGTTCCAGGCGCCGTACCAGCTGCCGAATGCGAAGCGGGCGTCTTGCTGGATGCCGTGGGCGTTGAAGTAGAAGATGTAGCCACCGCGACCGTCGTGGAAGGGGTCGAGGTAGACACCGATCTGGTCGTCGTTGTTGATGTCTTCACGGGGCGCGATGCGGGCGACCGGCGGGGGACCGTTGGAGACGTCGATGCCCAGGTAGATGTGCGCTTCGTCCTGAATGACCCGCACGATTGTGGTCGATGGGTGGGTGCCGCCTGCCGTGGGGATGTACCGCCTGAAGTCGGAGGACGTCAGCGGGGTGGATCTGGACCATCCCTCGTCGTCGAGGATGCCGTCCACCACGATGGGACGGTCCGTCTCGGGCAAGTCGAGGGCGTCCGCTGACGCAGCAGCAACGCCACTGATGAGGAGGAGGAGGGGCAGCATGAGGGTCCCGTGAGACGTTGGGGCGTAGCACGCTCCGGGACGTTGTCGGTCAGCTGCCGGGTGGCTTCACAGGACTCTGAAGGGTGGTGGCACACCTCACCGAATGGGCATGAATAAACCGCTTTCGGAGTGTGCGGAGAATGGCCATTTGCTCGGTGTTTTTGACCTGTTCGCCCTCGACGACGACCCGGAGCAGGTGTGCCGAATCTGCCAGCACCTCGTCGAGTGCTCGCAGCTCTGTCGGACGGGCGTGGTGGATGGCTTCGAGGTGGACTGTGAGGGGCCCCAGGGTGGCGACGCCCGCGAGCAGCTGGGCAAGCGGGCGATTGGTGGCGGTCTGAAGTGAGGGACCGCGATGTCCACTGAGCTCGGGTATAAGAGCGAGATCGGGGGCCACTCGGAGCAGGGGGCGGGGACTGCGTGGCAGCACCTTGGCGCGCCGGTCGAGAGGGAGTCCGTGGAGGAGTCTCGCGAGTCCGCCGCCCAGTGCGTCGATGGGGCCGAGGTGGGTGGGCTCTGGGGTGCCGAAGCGGATGGGGATGCGCCAGGCGCTGGGGGGCTGGGCGGTCGCGAGTGCGTGCCTGCGGAGCGCGGGGGTCGCGCCGTTGACCACCACCCACGCGCCCGGGTGCGCAAGGCTTCGACGCATCGCTTCGAGCGTGGCGTCTGGGATGGACAGGCGGGGCACGTCGAACCAGCGGACGAGGTGGTCGAGGGTAGGGCGCTCGGTGGGCTCGGGTTGCAGTAGCTGTCCGATCAGTCGGCTGAGGGATGGGGGCAGGTCGGGGCGCGCGGTGGACAGGTCGGGCGCGCCACGGCCTCGCTGGGCTCTCAGGGCGCTGCGGGGGGCGCGTCCGAACGGGGGGCGGCCGGTGAGCAGCTCGTAGAGGACCGCGCCAAGTCCGAACCAGTCGGCTGCGAAGCCCACTGGCAGCCCCAGGCCGAGCTCTGGGGCTCGGTAGGCGGGAGTACCCAGGATGCGCGCGGTGCTGGCGGTGTCGGTGGGTGGACTCGCCAGATCGAGGTCGAGTAGGAATAGACGCTCATTGCCGTCTGCGAGGATGTTTTCGGGCTTAATGTCTCGGTGTACGACACCGGTACGGTGAATGGCGGCAATCGCACCGATGAGGCGTTGGACCGCGCTGCTGAGGCGGACTTGATGGGCGTCGGTCCAGCGCTCTCGCAGACCCGCACCCTCCGCCCAGCGGGACAGCGGCACCGCCGCACGCACGAGGTCCATCGAGAACCACGCAAGGTCACCGGAGGCCCACAGCCTCCTGGGCTGCACCACGGCGGGGTGATCGGCGCGGGCGAGGGCTCGGAACTCCGCCTTCATGCGAGCGACCCCAGCTGGATCGGGCCGATGAAGGACCTTGACAGCCCGCTCGGTGCCGTCGGAGTGGCAGCGAGTGTGCCAGACCATGCCGCGCCCGCCGCTGCCCAGGGGCCCCAGCACGGTGTGCTCGGCGGTCAGGCTGTCGGGAAAGTGCGGCAAGTGGAGGTGCTCCAGCGGGCGTGGGGCTGACGGGGCGCGGAGGGTAGTCCACCGGGACGGTCGCCGCGAGGTGTCTCAGCTGGGTAGGGGGTCGGCACCTGACGCCCCGGCTGCTCTGATACAGCTGGGTGGTGGGTGATCCCCTGCCGCAAGGTGGCTGATGTCGACCGGCTCTTCGAAGGCTTCTGCTCCCCGCCGTATTGTTCGTGGCCTCGCGCTGGCGCTGCCCTGGATCGGACTCGTGGCGGCCGGTGTGGGCGCTGGATGGCTGGAGGACCAGCGGCAGGCGTCCGTCAACGAGCTGGCGGGTGAGCGGCAGCGCTGCGAGTCGGTGATCGACGATGTGATGGCCGAGCGGCTGGCCGACCGCCGGCAGTGTCAGGCGGACAAGGCGGCCCTCGATGGCGAGCAGCGCTTGGCGATCGATGCGCTCAAGGCGGCGTTCGCGGAGCGGGAGCGCATCCTCGATGCTCAGACTCGGCTTGAGGTCGACAAGGCACGGCTGGCGGGGGTGGAGTCGGTTCTTGCGGCGGCGAGCTCAACCGATCCCGATGTCAATCCCCTGCTCATCGAGGTGCGGCGTCTGCGCGAGGAGATCGAGCAACGTCAGGTCGATCTGGCCGATGCCGATGCCCAAATCCAGGCCACCACACTCGAGATCGAGCGCCTGGGCCTGGAGAAGAGAAAGCTGGCCCGCGCGCTCGATGCGGCCAACTTGTCGGTGGCTGAAGCCGAGCAGGCCCGGGCCGATGCCGCGCGCCAGGTGCAAGCCTCCGAAGCGCGGGCGCTTGAGCTGGAGTGGGACCGCTTCACCGCCACGACGGTGCAAGACGTCTGCTGGGATGGCGGGAAGAGGCGCCGGGACCGCTGCAAGGCGGATGTGGAGCGAATCTTGTTGCAGTCCAAGGTCGAGTGGTTGATGTGCCGCATCGACCAGGGTGCGCGACCCACCATCACCCGCGCATCCTCCGAGCAAGCGCCCACCGAAAAGGCCCGCCTGCTCAATGACCGCGGCACTCGCTCGGCGTGGTTGGTGCTGTGTGACCACACCCTTCCCGACGGCGGCGACGAGGCTCCCTAGCGGGCTGGCTCGGCCGGTTGCTCAGGGTGCGTAGCGGACCGCCCACACCAGTGGCTTGGGCATGTGACTGCTGGAGACGGTGGCGGTGAGGTGGAGGGTGTCGCCCTTGCGCTCGAATGTGTTGGTGCGGCCCCCGGACTCGCCCGCCCAGTGGACAATCAACGTGTCGCCCTGCACGGCCACGGTGCCGCGGATGGGCTCGCCGTCTTGGTTGCTGGTGTGGAGGGGGGTGCCGTCGCGGCGCAGCTGGACTGGCTTGTTGCCGTCGCAGGCAAACTCGACCACGGTGTCCTGCACGTCGAGTCTGTAGGTCTTGCAGACCTTGGTGGCGCCTTCGAGCTTGCTGCGCACCAGCTCTCGGATGAACATGTTGAACTCGGAGGCCACCCCCTCGACCGCCGCATCGATGTTCTTGTCGAGCTCGGACTTCGGTATCGCCAGTCGCCAGCTGCCGGTGGTGGGGTGAATCGGGGGCTTGGGGGCAACCACCGCGTCCACATCTTCGCCCTCCTCGGCGGTGGGGTCAGATGGAACGGCATCTTCGGCCATGGCCAGGGGGCGTGTGGCAATGAAGAAGGCGAGGGCGGCTCTGAGCAGCATGGGACGTCCTGAGGTTGGGGAGGCGGGTCCAACGTAGCCTCACGGGCTGTGACCGCGCCGACGCCGGACGTGAGACGATGCGGTGTGCCTGCTCAGAGGAAGAGTCCCATGTTGCCGCCGTTTCATCTCGCGCTGCCCGTTGATGACCTCACGACCACTCGGCTGTTCTACTGCGGACTGCTCGGCTGCCGGGAAGGCCGGTCCGCAGAGCGCTGGGTCGATATGGACTTCTTCGGTCACCAGCTCAGCCTGCATGTGGTGCGCACCCCCGCCAGCGACCGCATCGCGGGACGCAATCCGGTGGACGGCGATGCCGTGCCGGTGCCTCACTTCGGTGTGATCTTGCCGTGGAAGACCTGGTGGGCTCTCGCGGACCGGCTGGCAGTTGCAGGGGTCGACTTCGTGATCGAGCCCCGCATTCGCTTTGAAGGAGAGGTCGGCGAGCAGGCGACGATGTTCTTCCTGGACCCCTCTGGAAATGCCCTGGAGTTCAAGTCCTTTCGGGAACCAGCGCAGGTGTTTGAGACCGCAGAGGACGCCAACATCGACTTGGATGCAAAGACCGACCCAGGCTGAGCGGTGAGCTCAGCTCTCTTCGCGCCGTCGTGCCACGGCCATCGCACCCACCCACGCCATCACTGCGGCGGGTGCAGCAGCGCCGCTGAGCGTGGAACAGCCACCCTTATCGGGAATGACGGCTTCGGACTCGTTCTCGCCCCACTCGCGGCCGGAGTAGTCGCCGCTGTCGGCATCCACTCCCCCGTCGTCGCCGGAGCCGTCGTCGCCGGAGCCGCCGTCGCCTGAGCCGCCGTCGTCGGAGCCGCCGTCGTCGCCTGAGCCGCCTGAGCCGCCTGAGCCGCCTGAGCCGCCTGAGCCGCTGGAGCCGCCGGAGTCCCCGCCGGAGTCCCCGCCGGAGTCCCCGCCGGAGTCCCCGCCGGAGTCACCGCCGCTGGAGCCCGAGCTGGAGAAGGGCACGTAGCCAGACATCCAGGAGTAGAAGGCGTCCGTGCGGGTGCCGCCGGTGTAGCCGCCGACACAGCCACCTGAGACGAAGGAGTTGACCGCCGCGACTTCCCAGCTGCTACCGCCCAGGGGGTTGAGGCCCGCGCCGCCGGAGTCACCGGAGCAGACGTTGTGGGTGCCGCTGGAGTCGTAGGCGTAGATGAAGTCGGTGTCGTAGCTGTACAGCGGAATGTCGGCGTAGCGCTTGGTGCCGGAATCGGACGCGCTGTCGGAGGTGATGCCGTAGCCGACGTAGCGGAAGCTCGACGAGGTGAAGGTGTTGGGGCTGTCGGTATTGACCGAGACGGTGGGCACACTGGTCATCGAGGACTTCAGCTCGATGAGGCCGATGTCGGCTGCCAGCGAGGAGGAGCTGTAGGAGGGGTGCTCAATCCACCAGTCCATTTCGGCGTAGTCGGTGAGGTTGTCGACGTCGCGGCCGAAGCCCACGTAGAAGTCAGTCGCGCCGTAGCTGCGGGCGTAGTCGTCGATGGCCTCGACGCAGTGGGCAGCGGTCATGACCCAGTCGGGATCGACCAATGAGCCGGAGCAGAAGTCCGCGCACCAGGAGCGGCCGCATGCGATGAGCACGCCCACGTACTCGTAGTCGGAGGTCGTGGTGCCGTTGACCACCGGTGGGGGCGGCGCCTCGGTGGCCCCTGCGGGAGTCGCGACGAGGAGGGCGAGCGCGGTGAGGGCGGCTGCGGTGATGCGGGAGTGGTGCATGCGGGACTTCCTCGGGCAACATGTCTCGAAAGACGGAGCGGATTCTGGACCGGGGGGAAGGGTGCGATGGCCTTTCCTCCCCGCATGACGGCAGGCTGTCGGACCGATCACGGATTCGGGACTTATTTTCGAGCTCAGGGCGAGGGCCTCAGGAGCGGGGAACTGGGCTGGTCCGGTGGGCGGAAGGTGGCCGCAGCCCTACACTATGTGTTCCGCTGCTGTGTTTCGCCGCTGTGTGCCGACTGTCTGTGGGCCCGCCGCTGCTCTCCACCCGTCGGTCTGGTCTCCCCCCAAGGTTGCGTTCATGCCCCCACAGCCCCGCCCCGGCTCGTTCCTCAACCCCTGGGCCCACGGCAGCCTCATTCGCTACCTCGCGTGGCTCCGTCAGACTCATAGCCACCTGCCGCTGCCCGCTCCGGGTGCCGACCCCACCACCGGCGTGCCGATGGCGGAGCTCTTTGTGCCGCCGCGCCTGGGGCCGGCTCCGGGAAAGGGGCATGGTCCGGGCATCGACCGTACTGTGGACCTGCTTGATGTCCTCGACACCAACCGCCAGGTCGTGCTCCTCGGTGACCCGGGAAGCGGACGCACCACCCTGGTCTCCTGGCTGGTGCACTCCCTGACCGACCCCGGGCGCAACCTCGTGCTCAACCGGCTGGGCCGCATGGTGCCCGTCGTGATTCCGGTACGGGCGCTTGCGCTGCATCCCGGCATGCGGTCCATCGACGAGCTGCTGTCGATGCTGCGAGGACTGCCCTACTGGTTTGAGGGGCTCGACGAGCTGTTGCCCGACCTCCTGGCGCGTGGTCAAGTGCTCTTCGTGCTTGACGATGCCGACGC
>Ga0315322_10004885_pt1 | contig 10281 bp, 7 predicted proteins | sample M110021515metaG_FD_203461 | JGI IMG/M metagenome (GOLD analysis project Ga0315322, IMG submission 203461) | Ammonia-oxidizing marine archaeal communities from Monterey Bay, California, United States - M1 100m 21515 | ecosystem: Environmental > Aquatic > Marine > Intertidal zone | place: USA... | reverse complement strand
CCATGTCGAACAATACAAGATCCGCTCCCTTTTCAATAGCGTCTTTGACCCCCGAACGAATCCCAAACAAAGTCGGCTGAGCGATCGCATCTTGAATCGGGATTACGTAAACCGTAAACGTTTCGCTCTTATCCCTACTCAAGGCTGACTCCGCTACGACAGCCTCATCCTTTACATCAGTTGATTCAACACTAGAAAACTCATCCTCCGTAACGGTGTTTCCCACCACTTCCTCCGCAACATTGGAGTCTTGAGCAAATAAAGAAAAACCGCCCGAAAGAGACGTGATCGCGATTAAAATTGCTAAGCAAATTTTCATTTTTGGCCTACATTTTATCGTGTCGGAGCGTTTTTAAAAAAGCAAGGACAGGTATCCGGATAAACGCTTGATGGTGGGGATATTATTGCGAATATCCGTTTCAAATCCCGTTCGGAGTGAAAATATCCTCGAAAACGAATAATTCGTTTTCAAAATTCACTAAAATTGATTTTAAACAATACGTTTAATGGAGGAGATCGAATATCTAGGTACGCTCACAAATCGCTGGCAGGTCGGTGCATCCACCTTTCTCGCTTCTCCGCAGGTTGGAGCACGCTTGATGAACTGGAATATTTCCTATCCCGACGGTACGTTTCGCGATATTATCACCTGGCCTGAACTATCCGATTCCTCTGAAATAGCTCACGCCCGCGGTGGCAACCCCATTCTATTTCCCTTCTCCGCTCGCACCTTCGACAAAGGCGAAATCCATTCCTGGAAAGATCTCGCCGGCAAGCATCGACCCATGCCGATGCACGGAATTGCCCGTCAAGGAACGTTCGTAATCACTCGAATCGACGAAACGGGTTTCGCAAGCCGTTTTGAACCCAGCGCCGAAGCCCAAGAAGCCTACCCCTACAAATACGATTTCGAAGTCGTCTACCGTTTCGATGAAAAAGAACTAACCGTCGAACTGCGTCTCTGCAACAACGACTCCGTTCCCATACCCTGGTCAGCCGGGCACCACTTCTATTTCAATCTACCTTGGATCGAAGGTACCACCCGTCGCGATTACGAAATCGCCATCCCCGCTCAGAAAGCCTGTCGCCACGCTGCGGACGGATCGCTATTCGAAGCCAACTTGCCCAAACGCAGAGAATCGATCGCCAACCCCGAACTCGTCGATCGCATTCATTACGACTTGTCACGATCAGTCGTCATCTGCGAATGCTTAGTCGACAACTCGAAAATCGAAATCGAAATGGGCGCCGACCGGAAACCGCATTCCGAATACGCTGTTGTCACCTGGACCGAATCCGACACCGCGCCCTTCTTTTGCATCGAACCTTGGATGGGACCCCCAAACAGTCCCGAGACGAAAGTCGGTCTGCATATGGTCAACCCTGGCGAACGCGAAGCCTATTCGGTGACGATCCGTCTATAAATAGGTGAAGGTAGGCCGCGACCCAATAAAACTCTACCCCAACAAAACGTCCACGATCGAAGCCCACTCGGCTTTCAAGGAACCTTCGTAACGCGGCTTCCCGCTGCGGTGATACCAATACGAGGCATTTGAAATATCACCTTCGACTCGATGCAAATACGCATGCACCCAATCGCCTTCAGAATTCCCCGCAGATTGAGCCATAACATGCGCTCGTTCCCAGTCGCCTTTGCCATCATACCACAACGCTTTGAGAGCCCCATTTAAGTCCGCTGGCGGCGAGCCATCATTCGCCACGCTCTTCTTAAAATCATCTAGTGTCATATTCAGGTCATTTTCAGGTCATTTTATACTTTATGTTAGAGCCATCGAATCAGATAACTTTCTCAGAATGCCCAATCCAAACCAAACGATTGTCCACGCCTCTTGCCAGCAAATACGTTGGGAAGACCTAGATCTCAAACCAATACGCGCCCTGATCAAACTCGCCGTCGGCGAAGACCTCCACGGATCCGGACTCAAAACGAAACCCAATCAGACCGGCGACGCCTCCAGCGCCCTTCTCCCTTCCAATCAAACATTCACCGCCACCCTTCGCGCCCGCGGCCCCATGACCCTCTGCGGCGCTCGGCTGGCTCCGGAAATCTTGAACGCGTTTGACCCCGAACTAAAATTCGAAGCGCTCTCCAGCGACGGCGACACTCTCGTCAAAGGCGATGCCATCGGTACTCTCAGCGGCCCCGCCCGCTCGGCTCTCGCCGCGGAACGCCTTATTCTGAATTTCATGCAACGCCTCAGCGGTATCGCCACGACCACACAAACCTACGTCGCCGCACTCGCCGATTCGACCACCCGATTGCTCGACACACGCAAGACCACTCCCGGCTACCGTTATTTAGAAAAGTACGCCGTCGCCTGTGGAGGCGGCTGGAATCACCGTATGGGACTTTTCGATCGCGTCATGCTCAAAGATAATCACCTGGCCGTATTCGGCGACGACCTCGTTTCCGCAGCCAGTGCCGCCGTCGAAGAATCTCGGCGACGAGCGCCAAGCCTCCTAGTCGAAATAGAAGTTGACCGAATCGACCAAATCGACGCCGCTCTTCAGGCTGGAGTCGATATTATCCTACTCGACAATTTCACCATCGAAGAACTCCGGGACGCCCAACAAATAATCGGGAACCAAACTGTGACCGAAATCAGCGGTAACGTAACCTTGGATACCCTCGTTCAACTCAAAAATATTGGCTGCGATTTCATTTCAACGGGTGCCCTCGTTCACAAAAGTGTCTGGGTCGATATCGGGCTCGACTCGAACTAAACGCTCCATTTCTCTAAGTACTCCTCCTTCAGCCTCAAACATGTCGAGTACAGAAGTCCTAATTCTAAAAGAACTGCTCTCCGCCAAAGGTGACTTCGTATCCGGAAGTCGACTCGCAGAATCTCTCGGTATCTCGCGCGTCGCCATCTGGTCGCACATGGAGAAACTGCGCTCGCAGGGCTTTAACTTCGAAGCGATTCGTAGCAAAGGCTACCGACTCACCCAGCGGCCCAACGCGCTCAACGGGGCTCTCATCTCCGCTTCCCTGCCTCGTGCCGCCGAAGCGCTGAAAATAGTCCTCCGAGAAGAAATCGACAGCACCAACAGCGAAGCCGAGCGGCTTCTAGCCAACGACGAGCCCGCACCTTTTCTCATTCTTGCCAAACTCCAAACTCAAGGCCGCGGCCGCTTTGGCCGAGTATGGCACAGCTCAGAGAACGGCAACCTCTACGCAAGCTTCGCTTTCCGCCCAGAAATATCGCCCGCCCGTCTCTCCACATTCACTCTCTGGATGGGCATCAATATCTGCGAATGCGTCAATGCGTTCTTCCGAGTCCAAAGCAACATCAAATGGCCTAACGACATCCACATTTCCGGAAAAAAGGTCGCCGGCATTCTCACCGAAGCCCGCATGGACGCCGATCAAACCCGCGACCTCGTTCTAGGCATTGGCCTAAACATCAATGGCCGTGCCGAAGATTGGCCGGAAGAGCTCCAGACCATCGCCACGTCCATTCGTCAGGAAACCGGATCGCAGCAAGACGCCAATCGATTCACAGCTGCCCTTGCCGGACGCGTAATGCTAGCTTACGAGCAATTCGTATCCGATTCCTACCGAAGTCACCTCAAGGAGAAGTGGACCTCCTATGACGCGCTGGAAGGGCGCAATGTCAGCCTTTTCCAAGGAGAAGCGAAAATCGAAGGGAAAGCTTGCGGCATTGATCCGCACGGCGCCCTCATTGTCGAACGCCTCGACGGCTCTCGCATTCAGGTCCGCGCAGGAGAAGTCACTCTAGAAAAATGAACGGGCCCACCTATTCGCTGTCACTATTGAAATCGGACGTAAATCAATGAAATCCAAACTATGACGCGCTCCGAATCACATATTGAGATTGCGGCTCCCACAAAGCCTGTCTTTCTTCAGCCCAACAGCTAGAGCAAGTTCCCAAACACGCTCTAAGTATAACAAACGCCATAGTGGAAAAACAGGAACCTGCCATAGAAGTCGAAAAACTTCACAAGCGCTTTGGAAAGCTCGACGCCGTTAACGGTATTTCATTTCAAGTCGAGAAAGGGCAAATCGTCGGCTTCCTAGGGCCAAATGGGGCCGGCAAGAGCACGACCATGCGCATTCTAACAGGTTACGCCCGAGCGACTTCCGGCATTACACGCATTTGCGGAATCCCTGTAGCCTGCAATCCACACGAGATCAAACGGCGGATCGGCTATATGCCGGAAAACAACCCCCTTCCAAACGAACTGCGCGTTCGCGAATACCTCAAACTGAGAGCTCGGATCAAAGAACTGCCTATGCGCCACCGGGCCAAACGCATCGACGAAGTCATGGAACGCTGCGATCTGTCACGAGCCCAAGACCGTATCATCGGCAAACTCTCCAAAGGCTTCCGCCAACGCGTAGGAATCGCCGACGCCATCCTCGCTCACCCGGAAGTCATCATAATGGACGAGCCCACGATAGGTCTCGATCCGCATCAAGTGATCATGATCCGCGACCTTATAGCTAGCCTTCGAGGCAAAATGAGCGTCCTCATTTCCAGTCATATCCTTCCGGAAATCGAAATGTCCTGCGATCGCGTCATCATTATCAATGGCGGTAAAATAGTCGGCCAAGGAACCCCCAAAGAATTACGCGAAGCCTTCATAACATCCACGATCTACGAATTGGAAATCAACGGCAAAATCGCCAGTCTCCGGGCCGCGCTCGTCCCCATCGCCAAGGAATTCGAGATCGATCAATTCTCCAAAGCCGATTCCTGTGGGTTCTCGAAAGCGACCATTCGCATCCCAGGAGTTCATGATTGCGGTGAAGACCTCATTAGCTGCTTAGCCAATTCCTCAGACTTGCGCGTACGCTCTCTAGGAATGCGCCAAGCTCCACTCGAAGATGTCTTCCTCGCTGCCACGCGACGCAGTTGGGAGACTCTGGATACGGACCTTGCCAAAGACGAATTGCAACCTGGCTCGGACGAGCCCGCCGAAACGGAGATCTCCGCCACTAGCTAACCAACGAGCATGAGGCACTTCTTCACCCTACTACGCGCCGAGCTCTGGAAGCTCCTGATCAACCCTAGCACCTACATCGCCGCGTTCCTCTTCCTACTAATCATGGGATTCCTCTTCCAGCTGATCCTGCTGGAATACGCCAACGACCCCAAAGAAGAGAGCCCCTCAGTCACTTTTTTCAAACTCTTCTTCGTACCCGTATTTTTCATGGTCCCCCTACTGACCATGAGAAGCGTCGCCGAAGAACGCGCCTCGGGGACCATCGAAACGCTCATGACCGTACCGGTCACCGCCACCGAAGTCATTCTATCAAAATTCTGCGCTGGCTACATCTATTACACTGCTCTCTGGGCCTTCACCGGCAGTTTCCATTACCTCTTCTTTTCATTCGTCCAAGAAGACTCTATCTTCGATCCCTATCCCATTATCGGCGGATACGCCTATATAGCGATCAGCGGCACGCTATTCCTTAGCTTGGGAATATTCGCCAGCACCATGACGCGAAGCCAACTCATCGCCGGCATTGTCAGCTTCTCGCTCGTATTCGGATTCATCGTAATCGGCAGCTACCTCGACGAGCTTGCTCTACTCTGGATCTCCCAACCCGCTTGGGTCGACCAACTCGCCCAGCATACGGACGTCATACAACACTCGCGCGACTTCTCCTCCGGTATTATCGATACGCGAGCCATCGTCCTCTATGCCAGTTGCTCCCTGGCCTTTCTCTTCCTAAGTATTTTGGTGTTAGAATATCGGGAGGGTGGCGCGTAGAGACATGAATCTCATTGAATCCTACCAATCCAATCGAATCGTCGACGGCCTCCACACAGTCGCTCAATTCATCCTCGTTTTCCTGATACTCGCCGCAGTCAACACTATAGCCATGCGCAACTACAAACGCATCGATACGACGATAGGACGCGACTTCACCCTTTCCCCCCAAACCGTAGCCTATCTCAGTCAACTCGAACGCCCGATCAATATCGTGGTCACCCTATCCGATAAAGACAATGACCTCGGTATTCGCGATATTTTCTACGACGTAAAGTCCTTGCTCGGCGAATACGAATACGAAACCCGCAAAAACGGAATCAACCGCATAAAAGTCGATTACATCGACATCTACAAACAGGCCCGTAAAGCAAGAGAACTAGGAATCGACCAAGAAGATTCCGTCATATTTCTCTCCGAAGGTGCAAAAGGCCCCAAGCGCATCATTCCCATAAATAAACTCTACCGCTTGGCAAACAACGAGCTACACGAATTTCTCGGCGAAACAGTCTTCACCCGCTCGATACTCGAAGTATCCCTAAGTACAGTCCCGCACGTCTATTTCACCAGCGGACACGGCGAGCTCGACACCCAAAACTTCACCTCCGGCCTTGGTATTTCTCGTCTCCAAGACGAATTGAAAAGCCGCAACATAGGCGTCAGCTCCCTCAATCTCGCCTCGAGCAAGAAAATTCCCGACAACGCCTCCCTGGTAGTCGTACCCGCTCCCAAAACGCGCTTCCTACCGCAAGAGCAAGAGCTCCTCAAAACCTACCTGCGCCGATCTTCCGGACGCCTGCTCATCCTCCTGGAACCTGGCTATCAGCATGGCCTAGACGACCTGCTATTCGAATGGGGAATCCTCACCGATGACGCCGTTGCCGTAGAAACCGACCTCAATTCAGTCATAGACGGGGGCGACCTCATGATCCGGCGCTACACCCCGCACGCCATCACCGATGAGCTGCTCAAAATGGGAATGCAAATCATCACCGACCGGGCCCGCGTCGTTCGTGAAGACCCAGGTCGTCCCATGGACGATTCCCTCATAGTCACCGAACTCATGGCGACCTCAGACCAAAGCTGGGGAGAAAAAAACTACACTACCGAAGACGTTCCCAATTACGACCCCACGATCGACCTCAAAGGCCCCATCCGCGTCGGAGCCATTTCCGAACGGAAAGTCGACTCCTCCCTCGGCATCAGTATTCCCGGTGGGCGTCTAATCGTCATTGGCTCGTCTAATTTCATCACCAACAACCGAATACAAGCCTCTGGAAACCTCTTCCTAATACTCAATTCCATCAACTACGCCATCGATCGCATCGCTCAGCTCAACATACCGCCTCGACCAATCCGTAAAGTTAAACTCGACCTAAGCATCGAACAACTTCTGCTTTCCCGATACCTCATTTGGCTCGGACCTCCTCTGATAGTAGGATTCTTCGGGTTAATCGTCTACCTCGCTCGAAGACAGTAATCACCGCTATGAGACTGAAACTCACACTCACGCTGCTCGTCATCCTGCTAGGTCTTCTGACCTATATTTTCTACATCGACCCTTGGGGCGACTCGCGGGCCATAGAAGACCAGGACCGCAACGCCTTAGCTTCGCTGGCCGTCGACATCGACTACCTCAGCATTTCCAACGCCGCTCAAAGCGTCGGCCTATCGATAGAGCTTCAAGAAGACGGGTGGATGCTGACCCAACCCTACCGCTGGCCCGCAAACACCTTCGCCGTCGAACGCATTCTCAATCAACTTCAATTTCTGGATACCAAAGTTAGCTTCGATGCCGATCGCCTCGACCAAGCCGGCACCTCTTTAAAAGAATACGGACTCGAACCGCCCGAAATCACGCTCGAATTCGGAAAAGGCGAAACCGCCTACTCCATCGGCATCGGCAACGCCACCGCAGTCGGAAATCACCTCTACCTCCTCTCGCACGACCAATCGAAAATCCACGTAGTCGACCGTAGCCTTCTTGACAGCCTTTCCATCGAACTCGAAGCTCTCCGCAACCCGCGTATCTTCAGGTCGAATATATTCGAAGTCGAGTCATGGAACCTCCAACTCCGCGAAGCCAACAACCTACGAACGCGCATCACCAAGAACAACGACCTTTGGATTCTCGAAACGCCAATTCGCGCCCGGGCCGACTCCATAGAAGTAAACACCCTGCTCGGCCGACTCCTAGAGCTCAAAAGCCAAAACATTGTCCAACCGACACCAATCGAGCTTTCCATGTACGGCCTCTCGGACCCTTTTCTTCGAATCGCCCTTGAATCTGGCCAAAGCCGCGAAGCCCTCGAAGTCGGCGACCCAGTTAACGGTGACGACGAATCGCTTCGCTGGGCCAAGCTCGAAAGCCGTGACACCGTCTTCGAATTGGAAATCGACTACCTAAGCGACCTAGAAGCAGCCCAAACTCAACTACGAGACCGCCATATCATCGAAGTCGATACAGCGTACGCAACCTCCATATCCTATGACCGCGACAGCCAAGGCTCCTTCGATCTCCAAAAACTGGAAACTGGAGAATGGGACATCCTCACACTCGACCAAGAACAAGGTATCGTGCGAGAAAAAGGATCCAGCGAAGCAGTCGAAGAAGCCCTCGCATGGCTCGCCACGATACAGGCCATCGCGACCGACAACAGCTCCGGCTTCGTCCACGATGCTCCCACGGCGGCCGACCTGGAGGACTACGGCCTTGAAGTCCCTGATTTCTCGATAAGCATCGCTTCTAATCGAACGCGCGACCAATCCGAAGCCCTAGACTCTCCTCAAACCGAAACCCTCCTCTTCGGCATTAGAGAGCGAACCGATCGATCGATCCGATACGTAAAGCTCAAGGAAAAGGATTTCGTCTACCACGTATCCAACGATACCGTTTCCCTGATAGCCGACCAAGCGTTCGAATTCCGCGACCGCAATCTCTTCGACCTTCCCGAAGGAGCCCGAGTATCGAAAATCGCAATCGGCAAACTCTCCAGTGGCCAGATTCTGTTCAACAAATCCGATAGCGAACCTCAATTCCCCCGACAACTTTCGAAAGAACTCGAATCCTTCCGAGTTAAATCGTATCTGCAAAACGCCTATACCTCGAACGTCCAAATCGCCGGCAAACGCCAGCCATGGGCTTACTCCCTCAACGTCACCTTCGTTTGGACAGTAGCGGATGTCGAACAAAGCCGAGACGTCGAGCTCTACCTTTCCGAACTAACCGGCGGACCGCTTCTCATTGGCGGTTCAATCGAGAACAATACGGTCTTCGAATTTCGCCAACCCTTCATCGACGCCTTTAGCGGCACCGTCTTCAATCGCGTCAAACGCGACCTTCCCGAACAGCCCTTCGACCCGAATACGCCACTCTCCACCGCCGCCGAACAGCCAACGTCTGGCGGCAACCAATAGGAACAGAGGAACGGCTCTTGCAAAGCGATAGCAAATCGAAACGTAAAATGGCCTGGCACGGATCGTGCCTCGTTTGCAAAGCAGCGTTCGATTTCGTCTACACTATCTCCGTCGCCCTACTCGCTGGGCTCGTGTGCGTTTTCGCATACATCGTCACCTTGGATGAAAGCAGCATGCCAGATTTCCTCATTCGCATGCTCGAGCGTAAGCTCCAAACAGAAGGAGTCAGCCTCTCTATGTCCGGCATTCGATTACAGCCGAGCGGCCGAATAACCATAGACGATCCCGTCATATACTCCGACACCCTCCAATCCGAAATCGCGCGAGCCGACCTGATCAGCATCAAACTCAACCCAGCCCTCTTGCTATTCGGCCAGATACGAATGAGCGAACTAGACGTCCTCAACGGATCGCTCACAGCTCCCGCCCTGATTTCGCCTTCGGGCTTATCAGAACCGCTCGTCGACCAAATAGACGTAAGAGTCGAAAACCAGCTCAAAGGCTGGGAAATCAAACGCTCCAAGTTTCGCTTCGCAAAAACGCGCGTCATCGCCAGAGGTATTATCGACATCGAAGATCTTCCCTTCGAGCAAATGCCCAAAGAATCTCATTTATCATTTAACGAAACCCTGACCGCATTTTACAAGAACGCCCAAAAAGTCAAAATCGCTCTCGCTCCGATCAACGGCCTCGAAGCACGTATCCAAATCCACGCGCCCAAAGGTGACCCAAAATCCCTCCACGCTCAGCTCTCCATAGAAAAAGCCCATTGGAAGAATCAAGCGAACGCCGAAAATATCAGTATCGTGTTCGATGCTTGGCACGGTCAGTACACTCGCCTTGAAACCGATATCGCCAAAGCGACCGGACCGCAGAATGCTTTTGTCGAAAACCTTCACCTCGAGACCATTTGGGAAACCTTCCCCAGTCCCGAGGAGTGGCTTCCGGAATACGTTCGCCTCACCGCCGACTCGATTGGCATGGAAGTCGAGATCCTCTCCCACTTAGCCGTTGAAACAAAACCACTGAAAAACGGAGACTGGGTCTCCCGAGCCACCTTGGCCCTTCAAAACTCGCCCTGGCAAAACGAAGTAACCGGAAATC
>Ga0315322_10004883_pt1 | contig 10286 bp, 7 predicted proteins | sample M110021515metaG_FD_203461 | JGI IMG/M metagenome (GOLD analysis project Ga0315322, IMG submission 203461) | Ammonia-oxidizing marine archaeal communities from Monterey Bay, California, United States - M1 100m 21515 | ecosystem: Environmental > Aquatic > Marine > Intertidal zone | place: USA... | reverse complement strand
AAGGTTTTCAACAAGTTCGCCCGGGTCGGGACCAAATCCTCTCCCAGAAAGTCAATCGTCCGGACATGTGCCTGTCCGTCCATATTGGACTGGCCGGCAAGGATGAAAATCTTCAACTTGGCGGGCTCGGCAAAAAGGTTCGGTCCGGTCGAGGTTTCCGAGAGCAGCGAGAAGATCAGAAGAGTAAGCAGGTTGTGTTTGTTCATTTTTCAGATGATATTTGTTTATGCAACCTGGACCGGCCCATTTCCTTTGTTGGGCTGTCCCGGTGCCCCGAAATAAGATGTTAGGTGTGTTTTTACGGTAGTTTTAGTTCCTTCCTCAATTTTATTCCAGAGATATCTCTGTGGGCTCCACCAACTCGTATCCCGGGAGTGCAAAAAAGGAATGAATGGCCTTGGCGTCGGCATGATTCCAGATGTGAATTCTTCCATCGAAACCAGAGGAAGCCACAAGTTTATTCAAAGAATCAAAGGTAATCGACAGGGCCCAATCCCCATGACCGGTAAATTGGTTTCGCTGCCTTCCTTCCTGAAGTGAGTATTCGTATGCAATCTTGTCGTTGGAGCTAATGAATAGTGACTCTCCGCTGGAAAGAATCTTATGAGCCCCCGCGCCAAATCGATGCACGTCCCTGCTTTTTTTTCCATCCTCTATCTTCCAAAGCGCCAGAAGTTTGTCATCACTTGTTGAGTAGACTTGTTTCCCATCCGGATGAAAGGCAACTCCGTTTACCGACCCCGAATGTCCGGAGAAAGTAACTACTCTCTTGCCACTTTCGAGATCAAAGACTTTGGCCGTCTTGTCACGACTAGCTGACGCAAGTCTTTTGCCGTCCGAACTCCAGGTCACTGCATTAACCCAGTCAGAATGGTTTACAAAAGTTTTAAGGATTCCCCATTCTTGTTCGCGCTGTTCAAAAACACGAATCCGTCCATCTGTCGATGCCGTGGCCAACTTGGTCCCATCGGGTGCGAAACGGGCATCCAAGGCAACGTCCGGAGTGCGTGCAAGAACATCGATGAGTTTACCATTGGATGTATCCAGAAGCCGAACCTCCCCGTAAAGCCCTGGCGCGCCACAGGCAACGGCTAACAAACGACCATTGGGAGACAAATCAATCGCATAGGATCGCTGTCCGATATTGCCAATGCGGCGAAGCAGTTTTCCGTCCTTGGGGTTCCAGACGGTGATCTCGTGATAACCTCCCACAAAAAGCTCATTGCCATCCGCACCATAGGCCAAAGCCTGAATGGGGATTCTTAAGGAATATTTTTCGGGCGATCTTGGATGGACAGGGGGAGGGATTATGGATGCAAGAGAGGCACCTTGTTCACCATCGAAAGTCGAACCTTCCTCAATCCAACGCTTGAACAAGGCAATTTGCTTACTGGAAAGCGGGTCCCCCTCCGATGGCATTCGCTCATCTTTGTCATCTGTGGTCAAACGGTAATAAACCTCGCTTTCATCAAGGTTTCTCGGAGTGAATCCGGGTTGGTCACTCGCCCCCTTGTCCATGGCCCGCAAAAAAGTGTCTACTCTGTATTTCCCTTTGGCCTTCTTGGGCCCATGGCATGACTGGCATTTAGTGAGTAGTATGGGGGCCAAGTCTTTGCTGAAACTTACCGGATCCCCATGAAATTGATGACTAAGAATACAGGCTGAGAGGAATGTGAAAAATCGCCTCATTGTCTGGATTCAATGATTAAAGAGAAATTCATTGCGATTGAGAATAGCCCAGCAAAGGTCCTCCAATGCCTTGCCCTTGTCCGTTGCCTTCTCCAAATAGGCCAAGGCTATGGCCTTCTCCTTTTCATTGGGAAATCGGGAAAGTGAAGACAGATGCAGATCTTCTATGATTTCAGATAAAGGTTTCTTGGCTGAAAGAGACTTTCTAAAGAGTGAGTCGCCAGCCGTCAGCATACTATTAAAAAGTTTGCCGTTGAAGAGCTGCAATGCCTGGCCAAGACCGGCATCGCCAGCCCGCTCGCAAGAGCAGACCGTTTGTCGTTCTGGTTGACCAAAAACCTTAAGGAACTCGATGTCGCCGATCATGGAGCGATTCTTTTGGGCAAGATCAGGCGCCGGCAGGTGAACGGCCTTGACCTTATTGGGAACCCCGGGAAATTTCATTGGCTTGCCAGTGACTTGTCCCAAGGCATCCACAAGCTGCTCTGCCTCGAGGCGGCGGGGTTGGCGAAAGGAGAAAAAACGGGTGTCGTCCCGGTTGAACTCGTTGGACTCTGCGGAGGTTTGGTATGCGTTGCTGTTGACTATTTTTCTGATGAGATCGCGCCGATTGAATCCGCTTTGAATGAAATCTTTCGCAAGCGCCTCCAAGAGAGGCTGGTTCGAGGGAGGATTCGTGTCACGAAAATCATCAAAGGGCTCGACGATGCCTATTCCCATTAGAGATGCCCAGATACGATTAACCTCTACTTTTGCAAAAAACGGATTACTCGGCTTGGTCAACCATTCAGCGAAAACCTGCCGACGATCCTTGTCTGGAGGCAACTCAAAGGCACCCGTATCGGGCACCCAGGGAGGCAAGTGCTTACCTGTGACGGGATGCCGAATCTCACCTTCCTTGGCATCCCATACAAAGGTTTCTTCACTTTTACCAAGTTTTTTGGTCTTTGTTTGGGCAAAAAAAGCAGTGAGGCCATAATAGTTGTCCTGCGTCCATCGCTCGAAGGGATGATTATGGCATTTCGCGCACTGGATTCGGGAACCTAGAAAAAGCTGTGAAGTCGACTCCATTGCATCTTCGGCATTAATTGTCGTGCGGATGAAATTAGCCTCGGGGTTCAACAAAGAACTTCCTTTTGCGGTCAGTAAATCTCGGGCGAAATCGTCGTACGACTGATTGGTGGCAATTGATCGTTCCAGCCAATCGGCAAATTTATATACGGCACCCTCACCAACCTGTTTCCTCGAAAGACGAAGAAGGTCCCCCCATTTGCGTGCCCAATATTTGGCATAATCTGGAGAATCCAGCAAACTATCAATCAGTTCCGATCGCTTGTCGGTAGTTTTATCCGAGAGAAAGGTTCGAACCACCGCCGCTTTGGGAAGTAGTCCCGTAAGATCGAGGTGGATTCGGCGGAGAAAGGTGGAGTCGGATATCAAGGGTGAGGGCGGATAATGAAGGATACGAAGCTTGGCGAGGACCTTCTCGTCTATGTAATTGACCGGAGATGGCGCCTTCCAAGTAAAGCCCTCGGGTTTTCGGGAAAAGGTTATGCGAATACTTTGCACTTGCTCCAGATATCGCACGAGGATTGCAACCTGCCCGCGATTCTGTCCCGTGACCTTTCCCGCGGGAGTTACCACTGCGACATTTTCATCTGAAGTCGTAAAAACAGCAAGACGTGTCACGTCCCGCGAAGAGCCATCTGAGAAAGTAGCCCTGGCAGAGAGTTGGAGATTAAATTCAGGCCACTTCAACAGCTTTGATCCTCCGGGTTGGATCTCCAGTTTGACACATTTGGCTTCCTCCTCCGGAGTCGGACAACCTTCGCGAATCCAATCACGAATAAGGTTGTATTCGAAACTATCGACTTTAAGGCGTTGCCCCCCCTCATGGGCAATGGCCATTGTGGGTTTCAAGAGGAGAAGACTTTTGCTTGGTTCAATTGGATTGATCCTCCTGCCCAATTCCTCGCGAAAGATGGTATGGGAATCAAGAGATGGATCAAAAGCCCGAAGAGACAGCCGAAAGTGACCTTTGCCATGAGGCGCGCCATGGCAACTGCCCTGACTGCAACCTTGCTTTGATAAAATCGGAAGCACTTCGTGGTTAAATGAAATCTTCGGCTTGCCTGCACAGGTAAGCCCTAGAAAAAGGAGAAAAAAGACTGGATAAATAATTTTCATATAAATCTTTTCTTCGATTATTTGGTTTCCTCAAGAGTATCTTCCTTACCCGTAACTCCGATTGAAATCCTATTGGAAAAAACGCGCATGTAGCGTGCATTTTCGAGTTCTCCGCGAACAGAGGCAAAAACCTCAATCTCATCACCTGGAATTGCCTTTTCGGGAATGCTTAATTTCAATATGGAAAAACCTTTTTTTTCATCGAAATCCTGAGCCTTTGCCGGAATCTTCCATTCTTTTGGAAACCCATGCCAAGAAGTCTTCGGCTTTATGAAGCGAAAAGTTCCGTCCTTCTTTTCCAGTGAAACCTTGATTTCCACCATTTCACCGGGTTCTCCACTAATAGGGTCCAGGGATACCTCGATTTTTCTTTGCATAACAAACATTGGGATACGATTTAGCAATTCCTCGGGTGGGAATGGAATGTGTGGTAGAACATTCTGAAAGGCTGTCTTAAAGTCGAGAACGTCGGTCCACTCCTTTGGGCTATCTCCCTCTTTGGTGAAAGAGGCCCGAAGACGAAGTAAATCCCATTCGCCCGGTTTCATGGTTTCGGGAACGTGGATTTCAAAGTCAAAATTACCCTTTTCCTTACCAATGGAAGAAGAACCGAAAACCTCATAATCCCCACGCTTACCAAATGGGATTAACTCAATGGTTTCACCAAAGTTTTTGCGCATGCTCTTTAGCTTTAGTGTGACCGTCGAACCGGGTTGGCCTGAGACTGTCAAATGGGAAGCCTTTCCCGCATCCCAATGAAAGCTGAGAGGTGCGGCTTGAATATGTGCGGAAATGGAATACTGAAAAGCTGGAGTTCCACGTCCCGCCAACTCACTGACCAGGAGCAGGAGGCGCCCATCTGCAGACGCTACGTGGTGAAGAGGTTCTTCAGCTGAGTTGCCATTCCCTGCTGAAGCCAGAACTCGCCCTTTTTCATCCTGAAGGGAAAGCAAAAGAAAAGCAGGTGATCCTAAACTACGACAGAAAGGACGAAAATGAAGATGCTGGCCTTTCTTTAAGTCGAAGGCATAGATATCAACGTCATTGGGTATTTGTAAACGACCGGTCAGGGTGGCGGAGGATTCGATTAATTGGGCTTCGGACAATTGATTATTAGGTTCCTTCTCGATGAATTGAGGTTCTTCCACCAGTCGCAGTGGAACAAAGCCGGATGCATCATGTTCAGAGCCCCTAAAGCCAATACTGTACCGCGATGGCGTGCCGTAAAGACCGGATATTCGAGTGGCCTGGGACAGTGATGTCTCTCCCGGAGGGCCTATGGATGCAAAGGATGTCTTCATCCCTGCTTGGACAAGCATGGGAAAGGCAGCCATTGGCAATGGAAAATTACCAACCCGTAATCGATAGAACTTGCCACCCTGGTAGCGGACTTCCCGAACCTGAACGTAGGCGGTCTCATCCTTTTTGAAAACATGGGACAATCGAGGGTCCTTTCCGGATCCCGGTTCATCATCGGAGGCAGCGAGAATTCGTCCACCTGCATCCAGCAATTTAAGAACAGCGTCTACGTCCTCCCCGAGGCGACTGCCTAACACTTCAATGGCAATTCGTTGACCGGACTTACCTTCCAACTTGTAATAGTGAACGTCAAGATTCGGGGTCCTTGACTCAATGGCAAGTGGTGGATCTATGAGAGCCGCGTCTTCGCGACGAGTCTTTGGGTCCACTTTGCGAGTCGGCAGGTCGTCCACAAGAAAAAGAATCGGAGGAGTTATGCCCATTGAGGTCGCCAAGCGAAGCCAACCTACGCCCACTGGCGCACCTTTCTTCAACGACACCTTTAGCCGAACCTTGTTTCTGACCTTTGTTACCTTGCCATCTGCGGGTGGTTTGGGTTCCTCGCTGATGATTTCCTGATGACAGGCAAAGGAAGCAAGTATCAAAAGATTACCATCACCTGAAAGACCGAGGTTCTTACCGGAAAACTCAAGTTCAAATGGCTCGCCGACTGTTGCCGTCCTTGGTGAAACGGATGAGATTTGCTGAGCCTCTACCAAAGGGAGGAGGAGCAGCAACATGAACAACCCGAAGTGAACTCGCAGGTTTTGCCCTTTCGAGTAAAGGAAAGCACGCATCGATTAATCGACAGTTAACGTTTCGTCGTGACCTTACCGGAAGTGGGAACGTCCACCATGTAGAGATCAAACTTTCCCTTGCGTTCGGATACAATGGCCAATCGCCTGCCATCCGGATGCCATGTCGGGTAGTCATCACGCTCCTCGCTATCCGTTACCTGCCTTACGTTGGCTCCGTCGAGGTTCATCACGTACACATTGTAAAAACCATTTCTCAAGCTGGTAAAGGCAATCTGCTTGCCATTAGGTGATGCAACGGGACGGATATCCATGATCGTGTTTTCAGTCAGCCTTTTCTCGTTGGATCCATTGGCATCCATGGAGTAGATCTCGTAGTTGTTTTCACGAGTGTTGGAGAAAACGATGGTCTTCCCGTCCGGGGTGAATGAAGGCCAATTGGAGATGCCTTCACACTGGGTTAACTGCTTCTTGTTCTTGGCCTCCATGTCGACTGACCATAATTGCTGGGGGCCCTTTTCCGCAAACGCGTAGACGACAACGGAATTATCCGGCGCAAAGGCGGGACTCCGCGTTCCTCCGCGACCACTGTGCTTAACGAAAAAGTCCTTTTTCTCCTGCAGATCCTTGATGACGAATTGAGCCGTCAGGTTGCCTGTGCATTCGGTATAGGAAATGTAGCGACCGTCCCTGGAAAAAGCCACCTCCACATGGTGGCGATTAGCACTTTCGTAATAGGGCTTGGACTCGAGAGTATCGAGATCCAGTTGTCTGAGCCGAATGAGATCTCTGTTCTCATCAACACCGTAAACCAAGGTGGCGCCGCCAGCAATGAAGACGGGGTCACGCTTGTTAGACCCATCGGTCGTGAGCGGGGTCTTTGCTGATGAAAATCCAGCAGTTATCAAGCCAAGGAGAAAAAAACAGCCCCCGGTGAAACTATAAAAGTTCATTAATGACTTTCCCGCCGTCCAATACCTTCATCTCCGCCCTTTCCCTTGCCCCAATACCACTTAGCTCGGCAATAGTCGTACCCATCATAAGTGGGGTTATGGGGTCGGTCACGGGACGTTCGCCCCGTTTGTCACTCTCTCCAATGACCCGACCCGGCTGAATCCCTGCTCCTGCCCAGACTGAAAAGTAGCAATCCTTGTGGTGTTCTCGGGCTGCCCGATTACTGATCTTAGGGGTGCGCCCAAATTCCCCGGTCGCAATGACCAGTGTATCCTCAAGAAGTCCTCGGCTATTCATGTCATCCAAAAGGGCGGAAAAGGCACGGTCAAAGATCGGACAATGCCGATCTTGCAAAAGCTCGAAATTGTAAATATGAGTATCCCATCCAAAGTCGCCGTTGGGGGTAAAAGTCTCCACGTACTCGCTCCAGTTTACTTGTACGTATGGTACACCGGTTTCCACAAGACGACGGGCGAGAAGGCAACTTTGCCCGAATGAGGTTTGACCGTAGGCATCACGTGTGGATTGAGATTCAGTTGTAAGGTCAAAGGAATCTCGGGCCTTGGGATCTGTCAACAAACCGTATGCAGCATGATGGGCTTGGTTCCATCCATCCACGCCGTCGCCATCCAGTTTACGACTTGTGTCATCAAGTTGAGCCATCAAGCCGCGACGATTATGAATTCGGTTGGGAGTCATTCCAGGCAATAAGTCCAGGGTTGGTATGCCCACCTTTCCATTCTCAGAGCAACTTACGAGGAAAGGATCGTATGCCTTGCCTAGCGTACCTCCACCGTAGCCTTCAATTCTCCTAGGCAAATCCCGAGGAATGCCTTGACCCAAGTAGAAGAAAGGTGGCAAGGCTCCCGACCTGCCACGATGCTTGGACATGATCGATCCGAAATTAGGATGTACGGTCGGGTTCTCCTCGAAACCTGTTAGACCTACGGTACCCGCGCCGGGATGGCCCCCGTTGGTGGTCTGCATCGATCTAATCACTGAATAAAGATGGCTTCGCTTGGCCAGTTGAGGAAGCAGTTCAGTCACTTGAAGCCCATCTGTCTTCGTCGGGATGACGCCGAATGGACCTCGATATTCCATCGGGGCATCCGGCTTCGGGTCAAAGGTATCTATGTGACTGGGACCACCCCACAACCAAAGAAGGATGACGGATTTTGCCTTTGCGCGATCCCCTAGCTTGCGCGCAGCTTCCAAATCGATCCCTCCATAACCCGCTCCAAATGCAAAGGGCAGGGCAGATGCCGTTTTCAGGAAAGACCGTCGCCCAACCCCATTCTCACAATCTCTTGCTTTGAAATTCCCGAAATCTAACATGTTGGTAAATTCTAATATAAGAGTTATATTATATACTGGCTAAACCAAGATAATTTTGTAGAGACTTGTAATATTTTTCTTTAACCCAATGGTTTGCTGGCCGTTTTTTGATCCTCATTTTGAAGTGAAAATCTAGCGTAAGACGAGGTTGGGAAATCAACTCAAGATGGTACAACTGGAGTGGGCCGGGCTGGGCTCTTCTGCCATGCGTTGACAGCCTTGGTAGCTTGTTCCTCTTCGGATTGTTCCGGCAAGTATAGTAAGGGCCGAATGCCGATGAATTTCCAGATGCGGAATTAATAATTGAAGACCTAACGATTGTTTTCCACTGAAATTTGTTTTTGTAGCCAGGCCCGGGCCGTATGTCGGGTGGAACTGTTCCTATGGGCCCAGAGGTCGGTGTGGGTGTGAATGACCGGACCGTCGGGAATATCGAAAATCCTTCCCACGGGTACGGGCAGAAAGGTGAAGGCTCCGAGCTGGAGGTGTTCCTTGAGGTAGTCGTTGGCGCTCCCACATACCAGGGTAGGGCGTCCCTTGAGGCGGGCGAGGCGCTTGAGAGCCGATGCGCGGTCACTTTTGGGATAACCCCATTTCCTGTGCCCGTCGAAATGGTCGTGGGCAATCATTCCTTTCCAAAAGGCGGCAATTTCATTGTCCGCCAAGCCAATGTATCCACAGGCTATGGCCCCGCGGGAGAATCCGCAGATAAAGAGGTTGTCGGGGTCCCCCCCGAATTCCTTGCAGATTCTTGGGAGGTTCAATTTGCAATAATCGATGGTGGCTTGGCGGTCGCCCCACCACTTTACGGTATTCTCCTTCTTGCCTTTTTGAATATAGGGCATGGAGACCCAAATGAACCCTTTACCTCCACTCAGGCCGTAGCCTAAATTCGCTCCCTTGACCTCTCCGGTCGATCCGCAAGCGGGGAACTTGTTGCCGGTGTACTCAACCAATACGGGATAAGTTTTTCCCTTTTGCCAATCAGTCGGCAGGTAGAGGGAATGATATACCTGAGTGCCCTTGTACTCGGGGGCGACTTGCCTGATCCGCCTGCCCGGGGCGGGAGCCTCCTGTGTCATCTTGGGAGTCACCAGATCTTTGGCCGGTTGCGATTTTGCCAGAGAATGAGCATGCCCGTTCCCTAGCAAAGCGATGGGAATAAGGATTTTCACTAATGGAGTCATGGAGACCTATTCTAGATACATTGCTTTGCTGGTCGATTCGATTCGACCAGCGAAGGGAAATTCCCGAATCAAGGACGGTCGGCAAAATCAGGATTTGGCCAAGGCGACTACGATCTCCTGCTTCGACTTAACGACACCGCCTGGTTGCTCGAGAGTGATGACGAATGCGGTTGGCTTGGAGACTTGCAAGGTGTTGCGGATCGGAATAACCGCTGTTTCGCTCCCCGCCGGAATGTCGAAGACGCCACCGTCGACTGGAAGTTCGTCTCGTTCGGGGTCCACGATCCAGAGCTGATATTGGTTTTTGGTCGGGTCGTTTATCGGCAGGTTGGCGAGGGACATGTAGCCTTCCTGACGCTCATCGTTCCATACGACTTCGCCACTGATTCCAGCATAGGGATCACTCGCCGGTGAAAAAGCCAGACGCTTGGTTTCGGGAGCATCCTTAACCAGTTTTTCAAGTTTTTGAGCGGCAGTTAATTCGGGAGCCGGTACAGGTGTGTCGGCATCGGGAAGGTTGAAGAAGAAAAGCAGGCATGCCGCCGCCGCCCAACCCAGCCAAGGTAAAATGGAAACAATTTTGGTAGGTGATGGGTCCCTTGCTTCTGTTTTTGTAAAAGCTGGTATCGTGGATTTAAGACGAGTTACAAGTGAAGAGGGCAACGGGCAGGTTTCAGAATTTTCAATTTCAAGTTCCACGCTAATCCAATCAAAATCACTTGATTTTTCGGACTGTTGGTCCTTCACGAGCTTTTTCCATTCCTTGACTTCTTCCAAGGACAAATCCCCAAGTGCGCGACCTGCGTCAAGTTCTTCAAAGCGATCGTAGGTTGCTGCGGCACTCATAACTTCGGATTTTTCTGTTGGGTGAAATCCTTGA